>Ga0209376_1001379_pt1 | contig 24654 bp, 25 predicted proteins | sample GraSoiAngelo_134_FD_185891 | JGI IMG/M metagenome (GOLD analysis project Ga0209376, IMG submission 185891) | Grasslands soil microbial communities from the Angelo Coastal Reserve, California, USA - 14_0929_05_30cm (SPAdes) (version 2) | ecosystem: Environmental > Terrestrial > Soil > Grasslands ... | reverse complement strand
CTGATCGGCAAAAGCATGGGCGGACGAATCGGCTGCCATGTTGCGCTCGAAGAAAAAGTCGCGGGCCTCGTTTGTCTCGGTTATCCGCTCTGCGGCGGGGGCGATCGGACAAAATTGCGTGACAAGGTTCTACACGAGTTACAAACGCCAATTCTCTTTGTCCAGGGAACGCGTGACCCGCTTTGCCCGCTCGACCTTCTCGACGAAGTCCGGTCGCAAATGAAGGCACCTAATTTCCTTCATCTGGTCGAGGATGGAGACCATTCTTTACGCCTAACGAAGCGCGGACTTCAAGCAGCGGGCGAAACGCAGGACGACTTCGATCGAAGGATTCTGGCCGCGATCGGCACGTTCGTGAAAGAAAAACCATGCCGATCGCTCGGCGACTTGAACGCTGGTTGAAAACCTCAGCTCTCTCAGCTCCCGTATTTAAAGGAGACCAGCACTCGCGCGCGGTAGGCTCCGATCTTGCCGTTCTCAACTGTCATGTCGAGTTTCACAATCTCGGCGACGCGTAAGTCACGCAGTGATCCAGCGGCGGTCTCCACCGCATTTTTCGCTGCATCTTCCCATGATTTCGAGCTCGTGCCGACCAACTCCACCACTTTATAAACTGAATCCGCAGATCCCGCTTTCTTGGCCATAATGTTTCCTTTCTGATTTGCTTGGTCCAATCAACTGTTTTGCAACGGTTTTTGTCAACAATTACAATCCGGCTTTTCAAAAGCGATGGGCGAGACGGTCAAGCGCGCGAGCGTGGATTGCTCCCGCGCACGTTGTGCAAACCAACCAGACACCCGACTAGGGCCACTAAATAGAACTGTCCCATTACTGCTTCCAGAATTGTCATGGTTCGCGCTGCCGGTGAGCGTGGAACGATGTCGCCATAGCCGACGGTAGTCAGAGTCATAAAGCTGAAATAGCGCAGTTGCAGAATCCGGCCGACGTAATCATTGCGGGCGACTTCGCTGGTAGCGGCAAACGATTGTGGCTGCAGCTCCAGAAAAAGCGAGTAAACAAAGGTCCAGCCGTATCCAAGCAGCATATAGACGCAAATCGCGGCAAAGATTTTATCTGAGGTAACCCGGCCACTGCCTAGAACCTAGGAAAGGATAGTTACACAGAAGAAAGCGACGAGAACGATAATGGATGAGTGGGAAATGAGCAGGGCCCAAGGTTGCGGGAAAGCGACGAGCAGTGCGGTGCCAACGATTGTGATTGCCGACAACACGACCGCAATGGCGAACAAGTGCTTTCGTTCACTAAGGGCGTAGGAGCCGGCCACCAGCACTGCGACTGAGATCACGTTCATGACCAGGATGCCATGATGCAATGGGACGACGAAGGGAGCGACGACAAAGAGCAGGAGAATCGAAATCAGCAATGCCAAATGTCGCCAGCGGTATTCGCCCGCGGGCAACAGCTGCCAAGCACAACTCTCCTTCAAGAACTCAGTGGCAAAAAGGTGCCCGGTTGTGGCGCGGGCTTGTTGCCATTGAGACTGAGGTAGGTGTATTCCTGCAGAAGCCGCTCGTAATCGGAAAGTAGCTTCATCGCGTCGTTCGGTTTCAGTCGATCAGTTTTAATCGCGGTATCGACCTGTGTTTTGAGAAGACGCATTAGCTCAACCTTGTCCCACTGTGTCATGGCGAGAACTTCGCCGATGGTGCTGCCTTCGATCACTTCTTCGATGTACCAGCCGGATTCTTCGTCCGGGTCGAGAAAGACATGCACTTCGGTAACGCGTCCAAACAAGTTGTGCAGATCGCCCATGATGTCCTGATAAGCGCCAACCATGAAGACGCCGAGATAATAAATTTCTCCGGGATTAATTCGATGAAGCGGTAGGGTATCTCGAACATCCAGTAGGTCGATGAACTTGGAAACCCTGCCATCAGAGTCGCAGGTAATGTCCACGATGGTGCCGTTGCGCTCGGGCGCCTCGGTCAGGCGGTGAATTGGCATGATGGGAAAGAGCTGGCCCAGTGCCCAATGATCAAGCAGCGATTGAAAGACGGAAAAATTGCAGATGTATTGATCGCCCAGCGAAGTTTCGAGCTCCTTTACTTCGTCCGGGATAAATCGCAGACCGCGATGCATGCCAACGATCTGAGTGGCCAGTTGCCAGTAAACAGCGTCGATTTTTGCTTTTGATTCCAGATCGAGCAGGCCGAGGTCGAACGTTTGTTGGGCTTCTTCCTTGATTTGCTGGATGTCGTGCAAACTTTCCAACCGGTTGCCGCGCTTAAGCCGTTGCTTCACTTCCAGAATATCGCCCACCAGTTTATGGTCTTTCTCGGTCGCGCCGATCTTCGTTTTCCCGGCGGTCTTTTCGATCGAGCTGAATGCTTCCACTACCAAAACCGAATGATGGGCGACAATGGCGCGCCCGCCTTCGCTAACGATTGCTGGATGCGCGACGCCTTCGGAATCGCACACAGCCATGATGTTCCAGACAACGTCGTTGGTGTATTCCTGAAGCGAATAGTTTGTTGAGCTATCGAAAGTAGAACGCGAGCCATCATAGTCTACTCCGAGACCACCTCCAACATCGAGATATTCCAACTCGTGGCCGAGTTTCGCAATCTTGGAGTAATAGCGTGCCGCTTCGCGCACGGCGCGTTTGATCGTCGAGATGTCGGGAACCTGTGAGCCAACGTGGAAGTGGACCAGCTTCAGGCAATGCGCCAGCCGCTCACTCTTCAACATCTCGCTGGCGGTAATGAGATTGACGGTATCGAGTCCAAACTTCGCGTTCTCGCCTCCGCTGGTCGTCCATTTGCCCGCGCCTTTGCTGGTCAAACGAACACGAATGCCAATAAGCGGCTCGACCCCAACTTCCTTGGAAGTCCGGATGGTCTGCTCTAGCTCTTCCAGCTTTTCGACCACGATGATGACCTGCTTGTCTAGCTTACGCCCCAGCAGCGCGATCCGAATAAAAGCCGGATCCTTGTAGCCATTGCAAATGACCAAGCTCTCTGCGTCCTTGTGCATAGCCAGGGCAGCGACCAACTCCGGTTTGCTTCCGGCCTCCAAGCCAAAGTGAAACGCCTGGCCGGCATCGACGATCTCTTCGATCACTTCGCGCAGTTGATTGACTTTGATCGGGAAAACGCCGCGGTATTTACCGCGATAGTTGAATTCCGTGATCGCGTTTTCGAAAGCGCGGTTAACAGATTCGACGCGGTGCCGGAGCAAATCCTGAAAGCGGATGACAAGTGGAAAGGGGAGCCCGCGCGAACGCGCTTCGTTAACGACTTCAAGAATGGGAATGGCGGCTCCATTCTCCCGCAGCGGCTTCGCAACGACGTTGCCATCGGCGTTGATGGAAAAGTAACCGGTTCCCCAACCCTCGACGTTGTAGGTGGCGTTTGCCGCCTCCAGGTCCCAATCGTTTTTCGTCATTTCGTCAGCGGCTGCAAAGCGGACAATTGTTGATCCGGCGGAACATGCAAGGTCGATTCAAAAAAAACCAGCAGCAGATCTCTGGCCGTTTCCGTGTGGCGAGGGGATCCGGGAAGCGCAGGCTGCCAGCCTGCAATCGTCGGCAGCTTGCCGACGATGTTGTGTTTGGCAAGGCTGCCAAACACCGCAGGCAAGGTCCGAGCCGGACGGCGTTCCTGCGCTCTCCAGAAACAATCATTCCCGCTCTTGGCGCTAAAGGCATACGTGCGAAACGTTGGTCGGGCGCGGCGGTGCGGCTGGGAGCAGCTTGTTTTTCGTCCTTCCATCGGTACCGTCACGCAGTGAACAAAACGGTCATTGAAGTACATGTTCGCGCCGTACTCCCAACCAGTGGCGGTTGCGCAGTTTTCATCGGGAATAGCGACAAAGTTTTCATCGTTTACGTCGATCAAACGGTCGGGAGCGCGATCACAATGTTCATGCGCGAGATGTCGAAAGAGCGACCGTTGACGCATGATTTGATGGCGCATTTGATGACGGCGGTGGGCGCGCATGTCGAGCGAGTGATCATCAACGATCTAAAGAACGCGACTTATTATGCGCGCATGATCATTGCCGCGGAGAATGAGCTGCAGCAGAAAAAAATCATCGAGCTCGATGCGCGGCCAAGCGATTGCATCGCGATGGCGACGCAACAAAAGGCGCCCATTTATGTGAGCCAGGAGGTCTGGGACGAGGTCGAGGACATGAGCGATGTCCTTCGCAAAATGGAAGAGGAAGGCCTGAAGCCGGAAATCGATCCGGAATCGGAGGCGACGGAAGAGGAGTGACGCGATCTTCGATCGCGCGGGTTAAAAGGGGTTGAAGCGGGGAAGCGTAAAAAATTAAACCGTTAAATTGTTAAACGGCAGCCGTCATCCCGAGCGAAGTCGAGGGATCCCGCGATGGAATCTTTAAGGTAACTTTACGGGATCCCTCGACTTACGCTCAGGATAACAAAGATGGAGCTTAGCCGAGCAACTCGCCATAGCGTTCGCGCGCAAGTTGCAATGACCGCTCCAGAATTGCGGTCGGCGTATCGAGCAAAAGTACTTCCTCCACTAATTTTTCACATTCCTCGCGCGAGACATTGCGAATAGCGGATTTCACTCGTGGCACCAACGCCGGGCTGACACTCAATTCGTCTACTCCGAGTCCGAGCAGAAGAGGCGTCAGCTCGATCTCGCCCGCCATTTCGCCACAAACTCCAAACCAGATCTGATGTTTGCGAGCCGCATCGGCAACCATCTTGATCAAACGTAGAACAGCCGGATGCGACGGTTCGTAAAGATGCGCGATGCGCTCGTTCACACGATCGACGGCAATGGCGTATTGAATGAGATCGTTCGTGCCGATGCTGAAGAAATCCACTTCGGGCGCGAGTGATTCCGAGCAAATCGCAGCGCTCGGAATCTCGATCATGGCGCCGATCTGCATTTCAGCATTGAACGGGATCTTGGCCGATGCGAGTTCGTTTTTGCATTCGTCCAACACTTCGAGGGCCCGATGCAATTCCGCTTTTCCGGAAATCATCGGAAACATCAATTTGACATTGCCGAGCTCGCTCGCGCGCAGGATGGCGCGCAGTTGCGGCTTGAAGACTTCAAGATGCTCGAGGCAAAAGCGGATGGCGCGCCAACCCAGAAAAGGATTAAGTTCGTCGCTCACATCGATTCCGCCCGCGATCTTGTCGCCGCCAAGATCGAATGTTCGAATGATGAGCGGATGGGGCCGGACCGATTCGGCGACGCGCCGATACGTCTGGTATTGCTCCTCTTCGCCCGGCAAGGAATCGCGATCGAGATAAAGAAATTCGGTGCGATACAGCCCGATTCCCTCTGCGCCGTTAGCCGATACGCTCGTAACATCATCCGGCAACTCAATGTTTGCTGACAAAACAATGTGATCACCATCCCGGGTCGTGGCCGAACGCTCACGCAGCACCGCGAGTTCCTTCGAAACTTCCGACTGCCGGACTTCGACCTTGCCATAATAGGCGATCGTTTCCGGCGATGGGTTGACGATGAGCAATCCGGTATAGCCATCGAGCAGCGCCATCACGCCGCTCTCAACTTTTTCCGTAACATCATGCAGGCCGACGGCGGCAGGGATGGTGAGTGAGCGCGCCATGATCGCAGTGTGGGAAGTGCGGCTGCCGAGGTCGGTCGCGATGCCAAGAACACGATCGCGATCCAGCGAGGCCGCGTCCGAGGGGGTGAGATTGTGCGCGACCAAAATGTGGACTTCGCCCGGCAGGGGCATTATTTTGGGCGCTTTGCCTTGCAAATTGCGTACGACACGCCGCATCACGTCCTGGATATCGAGGGCGCGTTCGCGCAAATAGGGATCGTCGATCTGCCCGAGGGTCTCGGCGTACTTCGCAGCGACGTCATGGAAGATCGCTTCCACGTTGACCCGATCGCATTCGAGCTTGCGCAAGACCTCGTCGATCAAGGTGCGATCTTCTACTACCAGAAGATGGGCATCGAAAATCCCCGCGTCTTTCGTCCCGATCGCCTCCGCGATCTTCTGCTGCATTTCGAGAATTTGAATGCGTGTCTGGACCAGCGCCGATTCGAAGCGAGCGATCTCTGCCGGAATTTGCGAGCCTTCAATCCGGTAACGCTCGATTTCCTCGAACTCGTCACGCATGACTTGAATGTTGCCGCGGGCAATCCCAGGCGACACCCCCACGCCGTGAAAACGGGTTTCGGCCGACTCGTCAATCATTGGAGGGAGAGTAGCGCGGATGTCAACAAAGGAACACAGGCTTTCTAGCCTGCGCGCCAAACAGGCATTCCCGCCTGTTACACCATCCAATCGCAGCGGGCTAAAAGCCGCGCTGGGCGCACAGGCAAGGAATGCCTGTGTTCCGCCGCGACCTGGGATCAATCTTCATTGAAGCGCCCGTTGATCAGCGCTTCGATTTCTTCGAGCGCGCGCGCAGCATCAGGTCCTTCGCAACGAATCTGCAATTTCGATCCCTGGCCCGCCGCCAGCATCATCAGGCCCATGATACTCTTGCCATTTACTTCTTCACCCTCCTTTTTCACCCACACCTCGGCGCGAAACCGACTCGCCACCTTAACGAAAAGGGCGGCGGGCCGCGCGTGCAAACCGAGCCGGTTCGCGATCGTGATTTCCTTCTCGGCCTTTTGCGCGGAGGCGCCGGCGCCAGTTTTTCGATTAAGCAATCCCATCGGGATTTTTCGTCTCCATTAAATGGAGCAGCTTTGTATTGAATTCCAACGCCGCATTACTGCCGAGGCTCTTCAATTTTTGGTCCATTGCCGCGACCTCAATCAAGCGCGCCAAATCGCGGCCTGGCCGAACTGGAATCGTGACGTGCGGCACTTTGATATCCAGAATTTCATAAAACTCGCGATCGAGCCCGGTGCGGTCGACTTCCTCCATTTCATTCCAATCTCTTAACGTCACCACCAAATCGAGTCGTTTCTCCACCCGGATCGCGCCGATGCCGAAGACCGATGCCACATTAATTATCCCGATCCCGCGCACTTCCATGTGATAGCGCGTCAGGTCCGGCGCCGTCGCCATCAATTCTCGCCCCTCCAACGAAGTGATCCGAGTCACGTCGTCCGCCACCAAGCTGTATCCGCGTTCGATCAATTGCAGCACGCTCTCGCTTTTGCCGATGCCGCTTACACCGCGAATGAGAACGCCGACGCCAAGAATGTCTACCATGCTGCCGAATTCGGTCACCGTCGGAGAAAAATCGACTTCCAGCGCGATAGTAGCGGCATTGATAAATTTCATCGTGATCATCGGCGTGCGAAAAATGGCGATTTCTTCATCCGCTGCCACTGCCATCATGGGGTCGTCGAGATGCGCTCCCCGCGAAATCACCACACACGGGATTTTTTGTTCGCACAAAGCGCGGAACCGTTTCACCCGCAATTTGGGCGAAAGGCTCTTAAGATAGGTATTCTCGGCGGCGCCCAGCACCTGCACGCGTTTCTCGGCGAAATAAACGAAGAACCCGCTCAAGGCGAGGCCAGGCCGGTTAATGGTCGGCTCGCGGATTTTCCGGTGAAACCCGACGCGCGGACCTTCCAATCGCAGCGCCAACTTCTCGCCGTGAGTATTAAAAAAACTTTCCACGGTTACGACGGGCACGCTTTTGCGTTGATCGCTGGCGGAAGTAATCGTTTGCGTGTTCGGGCCGTCAGGCATAACGGAATCAACGTTTACCTTGTCGCGGCGGGAATAACAAGGAGCGGCGGTTTCCAAACCGCCGAGCTACCACAAATGGCGTTTCACAGAAACACGGTTTTCTGGGGGAGCGTAGCCTGCAATCGTCGGCAGCTTGCCGACGATGTTGTGTTTGGCAAGCTGCCCGCGCTCCCCAGATTCCCAGAAAAACGATGTTCGCTTTCGTTCCCGAATCGAGTTCCTTTGCCGGATGATCCACCAGAGTTCGCGGCTTCGCTTCGCGATTACATTCGCTTTTGCCACTTCGCTAATCTTTGCGACCGGCTCGATCCTGGCGGCTCCGGTTGAGCAGAGCCCACCTCCGGTTACTCCCACGCCGGAAGCAAAGCCTTCTCCTGCCATTATCTTATCCCCACCCGCAACTCCCTCCAAAGCGGTCGAGAACTCGGTTGTAAAAATCTTCGCAACCCTTCGCCTGCCTGATCCGAGTAAGCCTTGGACAAAAAAAGAGCCCAGCGAAATCACTGCCAGCGGGGCCGTGATCAGCGACAAACGTATTTTGACCAACGCGCACGTTGTCCAATACGCCAGCGAAGTGCAGGTCCAGGCGAACCAGGCGGGGGACAAGCTTCCCGCGACGGTGAAGGCAGTGGCGCCGGGAATGGATCTCGCCATTCTCGAATTGGAAGACAAGAAATTTTTCGATTCGCATTCGCCGTTGCCATTTAAGAAGTCACTGCCGGACTCCAAGGACCCGGTGATGGTCTACGGATATCCCACTGGCGGGGCCAGTCTCTCGATCACCAAAGGAATTATCTCTCGGATCGAGTTCACCGGTTACAGTCTCTCGACCCTTGGACTAAGGATCCAAATTGATGCCGCAATTAATCCCGGCAATAGCGGCGGCCCGGCGGTAGTTAATGACGAGATAGTCGGGATCGCGTTTAGTCATCTGCAGTCGGCGCAGAACATCGGCTACATCATTCCAGTAGAGGAGATCGAGCTATTCCTACAAGACATTGCCGACGGCCATTACGATGGAAAGCCAACCATGTACGATGATCTCCAGACCCTGGAGAACCCGGCCCTGCGCTCTTTTCTGCATCTGCCGGAATCTTTGCAAGGGATGATTGTTCACCGCCCGTTCGATTCGGCGGCGAGCTATCCACTAAAGGAATGGGATGTAATCACGAAGATCGGTGATGTACCAGTCGACGATGAAGGTATGATCAAGATTGGAGATACTCTTCGGATCCGTTTCCCCTACATGGTTCAGAAACTGGCGGCCAAGAACATCGTTCCGCTTACTGTTTTTCGGGGCGGAAAGGAATTGAAGATAAACCTGCCAGTATTGCGGCAGCGTCCATTGGTCATTCCGGAGCTAAAAGGAAGCTACCCTTCCTACTTTGTTTACGGACCGATGGTTTTCTCTGAAGCGACGATGGACTTGATTGCTATCGCCCAGAAAAATCGCGAGACTGGCGCAATAATTGGCCTGCTCACTTATATCGGGAGTCCCTTGATCGCCAGAATAGGCGACAAGCCGGCATTTCCAGATGAACGATTGGTCGTCGTGCCCTGTCCATTTTTCCCGCACCGGCTCTCAAAAGGATATGGAAACCCCGCCTGGCAGGCATTGAAGACCGTTAACCATCAACCAATTAAGAACTTGGCTCATCTGGTCGAGGTTCTGAGAGATTTAAAGGATGAATTTGTTACTTTTGAGTTTAATACTCGCTCCAGTGGCGAATCATGTGTTTTTCCCAGGGCCGAAATGGTCAGCACGACCGAAAATATTCTGAATGATAATGGAGTCCGTTCTCAGGGTTCCGCTGATGTGATGAAAATCTGGACAGCTAAGACTACTGATCACTGATTACAGACTACAAACTACAGACAACAGACAACAGACTACAGGCCATGACCTCCCTCTCACGTTTCACCTCTCACTTCTCACACCTCCGCTTTTTGTTACCGCTTCTCGCGATCATGCTCATCCCTGCTACCAGGATCACCGCCACCGCAGAAGAGGAGGAAGCAACTCCTTATTATGGCGACTGGGAAAATGCGCATGGCGATAAGCTTCAGATAACGAGCGGGAGTATTCAGGTGAATGAGGAGAAGCCCATCCGTTATGATGATATTACCGAGGACAGCGACGGCAGCTTCTTCGTTCTTCAGCTTAAGGAGCAGAGTGAGTCGAGCTACTTCGAGGGCAAATTCCTTCGCCTCGCTTTCGGCAAAGATCCCGATCGCTTCACCATGTCGATCTACAAAACTTTAGAGGATGCCCTGAAAAAACAAAACGAGGTCAAGCACGTCGAATGGTCCGCACCGCCGGAGGAAGATGAGGGTGAACCTGAGGGTGAACCTGAGGAGTAACACGCGAAAACAGCTAGCTGCCTGAGACTCGTTAGAGCCGATAATCGCGCGAGATCGGGTGGATCGCGCAGACCGTTGCTCGATGCAAATAGGAATGCACCCTCGGCGCCTTAATTAACGTCGCTCGGTGGAGCCGTTTCGACAGGCTCAAGGCCCTGAGTTTGCCGAAAGGCGGCCTTGTGCAAGTGATAGATCGGCGGGCAAGATGCCCACCGGCCCCACAGACAAGATGGCTATGCTACATGCGGAATCGTTCGCCCAGATATAACTGGCGGCTAATCGGATCATTGATGAGGAAATCCTTAGAGCCTTCGCTTTCGACCCGGCCTTCATAGATCAAGTAGGCGCGATCGACAATCGATAAGGTCTCGCGCACATTGTGGTCGGTGATGAGAATGGCGAGACCGGACTTCCGCAGGTTCACCACAATTTGTTGCACGTCATAAACCGCAATCGGGTCCACCCCGCTGAATGGTTCGTCGAGCATGAGTAAACTTGGGCTGGTCACGAGCGAACGCGCAATGGTGAGCCTACGTTTTTCCCCACCGCTCAAGGTCAATGCCGTGTTCTTTGCGATTTTCTCGATTCCGAATTGATGCAGCAAATGATCGCAACGCTGTCGCCGCTCGTGTTTGCTCAGGGGCAAGGTTTCCAGAATCGCCAAGATATTTTGTTCCACCGTCATTTTGCGAAAAATCGATTCTTCCTGCGGCAAGTAGCCCATGCCCAATCGCGCCCGCTTGAACATCGGGAAAGTGGTCACGTCTTGATCGCGAAAAATGACGCTCCCACTGTTTGGGCGGACGAGACCGACGATCATATAGAATGTCGTCGTTTTGCCCGCACCGTTAGGTCCCAGTAGGCCAACGATCTCGCCGGCCTTGACGTTAACGTTGATCCCATTCACCACGGCGCGGCCACCGTAAATTTTGACCAGCTCGCGTGTGGCCAAAACATCCGGAGGCACGGTTGTTTTCGCGCTGATCGGTGAAGGTGCAGCGGTCGTGCTAATCATGGTTTCGGCGACGGCGTCGGCGATCCCGCTTTTTCTTCCTTTGGTTCCTGGCGTATTTCGGTCCGACTCGGGCCATGGGTATTGAGGTGTCCGTCCTGATTGATAACCATGACCGTCTCGGAGCTGGTCGCAATGTGCAAGTTCAATCCCTGCTGGACTTTGGGCATGCCTGTCAGCTCGACGCTGCCATCGTTTGCAGTATAAACGGCATGCTCGGAGCGTCCGACGGCGTGCGTCGGCGGACCGCCGTTCGGATCTGGCCGATCACGCACCACGCCGACGTTTCCCTCCGCGATGGCTTTCTCCAGTCCCTGCTCTTCCCCTTTGTGTAAATAAACCGTTAGCTTGTCCGATTGCAGATTGAATCGCGGATCGAACACTTTCACGTGGCCGGTAAAAACACCAACGTTCTTACCCGAATCGAAAGATGCTTCATCCGCATAAATTTCGGTCGTGATCGGACCTTCGTTTTTCGATTCGGTCCCGAAAGGATTTTTGTTAGTCTCGTCGGCTTTCTTTTTCGGCGAACTGGATGGTTTGGAAGTTTGTGCCGTGGTGACGACCTCGGTTTGTGCAAAAGCACTAATTGCGCAGCCCAGGATTGCGAAAGCGATCAGCCTCATGGCGATTTCTGCGGCCTCAATTTGGATTGATCGGTGATCACCATTTTCACATTGCCAGTGATGGTTCCCAGTCGCGCCGCGGTGTCAAAGCGGGCGGTGTCGCCCGCGATCTCGAAATCGGCGCGTTTAATCGTCGTTCGTTGCGGCGAACTGAGGACACGCGTATTCAAGTCCAGCACGGAGTCTGCCATCGCGATCTGAAGATCGATCTGATTGTCCTCCGTGTAAGTGGTGATGTTCAACTCACGAAATTGCATGTGGTCCTGATCGACGCGTCGCGCAGTGCCAGCGACGAACCGACCGCGCAAATGTCCATTTTCATCAATATCGGGCAAGACGAGTCCTTTTGCTTCATGGCCGATGGGGAGGGGAACCTGGCCGGCTGATCCCGGGCTGGGAGTAGCCGACTGCGCCGGTGTTTCTTGGTCCTTGTTCTTCTTTCCGCCATGCTTTTTCGATTGCTGCGCGAAATCGGCCGGCCCGACGAGAAAACTTGCGCCGATCAGACCAAAAAAAAGCGCGCGCCGTGCGCGCCCGTTACGAAACGGCAGCATGAACAGTTTTTAACACGCGAAGAACCTTCGGCAAATTTTTTAGGGGCAACTGGTTTGGACCATCGGACAAGGCGCATGCCGGATTTTCGTGCACTTCCATAAAAATGCCGTCGCATCCGGCTGCCATGGCCGCGCGCGCCAGCAAAGGCGCGAGGTCGCCGTCGCCCGAAGTAGAGTCGCCGGCGCCACCGGGGCGTTGCACGGAATGGGTGGCATCAAAAATCACGCGGTAGCCGGCTTCACGAATCCAGGCCAGCGAGCGGAAGTCTGCCACGAGATTATTATAACCAAAGGTGGTGCCACGTTCGGTGAACAGGAATTGTTTCGTGCCAAAATTCTCCAACTTCTCCGCGATGTTTTTCACGTCCCAAGGGGCAAGAAATTGACCTTTCTTTACGTTGATGGCACGGCCGGTCTCCGCAGCCGCGCGCAGCAAATCGGTTTGCCGGCAAAGGAAGGCGGGGATTTGCAGCAAATCGATGAATTCGCCCGCGATTTCCGCCTCGGCTGGCGAATGCACGTCCGTTGTGACCGGAATTTTTAGCTCCCGGCCGATGGAAGCGAGGATTTGGCATCCGGCGCGCGCGTCAATTCCGCGAAATGATTTCACCGAGGTGCGATTGGCTTTGTCGTAGGACGCCTTGAAAATGAATGAGACATTTTCTGCGGCACAAATCTTCGCGATTTTTTGCGCCATCCGCCGCACGAATTTTTCCGATTCGATCACGCACGGCCCGAGGATAAATGCAGGCTCGCGCCCGCCGACGGTGACGTTTCCGATGCGCAGCTTGTTCATATTGAAATGCGTGATTGTAGCGGCGGTCTATGACCGCCGAAACTATTAAGATCGGCGGTCATAGAGCGCCGCTACAGAAAATCTTGCCACGCACCAAATCGTAAATGGCGAAGGGTAAATACAGAGCCACAAAAAATGCGAGCGCGAGCAGATGCATCTCGAAAAGATAAAGTGGACGATAATCCGAGAGAATGTTGAGGAGCGTTTTCGCCTCCGGTTTGTGAAGGAGAAAGCCGTAATTGAACCCGGTGAATTTGTCCGCCGTCAGCGTGATAATGAAATAGAACTCCGTCCAGACGAAGACACGAACGATGGAAAAGGGATGTGGCCGTAGATGATGCACCGACATTAAGAAAATGATGCCGACGATGATTCCGCAGTGGGAAACGAAGAAGCTGAAGAATCGGAAATCGGGAAAACCAAAGGCCAAATTCGGGGTGAGCACGGCTTGTACGGTACCGCCGATTCCCCAAAAATAGGCGACCTCGAACCAGCGCGGCCGGCGTGTCCACATTGCGATGATGATTACAACCATTGCCCAATCGCAAAGTTGGAGCGGGAGAAGTTGCTCCCAGCTGACGGCGCCGAATTGTCGCACCAGACTGAGGTAGACGAAGTAATTTATCACCAGCGTAAGAGAGAGTGCGCCGATGATGATCCGTTCTATTACGGAAGATTTCGTCCAACGGACGAGCGCTCCCAGTGCGAACGGCAATACGATTGTGAGAAAGATCACAAGAAGATGCGCGACGCCGTAAGGATGGAAGGGTGGAGAGGAATTCATTGTCGCGTCTGCCGATCAGATAACAGAAGCGGAACGTCGCGGCGAGTGGTTGTACGAGAGCGAAATGTCGACTGCTCTTTTGCTGTCATCCCGAGGTCGCGCGACCGAGGGACTCGCCCAAGTTGGAGGATCACACAAGATAGCTTGTGCAACTATCTTCCACTTATGAGGTCCCTCACCCCGAAAGCATTCGGGGCTCGGGATGACATCGCGTCATTTAGATGTGGGCGCGCTGTTTGGGAATGGGCCCTTCCAAGCTCAGCGCATCACCCAGAGATTACACGGAATAACGTCCATGAGCCATTCCAGATTGGGTGGCAATTGGCCGGCATTTTTCTTGGGATCGAGCGGTACGACCAGCAAATCCGCCTCCACCGAATTCACAAAATCGGCTGCGGCAAACCCGGTGTTGCCGCGAATACAGCGCACTTCGATCGGCACATCGGTATGGCCGAGATCGAGAACGAAATGCTCCAATTTCGCATCCTCATCCTCTTCCGCCGGTATGCCCTCCTGTTTCGCGCGCGCTTCGTCGAAGGTTGTGATAAGCCGCACCACGTAAACGCGTTCCGAATTTTCGCGCGCGGCCAAATGCAGCGCTCGACGCAGGCTATTGGACCCGTGTTCGGAATATTCCACGAGGAAGACGATCTTGCGCAACGGCTCCGGTTGGCGCGCCGGATGGGTAAAGAGAATGACCGAGCTGCGACCTTCCCGCAAAAGTCGGCGAGCGACATTTCCCAAGAAGGGATGAAGAACTACCTCCTTCTCGAGCGCACCCGCCACGATCAGGTCGATTTCGTTTCGCTCGATCGCTCGCAGAATTGCGGTTGCCGGATCGCCCTGCTCATAATGGATTGGGGAATTCTTCGGCAATGAGAGCCGCTCCAATGCGGCTGCAAACTTCCCACTGGTCTCCTCGCTTTTTTCACCCACGTAAACCAGGCTGAGCTCCGAGTCGAAGTGGTCCCGAATCCGTTTCGCTTCCGCCAATACCTGCTCAAAGCGGGGCGAGAACGTACTGGCAACGGCGACGCTGCGATAAGGCGACGGATCGGTCATCTGGAGGTGGGTACTTTTCCCGCTTCGCCCTTATTCGGCAACTTGGGATGCGTAAAAATGACGAAGCTCGAATGACGAAGGACCGTAGTGCTTCTTGCGTACTCGTGAGGGCGTCGCGCCATCAGAGTCTTCCGAAAGATTGTTTTGGCGAGACGCCAAAACCAGCAGGCGAGACGCGCGCGCTACCCAAAAGGAGGTACGACACCACCTATGGTCGGTAATCTGTCCCGCATTCGGGCTTCGTCATTCCTTCGAGCTTCGTCATTCGGATTTCGTCCTTCTTCCTGAGTTCTTGATCGAGAACGACTCGATCAGCGTTGCAACTGTGCTTTCCTGCACGAATTTCTGCCCGTGCGACGCGCGATCTATCCTGGCAGCTTCGATCCGGTGACAAATGGTCATCTCGATGTCATCGAGCGGGCACGTAAGCTTTTTGATGAAGTCATCGTGGCGGTCGCGATTAATGATCAAAAGCAACCCCTGTTCGCGCCGGATGAGCGGCTCGCCATGTTGCGACAGGCGATTACAATCGATGCCGTGCGAGTCGCGCCCATGAAAGGACTGCTGGTGGAATTCGCCGCCTCGGAGGGTGCGCACGCGGTCGTGCGCGGGTTGCGTGCCATTTCCGATTTCGAGTTTGAATTTCAAATGGCGCTGATGAACCGGAAGCTCGACCCCGAAATTGAAACTATCTTCCTCATGCCGAAGGAGGAATACACCTATCTCAGCTCGCGTATTGTTAAAGAAATCGCCAAGCTCGGGGGCGATGTCTCCGCGTTCGTACCGCCACTGGTAGCCGACGCGCTCGCAAAGAAGTTCAAATCGCCAGTGGAGAGCGTTGCGCCAGTAACATGAACGGCCAAAGGTTTCGCGAATGAAGGTCCATTTGAACCAAATCCCGCCGGAAGGTCTGCATCTCGTCGGCGAAGAAGATTGTCCGTTTGGCGACATCGCGACGCCGGAAATTCGCTGCATCGGGCCGATGCGTTACAGCCTCGACCTCGGAATTTCCGATGGCGCGCTTTGGGCCAACGGAACGATCGCGCAAACGGTTGAGCTGAGCTGCGTAGCCTGTCTCGAAAAGTTCGAGCACGAAATCAACGTTCCGGCGTTCGTGCTCCACACCGAATTGCACGGGCCGGAGAACATCGATATCACGCCATTCATGCGCGAGGACATTTTGTTGAATCTGCCGCCCTATCCCCATTGCGATCGCGATGGCGGGCGCGTTTGCAAGGCAGCGAAAGTTGAAACCAGCAGTGACGCTGGCACAGGGAAAGCGGATTGGAGTGCGCTGGATAAGTTAAAGCTGAAAGGTTAAAAGGGTTAAAAACGTTAAAAGGTTAAAAGGGGGAGGGCCCATTTTGACGTTTTAACTTTCTAACGAATTACCTTATCCAGGCGGCCGGTTGTTTTTCAGCGAGATCGTGCTTTCATAGCCGCCTGACATGGGCGTCCCCAAACGTAAAACGTCGAAGATGCGGTTGCGCACGCGCAAAGCGGCCAATCGTTGGCATGCGCCACAGCTAAACAAGTGCGCGCAATGTGGCAGCACTGTGCCTTCACACACGGTTTGTCCGTCTTGCGGTTATTATAAAGGGCGACAGGTGTTGAGCGTGGGTGCCTGACGGCACGTTAAATCGTTGAATCGTTAAAACGTTACATCGTTAGATCGATTCACGATTCACGGATCTCGATTTTCGTTTTGCATTAGCCGCGCGATGATCGCAAACTGCTTGCTCGCATGAAAATCGCGCTGGATGCGATGGGCGGCGATTTTGGCCCACCCAACCTTGTTGCTGGAGCCGCGCTCGCCTTGCGTGAGTATTCCCACATCAGCAAACTCTTTCTTGTTGGCGATACCGCTCAAATCGAAGCGGAGCTGAGGAAGCTCGGTTGCAACGACAGTCGGATCGAGATCGTGCATTCGACTCAAGTGGTCGACATGAGCGACCGCGCCTGGTCCGCCGTGCGCCGGAAAAAAGATTCGTCCGTCAGTCGTGCGGTCGATCTGGTCAAGCACGGTCAAGCCAACGCCATTGTCAGCGCTGGCCACACCGGCGCGGCCGTGGCAGCGAGCATGATTAAACTGCGCACTTTGCCCGGAATCTATCGGCCCGGTATCGCTGCGGTACTGCCCACCGAAACGAATGTTTTTGTTTTAATGGACGCGGGCGCGAACATCGATGCGCGGCCGGAACATCTTCTCCAATACGCGTTCATGGGCTCGGTTTATTCCAGTCACGTGCTCGGCTACAAGAATCCGACGGTCGGCCTGATCTCGCTCGGCGAGGAGGATGTGAAAGGCAATGAGATGACCAAGGAAGTCTTCAAAATGCTCAAGAGGAGCTCATTGAATTTTGTAGGCAACATCGAGGGGCGGCATCTCTTCGAGGATCCCGTGGAGGTGGTGGTGTGCGACGGATTTGTCGGAAATGTAATTTTGAAAACCTGCGAATCGATCTCGGTGGCAATTTTTCAGTGGCTAAAGCACGAATTGTCCCGGACGCCGATGCGAAAGCTGGGCGCGTTTTTGGCGCAGGAATCGTTTCGCACCATTAAAGATAAAACCAACTACGAAGAATACGGTGGCAGCCCGCTCCTCGGCGTCAATGGCATCTGCATCATCGCGCACGGCTCGAGCACGCCGCTTGCCATCAAAAACGCGCTGCGCGTCGCAGCGGAGTCGATTGAACAGCAGGTTAACCCGCATATCATCGAGGAGGTTCAGCGTTATCATGAAGCGACAGCCCCGCTCGAGCCCGCGATTCGCTAGGAATCAACGGACGGTTTCGATTATCGGTACCGGCAGTTATACGCCGGAGAAGATTCTTACCAACGAAGATCTCTCTCGCATGGTCGATACCAGTGACGAGTGGATCACCACGCGCACCGGAATCAAGGAACGGCGCATCGCCGCCAAGGACGAAACGACCAGCGACATGGCGGCGAAAGCCGCGCTCAAAGCAATCGAGCAGGCGAAGATTTCGCCCGAAGAAATCGATCTGCTTCTCGTCGCCACCGCCACGCCCGACATGATTTTTCCCGCGACCGCCTGTTTCGTTCAGAAAAAAATCGGCGCCAAAAATGCCGCCTGCCTCGATGTTTCGGCCGCCTGCGCTGGATTTTTGTTCGGGGTTGAGATCGCGCAGCAATTCATTACTTCGGGAACCTACGACACAGCGCTGGTGATCGGCGCGGATAAGCTGACGTCGATTACCAACTGGACCGATCGAAATACGTGCGTGCTTTTCGGCGATGGCGCGGGCGCGGCGGTGCTTGGTCATCGCGGCAGCGCGCACGGTGTCATTAGCACCAACATGGGAAGCGACGGCGAGTATACCGACATCTTATTCATGCCGGGTGGGGGATCGAAGACACCGATCACGGCCGAGAACGCACATCTGAATCTGCAAACGATCCACATGTCAGGTAAGGAAGTCTATAAACAAGCCGTGACCGCGATGCTGGCAGCGGCCAGGAAAGCGATCGATCAAGCCGGTCTCACCGTGGATGACATCGCTTGTGTCATTCCGCATCAGGCGAACTTGCGCATCATTGAGGCAATCGGGGAACGGCTGGGGATTCCGCGCGAAAAAGTTTTCGTCAATGTCGATCGCTATGGAAATACCTCAGCGGCAGCGGTGGCGATCGCCTTGGATGAAGCGAACCGCTCCGGCAGGATAAAATCTGGCGACTATGTTCTGATGGTGGTATTTGGTGGCGGATTGACTTGGGCGAGTACAATCGTGGAGTGGTGACGTGTATCGCGTAATTCGAGATTCGTGAATCGAGAATCGTAGCCGATGTAACGATTCACGCTTTACGATTTGCGATGTAATCTAATCATGCACATCGAAACGCATGCCCACCTCGATTCTTCTGTCATGTCGAGCGAAGTCGAGACATCTCTTACTATTGTCTCGCTAAAAGAAATGATGAGAGATTTCTCGACTTCGCTCGGAATGACAAACTAGCTATGTTAATCGAAACTCACGCTCACCTGGATTACCCTGATTTCGCAAACGACTTCGAAGACGTGCTGCGGCGCGCTAATGAGGCTGGCGTTACCCGCATTCTCACCATCGGGACATCAATCGCAAGCAGTCGACGCGCGATCGATTTGGCCGAGAAAAATTCAAACATTTTCGCAGTCATCGGTGTTCATCCGACTTATGCCGAAGAAGCGGGAGACGACGTGATCACGCCGTTACGCGAACTGGCGAAGAGTCCGCGCGTGGTGGCAATTGGCGAAACGGGTTTGGATTATCATTCGTTGCCGAGTAAGGCGACGGCGAAGGACAAGAAAGTGCAAGTGTTCGCCAATGCATTGCAAGGTGAAACGGAAGAGCAAATCGATGCCAGCATCGGAGACGGCGCGTATAAATCGAACCAAGCGATCTTATTCGAGCAGCAACTCGACCTCGCGGTCGAGCTCGGGCTCAATGTCGTAATTCATCAGCGCGACGCCTGGGAGGACACACTCGAGATGATGAGACCTTACACTGACAAGGTGCGGGGCGTGTTTCATTGCTTTGGCGGCTCGCTCGAGCAAGCAAATGAAGTAATCGATCTCGATCATCTCGTTTCCTTTACCGGGATCGTGACTTTCAAAAATGGCGCTTCGGTCCGCGCGGTTGCGGCACAAATTCCGCTCTGGAAATTCATGGTGGAAACCGATTGTCCATATCTCGCGCCGGTGCCATTTCGGGGTAAACGATGCGAGCCTGCTTATACCCGCCTCGTGGCCGAATCGATCGCGAGTGCACGAGAGATTCCGCTGGAGGAATTGGCGGAAGCCACGACCGAAACCGCGGAAAAGTTCTTTCGGTTTAATCGAGGATGAGGGGAAGTGCCAATACGGGAGGGCGCCGCGCAGCTTGCCTTGAGCTTGTCGAATGGAGCACGCTAATGTTAGGGAGACGACAGCGCGTGTCCCTCCAATTTGCGGCTCTTGCTCTGATATTCTTCCTGTTAGCCTCATGCACCACGCCCAAAGACGTACAACATCACGTGATCATCAGCGTGAAGGAGCAGAAGCTTGCGCTGCTTGATCGTGAAAAATTGGTTGCGATCTATCCGGTCTCGACCTCCAAATACGGCCTCGGCGACTGGCCGAGCAGCCGTTGCACTCCATTAGGTGAATTGGAGATCGCCAAAAAAATTGGCGACAACGCGCCTCTGGGCACAGTCTTCAAAGACCGCCGCCGCACTGGCGAGATTGTTTTGCCCAATGCTCCGGGGCGCGATCCAATCGTTACCCGCATCCTCTGGTTGCGCGGCCGGGAAGCGCAAAACGCGAATGCGTTTGGGCGCTATATTTATATTCATGGTACACCGGAAGACCGGAACCTCGGTCTGCCGGTCAGTTACGGTTGCGTGCGGATGAAGTCCGAAGACGTGATTAAACTTTACGACATCGTCGGAACGGGCGCGCAGGTGACGATTGTCGATGCGCCCCTTGCCACCGTCGTGCCCGCCGCGGCTGGCGAAACGCAAATCGTCTCGACCGGCAATGGCGGTATAATCGTGCGCTAGTTGTAGCCGCCGCTCGCGGCTCGTCATCCCGAGCGACAGTCGATGGATCCCGCGATTATAGCTTTAAGGTAACGCCGCGGGATCCTTCGACTTCGCTCGGGATGACAACGTGGTAAAGGGCTTACTCGACTTCGTTCGAAAATGACACCTACGGCTGATCGCCAAGGTGCTCGCGCACCGTTTTGCGCTCGAGCAATTCCACGTCCGCATCCACCATCAGACGCACCACTTCATTGAACCGCGTCTTCGCTTCCCACCCGAGAATCTTTTTCGCTTTGGCAGCGTTACCGATAAGGATGTCGACTTCGGCCGGACGTTCGTAGCGCGGGTCGTGTTTGACGAATTCCTTCCAGTCCAGATCAACATGCCCGAAAGCGACCTCGCAAAACTCACGCACTGTATGCGTCTCGTTAGTCGCGAACACAAAGTCATCGCCACTATCCTGCTGCAACATCTGCCACATCCCCTCGACATATTCCGGCGCGTAACCCCAGTCGCGTTTCGCTTCTAGGTTGCCGAGAAATAATTCCCTTTGCAGTCCGCGCTTGATTGCCGCGACCGCGCGCGAAATTTTGCGCGTCACAAACGTCTCGCCGCGCCGCGGACTTTCGTGATTGAAAAGAATGCCATTGCAGGCATTCAGGCCGTAGCTTTCGCGATAGTTCACCGTCGCCCAGTAGGAAAAAACCTTGGAGACGCCGTAGGGGCTGCGCGGCCAAAAAGGTGTCCGCTCTGTTTGCGGCACTTCCTGCGCCTTGCCAAACATCTCGCTACTCGATGCCTGGTAAAAACGGGAGCGGATGCCAGTCTCGCGAATCGCTTCCAGAATGCGAATGGTTCCGACGCCGGTCACATCGGCGGTGTATTCCGGAATATCGAAGCTTACGCGGACATGGCTTTGCGCACCGAGATGATAAATCTCGTCCGGCTTCAGATCATAGAGCAGTTTCACCAAATTAACGGAGTCAGCCAAATCACCGTAATGCAGAAAAAGTCGGACGCCGTTGATGTGCGGATCGACGTAAAGATGATCGATGCGGGCGGTGTTGAAGGTGCTCGCCCGTCGAATTATTCCATGCACTTCGTAGCCTTTTTCCAGCAACAGATCGGCCAGATAACTTCCATCCTGACCGGTGATCCCGGTGATCAAGGCGCGCTTCATCGCAATCCTGCGCTCTAGCGCATCGATGTCGCGACCGCAAATCCTTGCGGCGTATCACCGGCTCCGTGATGGTGATGGAGGGGCGAGCTCCGCGAGCCCGCGGTCCGAGCCGGAGTGGCGATTTCGGCGTCGCAGAGCTCCGCCCTCCAGTTGAAATCCTCGCCGCAATCTCTTATGCGAGATGACCGAGCACGTTCCGCTGCGCCACGATCAACTGCGCAACGGCATTGCGGCCGAGCGCGAGCATTTCCTCCAGCTGGCCTTGTGTAAAAGTGGCTTCTTCACCTGAACCCTGGATTTCTACAAATTCGCCATCCTCGGTCGCGACCAGATTGAAATCGACGGCTGCGGCTTTGTCCTCTTCGTAGTTAAGATCGACCATCGCGTTGCCTTCAACGATGCCCGCACTCACCGCCGCGATTAGCCTGTGCATCGGCAAGGAGGCAATCTTCTTTTCTTCCAGCAGCTTCCTGCAGGCAATCGTGACCGCCAGGCTTGCGCCCGTGATCGCAGCCGTGCGCGTGCCACCATCCGCTTGCAAGACATCACAATCGATCCAGATCGTGCGGGGGCCAAGTTTCTCCAAATCGATCACGCTTCGCAGCGATCGCCCGATCAGTCGCTGAATTTCCGAGCTGCGACCGTCCAGTCTTCCTTTCGCGATGTCGCGTGGCTTCCGTGTTGTCGTCGAATACGGCAACATCGAATACTCAGCGGTGAGCCAACCGCCGGTCACGCCTTGGTCTTTCATCCAGCGCGGTACAATTTCTTCGATTGTTACCCCGCAAATGACGCGGGTATTTCCCATCGCGACGAGAACTGAACCGGTGGCGTGCGGCGCAATATTTAATTCAAAGTTGATCGGGCGAATTTGATCCGGTGCCCGGCCGTCGCTGCGTTGCATTCGACAATTGTAGGGCGGGCGCTCCGCCTGCCAATCAAAACTCTCATTAACACCTGGCTTACAGCCAAGTGTCACGCGCAACCAGACCGCGTAGCCGTTTCAACGGCTTCGTTCGCAGCGGACCGATAAGCCGTTAAAACGGCTAAAAGGTTTCTCCACCCGCGAGCCACACCGGACTAAAGCCCGGTGTTATCGAAAACTAGCCGTTTACGACACGGCCGCCGTTCGGATGGAGCACTTGACCGGTTATGTAGGAGGAATCTTCCGAAGCGAGAAACACAAAACAGGTGGCGACTTCTTCCGGCTCGCCGGCGCGGCCCAGCGGTGTATCGGAACCAAATATCGACACTTCATTGGCCGGGAAGGTCGATGGGATCAGCGGCGTCCAAATTGGTCCCGGCGCGACCGCGTTCACCCGGATCTTCTTGTCTGCGAGGGCTTGGGACAAAGAACGAGTGAGGGCAACGATCGCGCCTTTGGTTGAAGAATAATCCAGCAACTGGGGACTGCCTTGGTATGCCGTAACTGACGCGGTGTTGATGATATTTCCGCCGTTCTTGAAATGACGCATCGCGGCTTTTGTCATGAAGAACATCGAAAAAATATTAGTGCGAAAAGTTCGCTCGAGCTGCTTCTCCGTGATCTTAGTTATGCTCTTCTGTGGATGTTGCTCTGCGGCGTTGTTGACCAGGATGTTGATTTTGCCCAGTTCTCGCCTGGTTCGCTGCACCGCATCTTTGCAAAACTGTTCACGGCCAACATCACCGGTCAGTAACAGACATTTGCGGCCTTCGGCTTCGACCAGCCGCTTCGTTTCCCTGGCATCGCGGTGCTCGGTCAAATAAACGACCGCAATATCTGCACCCTCCTTGGCGAAAAGGATCGCAACAGCACGACCAATTCCGCTATCACCGCCGGTGATTAACGCGACTTTATCTCGTAGTTTCCCGCAGCCAGCGTAATCACGGGCACCCGAGCGCGGCTGCGGCCGCATTTTGTACTGGCGACCAGGCTGTTTTCGTTGGTGCTGGGCTGGGCGAACCTTCTTCTCCTTCGGCATACAAAACAAATTTTCGCTCTTCGTGAGTGCCTCAGCCGTGTGCATTTGTGGAATAGCGGGGCGGCAATAAAAAATTGGCGAAAATCGCGGTTGACGCCGGACTGGCTTGCGTTAGTTTTTTAACCCCGGTGAAGCGGGGACTCCTCTAACGAAGGAGTTCGTTCTACGTACATTTGGGACTGCAAATTGGACTCAATTTTGTCCCGGCAGCGATACCCGGAAGGCCGTGGATCGAGGCTCGGGGAGACAGGATTGAGTTTTTTTGTCGCCTGATATGGACGTGAGGGCTGGTTCTTTGACATCTACATACAGGGTAGTAAGAAAGTACAACTTTAAGAGCTGAGTCTGAAATTGCTGTAGTAGCGGCGGTCTATGACCGCCGGATCTACAGGAGAGTTTCAGTTATCAAAGAATCTGGTTCCTCCACTGTAGCGGCGGTCTGTGACCGCCGTTCTGACGGAGTGAACCTACAGATTGATCAAGCTACAAAGAGCGCATCATGGATGCCTTGGTGCCAATAGGCGATGAAGGACGTGGTAAGCTGCGATAAGCTACGGAGAGCGGCAAACACGCTTTGACCCGTAGATTTCCGAATGGGATAACCTGAGTGGGGTAACACCTGCTCGAGCTTCTGTGAATTCATAGCAGAAGCATCGCGACACCCGGCGAAGTGAAACATCTCAGTAACCGGAGGAAAAGAAAGCGAATGCGATTCCGTCAGTAGTGGCGAGCGAAAGCGGAAGAGGCTAAACCCAGCACTTTCAGTTGATTTGAAAACTGTCTTAGCTGTCCGAACTAATTGTTAGTTCGAAGAGCTGCTAAGATTAGCGAAGTCGATTGAAAGTGCTGGGGGTTGTAGGAGCCCGATGTGGTAGTGCAAAGGTTAGGTGAAGCTTCTGGAAAGCTGCGCCATAGAGGGTGAAAGGCCCGTAACCGAAAACCGGAGCACGCCTAGGGATTTCCTGAGTAATACGATGCACGTGAAACTTCGTATGAATCTGCGCCGACCACGGCGTAAGCCTAAATACTCATTGGCGACCGATAGTGAACCAGTACCGCGAGGGAAAGGTGAAAAGAACCGCTGTGAGCGGAGTGAAATAGTACCTGAAATGATGTGCTTACAAGGTGTCAAAGCCCAGCACTTTCTGATTCAATGC
>Ga0209376_1001376_pt1 | contig 24665 bp, 18 predicted proteins | sample GraSoiAngelo_134_FD_185891 | JGI IMG/M metagenome (GOLD analysis project Ga0209376, IMG submission 185891) | Grasslands soil microbial communities from the Angelo Coastal Reserve, California, USA - 14_0929_05_30cm (SPAdes) (version 2) | ecosystem: Environmental > Terrestrial > Soil > Grasslands ... | reverse complement strand
AATCGATCTGGTAAAGATTTTCGAGATCGTGACAAAAAATCGATTTGCCATCGCGAGCCCATTCCGGCGCCCCGAACGCTTCGCTTTTCAATTCGGCATTTTTCACAAAACGAAAACCGGAACCATCGGCATTGGCCAAACCGAGATGCCACTCCTTTTCCGCCATGATGGAGAACGCGAGCTGCGTTCCGTCCGGCGACCAAACCGGCCCGAAGCAATTGTCGCTCGGAATATCTTTTATAACCGTAACCTTCCCGCTCGCCACATCTGCGACGGCTATGCGGCGCTCGGGACCGGGATTCTTCGCATCACCTTCGGTGTTGAACGCGATGCGCGTGCCGTCCGGCGAAATTTCGGGCAATGCGCCTGCAGCAATTTTTTTCGCGTGTTTGCCATCGAGATCGGCAACGAAAACATTCTCGCCGCATTCATACGCAATTTTCCGCTGCGCCGCATGGCTGAGCGCGGAAATGCGAAGCAAACGAAGATGGAGAGCGTGAGCGGTTTCATTGGTGCAGCTTACGGCGCGCTGACAGATGGGAAACGCCCATTCTTGATTAGGCGTTTCAAATTTTCCCCGTCGACGGACATTCGATAAATCGAATCCTCCTTTTCGCCGGCCGCTTTGCTGAGAAAGAGGATGTTGTTGTTATCGATCCAAACGCCGTCCCAGCCGAAAAGTTTTTTCGGCGTGAGCCTCGTCGCCGTTTGCGATTGGAGATCGAACACCCAGAGTGCAGGCAACGGCCCGTCCCAATCTTTGCGGCCGGATTCTTCGCCCACGTCGATGCTCAAGAGCAATCGCTTGCCGTCCGGCGAAACGTCAATCCGACCGTCGCCGCTCATATCACCCTTCGGCACGATGTTACTGATCTTCCATTGCGCGCGAATCGCGCCGTCGAGCCCGAGTTGATAAATGTTCGTCATGTTCTGGCAAAAAACTGCTTGTCCGTCGTGCGCCCAGATCGGCGAGTAGAGGGTCACTTCATTTTGAACGCCGGGCTTCAGCACATGAAAATTCGTGCCATCGGAATCAATAGCGACGAGATCCCAGACTTCGTGCGGGCGCGTAGTGAAAAGGATTTGTTTCCCGTCGGCCGTCCAACTCGGGTAATACGAATTGTCGCTCGGGACATCTTTGAAGACGTTCAACTTTCCGGTCGGAACTTCCACCACAGCCATGTGACCCACGTAACTCGTCTCGCTCGTTTTTTCGACGGTGTTGAACGCGACACGCGTGCCGTCGGGTGAGATCGCAGGGAAAATTCCGTCAGCGACTTTTTTCTCACCCGTCCCATCCAGATTGGCGATGTAAACGGCGTTATTGCGATCGAAGGCGATGTGCCGGTCAGCAGAAAACGCAGTGGCGGCAACACTGGCCACGGCAAAAGCGAGGAGAATGATTTTTTTCACGGCATTACCAATGTAATGAAGAAGGTCGCAGCAAGTGCGGTCGCGAGGACTATTAGATAAGCCAATCCGCCGAAAAGAAACTTTAAAATGCTGATGAACCAGCTCTGCCGATAAACGCGACGGATTGACAAGAAGATTTGGATTACGAACGCAATCCAGAGGAGCGCGATAATCCAGCCCGCGATCGGACCTGAGACCACGCGGTTGAGCCCGATCGTTGTGAGCACGATCAGCATGATCCCGGTGTAAGCGAATGTGTGGATGTGAAGCGCATAAATCAGATGGTCGATGTAAAAAATGTGGCGACGAAGGTAGAGAACTTTCAGAACAAAAGCGAAGAGCGGGATACAGCAGAGCATCATGTAGGGCAGATTGCTGAAGAGCGTACTGATAAAAAGTCCCATCTTCGTTCCGCGTTCCCCCATTTTGTCCTTGGCCCGTGCTTCCACCCAGCGCTCAAAGGGAGTTGAGGATTTCGTGTCCGGACCAAAAACCACAAACGGTCGCTCGCCTACTTTCCCAAATTCCTCCTTCTGCTTATCGGTTCTGGGCGTGGGTGAGGGTGAAGGCGCGGTCGGTGGAGACGGAGAAACGAGCGCGGGTGATGCTTGAGCCTGAGGCTCTCGCAATAACGCCTCCAGTTCCTCTCGCGCAGCAGGCGGCAAATCTCCTTTCTTTAAATCGGCTTCGAGCTCCACGCGATCTTTTGGACCCAGTTTGCCCGGTTCGAGATGAAGCCCTTTTGCCCCATAATTCACGGCAAAGAAAAAGAGAATGCTGGCCAGCAGATAAAGCCGCAGCGGATGCACATAACGCACACGATGCCCGGCGAGAAACTGGTTCGTTAGTTTCCACGGTCGAACAATTAGGAGGCCGATTGTTGCGAAAAACTTCGAGTCCCAGTTAAGGAACTCATTGAGAAGATCAGCGATTACGTGGCGGAAAGAGCGGCGGTAATCAATCGCCGGTTGACCGCATTGCGCGCACCAATGTCCTTGCAGTTGCGCTCCGCAATTCTCGCAGTGGGTGAGCGGCGAGCGCTCCGTTTTTCGCCGACCGAAAAAGCGCCTTCGACGCGGTGGCGTTTGTTCGATCGCCGAGATCGCCGTATCGCCCAAAATGAGTTTTGTCATTTCATCGGCCATCTCGCAGTTTACGAAAACGCGACCGGAACGTCTATTTGGAATCTTTTCTGTTCGTCGGCTCCACACCCTCGTGCGCGCTAACGCGGCTGCCCTAGCAGAGCGAGTCTCGCCCTACCAGGAGGCAAGATCGGCATCGAAACTTGAGATTGACCACATGCCCAGCGCGATGCCACGATCTCCTCCAGTCGGATTGACTCGGCCTAACCAGTAGAGCGACGTGGCGTCTCAATTTCTAAGAACCAAGAGTCCGGATCACTTGATGGCCGAGGCGGCTGCGCCAGAGCGTCAACTGAAGCGCGCACTCTCCGCTTTCGATCTTACCTGCATCGGGATCGGTGCGATCATCGGCGCCGGAATTTTCGCGCTGGCAGGAACCGCAGCAGCCGGCGAGCAAATAGAGGCATCAATCTGGAAAACGCCAGTCCTGAATTTCATCATATCGTATCTCACGCACGTCGACTTGGTGTTTGGCCGGCCGGGCGCGGGGCCGGCGGTTATGCTTTCTTTTGTGGTGGCAGCGGTCGCGTGCGGATTCGCGGCGCTTTGTTACGCCGAGCTCGCTTCGATGATTCCTGTTTCAGGCTCGGCCTACACGTATTCGTACGCGACCCTCGGTGAGATCATCGCGTGGGTTATCGGCTGGGACCTGATTCTGGAATACGCGGTCGGCAACATGGCGGTAGCGGTCGGCTGGTCTGGGTACTTCGTTAAACTGTGCGGGAGCCTCTTTGGTCTTAAATTTCCCCTTTGGCTGGTGAGTGATTACCGGACGGCGAGCGATCTGCTGTCCACAGGAGGTGAGGCGCTCAATAGTTACTCCTCGACTACGTTGCCGGTCATTGCCGGCCACCCCATCGCCCTTGACTTGCCGGCGGTTCTCATCGTTGCAGCCGTGACTGTGCTTTTGATCTATGGCATTCGGGAGAGCGCGCGCACGAACACTGCCATTGTCGTCACTAAGGTTGCAGTCGTCGTCTTTGTCATAGCGTTCGGCGCGTTCATGGTTCACCCGACCAATTGGCATCCGTTTCTCCCGAAAGGGATCGGCGGCATGATGAGCGGCGCAGCGATAGTCTTTTTCGCCTTCATCGGATTCGATGCTGTCTCGACTACGGCCGAGGAAACCAGAAATCCGCAACGCGATATGCCGATCGGAATCATCGCCAGTCTCATTATTTGTACTCTGCTCTATGTCTTGATGGCAGCGGTCCTCACCGGCATGAGAAAATACACAACCTATTTCGGCGATTCGGCCGCGGTCGCGACGGCCTTCGCTGGCCGGCCCTGGGCGCAAGCGCTCATCAGTGCCGGAGCGCTCGCTGGTCTTACTTCGGTGCTGCTGGTTTTCCAACTCGGTCAGCCTCGCATCTTCATGGCCATGGCACGCGACGGACTGCTGCCGCAATATTTCGCAAAAATTCACCCGCGGTTCCGCACACCGTACATCACGACAATTTGGACCGGCGTCGCTGTCGGCGCCGTCGCCATGCTTACAGACATCGGCTCACTTGCCGATCTAACCAACATCGGAACGCTTTTTGCCTTCGTTCTCGTTTGCCTCGGCGTGATTATTTTACGGCGTAAAGAGACCAACCGGCCTCGGCCGTTTCGTGTTCCGTTGGTTCCGTTGTTTCCGCTTCTCGGCGTGTTCCTTTGCGTCGTACTGATGCTGAGCCTGCCGCTGGAAACATGGGGACGCTTCTTTATCTGGCTCATCATCGGCTTGTCGATTTATTTTCTGTACAGCGTGCGCCACAGCAAACTCCGTCGCGGCATCGACGTCGGTCCGACTGAAGACATTCCGCCGCCGCTCATTAAGACGTAAGATCGAAAACCAAGCTGCGCGAACTATGCCGCTTGCTTTGCGTGGCTTGCCCTGTCGTCGATTTCGAGCCACTCGAAGGTTGTCGTCTTTGCCGGGTCGAGCCCGAGTTTCTTGGCCTTTTCGCTGAAGAAGTCGCGCTTTTCCGGATCGTTGTAGAGGCTGCTGGCCTCCACCTCGATTCCCCAGCGCGTGATTTCCTCCGGCGTTTTCTTTTTGCCATTGCGGTTGAGCCACTCGACCATCTCCTGATCGCTCACTCCGTTTTCAATTTGGGCTTTGAAATCGTCAGCCTTCACGCCCTTGAAACCGAACAGCGTGTTATCGAGCGGGCAATCAAAGTGATATTCACCGATGTCTCCCGCTACGAGCGCGCGGCATTTATCGATCGTTCGCCCGAGAATTGCGTAACCGCCGACCCGAATACGTGGACTGCGCGGCGCTTCCCTTGTTAAGTCTTTACCACCAACTTTCTTCTTCATACTTCACGAATCGACGAGGCCAGATGGATCGGTCGCAACCCCAAGCAGATTCAGGAAACGCGAAATGAACTCGCCTTCCGCATGATTCATTATACGGTGTACGGTGACATAAGAAAACGATGCTATTTCGACGCACTCGCAGCGATGACAAAGGCTTCATCACATTCGAGTTTACCAGGTGGAGGTCGACTATCCCAGTCTTTCGGAAGCTCGTCGCTCATTTGCTGTTCCTCAAAGAGGGAGGCGTTTCTGCGGCGTTGCTATAAAAGCAGCCAGTCCAAATCGGGTGGTCAGGATCGCCTTGCTCGAATTCAATCCAAACCGAAGCGCCCACCTTGGGCAATGAGCTGGCTACTTTTTTAGGTGCACCAAACGGAACAGAAGGCATCGCCCAGCTGGAGGTGAAACCGGAGATGTCCGGCACCTGCACCATCAATCGGCCAATCTGCATCGGGTCAATGTTGTCGATCACCGAGCCACGGTATTTGCCAAAGTATTTCTTATCCGCGGCCTCCGTTGGCCCAACTCTGTTAGCGTAGCGACCGCGGGATTGGTCAAGTTCAGTTAACGGTCGGAACTGAGGACGGCAGTCTTCCATTACTGCCACATTGCCGTCGCTAACCTCAATGATCGCTAGGCGGCAGAAGTGATAAACGATGCCGTGCGCTAATCGGGGCACTGGATTCGGCGGCAATGCCGTGTCTTGCGGCCACTCCACGTCACCTGTGGCCGTCCGGGCCGGAATCATCCAGTAATCCCCAGTCTTGTAGATGCCGTTCTCAAACTTCACTTCCACTCCATCTTCTAATGGGAGGAAATGGTCGTTGCCCACTGGGACGGAAACGTCCGACAGCCCGGGCGAATCCCAGCGGCGCACCTTGGCGTGGAGCGCCAGGTCCAAATCGCTCAGTGCACCCGGCGGGATGGCTGTTGCCGGGTCCACAGTTAGCACGAGGTCTTCCACCTTCCTGATACGCGCCAGCGTGCCGGGCAGAGCCAGCAAGTCGTGCCGGTCGTCTGTGATTTCGATCCACTGGCCAGGACCGAATCCCAAAGCAGTATCGTGGCGTGCTGTCGTCAATTTGATCTTGCCGTTGCCGATCGATTGGACGGCCGCGACAATCGAGGCGTTATCGCGCGACCACTTGAAAGTTGGTGCCGAACTGCCGCCTCCAAGCTCGCCGGCGTTGTGAATTTCGACGCGGTAAAGCTGATTCTCCAATCCAGTAAAGCCGGCGCTGGGAGGTACGATGGATGGCTTGTCGGATTGTTCGTCTGGTCTGGTCCGGGCGCTCAACCGGCCAGTGCTTCGTGCAATCAATTCATTCCAAGACGCCAAATCGTCTGCGCAGGTCCCCCCCGTGCCGACGTCGCCAATGCGTAGGATCTTGACGTGCCAAATTATTTTGGCGCGGGTCGCCGTGTCCGGCCCGCCGAGCGACACTTCACGAATCTCTGCATCGTCCAACGCGGTCAGATGGCGCTGCCAAACATCGAGATAAACAAGATAACTTCCTGAGTCTTTGATCGACGTGGTTCCGGGCAAATCGGATTGATTGGTAAACGCGACCTCTTGGTCGTTCTGACAAAGGATACCGTCTACATAGAATCGCCCAGCTCCGATAGTGAAATCACCGCGGCTTCCGTTTAAAATTTTAAATCCCGCATTATGCTTCGGCGCGCCGCACAGCCCGATCACATCGCGCGCCTCGGTCTCAGTCCGGTGAGCTGTGATGTCGGCCTGTTCGTTCCAGTCCGCGTCGAGGGACACGCGCCCTTGCTGCGTCAGCACGCGGCTGAAGTGTTTCAAAGGATCAAACGTATCTCGGCTGAAGTCGCCTTTCATAGTTGGTTCCCTTTGGTTGAGTTTATCTGATGCGGAGCTTCTTGCGCGCAAATTTTATATGTAATTTTATGCCATAATGAATTCACCCGTTTGTTTGCGGAGAATCCCATGTATTGCGCGGGCAACCGTGAAAAGCGTATGCGATTAACTGGACGCGGGTGCGTCCGCAGGACGAAATCATTCTCCTGGCAGGCCCCATCGAAGCGCCGCGACCATCCATTCGTCTCTTCCAACGACCCTTAAGGTAAGGAGCGGTGACCGACACTAGTTGCTTCGTTGCAGCCTGCCTGGGCGATCTCGGTCGGCTCTTTTGTTACATCAAGGAACCCTGATGTTGATCGTGGGTTGCGGGATGTAGCGAACGATGTTCGCCCGAATCGCATCCGGCTCTCGCCATTGAGCGAGGTAGTTCAGCCCGTTGTGGTAGAAAAAGCCACCGCTCATGTAGTCGCCTCCGGGATCATGGCCTTTCCATGAACGGAGCGCACCGCTCGTGACCGACAGCGGGATGATCTTCGACTGGGTACTCGGCGAACCGTCGAAGATGCAGCCCCGAACGGACATGTCTTGAGGGAGCGTCCAGTTCGGTGGCTCGTTCGGCTGGATTCGCCGCGGCCACTCAAGCCAGTAGAACAGCGACGCATTCGATACCACGTCAGGAGGCATGCTGATGTAGTCCGGGTCGATGAAGGTGCCGTGAAGCACCGAGTAGTTCGCTGGGTCCCTCGCTTCGATCCTGCCAGCCAACCTGAGTGATCCAGGCTCGAGTGAGGGCTGGCCCCCTTGATCGACGACGCCGATGTCCACGATCGCGTAAATGTTTCGACCGTGCACGTTCAATGCCAACAGCGAGACTCGGACCCTGCTTGTCGATCCATCCGCGCTCACGCGGGAGATCGATGGGTGGGCGATCGTCTCATCGTTCTCCTTCATGGTCACGTCGGGCGGCTGGGTCTTGATGGGGGAGCCATTCACGATGTCCCAGTACTCCAGGATCCCTAGTGGTTTCGAGTTGGGGAGCGGTTCGTAACTCAGGTAGTGGCCGCCCTGGGGATCTACTCCTACCTTATGCTCGTTGCCCAGGATCACTTGGGCGATCTTCGGTACCGCGTTGTTCTTGTAGTCAAAGATATTCGAACAGAGCAGCCTGCCGTAGAAGCGCGTACTGTCTCTCCCCCAGTGGTACAAGAACAGCCGGCCGTTGGGAGTAGAGGTAATGACCAGCGGTCCCGACATAGGGCTACCCTCGAAGTTTAACATGTCCCAACTCTTGCCTTGGTCGCGTGAGAACAGGACCCTCGTGTCCTCTCGGTGCGGCGCTGTTGTCCCGTCGGGTAAGGGGAACTGTCCCGATTTGAACGTTGCTGTGAGATACAGGTATCCCGTGAAAGGACATGCGTACACCTCCGGACGATCCGAGCCGGGAGCGGTCCACCACCCTTGCAGGTCGCAGGCCCAGGCAGCCGCCTGCTGCCCCTTCTGGTTCAGCTGATTGACCCAACCCTTGCACTTCCCCCCGAGTTCACTGCTGTGCTTGATCAGCTCAGGGTCACAGTAATCATCGATTTTCTCTTTGAGGTTCTTGATCTCCTGTTTAAGCTGATTACATTGGGCGGCCAGACTCGAGCACGTCCAGGGGACCGGATCCTTGCATTGCTTGCTGAGTGAGGAGACCGGGCGACCATTAGGATACTCATCGTCGGGGCAACCGAGTGGACGTGGGTAGCCATACAGCCCATTTCCCAGTACGTACGGATCGATGAATCCCTGCATCTGCCATTCCAACTCCGCTCCTACACGCGTGGAGACCAACTGCCCTCGCCAAACTACCTCTGTTCCACGGCAACCGAAATGAGTGTCTGGCTCGCGGTCGCGGATGCAGATCCGCTGTGATGGCTTTGGGTTCGCGATCGGCGCCCAATTCAGGCACGACTTCACGGCCAAGAAGCTGCCGTCCTTGGCCCGGACAAGCTGGTTGTCGGTGTGACCGTTCAGGTAGCCTGGGTTGGGTAGGTCGTGCGATACGGACGAGTAGAGACTCATATCGACCTTGCCGATGTTGTCGTAGATCGGCCTGCTGATTACCTTACGCAGGTACGAACTGTCTCCGCCCTGGCCTGGTAGCAGCACGAGCAGACCCTTGGGCTGAGCATCAGAGGGCGGTAACACGCGACACGTGTTCTCCAAGTAGTTCGGATTGGCCCATAGGGGGATGTTGTTAGGCAGGGCGTAGACGCCCCATACCGTATCTTTTACATCCGGCGTCGTCTTCTTCGCCATTTCACGCTCACCGCCAGCCCCGGCCCTCCACAAGTGGCAAATCAATCGCGCCGCTTCGAATCGTCGTGGGGACTACGCGGCGACTCCCTTTCTAAACTATCTAACGGTAACCGAACCGGCAGTCAATCAAAAGAAAATTGAGGAAACACGAATGATTTCGTAGCCACGCCTTGCGAGAGGCAACTAAGAGGAGTTGCTCGGCCTTTCGTAGCGGTGCTCTATGAGCGCGGGATTTTTCATTGTAGGTTTCCGGGTAGACCGCCACTGCAGAAGAATGACAAAAATTTTGTGTCGATCTTTGCTTGCGCCATTCTGCATCGCGTATGCTTATGCCCAAGCAGGGCATGTCGTGCCGCCGGAGGGAAAGCTTTATCATGGATTCTATTGGGGCGGCGTTGGAACTGACGAACACGATCCGACCGAACACGATGTCACGCCAGGTGACGTCGAGCGTTACGAGCAAGCAGTCGGCAAACAAACCGCTTGGATTTACTTTTCAGACAACTGGTTTGAATCCCGCAAATTTCCAGTGACGATGTGTAGCTGGGTCCGGGACTTGAAAAAGATTCCATATGTCCGCTTGATGCTGCGATCCAACGTCGAGCAAGGGCATTCGGAGAAAACTTTTTCGATTCAGAAAATTATCGCTGGCGATTTCGATGCTGATCTTCGCGCCTGGGCGCGCGACGCTAAGAATTTTGGCTCGCCGATTTTAATCGAGTGGGGAACGGAGCCGAACGGAAACTGGTTTAGCTGGAACGGCAATTGGAATGGGGGACCGAAGGAAGGCCCAGCGCGCTACGTTGCGGCTTACCGGCATATCGTCAATCTGATGCGTGTCGAGGGCGCAGATAATCTCCAGTGGGTCTGGCACGTGAACTGGCTCGATGAGCCAGAGAAGAAATGGAACCGCTTCGAGAATTATTTTCCGGGTGAGACCTATTGCGACTGGGTCGCTCTCAGCGCCTACGGACCAACCACTCCCATGACCCGCGATGGCACTGAGAGTTTCGCGTTCAAAATGCGCGAGGCCTATCCGCGCCTTGTGAAAATCGCACCGGGCAAACCAATCATTATCGCCGAGTTTGGTTGTGACCTGCACAATCCGCACGTCGATGCCGCAACGTGGGCGAAAGCTGCGCTGGAAGATTTATTCTCAAGCCGCTGGCCGGGCATTGTTGGTTTCTGCTGGTGGAACGAAGGCTGGCAGAATGACAACTTAAAGAAACACGACACTGACATGATCATTCTCGAGGATGCGGATCTTACCCGCGTATTTCGTGAGGAATTTGCAACGCATGCCGAGAAGATTCAGGAGAAGCCGGTGATTCCACAGAGGTAGCGTGGTTCACCTGAGCCGCCTGCGGGCGATTGAGGTCAATCGCCTCTACCCGACATGACAAAGGGCCCTATGCGTCGCATAATTCGACATGGTCAAAGTCTCCATCAAATATACCGGCGCTTTGCATTGCGACGCTACACACGGTCCGTCTCAATCAAAGCTCTCGACCGACGCGCCGACGGATAATAAAGGCAAAGGCGAAGCATTTTCGCCTACCGACCTCGTGGCCACGGCTCTCGGCACCTGCATGAGCACGACCATGGGAATCAAAGCGCAGGAGCTTGGTGTCGATCTTCGCGGAATGACCGTGTCAGTGCAAAAGGAGATGTCGAAGGATGCGCCGCGCCGAATCGTTGGATTACCGTCCGAAGTTCACATTCCGCTTCCAGCTGATCATCCGCAGCGCGACGTACTGGAGCAAACAGCGCTCAATTGCCCGGTACACAAAAGCTTGCCGCGGGAAATCCATCGCCCAACGAAGTTTTTCTGGGAAGGGTAAAATAGGGTAGGGATTTCGCTACGAGCCGTCCGTCGAATTTTGTTTTCTTTCAAGCAGGTTCGGCCGCACAACGTTGGCCGAATGTGCAAAGTGCTCTGAGAGATTCCCTCCACACAGAATAACAGCGCTGAACGGCGGCATAAAGAACCAAACTAGCGGACACCCGTGTCGATATCCATGTCGACGCGGACAGTCTGGTCCGAAACAACCGTGAATCGTTGTGGTTTCGCGCGAACATGACCGCGCGCGCGTCGTTGCACATCCAAGACATAATCGCCCGGCGGCAATGCAGTGCGATAGTTTCCATTCCCGTCCGCAGTAACCCGCGCGATTTCTTTTTTTCCGTCGTGACTCAAGATAATCAGCGGATATTCGGCATAGTTTTCAGCCGTGATCGCAGGCGCGTTTCCATCGGCAAGCTCAACCTCCCTGAGCGAGAGAATCTTCAAATGTCCTTCCACGAAGCCCGGCGGCTCGGTGGCCATACCAGCGACCACCGAGAAGATGCAAACGGCAATGAGACACTTAAAGAACGACGACATAACGGTGACAGCCAATTGGAATTTACCGCTTGAACGATTAGATGCGCAACCGCGTCGCACGTTCATTTGGCGCTTTTGTTCGCCACTGAACGAATCTGTCCATTGTGCTGATCTGTGCGGCACGCGGTCATCCTGATTGTTGCATTTCGAGTAGCTGGCGAGACGCCTGCTCACCCCACAGGGTGTTTGCCACGGCGAATCTGTCCCGTGGCGGAGAAGCCTGTGCCAACATAAGAATGGGCGGGATAGATTTTGTCTATCCCGCCCAAGAAACTTAACCCAACTTTTACGGCAGTTTCAACTTCCAGGCGCTGCGTCCGTGCGTTGCCGCGTAGAGCACGCGCGAGGGCGATACGATCGTCAGACCCGCCACTTCGGCCTTCGGTAGGCCGGTGCCGGCAACTTCCCAGTTGGTCGAACCATTTGGCAGTCTTAGGACGCCCCAGTCGTTAGACACATAGAGGTCGCCGTTACCAGCACCAACTGAATCACGAGCAATAGCTGTCGCCGGGAAGTCTGGGAACGCCGTCGCTCCCGATCCATCGAGGCTCGTCCACGTCGCCGTCGAAGGCCCGGTTCGGGTCACTTCGAAGACGTGGCCTGGCGTCGTCGGAGTCAGGGAGCTATAGCTCGAGTACGAAATCCAAGCGTGATTTGAATCCGCCGGATCAATCGTGATGCCGCTCACAAACCGGTTCGGATCGACGCTTGACGAGGAGTCGAGCCGCTCCCAGACGACTGAGGCTGCCGCTGCATCGGCGTTGCTCGAGAAGAACACTCGGCCGGTTGACGTCGCCGCCCACATTGTACTTGAATCGGTTGAGCTCCGGACAACTGCCGCGACAGTGCCGAGGGAGCGATCGCCCCATAGCGCAGAGGTCAGCTGCGTCGATGGAACGCCGTCTCCGATGATGACGAAGTCACCGCACCCAGGTTGGTTTCCGAGAGTCGTGAACTCAGGGCAGTTCGCCTCAAGGGTCGCCTGATCGCCGCCCCAATCCTGCGTCCGCCACACGCTCTGCTCGCCCAGGAAGATCGTCCCGGCAACAAACGGGTCCGCGATGATCGGCTTGTAGAATGCCGAGGTCTCGGCGAACAGCGGACCAGAGATAACGACCCACTTGCTCGGATCGCCGTTCTGGAAGTTCGCATCGGTGTAATTTGCGAAGAAGGTGTTGAAGCGCTGCGCGGAGTTGCCGACGTTGAAGCCCGACTGGCCACCGTCGCCATAAATCTCTTGCGGCCATGTAAGGGAAGAACTGGTCCTATCAAATGTGCCATTATCCTGTGTGCCGCCCTGCACGTGCGCAGAGTTATCGGCAGCGACCGAGAGGCTCTGGAACTGCAAAGTCGAGAGCCCCTTGTTCAGGCTGTAGAGGTGCGTCGGCACACGCGACAGGAGTTGCTGGCACAATAACAGATCATTTCCGCTGAGTGTTGTACGGTAGGTGGTGCACTGCGATGAGATGTCCGCGAACGCTCCGTCCGAGCGCACCAGACCGCCGTCGGAACCATCGAAGAAGAGGCCCGGGTTACCTGGGCTAACGACGAACCCATGCTGGTCCGGATGCATTCCATTCGGCGCAATCGGATTAGGTTGGCAACAGCTTCCCGGCGGTGTCGGCTTCGTCGTCGAATCCCATGTCATGTCGGTGAACGACGCACCAGCATCGGTCGAGCGGAGAACGCCGCGGCCATTTGTCGCGAACCCGTACGTCCCATAGTCGAATGAGCCGCCGATATACACGGTGTCCGGATTACCCGCCGGCGTGACGACAAAATTGTCGTACCAGCACTGCCCTGTGCAATAGTTATCAGTTTGGCCAGCCGGCGACTCCATCGCCGTCAGATCGATAAACACCGGCACGCCAGTCGCGACGTCATCACTGCGAAAAACATGTGCAGTCGGTGAACCGGTGTTGCCATCACCGACATACATCCTGGTCAGCCCGCTGACGGTCGTGACCGCGAACTCGGCCCGATCATTAATATTGGCGGGAGCGAGCGGCGTGTAAATCTGTGTAAAGGTAGCGCCATCATCGTTGGAGCGCCAGACGCCTCCGCCGCCGGTTAGGTCAATCCTGGGAAATGCAGCCGCATAGAGCGTGCTATTTGCCAGGTAATTCGGGTCGAATTCGATGTGATTAACGCCACGCGCCGAGCCAAAGGTCGATTGGATTCTTCCAGCATCGCCCTCTAGCAACGGGTTTAGGCAGATGCCTTCGGGGCTGAGCAGCGTGAAGTTTGCGCCGCCGTCGGTGGACTTCCACAGCCCGAATGGCGGAAGGCCCGGAGCCAGGGTGACGACCCCACCCGTAACGGAGCTCACTCCGCGCACGGCGCGCGTGGAACCGACGTACATCGTGTTTCCGCTAACCACGATCGATGAAATCGCGCGCCCGTCGAAAGCCGGGCCGGTATACTTGGGCGCGACCCCGCACGAGGTCGGCATCGCCCGGACCTTTGTGTTCGCATCCAGGTGTGTCCACGTGTTGCCGTTGTCGATCGATTTGTAAATACCAAAACCAGCCTCCGAATCACCTGACGCGTTGGGCTCGCCGGTTCCTGCGTAGAGCGTGCCGGTTGTAGCGTCGTAAGTCAGCGTCCCGATCGCATTGGTCGCAAAGCTGCCCGAGACGAATGTCCAGTTTGGCGGGTTTGCGAGCGCGTTGTTCGTGCGCCAGACACCGCCGCCAGCGGCTCCAACCCAAAGTGTGCAGTTGCTGTTTGTGCAAGTCGGCGCAATGGCTAGCGCAGTAATGCGGCCGGAGGTTGTGTAGTCGCGTCCACTGAAAGTCAAAATATCAGGAAAATTCGCTGTGCTCGGGCCTATGAGGGTCCAGGGGTTAGCCGAGGGTTGTGACATTGACAGCACGTTCGCCCACGCCCTCTGCGCGTTCCGCGTTACCCTGAACGGAACGTCGCTAGCCGGGTAGGCGCGATTCGCATAAGCTTCTTCAGCGGCGGCGACTGGCCCGCGATCTGTTTCCGGACCAGGCATGGCTCGCCTGTTGCCGCCAATTTGATCGCGATCCTGTCTGAATTTGTTGATCGCTTGATCCGTATTGTCTGATTTCCCCAATAAGAATGGGCCAGATGGTTTCGCCGCGACGAAGGCCATTGCCGCTGCGGCGGACATTAGTGTGACCACACTTGCGATCCGGAATTGTGAGAGAAGATGATTTCGACTAAACCAACGAGGAGTTTTCATATGTTTCTAGCTGCGAATTAGGGGTTAAAGTTTTCGATAAACGACTTGAATTTATTAGCCTGCCAAAAAGACTCTCAAAACGTCAAGCAATTTTTTTTTTGCTTTTTTTTGCTCAGACCAGGCCCCGTAAAAGCGGCCGTCACGGCATCCCAGCAGCGCAAACTAGGCTGCCGCTTGGGCAGCGCGCTTCCGCGCGGTCGCGTCCAGAATGCGCTTGCGGAGCCGGAGCGATTTTGGCGTCGCTTCCACATATTCGTCGATGTCGATGTACTCTATTGCGCGCTCCAGAGTCATGCCCAGCGGCGCTTCGAGTTGAATCCCTTTGCCTTCACCCTGGCTTCTCATGTTAGTTAGATGTTTGGCCTTGCACGGATTCACCGGCAAATCTTCCGGTCGCGCATTTTCGCCGACGATCATTCCCACATAAACATCTTCCTGTGCCCCGATGAAAAGCCGGCCGCGCTCCTGGATATTATTAAGCGCGTAAGCCGTGCTGACTCCCGATTCCATCGACACCATCACACCGCGATCGCGTCCTCCTATTTCGCCTTTGAACGGTGCGTATTTGCGAAAGAGATGACTCATCAATCCTTCGCCGCGGGTCAAATTCACGAGATCGGTTTCGAAGCCGATCAGGCCGCGAGTCGGAATAATCGCCTCGATCGATACACGCGTCGTGTGATGATCCATGCTCACAACCTCGCCTTTGCGATTGGCAACCGATTGCAAAATGTCACCGAGATTTTCGTTCGGTAGATCGACATAGAGATTTTCGAGTGGCTCGAGCAGATTGCCATTTTCGGCGCGGTGAAAAATCACCTCGGGACGAGAGACCATTACTTCGTAGCCTTCGCGCCTCATTTGCTCGACGAGGATTGCGATTTGCATTTCGCCGCGCGCATTGATCTCAAACGCGCCAGCAATTTCCGTGTCGCTCACGTGCAGCGAAACATTGCCGCGCGTTTCGCGAATCAAGCGCTCGCGAAGATGGCGCGCGGTGACAAACTTTCCTTCCCGGCCGGCAAACGGCGAATCATTCACGAGAATGCGCATGCGAATTGTAGGCGGATCGATGTCCACGAATTGAAGCGCCGTGCGTTCCTCCCGGTCGGTCAGGGTTTCGCCGATGTAAACTTCCTCGAAGCCCGTGAGCCCAACGATGTCGCCGGCGGTGGCGTGCTTTATTTCGACCTGCTCTAGTCCCGCATAGGTAAAAAGCGCCGTGACAGCAGCACGTTCCCGGCGGCCATCACGGTGAATGCAGACGATCGAATCACCGACAGCGACGCGTCCGCTAACGATACGCCCGAGTGCGATGCGGCCGAGATAATCGCTGTAATCCAAGTTCGAGACGAGCATCTGAAAAAATGGTTCGCTTGAAATTTTTGGCGGCGGCACATGTTGCACGATCGCTTGAAACAGCGGCGTCATGTCTTCGTTGTTTTCGTGCAGCTCACGAATGGCGTAGCCATCCTTTGCGCTTGCGTAAATGATTGGGAAATCGAGTTGCTCATCTGTCGCCTTCAACTCGACGAAAAGATCGAAGACCATGTCGATGACCTTATGCGGGCGCGCATTTTCTCTGTCGATCTTGTTGATGACGACGATCGGCTTCAGTTTGTTCTCCATCGCCTTGCGCAAGACAAAGCGCGTTTGAGCTTGCGGACCGTCGTGGGCATCGACAACGAGCAACACGCCGTCCACCATTTTCATGATTCGCTCGACTTCGCCTCCAAAATCGGCGTGGCCGGGCGTGTCGACGATGTTGATGAGGTAACCGTTCCACTGAAAGGCCGCATTCTTGGCGCGAATCGTGATGCCTTTCTCGCGCTCCAGATCCATCGAGTCCATTATGCGCTCCTCGACCTTTTGGTTGGAGCGAAACGTGCCCGATTGGCGCAACAGTTGATCCACCAGCGTGGTCTTGCCGTGATCGACGTGCGCAATGATGGCGATATTACGGATCTTATCCATTTTGGGAGACGCTCTTCCGAGGGGAAGGAGCGTGGAATATGATGGCGCATGTCTCGCGGGTCAAATCCGTCCGCAGAGACGCGCTTAAAACCAGCTCAGATTTCTACCGGCGAATTCGGTAGTAGCCGTGGTGCCACCGTTTGTGGTGATCATGCCAAACCCAAGATCCCGGGACGACGGGCCCGAGCATTGGGACTGAGGAGTTCATTACGTATGGCCATTCAAATTGGGGCCGAAGATCCCCCTTATTATCATTCTGCTCAGAACGAACAAAGCGGCGAAAGAACATTACTAATTTCTGTTTCATAATCTTTCTAACTACTTCGACGTGCGGCCATGTATCGGCCGTGTCTGGAATCGCGCTTTTAGACTAGAACGCTGACCGCTGGCCTTGGCTCAACCCATTTGCCGTGCTCTCGAATCAAATCTTGCAATCGATCCACTGCTTCCGTTTCTGGGATATTGAACTTCACGGCGGTTTTGCCGACGTAGAGATTCACCTTGCCGGGCGCGCCGCCGACGTAACCAAAATCCGCGTCCGCCATTTCACCGGGGCCGTTCACGATGCAACCCATGATCGCGATCTTCACACCTTTCAAATGCGACGTCGCCGCTTTGATCTTCGCAGTGGTGGTTTGCAGATTAAATAAAGTGCGCCCGCAAGATGGGCACGCAACGTAATCGGTTTTAAAAATCCGCGAACCGGCCGCTTGCAAAATATTATAGGCCAACCGCAACGCCTGTCCGGGCGCTTCCTCGCCTTGCACGAGAATGGCGTCACCGATCCCATCGCAAAGCAGCGACCCAATATTTGTCGATGCTAAGAGCAGCGTTTCGAGGAAATCCTTTCCGTCCTTCTTCCTTCTTAATTCATCCTTGAGCAAAATCGGATGCCGCGCATGCAACTTCGTGGCGAGCAAACGAAACGCCGCGATTACGGGAAGATCGACATCGTCTTTGACAGTTACAAATTGCGGCGTCGAATTTTGATTCAGGCGGCCGAGTGCCTGCTCGTCTCGCGGATCGACTTCTTCGATTTGCGCGTTCTCGTAAACGATCTCCGGCTTGTAATCGCCCATCTTGTCGATCTTGTGCGCGATCTTGTCGAAGTTCGCCTTCCTAACGACCACACGAAGCAATTGTTCGCCGCCTAGTTTGATGCTCCGGCCGGGATCACCGATCCCGGCTACAGCAAGCGTCTCTGTCGCCCGCCGCTGATACGAAAACGGGTCGAATGAAACTGCTGTAGTAGCAGCCGTGTCGGCTGCAATCTGCGCGGGCGACACGCCCGCCGCTACAGTAGAAGTCAATCTCACAAGCGCTTTGGCTACCGGAATTTCGTGAATGCTGTCTTCTGTCAGTGAAACGCGAATCGTATCCCCGATTCCATCAGCCAGCAGTGAACCAATTCCGATTGCGCTCTTGATTCGCGCGTCTTCGCCTTCACCGGCTTCGGTCACTCCGAGATGCACCGGATAATTCCAGGTAGGGGCGATTGACCTGAATCGCCCGGGCGGTTCGGGTGAACCGCCCCTACCATCGCGCGCATCTTCAGCGTCCAGTTCGTTCAATCGCGCAACCAGCAACCGATACGCTTCGATCATCACCTTCGGGTTGCTCGCTTTCATCGAGAACACGAAATCGTGATAGTCGAGATCGCGCGCGATCCGCGCGAACTCGAGCGCGCTCTCCACCATCCCAAGCGGCGTGTCACCGTAGCGATTCAGGATGCGATCGCTGAGCGAGCCGTGATTGGTGCCGATGCGCATTGCGATGCCGCGCTCTTTGCAGAGCTCCACCAGCGGCCTGAACCGGGCACGAATGCGGCCCAGCTCCGCGGCATATTGCTCATCCGTGTATTCACGGATGACGAATTTCTTTGAATCCGCGTAGTTGCCGGGATTGATGCGCACTTTGTCCACCCATTTCGCCGCTTCCATTGCGGCTTCGGGTTTGAAATGAATGTCGGCGACGATCGGCACATCGCAGCCGTACTCCCGCAAGCCTTTCACGATATGTTCGAGATTGCGCGCGTCTTTCACGGTTGGCGCGGTGATGCGCACGATTTCGCAACCTGCTGCCGCCAGCTCCATTGTTTGCTGGATCGAAGCCTCCGTGTCCATCGTGTCGCACGTGATCATCGACTGGACGCGGATCGGATTTGCGCCCCCAATCCCGACGTTGCCCACCATCACCTCCCGCGCGACGCGGCGCTCATAAGCAAAGGGATTTTTGCAATACCTCATAATCATGGATGGGTAGCTCGAGCAGCCCAACGAAGCGACACGACCAACGTTAGATCCACGATCTCAACACTGTCGAAATGGTTCGGCAGCCCCGGATCTCTTCGATGGTCAGGGCCTGAACTTTACGCGCTACCCGCATGGTGCGCAATGCGTGCACGGCTATGGCGCTTGCGTACCGTTGGCGCGCGATTGCGGCTCAAGCTGGTCGAGCCTCTTTCTGATGAAAGGCAAATCCTGCACGTCGAAAAATGTGATATACAGCATGTAACCGATAATTAATACGGCGCAGCTCGTCTGAACAACCTCCAGGACCCGCATATTTACCGGTTTGCGACGGACCGATTCGATGATGGCGAGCACAATATGCCCGCCGTCCAGCACTGGAATCGGCAGCATGTTCAAAATTGCGAGGTTCACATTTAGGATGACGCTGAACCACAGTGCGAGCTGCCAGCCGCGTTCGCTTTGGAAAAGCAAATAATAAATGCGACCAATACCGACCGGGCCGCTCAAGTGTTGCAGCTTCACATCCGATTTTGGCGATGCCACCGCGCCAATTGTCTTTAATGTGCTCGTTACGCTGTTGTAAATCTGTTCGATCGGATTGGGATGCGAGATCGACAGTATTCCAGTAGTGTCCCATTGAATACCAATTCGCGGCTTCATTTCGCCCTGGGTGGGCAGAAGCGTCGGCTTTACCGGAACGTCAAACCTCGCCCCGTTTCGCTCCACATGAAGGACGAGCTGATCCTTCGGGTGTTTGCTGATGTATTCGAGCAACGCAACTGGGTTATAGATTGGCGTCTGGTCGAACCCGCGAATGATATCCCCTGGACGTAGTCCCGCCGCGGCAGCAGGTGTGTTCGGCTCCACTTTGTCAATGATTGGTGTCTCCGCCGGATAAATGAGCAGCTGCCTTACGCTTTTTCTGCGCCATCCGCGCGTCTCTGCCTTGTACGGTTCGACCCAAACGGTCTGGACGTTCCCGTTCCGCTCAAATTTCACGGCAATTTTTCCCCCCTCGCTTCGCACGACATCCCAGCTCACGCTGTCATTCATCCCGATAAAGCGCCTGACCGGTTTGCCGTCCACCTCAAGAATTTTGTCGCCCGGTTGCAGCCCAACCTTCTGCGCCGGCGAGTCCGGCAAGACATAGCCAATGATTGTGGTTGAATCCGCTTCGCTTACCGGATGGCCGATCACCCAGACAATGCCGGCAAAAAAAAGCGCCAGAAGCAGACTGAATAGTGGGCCGGCGATTGCAACGATGATTTTATCGAGTGCGGAAATGGGCGCCAACCTTGCGCGGTCGACGTCGGCTTTTCCCTCAATGATGTCCATCGGCGCAAGTTGCGGCAGCGCGACGAACCCGCCGAAGGGAAGCGAACCAAGCGAGTACTGGACGCCGTTTATCGTTTTTTTCCAAAGCGGTTTGCCAAACCAGACCCCGAATTTTTCTATGTAAAGCCCGCGCCAGCGTGCCGCCAGAAAATGCCCGAGCTCATGCACGACGATGAGCAGATTAAAGAGGATAAGAACCTCAAACAGGATCAGGAGGACACGCGCGATATGCAGAAGCATGGTGATTAGTAGCTAGTGATCAGTGATCGGTCATTGATTAGACGCGCGATCGTTTCTGTCGTTGGAACTTTTTTAACGATGTAACGATTTAACGCAAGCCTGCGCTTCCGCGCGCGCCCATTGATCGGCCTGCAATATTGCATCGAGGGCAGGATGCACAACGCTCATATGCCGGTTCATCACTTCTTCGACAATCTGCCAGATGCTCGGAAAACTTACTCTTCGATCTAAAAATGCTGCGACTGCCACTTCGTTGGCTGCGTTCATCACGCCAGGTAAGGTGCCGCCAGTTTCGCCTGCTCGGCGTGCCAGATTCAGTGCCGGAAAATCGTCGTAGCGCGGCGTGAAGAATTCCAACTTCGACAATTTCGAAAAATCGAGGGGTGGCAACGTGTTCGGGACGCGATCGGGCCAAGTCACCGCGTATTGAATCGGGAAGCACATGTCCGAATAACTCAATTGCGCGAGTGTCGATCCGTCTGCGAACTCGACCATTGAATGCACGATGCTTTGGGGATGGATAACGACTTCGACGCGCTTCATCTCGACTCCGAAGAGCCACCGCGCCTCGATCATCTCGAGGCCTTTGTTAAACAACGTCGCCGAATCAATTGTGATCTTCGGCCCCATGTCCCAGGTCGGGTGTTTGAGGGCTTGCTCGGGTCTAAGATCGACAAATTCTTTCGCGAGCGTTTTGCGAAACGGCCCACCCGACGCTGTCAAAATAATCCGACGAACGTCCGAGGAACGACCATCAAGACATTGAAAGATGGCGTTGTGTTCGCTGTCCACAGGCAGCACATGCACGGCATTCTCACGCGCTTTGCGCATGACGATCTCGCCTGCCATTACGAGAATTTCCTTGCTCGCCACAGCGAGATCCTTGCCAGCCTCGATCGCCGCCAGCGCCGGCCGCAATCCACCGGTGCCGACGATTGCGACCAGGACCATATCTGCATTTGTTAGGCAGGCGATCTCGCACAGTCCTTCTTCGCCCGCGAAAATCCGCGGCTCGTACTCGAGCGCTTTACGCAAAATGTCTATCTTCGTCTCGTCGACGAGACACACCGATTCCGGACGGAACTTGTTGGCGCCCGTAGCTAGCTTTTTCACATTGCTGTTCGCGGCGAGTCCGACAATTTCCATTCGCTCCGGAATATCGCGCGCCACTTTCAGCGCGCTTTCGCCGATAGATCCCGTCGCGCCTAAAACGACGACACGCTTACGTTTCATGTTTTCGACAGAATGAACAGAATTAACAAAATGACTCGAGGAAATCAGAAAGAGGCTTGTTCTTTCTTCGGGAGGCGAAACTTTTTCTTAAACTCCAGTCGCTCTGCCCCGAAGTTCGCGAGGAGACCTTCCTCAAGTCCGGTGGCGACGAGGTAGTTTACGAGCTGAACTTCATGCGACTTCGCAAGCGATTGGTTCGCTTTCACCTCAACGATCAGCGAATTGTTTAGTAGCAAATCTGCCGTAAATGCACCAACGGTCTGTCCGTCGTACTGGACGCTGATTGGCCTCTCTGCTTCAGCTTTGAAGCCGCTTTTCGGCAATTCCCAAATTAGCGCATTTTGATAAACCGACTCGAGAAAACCGGGACCCAGTGTCGAGTGTACTTTCATCGCCAGACCAAGGACTTCGCCACACAAATCATAGGCTTCTTCCGGTGCCTCTTCTATTTTGTCCATTCTGTTAATTCTGTCAGAAATTTTGGGCATTACGGTACGCGGATCACGAGCCGCAGATAAAAAAATAGAAGCGGGGCGGTGAAAAGCAGACTGTCCACCAGGTCGAGCGCGCCGCCGATCCCCGGCAGGAGATTCCCCGAATCCTTTACGTCCGTGCTACGTTTGATAATCGATTCGGCCAAATCACCGACGACCGCTGCGAACCCAAGGAGCAACCCGAGTATCGTCGCATGTGTCCAGGTGAGCCCAGGTAAGTGGCCAGGCATTAATTTGAACAGCATCAAACTGCAAAACAGCGCAAAACCGAGCGCGCCGAAAAACCCTTCCCACGTTTTTTTCGCGCTGATCTGCGGGACCATTAGATGCCGGCCAACCGCGCTGCCGGTCAGGTATGCACCCATGTCGCTGAATTTTGTGACTGCGATCAGGTACAAAACATAGAACTGCCCCGTCAGTAGCCCATTGCTCGAGCGCGGTGTCAGATAGACGATCTTCGTGATGAAATTAAAAAGCCAAAGCACGTAGAGCAGACCGAACAAGGTGTAAGCCATCGTTTGCAACGGTTCGTCATGGCGCAGGCGCGCGAACATTTGCCGCGCGAAAACCGTCAGCAAAAAAAAGAGCAACACCGCAACTTCGAAGTCGTAGGAACCCGCCGGCCCAATCTTGGAGAAGTAATAAAAACTGCCGCCGAGCATGACGGCGCCGCAGATCATTCCTGTGATCTTGAAATTCGGAAGACCTTTGTGATCGAGCATCCTGTAAAATTCCAGGAGTGCGATCAGTCCGAACACGCTGATTAACAGCCAAAATAAGATTTCGAATCCAGAGAACGCGATGAGGAGCGCGATGGACCAAAGGACGATCGTCGTGACGAAGCGTAAAATGAAAACCGAGCGTGGCGTAACGGTGTTCGGTTCGGCTTGCTCAAGCGTTGCGGGCATGCCTTTCCATCATCCCGACAGACAAGAACTTTGTCCACAGATTACGCAGACTAACGCAGACGAATTTGTTGCAGAACGCAGATGCCATCGCGTGCCGTACCGTCGCCCCGGCCGAAGAGGCTCGAATCAAGCTTTTCCTTCTTTCCTGCTTCGCCTAATCTCTTTCTTGTGCAGAAAACGATGCGGGCCGTGGTAAAAAGCCGCGCCGAGCCAGGGCTTTGGCTCGAAGAAGTTCCGGTTCCCAAAGTTGCCAGTGACGACGTGCTCATTCGCGTCGTGAAGACCTCCATCTGTGGGACCGACGTCCACATCTATAATTGGGACGCCTGGGCGCAGAAAACGATCCCCGTCCCGATGACTATCGGTCACGAATTTGTGGGGATTGTCGATCTTGTGGGCGAACACGTGAAAGGTTTCACGTCCGGCGATCTCGTTGTCGGCGAGGGTCATATCACCTGCGGACATTGTCGCAATTGTCTCGCCGGACGGCGTCATCTTTGTCCAAACACGCAAGGCGTAGGCGTCAATCGTCCCGGTGCGTGGGCCGAGTTTGTTGCCATTCCACAATCGAACTGCTGGCACGCTGATCCGTCGATCCCGCTCGACGTGCTTTCGTGTTTCGATCCGCTCGGCAACGCTGTGCATACCGCGCTCTCGTTCGATCTCGTGGGTGAAGATGTTTTGATCACCGGCGCAGGGCCGATTGGTTGCATGGCGATCCCGATCTGCAAACAAGCCGGCGCCCGTCACATCGTCATCACCGACATCAATCCGTATCGTCTCGAACTGGCGCGAAAAATGGGTGTCACTCTTGCACTCGATGTGCGCACCGAAAAGGCCGCGGAAGCGATGGAGACGCTCGGGATGAAAGAGGGCTTCGATGTCGCACTCGAAATGTCCGGCAACCCGAAAGCTTTCGCCGACATTTTGCCCAACATGTTTCACGGCGGCAAAATCGCGCTGCTCGGCATCATGCCCGGCGGCGCCGCGATCGATTGGAACACCGTCGTTTTCAGCGCGCTCACCATCAAGGGCATCTACGGCCGCGAGATGTACGAAACCTGGTACAAAATGACTGCCATGATCCAATCCGGCCTCGACATCATGCCGGTCATCACCCACCACTTTCCCTACACCGAATTCCGCGAAGCCATCGAGCTAATGAAATCCGGCAACTCCGGCAAAATCGTGCTCGATTGGAGCGAACGTTAAATTTTTAACCGCGGATGTCGCGGAAGGCGCGGATCATTCCGGGTAGCGCATGCGTCTCGCATGCTGGCAAGCGCGTCCTCGCGATCGCGAACTTTCCTGTGAGATGCCAAGACCCCCCTAATCTACCGCAGCGCTGCAGCTTGTTCGTGGCGGCCTTGGAGCTCGAGTACCATCCGTTTGATGTGCTTGTAGTTCTGGTGCGATTGGAGGAACTGCAAGCTTTGCTGCGGATCGCCCCATTGCAGGACTTGGATGGTCTCCTGCCGAGCGCCCCACGAATTCATCTCACGTTGATTCGACATGTAGAGATCGATAGTATTACGCCCGGAGAGCGCCCAGCCGTAATCCTCCACGCGATACATTTGCCCAGTCGATAATAGGCGAAACGTAGTTCCCATCGGCCAACGCGACCAATCAGCCGCTGCGCTGCCGATT
>Ga0209376_1001373_pt1 | contig 24682 bp, 23 predicted proteins | sample GraSoiAngelo_134_FD_185891 | JGI IMG/M metagenome (GOLD analysis project Ga0209376, IMG submission 185891) | Grasslands soil microbial communities from the Angelo Coastal Reserve, California, USA - 14_0929_05_30cm (SPAdes) (version 2) | ecosystem: Environmental > Terrestrial > Soil > Grasslands ... | reverse complement strand
TGGCAGGCGCTGGCGCAAAACAAAGAATCTTTGGTTTGTAGGGTCCGTCAGCTTTACGGCGGGACGTAGCGAAGCGAAGTGGAGGCCGGGCACCTACATTGGGCATATATCCTGGAAGGATGCGTCCCCCCAGCGCCTGCCGTAACCCATCACACCCGCGCCTTCATTGGTATTCCGGCTATGTCGTTACATCAACATCCTTACAGGATATTAATGTAGGAGGGCTACGGCGCATTTAGCGTCGGCGTTTCAGGCGTGGACGCTACCGTGGCGTACATTCGAAATCAGACGGAGCATCATCGAACGCGATCCTTTCGCGAGGAACATGTAGCGATGCTTAAGAAGCACGGTTTTGCGAACAACGAATAAATCTTCGGTTGACGAATTCTGTCGTCCCTGCCGGGACTTAATTTATTGCGGATCCGTTTACCCAGCGTTAAAACGCTGGGCTATTTCCGGAGACGGCGCCTCGACAGAGCGAGGCGGCTAGAAGGCGTTCTCGCCGAAACGGCGCGGGCCTGACGGACGGGCAATGTTAATTAGCGCGCCGCAGGGGCATTATTTTTAGTATCGAGCCCGATAGAGTGTTTCATTCCGTCCCGAAATTCACAACCGCTCGCGAGAAGAATCGGAACTTGGTTGAGGTTGGGGTAAGGAAATCCGCACTGAGCGGGCACGCTCAGAGATCGGCCGAACAGTCCATCTCCAACCCAGATGACCATTTTTATCGAAGTACCAGGTTCCGCCGCCACGGTTCACGATCTCCATGCGCCAATGATCATTGGTGCCCGGGATTGTGAGCGTAAATGTGGCGGCAGCCGACATGATCACGCCGCAAAGCATTCCACTGAGGAAGGAGAGTTTCATTTTAATTCCTTTCGTTCAGTCTGTAATCGAAGCTCGCCTTCAATCCGGTCTTGCCCTTTGTCTATTTATTGCGAACCGGGTCATGGAACCTTGCCCGCTTGGCCATGCGCTGCGATCGCGCGCCCCGCTCAGGCGTCGAAACTCTGTTACGACGTTACAAATGTTACAGCGAGGGCCGATTTAACGATTGAACTTCGACCGTTTTCCGTGGATGGCTCTCAAATGATTCGCGTCTCAAGATTAGCGAACCAAATATACCCATCATGACTTTTGAGGTCTGTTCCAAACTCTCCGAGTCGACCAAACAAAACATCAGCGATTGTCCAGTTGGGAATTGAAGGGACACCGCTAAGACTCGTTCGCGAATGGGCGCAGCTTGACCGTGAGGAATTGCGAGAAGCATTTCAGCTTGCATCGAATTTCCAACGACCGGCGAAGATCGAGCCGCTTCCCTAACGATCAGCTCGCCATTACTTCTCGAAACGCTGTCAGAAAAGTTTCCATCTCGGTCTTCTTGCCGACGGTGACGCGCATGTAGTTCGGGAGAGCGGGGAATAAACGGCCGACTTGGACGTTATGTTGCTTCAACGCCTGGATTAGTGGAACGACCGGGCGTTTACAATCGAACATGATGAAATTGGCTTGCGACGGAATCTGTTTGTAGCCGATCTTATCGAGTTCGGCCGTCACGAAGTTTTTCGCTTCGCTGTTCAAACTCCGGCCGTTTGCAACTTGATCGACATCGTCCAGACTCGCGCTCGCCGCGGCCAGGGCCATTACGTTTACGCTGTCCCACATTTGAAACGGATGCATCCGCTTAATCGTTTCAGGTTGCGCGACGCAGTACCCACAGCGCAGCCCGGCCATCCCGTAAATTTTTGAGAACGTTCGCGCGACGATCAGATGCGGATGATCTTTCACCAGCGGGATCATGCTTTCGTAGTCCCAGCTGTCGGCATAATGAAAGTACGCTTCATCCACGAGAATCATCGTCTCGCGTGGAGTGTTTGCGATAAACTCGCGCAGCTCATTCTTGGGCGTAATGCTCGCCGTCGGATTGTTGGGGTTGCAGATGTAAATGAGGCCGTTTTTTGCGGCACTCGACATTTTTGGCAGATCGTGCGCGAAGCTCTTCGTTAGCGGAACTTTCACGACCTCGGCGCCGTTCGCCTTCGAGTATTCGAGAATCGCTTCGAAAGTTGGATCGGCAACGATGAGTTTACCTTGGGTCGGGCCCGTGAAGGCTTCGGCGGACAATTTCAAAATCTCACTCGAACCATCACCAAGGACAATTTGATCGCGGCTAACGCCGTTGAGTTTCGCCAGCTTTTCGATTAGCACGTCGTTTGCTTCATCAGGATAACGGCAGCACACTTCGAACGAATTCTGCATTGCTCGGTGCGATTTCGGAGAAGGTCCGTAGGGATTTTCGTTCGCGCTCAACCGCACGATGCCGGCAGTTCCAGTCGCGTGCTCAGGTTGTTTTGCGAAAGAAAGCGACGGCCTAACGACTACCGCTGCCGCACTTATGCCTAGCAACTGCGCAAATTTACGTCGAGAAACAGACATTGTATTCATTTTGAACCCCCTTAGTCGATTGTTAGGCTGATCCGAACCAAATGCCAGCCCGAATTGCACCGATCGCGTTCTTGCTGGCTGCCGTGGCGGCTTTCGCGACGCACGGATGCGGCAGATCACGGCAAGACGAACATGCTCGGCAGATTGCTGCGCGTGTGCGAACCGAATTTCTGCATGCTTGGAATAATTACGGGCGTTATGCGTGGGGTCACGACGTGTTGCGGCCTTTAAGTAAAACCGCGCACGATTGGTACGGACAGTCGCTCTTAATGACGCCAGTCGATGCACTCGACACACTCGTCCTGATGCGTCTCGACGCCGAAGCTGCAAGGGCGCGATCGCTCATCGTTAGTGATCTCTCGTTCGATCGCGATATTTACGTCAAGAATTTCGAGATCACGATACGCCTGCTCGGCGGCCTTCTCTCCAGCTATCAACTGACGGGCGACAAACGCCTCTTGAGTTTGGCGGAGGATTTGGGCAACCGATTGCTTCCGGTTTTCAATTCACCCACGGGCCTCCCCTATGTTTATGTCAATCTCCATACTGGTCAGACGCGCGATGCCGTGACGAATCCGGCAGAAACCGGCACGCTGCTGTTGGAATTTGGCACTCTGAGCAAGTTAACTGGCAGGCCCGTTTTCTACGAGAAGGCAAAACGCGCTTTAGTCGAGACCTTCAAGCGGCGCTCGCCGCTCGGCCTCGTCGGAGAAAGCATCAACGTCGAGACAGGCGTGTGGACGAGCACGGACAGTCACATCAGCGGCGGAATCGATTCGTACTACGAGTACCTCTGGAAGTGTTGGCTTCTTTTCGGCGATAAAGATTGTCGCGATATGTGGGACGCCAGCATTCCCGCCGTTAACAAATATCTGCCGGACGAGATCGGCGGCGGATTGTGGCACGGCCACGCTGACATGCAAACAGGTAAGCGCACCAAGACAATTTACGGTGCGCTCGATGCATTCTTCCCTGGATTACTCGCTTTGTCCGGTGATCTGAAGCGCGCGCGTCGCCTGCAAGCTTCATCGTTCAAGATGTGGAAGCTGCACGGCATCGAGCCGGAAACTCTCGATTACAAAACGATGCGCGTGGTCGCCAGAAGTTACCGTCTGCGTCCCGAAATCGTTGAGTCCACTTATTATCTTTATCATTACACCGATGACCCGGACTATCGGCGCATGGGCGAGAAAATGTTCGACGACTTTGTTAAATATTGCCGAACCGAGGCGGGTTACGCTGCGCTCGCCGATGTGATCAGTAAACAACAGCGCGACGAAATGGAGAGTTTCGTCCTGGCCGAGACTTTCAAATATTTTTATTTGCTCTTCGCACCACCAGAAACCTTGCAATTCGATAAAGTCATCTTTAATACCGAAGCGCACCCACTGAGGCGAATGTGGTGAAACGTTTTGTTAACATTTTCATATGATCTTTGAGTTCCTGAAGCAGTGGCGGCGAGGTCGCCTGCGAGCGCGGCCGTTTCCGAAAGAATGGCTGACGTTGATTCAGCGTCATGTCGTATTTTTTCATAAACTGTCCGCGGGCGACCGCGCGGAACTGCTTGGTCACATTCAGGTATTTCTTGCCGAAAAACGTTTCGAAGGATGTGGCGGTTTCGCGATCACGGATGAGGTCCGCGTGACTATCGCGGCGCAAGCTTGTCTTCTGTTGTTGCATCGCAGGACGGACTATTTCCCCGGTCTCCTCACGATTCTTGTTTATCCATTGACATACATGGTGGAAGAAAAACGGCAGGTTGGTGAGCATGTTTGGGAAGAGGGGACCGTGAGTCGTCTTGGCGAGACTGGCCGTAGAATGGGTTCGTTGGTCCTGGCCTGGGGCGCCGTCAAACACGGCGCGGCTGATCCTTCCGATGGTAAGAATGTTGTCCTTCATGAATTTGCTCACCAACTCGACTACGAAAATCACGCAGCCGATGGGGTGCCGGGATTGGCAACGCACGAACAGCAGTTGGCCTGGAGCGAAGTTATGAGAAACGAGTTTGCGTCGCTGCGCGCTGCCGATGAGAGCGGGATACCGACGTTGCTCGATACGTACGGAGCCACTGATCCCGCCGAGTTTTTCGCCGTATCGGTCGAGGCGTTCTTTGAGCAGCCACGTGCGCTGCGCGCTCGTCATCCAAGACTATACGCAGAATTCCGAACCTATTTTCACCAGGATCCAATCGAATATTCTGCCGAGTGAAGAAAAAATCTCAGATGCATGCCAACGAAGCGGAGCGTTGCTTTTAAGAGCGGCAGCCACGAGACGACCGCTCTGTCAGCAACCTACTGCGGCTGCGGCACGATCCGAATGTAAGGCTTCGGCGCCTTCCAGCCTTGCGGGTAACGCCGCTTCGCCTCCTCGTCGGAGACGGAACCGGCGATAATCACTTCTTCGCCTGGTTTCCAGTTAACTGGGGTAGCCACCTGGTGCTTCGCGGTCAGTTGCAGCGAGTCAATCACTCGCAGCACCTCATCAAAGTTGCGGCCCGTTGTCATCGGGTAGGCAAGCATGAGCTTGATTTTCTTATCTGGCCCGATGACGTAAACGTTGCGCACGGTGGCGTTATCGCTCGGCTTGCGCGTTTTGGCATCGCCTGCGGTATCGGCCGGGAGCATCCCGTACTGCTTGGAAACCTTGAAATCAGCGTCGCCGACGATTGGGTAGTTCGGCGCGTGCCCCTGTGTTTCTTCGATGTCCTTCGCCCAGCCTTGATGATCGCCGGTCGAATCGACCGACAATCCCATGATCTTCACGTTTCTGCGGTCGAACTCTGGCTTAATTTTGGCCATATAGCCGAGTTCAGTCGTGCAGACGGGGGTGAAGTCCTTGGGGTGTGAGAACAGGACGGCCCAAGAATCGCCGATCCAGTCATGAAAGCGCATTTTCCCCTCAGTGGTTTCCGCCTCGAAGTCTGGTGCTGTATCGCCAATTTTCATTGATTTTTCCTCCTTTATTATTTTCGTTGGAGACAATTCATTTCAATTTGCCGCGCGAAAGTCAATATCCTTATGTCGCCGCCCCCCTGCGCACTCCGCACTTATCAGCTGAACCTGGGACGCGGAATTACGAAGCTATTTCCAGCTGGATCCGGTCGAAAAATTCTACCGAGCGAATGAAACGTCAATTCCTCGCTGACGCGATCAGTTCACAGAATTTTTGCATGTCGATATTGCCGCCGGAGACAATGGCCACGATCGGACCTTTGCCTGCTTTTCCGGTTAGCGCCGCCGCGACTGGCAGCGCGCCGGCGCCTTCGGAAATAATTCGCACCTTTTCCGCCATGAGGCGCATCGCGTCTTTCGTTTCGTCCAGGCTGACGACGATGTAATTGTCCACTAGCGATTTCATTCGCTCCCACATGCGAGGGAACATGCTTTGGCCACCAGCGCCGTCGACGAACGACGCTTTCCAATCCTTAAATACCTGCGGCGATCCCATTTTGAACGACAGCGCAGCGGGTGCAGCCGTCTCCGGTTCGACGCCCCAAACCTTTATCTCCGGTTTGAGCGCCTTGATCGTACTGGCGACGCCGGTGATCAAACCTCCGCCGCCGATACTGGCGATGATCGCCGCCGTGTCCGGCGCGTCTTCTAAAATCTCGAGGCCCAATGTTCCGTGGCCGGCGATGAAATTGTGGTCATCGAACGGATGCACGAATGTTCCTTCGGCTCCCGCGAAGGAGCGGTCTTCCAGCGCTTTCCAGGCGACGTCGTACCGGACTGGAATTAGTTTTGCGCCGAGCGTCCGCATTCGCCCGATCTTCGATGCCGGCGCTGTCTCGATCACCACAACCGTGCACGGAACGCCCGCTTGTTTCGCCGCGTAGGCAACACCTTGGCCTGCGTTTCCCGCGCTGATCGTCCACACGCCGCGCCTGCGCTCGGATTCAGGCAGCATCGCAACAGCGTTTGCGGCGCCGCGCAATTTGTAGGCATTGATCGGTTGCAGGTTTTCTAACTTCAAACGGATGTCGGGAAATCCCGCGCCTAATTCCAGGCAGACCAGCGGCGTGCGCACGATTGTCTTTTCGATACGCTTGCGAGCTTCTCGGATCTCGGAGAGTTCGATGGGACGAACAGCTTCCAGCGTCGTGGACATTGTCGATCTTGTTTTAATGCCTCATTGAATTCGTGCCAGCGATATTTCCAGGCGCTGAACAATTGAACGCTTTGAGATACAATTGTGTCTCACCATTCATCATGATCAAATTTACCACTACAGCTTTGGTTGCGGCCGCGATGCTCGTTGCATCCAGCGCGTTCGCGGGAGACAGGGCGTGTTGCGTCAAAGGCGTGTCGAACACGGATAAAACGGCATGCGTTGATTTGACCACACTGAATCTCACACCCGATCAAAAGGCAAAAATCGAAGCGTGGCAGGCCGAATGCGTGAAGGCAGGCTGCACAAAGGAGAGTAGGAGAACGTTCCTCAAACAGGCGAAAGGAATTCTTTCCGCGGAGCAGTTCGCTCAACTCAAAGCAGAGTGCAAAAAGTCCGCGAACGCCAAGAAAACTGAAACCTGATCGCGCCTTAGATATCGATCTAACAATTCTCGACGGTGATCGTGCCGGTGGGAACGCCGGCGCGATTTTTATTTTGGCAAATCCTGCAGCACGGACGCGAGGGAATGTCATATCGAATCCACGCCCGAAATCGCGCTTTTGCCTAAAACGATTCTTGCTTGTCAGCCAGCACTTCGCTGATGACCAGCGCGTCTTCTGGCGGCTGATCAGGTCGTCCGAATCAGCGTAATGATTCTATCGCGCCTCGCGCCCACGGTTATTAGCTGTCGTTTCGGGTCAGAACAAGGCTATGGTCCGCGCCCAAACCTAGGGGTTCGCGACGGTTACGACAGCCGACGGCGACCACTTTGAGAACTTCCCAGTCACTGAGTCTCGCAAACGGGCTCTGAACGCGTACGCGCCTGATGCTGGGGGGACGAAGGTCGCGGAAATATCGGTTTGCCCTACTCGCCAGTTGCGAAAGCCTCGATCCGACGGGGTTCGGATCTGGACGTCAAATAGGAAGCCTTCGGATGGCGGTGCCGCGCTCCATGTGACCGTGAACGGCACGCCGGTCGTTCCCGTTTCGGGTAAGTCGACCGGAACTGCGATGACCGAAGTCGCGCGCGCCGGGCGATCAATAATTGGATAAGTGCCAGCCGAATCGAACGTGAACTGAAATGACGAACCGGGAGCGCGTGACCCCGAATCGAATAATTGCATTCCGGAGGCGTCAACCAGACGGTGTGAGCTGCTGCCGGTGATAGTCCAGCCAACCGTATCGCCTAAAGTCGCGGAAGCTGCCTCGGGGACGAAGCCGGCTTCACTGACTTGGATCTCGCAGACCGACTCAGCGATCGTTGCAGTCAGGGTGTTGCCAACCGCCCAGGCCGCTCCGGCTGGCTGCGCCGTAATTCCGGAAAGATAAGTGTACGAAGCTCCCTGCGCGCTCGAAACGCGCCTCCACTGTTTGCCGTCGTAGTGTTCGATCAGACCTTGATAGTCGCTGGTGCCGTTCGGATAGTGATAGCCCGCGGCGAATATGTCGCCTAATCCAGACGCAGCAATCCCGTTCAGCACATTGCCCTCGCCGGGAAAGTCTTCGCCGGGTACCGCCGCGAAGCCCGAGCTGTCACCGTGCAATAGGAGCGTACGTCCCTGCGTTCCATCGTAATAGAAGCCCGCAGCCCAGATCCGTCCGTCCGCCATCGCGACAACTCCAGCGAGAGAACTTGTTAGGCCGCCGGGGTTCGGGCTCGGAACGATTGTCCAAATGGTACCGTCGAAGTGTAAAACCAGGGTCGAACTTGCAGCTCCCGGGGCACTCGATTGGTAGCCGACTGCCCAGATGTCGTTTGAGCTTGCAGCAGCGATCCCGTTCAGGGCATTGTCGCCATTACCCGCGTTGGGAGACGAAGCGATCATCCACGACGTCCCGTCCCAGTGTTCAACCAACGTCCGATAAACACCGCTGTTATCGAGATAGTGACCGGCAACCCAAACGTCGTTCGTTGCGACGGCGGCGACCGTGCCGAGGTAGCTTGCCGACGATGGGGGGTTCGGACTCGGCACGATCGTCCATGAGATGCCGTCGTAATGCTCGATCAAAGTATTGCTCAGACCTGAAGTAGTTATCCAGTAACCAGCTGCCCACACATCGGTCCCCGACACTCCGGCGACTCCGCGCAAGTAGGCGCCGCTGGGCCCTTGAGTTGGAACGTTTACTATGACCCACTGGATGCCGTCAAAGTGTTCGGCCGTTGGCCGATCATCGACACCATCGTAGTGGGATCCAACGGCCCAAACGTCGCTCTGCGTAATGGCCGCGACACCGTAGAAGGAATTTGCTCCCGGGGGCGTGGGCATTTCGCTCCAAGCCGGTCGACATGCAGTCGCTCCGCCCACGGCGGAGGCGGCCGAGATAAACAAACCCGCGACGCCAAGGCTCACCACAAGTGCCCTTCCGATCGGATCCGCTGAGGTCATGCGCGCATCCTTTCTAGAATGCCCGGCAAAATCTGAATGCCATCATGGTAGGCATATGAGGACAAACGAATGGTTAGATAAAAGTCGGTAGAAGGCTTTGACCCGAATGACCTCTTTGCAAGCACAATCTAGTAACAGTTTTGTTACGTTGCGCAATTCCGCTGTGAGACTGCTCTTCTTCGTGGCTGTGTGAAATCTACGCGACACCGGCTTCGACGTTCGTTCTTCGGGAAAGCAGACTTTAGCAAGCTGCCCCGAGCTCGGGCGTTGGTGCTACCCGCACACTTCCATCTTCAGCTTTATCAACGCCGACTCGTTTCGTGCCGGAATTCGTCGGGTCGATAAATTGGTTGGCAAAAAAATCGAAGAGAATTCACTCCAGTGAATACCGAAGCGATTGATTTTTTCCTTCGTCATGAGCGCGCGCAGAATCAGCTCCAGTGCGACGAACTGCACCTCGAGTTAATATTCGCGAGCGAGCTTCGAGATTTTCAGGCGCGCGATTTCGGCAACGACCATGTCTTCGAGCGGCCGGAAAACTTAAATCTTGTCAATCCGTCCGAGGAATCCTGGCCGGAAAACTTTACTTCTGCGAGTTGACCTTTTACCGCGTCCAACATTTCGTGGTAGTCCGTCATCTCGCCTGGATTTTTCCGATTGCTTTTGCGTGCGCGTTGCTTACCGCTTGTCATGTCGAGCGGAGTCGAGGCATCTGTTACTGTTTAATCCGGCGCGCTGGCAGGGAGGCGACACTGCTGGCCTGTCGGCACAGATCGTTTACAAGATTTTTTGCAGTAAATCGGCAAGCCGCCAGCCAGCCTTGTGCAGTTCTTCTCGGACAATACCCGCCGTCCACGCGCGGTAACTAATGCGATCCGGCTGAGGCTTTTCGTCCGCCTCGCCGGCAGCGACGACACGATCTTCTTCCCGTTGCGGGTGCACATTCGTAAATTGCAACCGCTCATGTCCCTCGCGCGCAATCGGCAAAATCTCGTCCGCCCAGGTTTCCGCGTAATTCTCGATGTCCATGTTTGCCGGCATCCGCCAGTTCTTTGGTTCATGTGTCGCCATCTCGTGAACCAGCTGTTTTGTTAGCGGCGCGATCTGCGCCTGAATTTCGCTTTTTCGCAGAGTGCCCGGCACCTCTGGGAATAGGGCATTTACAGCGTCATAGTCCCAAAACCCGTGAAGTTTTTTCTTATGTACACCGCGCCCACGCGGCGGTTCGTCGCTTAGTTCTAGCGTAAACGTATTTCCGCCTTCATCTGGCAAGGCTGATTTGTCTCTGTCGGGATCAGCCACCCGACCCTGTGCATCGAAATACTCCGCGCCGACGTGCAGCGGCTGGTGAATGTCCGCGACGTAATGGGCGAGTAGAATGAGCGCAACCCCCTTCGTGATCTTTCGCTCGTTTTGTTCCGGAACTCGTCCTCGCAGAACCTCGACACAGTAGGGAATCATATGCACGATGTCCCATCTGCTGCGGCCGGCATTGCCGTCACGATATCTTTGAGGCGGCGTGACGGGGACGTCGGTGTAATGAAACCAATGATGCGAAGGCGCACTTGGATTGGTGTCGTGCATTGGCGGATTTGCCCGCCAGAAATCGCGGAGTTGTTTGTCAATCTTACGATAGGCGGAATAACGGAACGATCTTGGATCGTCCACTCCCTTTTTGTCCCAGCCTTTGATTTCATCCGCGATCACAGCTGCTTTCTCCAAAGTAAGTCCGTCGAGCAGCATCCTGACCTTCGTTGCGGTCGGCGTGTTCGCCAGTCGCTCGTCTGCAATCCCACCAACGATCTCATGCCCCAGTGGGCCGTAAGCCCGCGCGGCAGTGGCGAGTTGGACGCTAATTGAAACCGTCAGGAGCAGAGCGCGGCGACATGCGGATTTCATTTTCGCAATCGGCGACAATACGATTGAATCGCGGCTTGCCTAGAAGAGTTCCGAGGCAACAGTTCGCTCAGTCGTTAAAATTGGCACGTATTTCGTCGAGACGTTTCTGGAGTTTTGAGAAATGCGATCCGGCCCAGTAAATTTGGCTGCAGCCAGCGCAACGCCGGAAATCCTTGTAATAGATTTTGGTAAGCGGTTCGAGCTTGTTAATCACATCGGCTTTGCGGACTTTTTGAAGCGGCGCATTACAACGAAGACAGCGCGTGAAGGGAGTAATCGAGCGGAAAAGATCAAAACGACGGATCACCTCGATGGTTTGCTCATTAGCATCTTGCGAACGCGGGCAATAGCCGGCTTTCACAACCGTATGCATAAGCAGGCGCCGGTCGCGCGTCAGAAGCGCCCGATTTTCGCTTTCCATTACGCCGAGTAATTGCCGATCTTGCGCTTGGCGATCATAAGCGACATCGAAACCGAGCAGGCGGAGGTTGCGTGTAAGTTTGCCAAGATGCCCATCTGCGACAAAGCGTTTAGCACCGGTGCTTTGCAATCGATCTTTCTCGACATACGTGCACGCTGATTGCACCGGATACACTTCGATATCTGCGCCCCGTTCGAGCGCATAACCAAATTTGACGGGCCGCCCGTCAACCAGGATTAAATCGACTTCGGGATGTGGGACACCGCACGACTCGACCACATCTTTCACCGACGTTTTTTCGCTAAGACTACGCTCGATGATTTCGACGCGCGTTTTGCGGCCCAAGAAAAAAGTAAGATCACCATGGAAATTGAGCCGAACCGTGAACGGCTTCACGTTACTTCATGATTCGCGCGTTGGCGTAAGCGTACTCAAAGGTGGTTGCACGCGGTCGTCCCATGAATTTACCTGGTCCGAGCGGCTCATCTTCGCCGTAGTAACAGTCCATTTGCCATCGCCGCAGACCACCTCCGGTATCCATAATCTTCCACCGAGCGCTGCCGAAGACTTTTTGCACCGTTGGAGACTCCGTCTGAATGATTGCCCCGTGACGCAATCCGCTCTGGCCCAGTTTTGCTGCGGCGGAATAGCGCGCGACCAAGACGCCGCCACCGCCTGTGGGATGTGAAGCGAACGCGAATGAATGGCCGCCGTTGTAACGAATGTAATGATGCCCGCTAACAGGCGTCACCATGCGACCAAACCCTTCCTTTTTCACTGAGCGAAGGAAATCGCGCGCATACGTTCGGCCATGTAGTCCGGGCTTTGTGACCGGCGTTGCATCAAAGCCGCGCTTAAAAGTAAAGCCAGACTCAACTGGCGTGTAGTAGAGTGTGCAGACGACGAAGTACTCACCGTTATGCCCTTGAGGACGGCGCGCCAGGTTTTCATTTTCGTACGCCAGCCGCTGTACAACTTCAGGCCACGGAATATCCGCCCGGAGCTCCGAGCAAGGCGCAGCCAAAATGCTGAAGCCTGCGATCTTCGCGATCAATCGGCGAAAACCGAGTTGATAGGTCCGCCAATTAGGATTTCGATGGGAAGATGCTTCCATTCGTATTCATAAGGTGGCTGCTTCCACTGAAATTGCTCAGGGTAAATTTTGCGAATGCACGTGATGATTTCCACTCCCGTCAGAAACGGACGGAATTTTTCGCGATCGAGTATGTGCAGTTGAGCGCCGCCGCAGAGATCTCCGGCGAACTTGTGAAAAGTCGGCTGAAAATAATTCTCGCGGAAAAAAACGCCCGGCAGCTTCAGATGGTTTAGCTCTCGACAGAGCGTCTGCGCATCGATAAACGGTGCGCCAAAAATTTCGAACGGTCGTGTCGTGCCACGGCCTTCCGAAATGTTTGTCGCCTCGAGCAGACACATTCCTGGATAAACGATTGCTGCCTCCAGCGTCGGCATGTTTGGAGATGGCATCACCCATGGCAATCCGGTTTGATCAAACCACATTGCGCGCTCCCAATTCTTCATTGGCAAGATCGACAAACGGCAATGTCGGAATGCTTCGTCTCGAAATTGCAACGCCAGTTCAGCGATTGTTTTTCCGTGGCGTACCGGGATCGGATGCAATCCGACAAACGATTTGTAGTTGGGGTCAAGCAGCGGTCCCTCTATCGCTACGCCATTAATCGGGTTTGGCCGCTCGAGAACAAGGACTGCGACCCCTGCTTTTTCGCAGGCGGACATGCAGAGATACATCGTCCAGATAAACGTGTAATAACGCGCACCGATATCTTGAAGATCGACAAGCAGAACATCGAGCTCCTTTAGCATTTCCGCAGTTGGCTCGCGGTATTCGCCGTAAAGACTGCAAACGGGAATGCCCAAGCGCGCATCCTGGTAACTTTTCCATTCCACCATGTTGTCCTGAGTCTCGCCACGAAAACCATGTTGCGGACCGAAAAACGCTGCGAGGCGAAAGAGATCTCCGTTGTGCTTCTCGAGAACATGTGATGCATGCTCGAGCTTTGCCGAAACCGATGCCGGGTGAAGCAGCGCACCGACGCGCGCACCGCGAAATTTTTGCGGCCAAAGTTCGCTCAGATAATCTAGTGGCAGTTCGACGCGCACAACGGTCTTCTAGCACAAGGCAGAAATTCTCGCGAGGGATCGCGCGCTCTGCCCTCGACGCTAAGACGATGCGACCCCGGTGCCATGATTAACATCGCGCGATGGAACGTGCGATCGACGAAGACGACGCCATCCGTAAACCGAAATAGCCACGACAATCGCGATCAAGGTGATCCATGCGCACACCTGCGCGAATAGCTCGCCGTGCCGCGTGTAAAAGGTTAGCTCGTGTTCGCTGGGAACTTTGACGTCGCCAGTGAGCACTCCTTCCGTAAATGTGCTGCCTGTTTCATCCTGCAAGACTTGCGTGACGCGCCCGGATTCGTTGACAAAACAAGTGACTCCGGTGTTCGCAGCGCGAACCATCGGGCGGCGTGTTTCAATGCAGCGAAAAATGGCGTTTGCCAAATGCTGATGCGAACCGGCGGAATGCAAAAACCATCCGTCGTTTGTTATATCGACCAGCAGATTAGCGCCAGGATTCGTGTCGGTCGGAAGCACGAATCTGCGGACCAGCTCGCCAATGGTGTCTTCGAAGCAGATCAAGGGCGCAACCTGCACGTCGCTATTTGTCAGCTCGAACACAGTGTATTCCTTACCCGCTTTGAAATCGCCAGGTACTTGGTCGCCGACGATTCGCGCGAGCAGTGGCACTCGATGCCGTCCCGGAACGTATTCACCGAACGGCACCAGATGAAGTTTTCGATAGAGCTGCACCTGTTCGCCACCATCGGAAACAAGCAGCGCGGCATTGTAAGCATGTCCGTCGGCTTCGTCGATCGTGCCCAGCAGAAGGTCGCCATCTGTCGATGCGGCTAAATTCATGACAAACTGATAGGTTTCCTGGTCTTCAAGCACCGGCCCTGGCATGGAGCTCTCCGGCCAGACCAACAGATCGGGTGGGGGATTTGATCGCAGCGCGATTTCGCTCAACCGCCGGAATTGATCGAAAATTCTTGCCGTAAACTGCGGATCGAACTTTTGGCTTTGAGGGACATTCGATTGGACGGCAGCAACGCGGAGCGGTTTTGTGGACAAGGAAGTCTGGGCGGCGCCAAGGCCGAAAGTGAGAATGCCGACGATAGCAGCCATCGTGAGCGTGAGATCAAAATGCGGCCGCATTGCATGTGTGCGTGCTTCAAGGATCAACCGACGCACTGTTGTAACTGCGATGACGTTGGCAAACGCGACCATAAACGATAACCCGGCAACGCCGGTAAACTCCGCGATTTGAATAAGAGGCCAGTTAGCGTGCAACGCGACGCCAAGACCGTTCCAGCCCCACCCGGAGAAAACCCAGCCGCGCAACCATTCCTGGGTTGTCCACCCAGCGGCGAGAACAAACGCTAGTAATAGATTGTTTGTGGATCTTGTCCACGCTGATCGCGGCGGTGACGCGGCGCGGCCGGCCTGGGCCAACATCTGGTCCCATTTGGTTGAATTTGGTTCCTCTCTTGTTTCTCGTGGTCGGACCAAACCGCAAAACCACGTCCAGAACGCGAAATAAATCGCCATGTAGAACTCGAGAACAAACCAGCCGAGCACCGTGACGGTTGTAAGCCAGGAAAGAACGGTCCAAAAAAACGTCAGCCCGGCGACGTACCCGAGCAAGAGATTACGAAGCCAGGGATGACGCGTATCCTCCCCTGAAAACCAAATTGCCGCGATGAGCGGCGTGAGGGCAATCCAGCAAAGCCAGGTTTGATCGAATGGTGGAAAACAGCCTGTACACAGAAGTCCGCTGGAGATCGCTGCCAACCATGGCCAGACGCGCGGCACCTTCGCGAACCAACTTACGCGCGTCATTTGTTTAGACGCGAGTGCGCATCCTTTTGCAGCCAATCCCAGAGCCGATCGAGTTTTTCTCCGACGTCCGTTTTGATTCGCTCGAGTTCCACGAAATCAAACTTTCCTTTTTGAGGGCGGCGCTGCTCAAAAAGGTAATACTTGATCTTCGGCTCGGTCCCGGAGGGACGCACCGCAATACGCGTTGCATCTTCCAGTTCAAAGATCGACATCTTCTCTTTGGGAATCAGCTCCCCTTCGACATCTTTGATCGTTTCGTTCTCGAAATTTCTGATGCTTGTCACTTTTGAGCCAAGCACTTCCGAAAATGGGTCGCTTGCGTATGATTTGGCCAGGCACGCAATCTTGTCGGCGCCTTCTGCACCCTCGAAAACGAGCGAACCGTTTTTCTCGGCGAAATAGCCGAACATTGAGAAAATTTCATCGAGCAATTCATCGACTGTTTGACCGCGCGACTTCGCGTAAGCGGCCACTTCGCAAAACATGATCACCGCGCCGTTGCCGTCCTTATCGCGAACAAAATCTGCGCCGCTATAACCATAGCTTTCTTCGCCGCCGAAAACATAAAAAGAAGAATGATCGAGGCGAAGTCGGCGTGTTTCTTCTTCCGTAAGATCGACATAGCTTTGTCGCATCTCTTCGGGGATCGCGCGCTCGTACTTGCCCAGTTTCGCGCCGATGTATTTGAAGCCGGTCAGTGTTTCAACGCAGCGCAAACCATAATGTTCTGCGATTGCTTTTTGCAGATCGGTAGTTACAAAGGTTTTGATGATCACCGCCCGTGACGCGTTTTCTTTGTTAAGGACGCCCTTGTCGAATAGCGTCTTCGTGCGGTACCAGGCAAGCAGCGAGCCGATTTGATTTCCGCTAAACAACTTCATTTTCCCATCCCTCGCCCGAACCGCTGCACCCATGCGGTCGCAGTCCGGATCGGTGGCCACAACAAGGTCGGCGTTTTCCTTTTGAGCGAGATTGATCGCCATCGTTAACGCCTCGGCATTTTCCGGGTTCGGCGATTTCACCGTCGGGAACCGACCATCGAAACCGTCCTGCTCTTGCACCACCTGGAAATTGAAACCTAGCCGCTTCAGCATCAGTTTGATGATTACGCTGCCAGTTCCATGTAGTGGCGTGTAGATGATACGCAGCGATTTCGCCTCGCGAATAATCTGCGGATCGAGAATCAATGTTTCGAGCCGCTGCATATACGCTTGATCGATTTCTTTGCCGACCATTCTCACTTTTCCCTGTCGATCCTTCGGCAGCGGCGTGAAGCTTTCGGACGTGATCGCATCTACTTTTGCAATAATCCTGCTCGAGTACGGCTCGATAACTTGCGCCCCGTCGCTGAAGTAAACCTTATAGCCGTTGTCATGCGGCGGATTGTGACTCGCCGTGATAACCACGCCCGCATTCGCTTTAAGATGGCGAACAGTGAACGAAAGTTCCGGCACCGAACGCGGTCCGTCGAACACGAACGCGTCGCAACCATTTTGCGAGGCAACTTTGGCAGCGAGTTCAGCGAATTCCTTTGAGAAAAAACGCGGGTCATGCACGATCACGATTTTCGGATTCGTCGAAGTCTTCTCGCGCCGGTTGCAATCATGCAGATAAGCAACCAGTCCCCGTGTCGCGCGACTGATGTTAAAGAAATTCATCGCGTTTGTGCCGACGCATGGGAATTCAGGCCGCTCGTCTTCTCGCGCGTTCCCGCGCTCCGCAGTCGTAACAATTTTCGCAATCGTGCGGCCACGGAGACCGCCTGTCCCAAACGCTAGCGTCTGATAAAAACGATCGTTTAACTCTGGCCATTGACAGCTATTGGCCAGCTGGTTGAGGACCTTGAAATAGAGATCCGTCGTTGCTCCGGCCAAAAGGCTACGAATGTTTTTTGCCGTCGATTCCATCAACCGCCCATCAGCAACAGCGCGCTTGATTTTCGAATTCAGCTCTTCGACATCAGTTGACATCGCTGGCAACTGTTCCGTCATGGATTTGCTTTGCAAGCGCTGTATGAAATCCAGCGAGCGCCGAAATAAGCTCTCGAGTACTTCAAACGAATAGTCACGACAGCGGACGCCTTGCTGTCGGCTTGATAGTGTGGCAAAAAATCGAAGGGTGAATCCGAAGACATTCTTCGGCGAGTTAAAGCGGCGCAATGTTTACAAAGTTGCGATCGCCTACGCTGTCATTGCGTGGTTGCTCATGCAAATCGCGACGCAGGTCTTTCCGTTTCTCGAAATTCCCAATTGGGCGATCCGGCTGGTGATCATGCTGCTCGCGCTCGGATTTCCAATTGCATTGATAATTGCATGGGCGTTTGAGCTGACGCCGGAAGGATTGAAACGAACGGAGTTTGCAGACGAATTGCCTACGAAAGCACCGCGTAATCGCGGCTGGATTTTCGTCGTGATCCTCGCTGGTGCGATCTCGGTGAGTGTGTTTTTTCTCGGGCGTTACACGAGTTCGAAACAAAGCGCTGAGTTGCCAGCGAAATCGATCGCGGTGTTGCCGTTTGACAATCAGAACCGTGATCCGAATACCGATTACCTCTCTGACGGTATTCCCGAAAGCATCATCAACAGCCTCTCACAACTGCCGCAACTGCGAGTGATGGCCCGCAGCACGGTCTTTAGCTACAAGGGCAAAGATGTCGATCCGCGGAAAGTCGGCAACGACCTTGAAGTGCGTGCGGTGCTCATGGGCAAACTGATTCAGCAAGGCGACAGTCTGACGATCAGAGCTGAGTTGGTAAACGTCGCGGATGGAACGGAGATTTGGGGGCAGCAGTACAACCGCAAGCTCGCTGATGTGTTCGCGGTGCAGGAAGAGATCGCGAAAGAGATTTCCGAGAAGCTAAGTTTGAAGCTGAGCGGCGTTGAAAAACAGCAACTGACGAAGCGTCCCACAGAGAATCTTAAGGCTTTCCAGTATTACATGCAGGGACGGTCGTATATTAATCGACGTACCCGCGAAGACCAGCTCGCGGCCATTCGCTATTGCCAGAAGGCCATTGATGAAGATCGCAATTATGCGCTCGCCTACGCGGGCTTAGCTGAAGCCCATGCAACTCTTGGAGTTTACGGCTACATTGCGCCCATTGAAGGTCGGCGCAAAGCGGAAGAGACCGCGCGCGAAGCCCTCGCGCTCGATGAAAACCTGGCCGAAGCGCACGCCGCACTTGGTCAAGCCTACGTCCAGTTCGCCCCGTCCAATTTCGCGCTGGGTGATCGAGAACTGCGGCACGCTATCGAACTCAGTCCGAGCTTAGCACTAGCCCATTTCTATTTGGGAGTTTCACTCACGCGACAGGGGCGTCTCGATGAAAGCTTAGAGGAACATCTGAAAGCTCGTGAACTCGACCCTCTCTCATCAATCATCGCACGGCAATTCGCTATTCCTTACTACTTCAAGCGAGATTATGTGCGAGCGCTGGAGCTGCTGCGGCAGGCCAATGAGCTAGGCCCGGCTTTTACTACCACCTGGGAAATAGGAATTTACATCCAAAACAAGTTATTCGACGAAGCGCTGGCGGAATTGGAGAAGGCCAAACGAGAGAGGAAGAATGACTCGATCTTGATTTACGATACCGGAATGGTCTACGCGGCGCAGGGGAAGCGGGCAGAAGCGTTCCAAACTATCAAAGAGCTCGAAGAGATGTCAGGCCCCAGCTTGAGTCAGGCGCATTGGATTGCCAAAATCTATGCGACCTTGAACGAGAAGGAACAAGCACTCGCGTGGCTGGAACGTGGCTTAGCAACGGGAGCGATCGGAGTCTTTTATAAGGACGAGCCGGTGTGGGATCCAATCCGCAACGACCGCCTTTCGAGGCGCTTGTCCAGAAAATGTTTACCCCCATTAAAACGCCTGGGCATGCGCGATGAACCTGCGCAATTTTTTTGCCGAACTGAAACGGGGCAACGTTTACAAGGTTGCCGTTGCCGATCGATAAACCAGCGTCGCAGCGGCGATGTCTTCTACCGCCATTCCTAAGGACTTAAAGATGGTGGTTTCATCTGCGCGTGGTGGAACTTTGCCAACAAGCGCTTCGCCAGGTTCCGCATAAATTTTCGCCCCGGAAAGAATCACATCGCCGGATTCCCTTAGCGCGCCTTCGCGCGAATCGACGAATACGACATTGCTCATTGCTTCGTCATCAAGCTCGCGCCAGTCGGGACGACATGCACCAACGGCGTTCACATGACATCCGCGCTTTAACCACGATCCTTTCAAGACTGGAGTTTTCGAGTTTGTCACCGTCACGACAACATCTGCGCCGCGCACTGCGTCTTCAGACGAGGCCGTTTTTGCGCCAATTTCTTTTGCGAATCGTTCCGCGTGTTCGCGCGTGGGGCTCCAGACGCGAATTTCTTCAAATTGCCTAACGAGTCGCAGCGCTTCCGCGTGACTTCGCGCTTGTACGCCGCTGCCGAGAATCGCGAGAATTTTCGCGCCCGGTGGAGCGAAAAGTTTTGTCGCCGCTGCGGACACTGCGGCTGTGCGCATTTCCGTGATCAGTCTTCCATCCATTATCGCCAGCGGCGTCCCCGTTTGCGGATCGACGAGGAAAATCGTCGCCATGTGTGTCGGGATTCCGCGCTCCACATTCGACGGATAGAACGTTACTGCTTTCAACCCAAGTCCATCCGAAGTTAACGCCGGCATCAAACCCAGAAATCCGCCCGGTGGATCGACGTTGATCACCGAGCGAACCGGCTGAGTGACTTTGCCCGTCGAAAATTCGATCAGCGCTTTCTCCATTGCCGGAATCAGGTCCGCCATCCGTAGATGTTTTTTCACTTGCTCCTCATTGAGAAACAAGGGCTCATCGCTTTTCATTGGATTTCCATATTGGCGCTATAAGCTCGAAATCCGAAGCCCGAATTGCGAAACAAATCAGAATGCGCGAGGACAAAAGTCCAAAACGATTTGATCTCGAGGAGCGGACGTTCGCATTTGCGAAACGTGTGCGGGAGTTTGCTAAACGGCTGAGCAAAACGATCGGCAATGTCGAGGATTCGCGGCAACTGATTCGATCTTCCGGGTCTGTCGGTGGCAACTACATCGAAGCTAATGAATCTCTCAGCAAAAAAGACTTTATTCTTCGAATTAAGATTTGCCGAAAAGAAGCGAAAGAGAGTCGGTATTGGCTCCGATTAATCGAAGCGACGGACGAAACAATCGCGGCTGAACGCGATCTGCTTGTGCAGGAAGCGCAGGAGCTAATGAGCATTTTTGGCGCGATCGTGCGTAAGAGCCAGCGATGGAATTCGATCATTCGGTTTTCAGAAATTGCTTCGAGCTTCGAACTTCGAGATTCGGATTTATGTTCCGCTGTCCGTTGAAATCAAAGCTGCTTTGCAATGAGTCCGTCTAAAAATGGAAACTCGCTGCGTAATTGTCGGTGGCGGCCCCGCGGGAATGATGGCCGGTTATTTACTTGCGCGGGCTGGCGTGCCTGTGGCCATCCTGGAGAAGCACGTCGATTTCAACCGCGATTTCCGCGGCGATACCATTCATCCATCCACGCTGGAACTAATGCACGAGCTCGGTTTGCTCGATGAGTTCTTGAAGCAACCCCATCAGGAAGTGCGAGAGCTACGCGCTGTCGTCAACGGGCAGGCCGTTCCAGTCGCTGATTTCACGCAGCTGCCCACGCGTTGCAAATTCATCGCCTTCATGCCGCAATGGGATTTTCTCAATTTCCTTTCCAGTCACGCCAAACGCTTCCCTGCGTTCCAACTGCACATGGAAACCGAGGTCATCGATTTGTTAATCGAGAATGAGCGCGTAATCGGCGTGCGCGCAAAAACTCCGCAGGGCGAACTGGAAATGCACGCCGATCTCGTGATTGGCGCGGATGGCCGGCACTCGACTACTCAGACGCGAGCTCGTCTTGAGCAGCGTGAGTTCGGCGTGCCGATCGACGTCCTCTGGATGCGCATCTCCAAGAAACAGAATGATCCGCAACAAACGTTCGGTTTCTTTCAACACGGAAAGCTGCTCGTACTGCTCGATCGCGACGACTCCTGGCAGTGCGGATTTGTCATTCCCAAAGGCGGCTTCGACGAAATCAAAACACGCGGGCTAGCGCAATTTCAAAACGATATTGTCAGCTTCGCGGGTTTTTTACGCGGCCGCGTGGCCGAACTGGACGACTGGTCGAAGATCAAATTGCTCACCGTGCAAGTGAATCGTCTGCGCGATTGGTGCTGCGAAGGATTGCTTTGCATCGGTGATTCTGCGCATGCCATGTCACCGGCTGGCGGCGTCGGAATCAATCTCGCTATTCAGGATGCAGTCGCGACGGCAAACTTGCTCGCGGAAAAGCTCCAGCGCGGTCCCGTTCACGTTGGCGATTTACGAAAAGTGCAGGCGCGCCGCGAATGGCCAACCCGCCTGATCCAAGGAATGCAGGTCTTCATTCATCGCCGAGTTGTCACGGGCCGAACCTCCGTTGAGAAGGGGACTTCACTCCCGTTCGTGCTTCGTTTGCTAAAATGGTTTCCAGTTCTGCGACAACTGCCCGCGCGTTTCATCGGCATGGGACCGCGCCCCGAGCATTTTCACAGCCCGACGGTGAGTTAAGAGCAGAACGCTTTGAATTTTCGAATCCATTCGAGGTGCATGGCGCATCAGACACGAAAAGCCAGCAACGCAATTATCTTTCCTCGTGTCCTCGGCCCAAATTCCATTTCCTTCTGGCAATCCTCTGGCTTCACGCGTTCTGAGCGCGTTCGAGCTATTGCTCGGCGCTTTCATCGTGATCGGCCACAATGTCTTTCACATCGTGCCGAACGAAGTAATCGTTCTGTCTGTGCTCGGTTTGGTGTCGATCCGGATGCGCGATGGCCGCTGGGCCGCGATGGGTTTGAAACGGCCTTCATCATGGCGTCGTATTTTCGTAATTGCGTTGGCAGCGGCAACATTGCGAATCACGTTGGGCCAATTTGTAGTTGAACCCATTACCGGTCACTTTTCGCCAGCGCCGACTGCCCCCGCATTAGCGAATGAGATTGCCGGAAATATGAAAGTCGCGATGCTTGCTTTGTTACTTGTGTGGACGTTTGCGGCGTTCGGTGAAGAAATCGCATATAGAGGATATCTCCTTACCCGCGCAGCCGATATCGGGCAGAGATCGACAACGGCGTACTGGCTTGGGATTGTGCTCGTGTCGATCTTGTTCGGTTACGGACATTACTATAAAGGCCCGTCGGGAATCGTTGATTCGGGAATTGCGGGATTGATTCTGGGAACGGCCTATATGGTCGCTGGCCGGAATTTGTGGGCCAGCATCTTGACTCACGGATTTATTGACACATTCGGGGTCATCGACGCTTTTTTTGGACGGTCAAAGAAGTAGCTATGTCACTCGATCTCGCAGCTATCCGCGGGGCGCATGAGCGGATTCGTCCGTACATCCATCGGACGCCGGTGTTGACCAGTTCGCGGCTGGATGCGGCGAGAGGGGCGTCGCTGTTTTTTAAGTGCGAAAATCTTCAGAAGATTGGTGCGTTCAAGGCGCGAGGGGCAACAAACGCCGTGTTTGCTCTGGATGATGCAACTGCGCGTCGTGGCGTGGCCGCAGATTCGTCCGGCAATCATGGGGCGGCGCTTGCGCGCGCGGCGAAACTTCGCGGCATTCCAGCGTACGTTGTCATGCCATCGAACTCAGCCAAGGTAAAGATTCGCGCCGTGAAGAGCTATGGCGCGGAGATAATGTTTTGTGAACCTACGGAAGCGGCGCGCGAATCCGCATGCGCGGACGTTATCGCAAAAACTGGCGCGACGTTGATTCATTCGTTCGAAAACGAAGATGTGATTGCGGGGCAGGGGACGGCAGCGGTGGAATTGCTCGAAGACATTCCCGAGGTCGATCTTGTGATGTGTCCGATCGGCGGCGGCGGGTTACTCTGCGGCACGGCGATCGCGGCGAAATCGATGCGGCCAAGAATCAAGGTGATCGCAGCCGAACCGATCAATGCCGATGATGCCGCACAATCGTTTCGCGCAGGCCGTTTGATTCACACCCCAAAAAAATTCACCATCGCCGACGGCCTGCGGACAAATATTGGTGAACCAAACTTTGCGATCATTCAGCGTTACGTGGACGACATCGTAACGGTAAGCGAAGAAGCGATCGTCTCGGCTATGCGCACGATTTGGGAGGCGATGAAAATCATCGTCGAACCATCAGCCGCTGTTCCTTACGCTGCGGTTGCGAAAGGCAAGATCGACATCGGCGGAAAACGCGCCGGAATCATTCTCACCGGCGGCAACGTCGATCTCGACGCGCTGCCGTGGATGTAGTGGCAGCCGTGCCGGCTGCGGGAAATCGATCCTGTGCAGGCGACACGCCTGCCTCTACAGGAGAAGTCACTGCCGGAGGATCCTAAATTTTCCACAGGAATATGGGAACCATTCGGGGGATCGAAATCGAACCTTCTAATATGAAAACGTTAAGCTTAATCATCGCGGCATTCTTCCTCGTCTTCGGCGGGGTTGTTTCGAACGGAGCAGTCGTGACCAGAATTTCCGATGAGACTGGCGTTCCCGTGGATACGCTACAAGCGCAGAGGGCATCGACGGGGCTTGGCTGGGGTGAATTGGAGAACGCACACTTGCTGGCTAATGCATCTGGGCAGAGCTTCAACGACATCGTAGCAATGCACACTGGTGGCGAAGGCTGGGGAAAGATTGCACACGACAACGGACTAAACCTTGGCAGGATCGTTAGCGACGCGCATCGGTCAACTCAGGCATCGTCGCATGCTCAGAATACTGCGACCGTCCATGGCAAAAGCAGTAGCATCCATGGCAAGAGCGCCAGTGTTCACGGCAAAAGCAGCAGCGTGCACGGCAAGAGCGGCACTAGCATTGGCAAGGGCCACACGAGCACGATGAAAGGGATTGGCCGTGGGACCACTGCTAAATCCGGCAGAGGATCCGTTCATGGCATGGGCGGTATGAGTCACGGCCATGGCGGCCATTAAAACAGCCAAGGGAAAAGAGCACCTCTGAAGACGTGATTACTTAAGCATGATCTCGCACATGGTTTTTGTGGCGATGATTTCGCAGATGTCGAGCCGCTTCACCGCAGTGGCGCGGCGTTGATCTTCGGTGCCGATGACCTTCTCGACGACAGGATCCCATCTTGTCGCGCAAATTATCGAACGCAGCTCAGTTTGGACATTTCAACCAGTATGAGAATGAAGCCAAAATGAATTTCGCTACCATCCGGAAATATGCTTTCTACATGTTGATCCAATGACGCATGCGACCAGCTTGCTGATTCGAACGCCTAAGGCAATTCACGTTCGCAAGCATTGGCACACCACCAATGAATCGCACACGATGATCACTGGCACAGCCACGCTCGCGTGCGACGGTAAGAAGTTTGAGCTCAGCCCGGGCGGGTTCAATTTCATGCCTGCGAAGATGATTCACGAAGCATGGCTCCCCGCAAACTCGCTCA
>Ga0209376_1001367_pt1 | contig 24729 bp, 15 predicted proteins | sample GraSoiAngelo_134_FD_185891 | JGI IMG/M metagenome (GOLD analysis project Ga0209376, IMG submission 185891) | Grasslands soil microbial communities from the Angelo Coastal Reserve, California, USA - 14_0929_05_30cm (SPAdes) (version 2) | ecosystem: Environmental > Terrestrial > Soil > Grasslands ... | reverse complement strand
CGGTGCCGTAATCCCCGGAGTGTCCATTGAAGCCAAAAATATTCAGACTGGGGCTACATATCAGGCGGGTTCTTCCGAGACGGGCAACTACACACTCGCTCAGCTTCCGGCCGGGACGTACGAATTGTCGGCGACTCTTCCCGGGTTTAAGAAGTTTGTCCGCGAAGGCATCATTGTATCAGTAGCGACTGTGTTGCGTATCGATGTTACTCTGGAAGTCGGCGCCGCGGGAGAATCCGTCACGGTAGAATCGGCAAGTCCACTGCTGAAGACGGAAAGCGGCGAAGTCAGCCACAATCTCACGACCGAACAGGTCAACAATCTACCCGTACTGACTCTTTCCCCTTCCGTCGGTCAAACGTCGACGTTGGGAAACATCCGGAATCCGCTGCAGGTTCTCAATTTATTGCCAGGAGCAAGTTTTGCTAATGACAACCAGCTTCGGGTTAATGGAATGCCTTCGGCCACGCAAGCCATCCGCATTGAAGGCCAGGACGCAACCAACGGGCGGCACCGTCAGTACAACCAAGGCGTGCAGGCCAGCGTTGAAGCGATTCAAGAAGTCGCGGTTCAGACCAGTAACTATTCGGCGGAATTTGGACAGGCCGGTGGCGGCTACTTCAATTACACCATGAGATCCGGAACCAACCAATTTCACGGAGGCGTCTACGATTACTTTGTGAATGAGGTCTTGAATGCCGGTACACCGTTCACGGATCGAATCAGCACCGGGGATATTGGAAGAGCAGGCCAACACATCCGCAACACGCAACGCAGGAACGACTATGGCTTCAACATCGGTGGGCCGATCTGGTTAGGAAAACTATACGACGGCCACGCCAAGACTTTTTTCTTTTTCAATTTCGAGCAATTCCGCGAAACACAAATCATCAACACGGGTATTGCGACAGTTCCGACACTGGCTTACCGCCGCGGTGATTTTAGCGCCGCGCTCCTACCGCCACTGACAGTACCTAACCCTGCACTGGGAACTCCTGGAAACAATCCTAACTTCGCTCCTGGTGTGCCTATACCCGCCGTCGATCCTCTTGGCCGGCCGGTTATTGGAAACGCACTCTATGATCCGAGAACTACAAGATCCGCACCGAATGGTTCGGTTGTGCGGGATCCGTTTCCGAATAACACGATTCCACCAGAGCTCATGGATCCGGTCGCGTTGAAAATCCAGTCGCTGATTCCGTTGCCGACCAACAACAACCTCGTGAACAATTATGTGATACCTGGTTACACGAACTTCCGGCACACGACGATTCCATCCTTCAAGATCGACCACAACTTCAACAAGAACCATCTCTCCTGGTACTACCACCAGACGCACACCGTATCGCCGAATGCGAACGGTTTCACGCAGCCGTTTACCGAGGCCATTTCACAGGACGAAACGAATTACACGACGCGCGTGAACTACGACCGCACGATTTCGCCAACGACCGTGCTGCACGTTGGCCTTGGCTATTTCCAATACAACTGGCCTCAGGTTCTTCAGGAGTTTGATCAGAGCAAGCTCGGCTGGGCAAAGAATTATTATGTCAACATGTTCCCGAATATTCCGGCTACCGGTGGTGCGGTGGGCGCCGGCATCTTTAGCCCTGGCCGAGGTGGATTTTCGCCGACCATGGGCTTTAATTTGCTGGACAAGTACCTTATAGATATCAAGCCCACTGCCAACACCAATCTCAGTTGGGTCAAGGGGAACCATAGCTACAAGATGGGCGGCGAACTGATCATTGAGGGGTTCCCAACAGTGAGTTATTCACGTTCGACCGGTGTTTACAACTTCAATGCCCAGCAGAGCGGTCTTCCCTGGGAGGACGGCCAGCCTTTAAATGGCACGACGGGATTCGGCTATGCCAGCTTCTTGCTCGGCTATCCTAACACCATAAACGCTGCATTGGTCAGCAATGTACGGTTAGGCAACCATTCCTTGGCGGGATACCTTCAAGACAGTTGGAAAGTGACGCGGAAGCTGACGCTCGAATACGGTCTGCGTTACGACTTCGTCACGTTGCTTAAAGAGCAGTACGGCCGGATGCAGAGCGCCGACTTCAAGAAGCCGAACCCGCTCGTGAATAACTTGCCCGGATCGGTGATCTACGAAGCCACGTGCAATTGCAGCTTCAACCGGAACTATCCCTACGCGTTCGGACCTCGATTCGCACTTGCGTATCAGATCGGTTCGGATGCCAAGACGGTCCTCCGCTTGGGTTCCGGAGTGATTTACGGAACGGCGCCGAATCTCGGGAACCTCACGCGAAGCGTTGCCGATTTCTACACACTTGGTGTGCCGGGATATGGCCTGAACAAATATGCGTTGTCGGATGGGAATCCATTTGCGGAAGGCAACCGGTTTGGTAACCCGCCAATCTTTTTCCCGGATTTCAGCCAGAAATATCCTTACGAAATCGCTCCGGGCTTACGGCCGCCTCAATCGCCGTTCATCTCGATTGACCAGAATGCGGGACGTCCTCCCCGCCAAATCCACTGGAGCATCGGCCTGCAGCGTGAAATTATGCCCAACCTGATGGTCGAGGCCGCATACGTTGGAAACCGCGGCGTGTGGTGGACAGCGCCGCTGCTGGCAAAGGAGAACTACAACTCATTCACGCCCGAGAGTCTCAAGGCGACTTGGGGACTCGACATCACGAATGCCGCCGACCGTGCTCTTCTGACGCTACCGATTCGCTCACCACAGGTCACTGCTCGATTCCCGCACCTCGCGAATCCGAGCGCTGTCTATCCCGGATTTCCGTCGGATCAATCGCTTATTCAGGCGCTGCGGCCGCATCCGCAGTGGATAGGAATACCGCCGTTCCTGGGACCGCCGCTGGGCATCACCTGGTACGATTCGCTGCAAGCAAAAGTCACTCAGCGGCTTTCGCGAGGACTGTCGGGGCAAGTGGCTTTCACTTGGCAGAAGGAATTAGTGCTAGGCACTGGCACGGACACGTCCTACCAGGTGCCGGGTAACGTGATCATCAACGACGTCTTTGATTACAAGCAGAACAAGCAGATTTCGCCGTTCAGCAGGCCGCTGATGCTGGTGGTGGCGTTCAACTACACCACTCCCGGAGTCCAGTTAGGAGATGGAGCGGCGTCGAGGGTGTTGTCATCCGTAGTACGCGACTGGACGATTGGTTCCGTGCTCCGCTACCAGAGCGGAGAAGTGCTGCGCGCGCCCGCTTCAAACAATAACCTGCTAAGACAGTTGGGACGTGGACCGGAAAACAATCCCGCTCTGTGGAGCGGCGGGACGACGTTATTCAATCGAGTGCCCGGTGAGCCTTTGTTTTTGAAAGATCCGAACTGCCATTGCATCGATCCGACCAAGGATCTGGTGTTGAACCCGAAGGCCTGGGTCGATGCGCCTCCGGGCCAATTCGGAAACTCGGCGCCGTACCTCAACGACTACCGCTGGCAGCGTCAGCCCGCCGAATCGATGAGCTTGGGTCGTAGCTTTTCCGTGAACCGCGAACGCAACGTTAAGTTCGAGGTCCGGGCCGAATTCTACAACGTGTTTAACCGGCTGTTCTTGACAAGCCCGGAGCCGATAAAACTCAGCGGCACGGCTGGGATCTTAACGGGCGCCAATCCCGCGGCACCCCCGACCAGTCAACAAGGCCGGCTGACATCCGGCTATGGATATGTAAATTGGATTAATGGTGCGGGCTCGCAGCCGCGATCCGGCCAGGTTGTGGCGCGCGTGACGTTCTGATGATGGTCATTCCCCTCCTCTGTGAGGAGGGGAATGCGCCCACCGGCCTCAGTTTCCCGCTTTCGCGAAAGTCATTCGATCTCCACCGCATTGCGTGTAACCGGCTTCGAGCGCCGGCAAGCGCATCTCCCAACTCGGATGTGCCGGCGACGGATATTTCGAGAGTGTCGTAAGCCCCGCCCTTAATGCGCTGGCCCCGAGATTCATCTTCGCGAATGCGCAACCCGCCAAGGCATCCGCGCGCAGTTCTGGTGTCCAGCCGTTCTTCATCCAAGGCGGCGGTGCGGCCGTATCGATCGCATGGCCCACTTCGTGAGCAAGGAGGGCCAGAATTCCACCATCTCCATAATTGTCGTAAACACTCGTGAAGAACTCGGGCTTGTACAAAATTTTGGTCCGTGCGCCATCGACGATGAGCATCAGATTCGCCGCAGTCGAATTTCGGAACAGGGCAAGAGTAGGACAATTGGGACGGCACATCGCAACCAGGGCGGCATTGACCTTGCCGGAGAGTTCCATGGCATCGCCGGTCGGCCGTTGATCGAGGTAAGCGTTGTAAGGGGAAGCGGTGGATCCTAAGGTACACAGAACTCGTGCGGTTGTAGGGGCGGTCTTTTCTTGGGGCTGCGCGCTATCGCGCTTGCGCTCCGCGGACCGCCCTGGGCGCTCATCTTTCGAGGCTGCGCGCTGTCGCGCTCGCGCTTCGCCGAGCGCCCCTACAGCGAAGAGCAACAGCCCACACAGAATTGCTTTCAACATGTTCCTTCAGAACGTCCGATGGCGGCGCCCGAGCACCTCGCGCAGCTCGTCCATCCGGTTCCCGCTGCCGGTAAGCAGGTCATCCGGAAAGTTTCGGTACGACAGAATACGACGGTAAATTTGCGCAGAGGATACGGAGTTTAATCCCCAGCCGGCGACGTACTGCAAGCGCATGTTTAAATCTCGGTTGATCTCAGCGCCAGACAACATGGGGGCAAGATCGGACGCTCTGCCGGCGTACGACCCCATCACATCGAAAGCAGAGTGGAATTCAGCCTCGCCGAGCGAAGTCGATACCCCGGAGTACCTGGCGTCGTCTAGGCGTTTCTGCATTTCATCAATATTAATCGGAGCCGTTTCCAGGCGCCCGAGCAACACCAGATCGTAGCCATCGCCATTCAGGTAATTGCTCCAAACGGTGCCGTCCGGAAACACGTCGAAGAACGTAGCCAACTGTGTCTTGACAGTTTCTTCATCGCTTTCGTACAGCGGCAACCATTGCGCGGCGACGCCACCGGGATTCAAATGACTGCGCACGAGCGTGAAGTATTCCTTCGAGTAGAGCGCCGACGTGCCTTTCACCCAAGGATGAATGGGATCGGTCGTGATGACATCGAACTTTTCTGGCGTGGTCAATATGAAGTGGCGGGCGTCATCGTAGATCATTCGTGTCCGGTGGTCACCGAGGACGTGGTAATTCTCGGTGCCGAAAAACTCGTCCGAGGCCGGCGGTATGATCGGTTCCAATTCGCAAACGATGATGCTCTCCACGTCCGGATATTGGACGAAAGATCCTGCCGTAACACCGGCGCCGAATCCAACGACCAGTACCGACCGCGGCTGCCGGTGAATGAGCGCGGGCAGATGTCCCATCATTCGTTGCAAGCGCATGTCGAGTAGCGCCGAGGACGCCTCGGACTTGCCGCTGACATAGAAGAATCGCTGGCCGGCGCGATCGGTAATCACCACAGAAGAATTCATCCCCTCACCGACGAACAGAGGTTGGGCCTCCGACGATAAATCGAGACCGCGCAAAATGGGTGCGACTCGCCGGCCGTAAGCAATGACTTGCCACGGAATATCCGAAACAGTCGAAATCAGCCCGGCTGCCACCATGCCGGTACCTGCAACCGTCGCCGCCAACGCGATCGCCGTGCGTCGGATGCGCATCGCCCAAAAATAGGATGTCACGGCAACGACCGCCGCTGCGGCCGCAAGGCCGATCAACAGTTGCTCGCACGCCTTTGTACCTATCGCGGGAATCAATAGAAGACTGAACGCCAGGGCGCCACCAATGGAACCCGCCGTATTCGCCGCATAGATCTCGCCGGAGAGGCGCGCCGGATCCTCCCCTTCCGTGACCGCGCTCGCCATTGCCAATGGAAAGCTCGCGCCCCACAGCAATGTCGGTAAGAAAATCGTCCGGATCGTTCGGAAGACGTCCAGGTCGAAGTTGAACCACGGATTCAGCGACAGCCACGGATCAACGGGCCAGTACGGCAGAACGTGCGTCATGATGTATGCGGTGCCCGTGACGGAAGCAGCCAGTACGATCTGGCAGCCAGCCAGCACCAATCGCGGCTGACGGGTGCGCCGGACCAATAACGCGCCGGCGCCACTCCCTGCCCACAGTCCCATCAGAAAGACGGCAAGGATGATCGAGAACGTGTAGACAGTCGCTCCCAACAGCAGAGACAACAATCGCGTCCACACGACTTCCGCACCAAGAGCCGTAGCTCCAGAAAGAGCGATCACAATGTAAATGAGCCATCTACCCTCTCCCTTTGGGAAAGGGTGGTGCCGCGGAGCACGAGCCTGATAGGCCGAAGCCTCCGAGCGAGAGGCGAGGAAGCTGATTAGGGCAACTGAGACATTCAGCGCAACCGCAACGACCGTTGCCACAGCCATGTCGTAGACGCGGAGGAGGTAGAACCCCGCGATGACGCAGCCAACAACCGCACCGGCGACATTCGCACTGTAGAGTGCTCCCATCCAGGCAACCGGCTTCGATGTCCCTTGCACCCAGCGGGCAATCGCCGGAAATGATGCGCCCATCAGGAGCGTCGGGGGAACAAGGCACACGGCTGAGACGGCACCCCGAGCAACGAGCGCAGCCATTCCGGATGTCGCGCCGGCATACACCCGTCCGATGAACGGCAATCCGAACAGAATGGCAATTCCAAACGCTCCAACTCCCAATTCCAGAAATGCGTAAACACGCAGCGGATTCCCCCGTGCAGAAAGCAACCGAGGCAAAACCGCGCTGCCCACACACAACCCTCCCATATATGTGGCCAGAAGCAGTCCCAGGGACACCGCCGACGAACCAATCACCAATTGCAGCAATTGAAACCACACGATTTCGTATATCAAAGCCGCGCAGCCGCTGCCGGCCAGCAGGAGCAACAAGATGATAGGCACGGCCGCATTACACTTCATCACAGCAACGGGCGCAAGGGGGTCTGTTTGTGCGCCGAAATTCAAACCATTCTCGATAGCATCTGCGATACCGGTCCCCCCTCGGAACCTGTGGCTGAATGATGTAGAATGCCAGGCGATTCCATTATCAGATCCGTGCTGTGAGGGAATGATGCGGCAGTACATTCAGATTACCGTAATCGCCGCTTCGCTTGGCGGCTTCCTATTGGCGCAAACTCAAACCAAAAAACCCGTCGCGAAGTTTCAGGTCCTGGAGGCGACGATCGATGACATTCACGCAGCCATGGGTTCCGGGAAGCTGACGGCACGCCAGTTGGTTCAGGCCTATTTCGAGAGGATCGTTGCCTTCGACAAACAGGGGCCGGCGCTCAACTGCATCATCAATCTAAATCCGCAGGCACTGGAAGAAGCCGACAAGCTCGATGCTGCTTTCAAACGATCGGGGAAGGTCGGGCCGCTTCACGGCATCCCGGTGCTCGTGAAGGACGAGATCGACACGGCAGGCATGCCGACGACGCTGGGGACGGTTGTATTCAAGGACTATCGCCCGGCCCGCGATGCATTCGCCGTCGATCGACTCAGAAAAGCGGGTGCGATCGTACTCGGCAAGACGACCCTCAGCGAATACGCCGCCGGCGACACGTACGGTTCGATGTTCGGCGCCTCACGGAATCCCTACGATCTGGAACGCACAGTTGGTGGCTCATCCGGAGGTTCTGGGTGCGCGCTGGCTGCGAACTTCTCGACTGTCGCGCTCGGGGAAGAAACGCTGGCTTCGATTCGGCGGCCGGGCGGTTGGAACGGCGTCGCCGCCCTGCGTCCGACACCGGGCCTTGTGAGCCGCAGCGGTATGTGGGATGGGTATCCCTCTCCCACGGCGCAAATGGGGCCGATGGCGCGAACCGTTAAGGATCTCGCGCAATTACTCGATGCCATGGTTGGGTATGATCCCGAAGATCCGGTGACTGCTCTAGGCATTGGGAAGGCGCCGGCAAGCTACACTCGCCTGCTCGACAAGAACGCGCTGAAAAGTGCGCGCATAGGTGTGCTGCGCGAATCCATCGGATTGAATTCCGAACCGGGCTCGGAGGACTTCAGAAAAGTCGATGCTGTCTTTCAGAAAAACATCGATGAGTTGAAAGCGGCTGGCGCCATCGTCGTCGATCCAGTTGTGATTCCCAATCTCAAGCCGCTTATGGCGAAGCGCGCAACGCATCCGACAATGGCGGATGAATCTTTGCGGTTGTACCTGGCGAGGAATCCGACATCGCCTTTCAAGACTCGTGAGGACATCGCCAGATCACCGGAGCTCTCGAAGAGCATTCCTCCCAGCAAAGCAGACCAGTGGAGGAGCCCGCTCGTCAAAACGGACATGGCCGCCTGGGGTGCGTATCTCGACGCGCGCCAGGAACTCACGATCGCGATCGCAAAAGTGTTGGCCGACAACCGGCTGGACGCGATCGTCCACAAAACCGTCGAGCACCAGCCGACCTATATAAAGGACGGAATCAATCCGCCATACGTGAACAATAAGGGCATTCCCGCGCTGAACACGTTTCTGGTGTTTGCCGCTACGATGACTGTCCCATCGGGCTTCACCAACGACAATCTGCCCGTGGGCATCACCTTCTTGGGTCCGGCCTACAGCGAACCCACCCTGCTCAAACTTGCCTACGCCTATGAGCAAGCGACGCATCATCGGATGCCGCCGAAAACGGCGCCGGCTCTGCCGTGAGGTTCACGAATCGCCTCTAGCGGCGCTTTATGAGCGCCGCTAGTTCAACAGGCTGCAGCATTGTCGGCGGTCATAGAAGATCTGAACGAATTGGAATCGAGCGTATTCCCCTCCTTGCATCACCGCAAGGAGGGGAATAGCGCACCCACGTAATTCGTTCACAGCTTCATAGACCACTGTGGAGGGCCGGTTGACGACGGACATAGCTTTACCTTAACGCTTAGACTTGTTGGCCGCGAGCGGCCCTGCTAAATAGGAGCAGGTTTTCCTCTATGGCAGAGCTTCCCCGAAGACTCGGACTTTACAGCGCGATCGCGGTGCTGGTCGGCACGACGATTGGAAGTGGGATCTTCCGATCGCCTGCCGGCGTGGCTGAAAAGATTCCCGACCCTACGCTGTTTTTTCTGGCGTGGATCGCGGGCGGATTGTGCATCCTATCGGGCGCGCTCACATACGCGGAGCTCGCGGGGGCGCTACCGCATACGGGCGGCGTATTTGTTTATCTGCGCGAGGCATTCGGATCGCTGCTGGCTTTCCTGTTTGGCTGGGCGGAACTGACGATCATCCGGGCCTCAGCGCTGGGTGCGATTTCGACGGTTTTCTCGGAATATCTTCTGCGGCTGGCCGGTAATTTGGATCCGGCAGCAATCCATTATGGGGCAGCCATAACGATTCTGTTCGTAGCGGCCTTCAATTCTGCCGGAATCCATATCGCCGCCGCTGTTCAGAACTTCACGACGTGCTCAAAGTATTTCGCGCTTGTTGCTCTCGTGCTGGTGTCATTGGTTTTTAGCCCCGACCCATCGAGGTCCGTGGCTCCGGCAGCAGCCTTATCCTCGGGGCCGACCAACATTGGGCTTTTCGGCCTGGCCTTGATTTCCGTTCTCTGGGTCTATGATGGCTGGGCCGATGTCACGTTCATCAGCGGAGAGATCAGCAATCCGGAAAGATACCTGCCCGTCGCATTGATCGTTGGCACCCTGGCGGTGATTGGAATTTATCTCGCGGCGAATTTCGCCTATCTTCACGTGATTACTGTTCTCGAGATGGCGAGATCCCCACTCGTTGCCGCCGATGTTACCGAACGATTGGTAGGCCGAACGGGCGTGACGTTGATATCGATCGCGGTGATGATCTCGACATTCGGCACCCTCAACGGATCGCTGATGACCGGATCCCGGATCTTCTTTGCGATGGCCGATGACGGGCTCTTCTTCAGGAAGATTGCGGCCGTACATCCCCGGTTCCATAGTCCGTACATTTCCATTTGGCTGACCGCAGGACTGGGTACAGTGTTCGTCCTGATCCGCAGCTTTGAACAGCTGGCCGATACGTTCGTGCTCGCCATCTGGCCTTTCTATGCCGCCGGCATAGCGGCCGTTTACGTATTGCGGCGAAAACGGCCGGATCTCGCGCGGCCGTATCGCGTGTGGGGATACCCGATAACGCCGGCTATATTTTTGACGGCGTCGGTGTTTTTATTAGCAAACGCCTTGATCACCGATTTCGCAAACGTCTGGTTTGTTTTTGCCATCCTGCTCGCAGGTGTTCCGGCATTCTGGATTTGGCAGGCCACGAGGAGGTAAATCCGGGGACAGACTCCGAATTACCTTGCCGCTGCGGCTTGGGAATGAGAGATTACGGCAGTACATGCTGCTACAAAGACAGGCTGTTCGTGGTGCCCTTGCATTTACTATACCCGTGTTAATTGCCTTCGCGCTTACACTCCATGCCAATTATTACTTTCTCGCCGCTGGCCCGCTCTGCGGGATTGTGGGCGGCCTGGCATATGGCCGCAGATGGGGTCTACCGATCATCCTTGGGACATGTTTCGGCGTGGTAGGAATTCTCTTCGCGTTACAAGACACGCGGTCGGCTTTGTTCATCGACGTCGTTTGGGTTGGTCTCGTTGCCGGGTTCATGTTTTGGTCCATCGGTGCGCTCGCCGTGTTAGTCCTTCCGGCCGGCGTGAGATTCCGCGGCGCGATGGCGTTTGCTGTTCCGGGCGCGATTGCAGGAATCGTCTTTCAACTCCTTTATGGACCGGCCCATTTTCTATTTGATCTTGGTTCGCGTTGGGGAGACTTTCCGTGGAGGCGGCGTCGGCTGGCGATTGGGAGTGGAACTGGAGAAGCTCCGACCGTTGGAAAACGTTAGCGCCGGCCGGGCCCCGCGTTCCTGGGCGATCGCGTCGGTCGTTTGCGCAAGCATCGGGCTGGTGACCGGCCCCCTCTATTTCGTCCGATACCGGCTGCCGCTCGGCCTCTTCAATTCATTGTCTCCGGCATCCGCCGCTTCCGATTGGTTATTCGGTTGGAGTGTTTTGGCCGCGGTTATCGGCGTCCTCGCGTTAATGAAGAAGTTCGCACGTGCTTGGGCTACGGCAGGGGTTGTTCTGGCATTTGCGCTTCTTGTCGTGTCCTATCGTGTCGAAGCGGATCCGTGGAAAACACAATTCAACACGAGCTATGCCGAGAAATTGTTACGCGAACAAGGGCAGCCTGGAGATCCGGAGTACGGCGATGCCGTCTACACCGGCAACCTGATTCTTTCTCAGACCGCATTGGATAAGAACGACCTCGCGGCGGCTAGGCGCTACCTGTTGCGGGCGGCGGCCACGCCGGGTGCGCGCAGCATCGAGCAAAACGGTCTCGACACATCCGTCGCGCGCGTTTTCCTCCAGCGCGGCGAGCGAGACGCCGTCCTCGATTACTTCAATCAAACGCGCCATCTGTGGCCTCAAGGTTCACAGCTCATCACTCGATGGGAGGACATCATCCGCTCCGGCCGCATACCCAACTTCAATAACCGCGGACCACTGGGAATAAACTAGCGAGCGCAATCTTTCAGACGAGAACAAGCGGCATTGCCGGATCGATTCACCTAAGATCACCGGCATCGTTCGTAATGATGGCCTGCTGCGCTCTTGCCATACCGGTAACCATACCATTGAAAATGAAGACCCGGCGATACAATTCCGGAATGCAAAGGATGTTCACCAAAACGCGAAGCGCGCCGCGGGGAGGGGCAGGTGTCGCCGCTCTCGGCGGCTTCATCATCCTTGTATTTCTGGCAACATTCGCTCTCACGTTCAAAAGGTGGGAAGGCCAGGCGCCTCGGCTCTCTTTTGACCGCGAGTTTAGTTCGATGGGCAGCTCGCCGGCTCTCAACCTGAAAGTGGAAGATCCCGAGACGGGTTTGAGGTACGTGACCATCCGGCTGAAACAAAAGGATCAGGAGGTCGTACTTGCCGACGAATCATTCGACCGTGCCGGTTCGCAAAAATCCCGGACTTACGATGTTGGAAAACTGATAGCGGAAAAATACATGATCCAGGCGGGTCCCGCGAGCTTGACCGTCACGGCAGACGACTATGCGCTACGTCACTTCCTGACCGGAAACCGGACCGAAGTCACCAAAGATTTCGTGTTCCGCATTCAGCCTCCGCGGCTGGAGGTGATCTCGGGGCAACACTACATCAATCAAGGCGGCTCGGAATGCGTCGTTTATCGTGTCTCGGACGATGCGGAAGTCTCCGGAGTTCTGGTCGGAGAGCACCTCTTTCCAGGATATCCGGTCCAAGGCGATAAGGATCTCCGCTTCGCCCTGTTCGCTCTCGAATACGACTGGCCGGCGGACGTGCCGATGAAAGTAGTCGCTCGCTCTGCTGCTGGGAATGAAGCCACCGCGGAATTCTGGCACAAAGTCTTTCCTAAGAAATTTCGCAGCCGGGAACTCCCGCTCGAGGATAGCTTCGTCGCTAAAGTCGTTCCAGAGATCATGGCTCATACACACGAAATTCAGGATCAGGGCGATAGAGTAAAAACCTTCGTCGAGATCAACAGCAAGCTGCGGCGCTTGAATCACTTGACGATTGCGAAACTGTCCCAGCAATCACCCGCGCAATTTTTATGGAACGGCCCATTTCTGCAGTTGAGCAACTCTAAAGTGGAATCGTTCTTCGCAGACCGGCGGACCTATGTGTACGATGGCAAACCTGTCGATCAACAGGACCATGTCGGATTTGATCTTTCAGTTGTGCAGCACAATCCAATTGAAGCCGCGAATGACGGGAAGGTTGTTCTGGCCGACTACTTCGGAATCTATGGCAATGCCGTCGTCATTGATCACGGTGCAGGATTACTCTCAGTTTACGGGCACATGAGCGAGATCGAGGTTAAAGCGGGACAAATGGTGAAGAAAAAAGAGATCGTCGGCAAAAGCGGCGCGACAGGTCTCGCCGCGGGGGACCACTTGCACTTCGGACTGTTCCTGCATGGAGTGCCGGTGAACCCTACGGAATGGTGGGACGAACATTGGATTAAAGATCACGTACTGGACCGGGTGAAGCAGTAGCCCTTATTCGTACGCGCGTTTCAGAGCATTCACGACACGCTCGCGCGAGAATTCCCGCTCATCACAGAGAAATCGCATGACCGCTTCGGTGTCGGGCTGGCGGAACTCGATTTGATAGTTATCAACAACATCCGGATGCAGGAATAAGTCGCGAAGACCAGGTGCTATCGCCGTCAACGGTTCTTGGATTTCGGAGGGCATGTTTTCGATCGATCCGAATTCGGAAACGAGTTTCAACGCTTTCTTCGGGCCGATGCCTCTGACGCCGTCATTGAAATCCGTTCCGATCAAAATTGCCAGGTCGATTAACTGTTCCCGAGTGATCTTGAGGTGATCCAGCATAGCGGCAGTGTCGATCAACTCGGGAGTGATCGCGCGAAAAGCACCCTTGCTGGGGAGAAACTCTTTACCCGAGATTGTCAGAAACCGCACGAGCCGCGGTGTTCCAAGCAGCAAGCAGTCGTAATCTTTGCTCGCAGCCGCCCACACGCGTCCCTGCGCAGCCATATGCGACGCTTGCGCCTCGCCTTCCGACGGCGCATCGACAACCGGCAGACCCATGAGCCGCAACAACTCTCGGGCTTCGCCGGCCATCTCACGCGTCAAACGCGAGGTCATTGTCGCTTTCGAATAAGCTTTGGCAAGATCGCCGGCTGCAATGGCCGCCGCATGCTCAGCGTCATATTTCTCTTTGATGCTTCGACGGCGGCGGATTTCGTCGAATTTCAGGGCCGGCGGTTTTCCATCGAAGACAAACACGAGTTCCATTCGATAATCTGCGATGAGCCTCGTCGTGCGATAGAAGAGCCCGGACAGATGCGAGGTGATTCTGCCGCGCGAATCTTTCAGCGGCGTGCCATCGCGTAAGCGGATTAGCGCCAGGAACTGATATAGCTCGCCGTTCGCGTCAACAGCAAATCGCTTCCCATACAGATCCTCGAGCGCAAGATCCTGCTTGAGAACGATTGGCGTAAGAGCAACACCCATCCACTTCAGAAGATCGCAAGCGGATTGAGCGGCGATCCCATTCCTTTCTCGATCCGCAGCGGCGCGGCCATAAACAGAAATTCGTAGCGATTCAGACGCTTCGCTTGCTCGGCCACTCTCTCGAAATCGAGATTGTCAAAGATGCTCACGCCCATGGCCACGAGCGCCAACTGATGCAATCCCAAGCCGACCGACTGCGGCAGACCCGACGGCGAGACGTCATTAGGCCCATCACCTCCGATGAAAGAGACGCCTCGCTCCTTGATAAAGTAGGCAACGTCGGCGTGATAGCCGGCGAAGCCCGTTGTGTTTGGCCAGGCGCCCAGCGCGGCCCGCCGTTTCCAGCGGCCCGTGTAGAGCAGGATGACGTCGCCCGGAGAAACTTTTATTCGCTCCATCTTTTCCAGCGTCTCGAGGTCCTCCCGGTGAATCGCTGTTCCGGGCTCCAACCAACCTTGCGCTGTGGCCTTTCCCGGCAGTAGTGTGGCATCGAACAAAATGCCGCGCGTGACGATGCCGTCTTTCAGGGCATTGATACTTCCTCTCGGACAACCGCCCGCGGCCTTGATCTCATCCATCGATACGCCGTTATAACCCTTGCCGTCGGACATGATGTGACAATCCACCGCATCGAGATGGCTGTGGATGATGCCGTGATAGCTGCCGTTATATTGGTAACGATCCAGAGCTACACTCGGGCTTACATTAATGACGGTGCGTTCCAAAATCGTTGGAGCATCGACGGCGCTCTCCTGAATGACATCGTGGGCCAGCGATACCGTAATTCCGTCCTTCGCGAGCGCCAGGGCCTGCTTGCGCTTGGCCGGCGTAATCAGGTTTGCAGCGCCCAGTTCATCTTTTTCACCCCAGCGTCCCCAATTGGAAAGCTCCTTCATGGCCCTCCGGAAATCCGCGTCGGTTGCGATTTTTGAGTGTGCATTGTTTTGAGTGCGCGCATTGTGGGCAAACAGCACGACGATCAGCGCGATTCCAAACAAAGTACCGAGCAAGCTTCGAGTACGGAGATTCATAGATCCTCCTGTTGGCGGATTCCAAGAGATTACAACAACGAACTACCCTGGTGCGGATATTCCCATCCTTGCATGACCGCAAGGAGGGGAATACGCTCGATTCCAAATCATTCACACCTTCTTGGCGCCTCCTCTGCGAGAAGGGGAATATTCGGCTCAACGTTCGTCACCATACTTAAGAGAGTTTATGGCCGTTTGGGGTAGAATTCGTCTTCTTGTGCTGAATCACCGGCGCTCCCGGCGCCTTCTTCCCTTATTAGTATTCCTCTTTGCGGGCAGCGGTTGTGCTGCGCTCATATATGAAATCGTCTGGTTTCAATTGCTCCAACTTGTGATCGGCTCGTCGGCTGTGTCGCTCGGACTGTTGCTGGCGGCATATATGGGCGGATTGTGTGCCGGCAGCGCCTTGCTGCCGCGCGCTATCTCTCGGGAATATCATCCACTGCGGGTTTACGCCGTGCTCGAATTGGGCATTGGTGTGCTTGGTCTGGCCGTTTTGTTTGGCCTTCCGCTCATCGGCCGGATGTACGTGGCAACGGCGACCCAGGGTCTGATCGGGCTCGTCGAACGAGGCATCATTGCAGCTCTTTGTTTATTGCCCCCCACCGCGCTTATGGGAGCTTCTCTGCCGGCGATTGCGCGATGGGTGGAAGCGACGTCCGAAGGTGTTTCCTGGATGGGTCTGATGTACAGCGGCAACATCGCCGGCGCTGTGTTCGGTTGCCTTCTGGCTGGGTTTTATCTGCTCCGCGTCCACGACATGGCCATTGCGACATATGTTGCAGTCGCGGTCAATGCAGCAGTTGCGTTTATCAGCTTTCTCGCCTCTCGCTCTGAGAGCAGCCAGCGGGCTGACGGCCGGCGCGACAGCCTTGCTGTCGCTCCGGGTGCGGGTCACAAGTCTTCTCATTTCCCTCGTCCATGGCTCATCTACACTGTCATCGCTCTTTCCGGGTGCTCAGCCCTCGGTGCTGAAGTCCTCTGGACGCGCCTTCTGTCGCTTCTCCTCGGCGGAACCGTTTACACGTTCGCCATCATCCTCGCTGTATTTCTTTTGGGCCTATGGGCAGGCAGCGGCGCCGGCTCTTTTCTGGCCCGAGGTCTTCAGCAAGCTGCTCTCATGCTTGCGGCCTCTCAAGCTTTGCTGGTCGTAGCGATTGCATGGACCGGCTACACGCTTTCGCACTCATTGCCGTATTGGCCGGTTGATCCCTGGCTGTCACTGAATCCCTGGTTCAATTTCGAGCTCGACCTGGTACGCACGGTATGGGCAATTTTTCCCGCAACCCTCCTGTGGGGCGCGAGTTTCCCGCTGGCGCTGGCTGCGGCTGCGCGTGCGGGGGAAGATCCGGGAAAGCTCTCCGGAGAAGTCTACGCTGCGAATACCGCCGGCTCGATTGTTGGAGCTCTGGTCTTTAGTCTGGTTCTGATTCCGGGTCTTGGAACCCGCAGTTCGCAACAACTCTTGTTGGTACTAGCGGCCGTAGCCGCCGTCGTTGCGGCCGGCGGCACGCACGTGGTTCCGGCTTTCCGCCGCTTGAAGTTTGCAACTATAGCCGCCACAGTAGTGCTGGGTGCGCTGCTATTGCCGATGATTTCGGACGTGCCCTGGCAGGTCGTCGCATATGGAAGGCGATTTGCGCCTATTGTGCGAGCTTTCGACTTCGATCGTGGTCACCCCACGACGGTTCTGTATCGCGGTGAGGGAATCAACTCCTCATTTCTGATCGCTGAACGCGCAGGCCAGCGGCAATTCTTCGTCAGCGGCAAAGCCGAGGCTTCGACGGCGCCTCTCGATATGCGGTTAGAACGGATGATGGGACATGTACCCGCTCTGATTCATCCGCATCCCAAGTCTACATTAACCGTCGGTTTTGGCGCGGGAATCACGGCGGGGGCGTTCGTTACATACCCGGAGATCGATAGCATCACGATCTGCGAACTCGAACCGAAAATCCCTCCCATATCCACCCAATATTTCGGAAAAGAAAATTATGACGTTCTGCACGACCGCCGGACTCGAATGGTGTACGACGATGCGCGGCACTATATCTTCACCGCTTCCGAAAAGTTCGACGTGATTACGACCGATCCGATACACCCGTGGGTCAAAGGCACTTCCACGCTTTATTCCAGGGAATATTACGAATTGGTGAAGGCCCACTTGAATCCCGGCGGCGTGGTTGCGCAATGGCTTCCTATTTACGACAGCGATCCGGAAACTATAAAGACCGAACTGGCCACATTCTTCGATGTCTTTCCGAGTGGGACCATCTGGAGCAACAACCTGAAAGGCGACGGTTATGATCTCGTGCTGATCGGCCAGGAGAGCGCCAGTGCCGTTAATGTCGATGACGTGCAGCAGCGGCTGGACGAGCCGAAATACGCCGCTGTTGCCGGCTCGCTCAACGACGTCGGTTTTCATTCTGCGGTCGAGTTCTTTGCAACATATGCCGGACGCGCTTTGGATTTGCAGCCGTTGCTCGTCAATGCGCAGATCAATAACGATATGAATTTACGCCTTCAATATATTGCGGGGCTCGGGCTGAACTCCATGGCGTTTCAAGGAATTTATCGAACGATCCTGAGCTATCGCAAATTTCCCGACGGCCTGTTCGCCGGCTCCACTGGACGAATCGACGCGCTCCGTACGTTGCTGGGGGCCCATTCGTCTCCTTAGCGCCTCGCGCCGGGAAGCGGCTGGATCGTCGTGTTGGTAAGACTGGGATTCGCGAATTCGGTTTGATCCCCGATGCGCTTTCCAGGTGCGGGAAGCAATCGCGCGGCGAGCGGTTTGTTCCATCGGTAGGCGAGCCACGCCACGTCGCCGAGAATTCGAGCGATCTGTTCCTCCGAAACGTCACCGGGAAGCGGGAGCGTGTCGACTCCGCCGGCACAAACGGCGGAATAAGCAAGAATGGAGTCCAGAGTGAACGTCCCTTCGGACCAGCGCCTTGCCAGGACATTGTCTTCCATGATGGGAAGCATAATGCCCGAGTAGCCCGTATGCTTCACGGCCGTCGACTGCACTGAGCGGGTGATGATGCCTGAAGCGGTCTCGGTTCCAACAGATCCAAACGGTCCGCCGAGGAAATGCTCGATTGCAGTGGCGATCGAGCGGTCACCAAGAGGTGCAGGCGTGGCATCGATGCCTTCGTAGGTCCAGCCTGTGGTCTTGGCTAGCTGGATTGCGACGGACTCCACTTGCTTGGTGTACGTATTCAGCACATCAGACAAATGTTTTTCCGCTTCGACCGGATCGCGGTATTGCCGAAACACATCGCCGACAACTTCCGCGCCTTCCATTGCGATCGCGAATGCATGACCTTTCCCAATATGGTAAGAACCGGGATAGTACGGGCCGTAAGGCTTCATCATCGCAATCGCGCCAAAGTTGAAGTTCGCATCGCCATGCGGGCTGCGCTGGGAAAGCTCCTTAATTACTTTCGCTGCCTGACGAATCGCATTCCAATGAATGCCTTGTTCGTCGGCTGTAATCAGATTCGCAGTAACGTTGACTTTCGAAAGAATCTCGATGAGCAGCGATGCGGCGGCCGGATCGTCGCTGTCGTGGAGCATCGCGGAAGCGATATTGAAACCTTCCTTTGGAGCGGCCTCTCGCAGCTTGCCGATGAACCGGACGGCATCCGCGGTCTTCATGCCCCTGGTGTATTGCGGAAACGGCTGCGTCGTGATTCTCCCGCCGGCACCGTCGAAGCCGGCCTTATTCAGCGCCTCCTTCGCCGTTGCCAGAAATTTTTGCGCTTCCTGAATCCGCTCGGTATAGTTGCCCGGATCAATTTCAATAAACGCAGTGACAGCGCGGATCCGCGGTCTGACCTCGGCCGAAGAAGCTCGAGGAGCATCGGCAGCACACGCCACAATCACGCAACACAGAATCAAAACGCTTTTACGCATTCTTCCTACCTCGCTGAGCATGGCGTCGGATTCCACTTGGATCCGTCGGTCAGTCGTATGAGGCCGAGTGCGATTCCGAAGCGCCGCACGACAATCATTGATGCTCCTCAACGTGTCTCGAATGATATCGAGTAGCTGTATTCGAGAGCAATCTTTCGATCGCGCTAAAAGCCGCTTTTACGGAGGTAGCCGGCAAATCCGGAAATGCCGCTGGTTTCGGACTTCTTCGGTTCTAGAATCGAAGTGGAAAAAGTCTCTTTATGGTGGGCGTCGTTCTTGTCGAACCAGAAGCAGATCGCACTTTTGCCTTCACACGATTCAACAATCATCCAGGGTCCCTTGAGAGGGCTAACCCGAACCACATCGCCTGGTTTTAAATCACCCATTTTCTTACCTCCATTGTTGCGGATCCGCCGGATTGTAGACCGGAAGTCGGATGTGATTACCAAGAATTTAAATTCAGACGTCGTAACGTCGTGGGATTCAGTAAGAGAATCTTTCCGCGCGATCGGCATCGTACGCGCGGTCACCTTTGCCGGCGTCTACCGCTATCTTGTCGAATTCGAGGATAGCCGTACCAACACGTTCTTCGGATTTGAACTCGGGCTCGCGCAGAAACCTTCCGTGGCCAGACAACCTGAAGCGACTTGAGAGGGGAGATCACTTCCGGTAATACACGCTGTCGGGCGGAAGCTTCTCGGTGCGGTAGTCCTGGTGCTTGAAGGGATATTGCGGACGCGGTTTTGAATTGACAAACGCGGCGATCTGTTGCGCTTCCTCATCCGTCAAACGGCCTGGATCGAGATAAGGCATTGCATAGCGAATGATTCCGGCCAGCGTGTATACCCGGGCTGCGCCTGCTCCATCGTTCCATGAGTCGGGTCCCCACAACGGACCGGGTTTTTTATCGCCTATCGCGACACCTTGGCCGTCCTCTCCATGACAGTTCGTGCAATGCTCTATAAAAAGCGCTTCGCCGCGGCGGGGATCCAGTTTTTCAACCGAAATCAAGTTTGAAGCTTCAATGACGTTCTGGCCACGCCATGCCGGGTTTTTCCCGACCTCTGATCCTCGTGCAAGCCACGTGATGTATGCCGACAAGGCCAGAACCTCGGGAGAAGTGGTTGATGGTACTTCATCTTCCACCGCGCCCGTGGCGTTTTCGCTTCGCAGGAAGCAGTCGACGATTCGATCGTTCAGGCTGTACAAGCGGCCCGACCGCCGATTGTATTCGGGAAACATTCCGGCGACACCAACGAGCGGAAGCGATCGCTCGCGCTGCCCGCCATTCAGGTGGCAGTTGTTGCACGACATTTTGCTGGGCGCAAATTGCGGAGCCTCATGCGGCGTGTTGGTAAAGAGCCGGAATCCCCATTTGATATCTTGCGAAAGCTTGGAATTGTCCAAAGATCTATCGGTCAGCGGATTTTTTGGGAAATACCAGGCCGTCATCATGTTTGTTGCCGAAGAAACCAACGGCCCACTCAACTTATAGGGAGACGGGGGCGCGACCGGTGGAGGACCGGGAGAACAAGCGGCCGTGACGACGAGCGCCATCAAAATGAGCGCGATTGTATGACGAGTCATACTGCCAAGTCATCTTAACGGCTCCGGGTACGCCTGGTCAATCCGTAGCGGTGGTCTATTCCCTCTCTTATAGGCACGTCCGCACATTGATGGGATTGTAATCGAATCCGAGGAGAAGCAAATCTACGGATAAGCGACTTACCAACCATCGTCGGAAGTTCGGTCTGTTGTTGCCGAAATCGGATGGGATCCTTGCCGGGGAAGTCAACCACGCTAACCATCGGATTCCCGGGTGCCGATCACTGCGAAATTTTGCGAGCAGCGGTGTGCTGTGGGGCGTGCACGGGAGTGTTCCAAATGTCCCTGCAATACTCTTGAATAGCGCGGTCGGCGGAAAACTTCCCCATGCGAGCGGCATTCAGAATGGACATGGTCGTCCAATGCTGCCGATCGCGATATGCCTGCGCCACGGCGGTCTGACAATCGATGTAGGACTGGTAATCAGCGAGAACCATGAATAGATCGAGGTTGAGGAGCGAGTCTACCAATGGCCGGAACAAATCCTTCTGCGCGTGGCAGAAGTTTCCAGAAGCGACGCAATCAATTGCTTCTCGAAGCTCCGGGTTTGAATCATATATTGCGCGCGGATGATAACCCTCAATCCATAACTGCTTCACCTCGCGTGCTGTCTTACCAAAAAGAAAAAAATTTTCAGCCCCCACTTTGTCGCGAATTTCGATATTGGCACCGTCCAATGTCCCGATGGTCAATGCACCGTTCATCGACATCTTCATGTTTCCGGTTCCCGATGCCTCCTTGCCGGCAACGGAAATCTGTTCGGACAATTCCGCCGCAGGATAGATTTTTTGAGCATTCCGAACATTGAAATCGGGAACGAAAACAACCTTCAGCAGCCCTCGGATATCGGGATCGCGATCGACCGTCTCTGCCACGCAGCTGATCAGCTTAATGATCAATTTCGCCATAAAATAGCCCGGCGCCGCTTTGCCCGCGAAAATTACGGTTCGGGGTTCGATGTCGAGCGATGGGTTGTGCTTGATCCGGTTGTAGAGCGTCACAACATGAAGCAGGTTCAGGTGTTGCCTCTTATATTCGTGTATGCGTTTGACCTGAACGTCGAAGAAACTCGCCGGATCGACAACCATCTGTGTGACGCTTTCGATGTACTTTGCAAGGTTCACTTTGTTGCTCTGCTTCACTTCATGCCATTTTTCTCTGAACGGCGCATTCATGGCGAAGGCTTCGAGCTTCCTCAGCTCATCGAGATCGTGTACCCAGCCGGAGCCGATGGCCTCTGTAATGAGATTTGCAAGCCGCGGGTTAGACAGCAATACGAACCTTCGATGGCTCACACCGTTCGTCTTGTTGCTGAATTTATGGTGCATGATGTCGAAGAAATCCGGGAGGACTTGCTCTTCCAACAGTTGTGTATGCAATTCTGAGACGCCATTGATGGCGTGACTCCCGACGCATGCAAGATTCGCCATCCGCACGTATCGCTCTCCGGTCTCATCGATCAGCGATAAGCGCTGCACTTTGCCTTCATCCTCCGGAAACCGGACACGCACTTGATCGAGAAAACGCCGGTTGATGTCATAGATGATTTCGAGATGTCTCGGTAATAGACGCGCGATCAAGGCCACAGGCCACTGCTCGAGTGCTTCACTGAGCAGAGTGTGATTCGTATAGCTGAATGTACGTTGAGTGATGTCCCAAGCGGTGTCCCATTCCATCAGATGATCGTCCACCAACAGCCGCATCAGTTCGGGGATCGCGAGCGACGGGTGCGTATCGTTCAATTGCACCGCGAACTTCTTAGGAAAGCCATCCAGTGTTTGATCGCGCTGCAGGTACAGCCGGATCATGTCTTGAAGCGAGCAGGATACGAAAAAATACTGCTGTTTCAGCCGCAGTTCGCGTCCCTGCGCGGGCTCGTCATTGGGGTAAAGAACCTTGGTGATATTTTCCGACTCGATCTTGTCGTGTACCGCACCGTAATAATCACCGGCATTGAAGAGACGGAAGTCGAAGGAACGCTTAGCCTCCGCTTTCCACAACCGCAATAGATTCGCCGTATCGACGCCGTAGCCGAGCATGGCAGTGTCGTAGGGAGTTCCCTGAACAACTTGGCCGGGAATCCAGCGTACGCGATATCGCTTCCTCTGGTCTCGATATGCTTCGGTGTGACCGCCGAAGTTCACATCGAATCGAATGTCCGGCCGGGCGATTTCCCACGGATTGCCCAGACGCAGCCATTGATCCGCGACCTCCAGTTGCCAACCATCGCTGATTTCCTGATCGAAGATGCCAAATTCGTAGCGAATTCCATAACCAATCGCGGGGACCTGCAGCGTGGCCATCGATTCCATGAAGCATGCAGCGAGACGGCCCAGACCTCCGTTGCCAAGGCCCGGCTCCTCTTCATGCTCGATGAGATCGTCCAGGTTTAATCCGAGTTCGTTGACCGCCTGACGGAAGGCTTTTTCACTGTTGAGCCTCAACAAATTCATCCCGAGCTGCGGCCCGATGAGGAATTCAGCGGATAGGTAACAGACTGTGCGGGTCTTGTCTTCGTAGTAGTGATATGCCGATTGCACCCAGCGGTCTAGCAACCGGTCCCGGACCGTATACGCGACGGCAATGTACCAATCGTTGGGCGTTGCAACTTCCGGAAACTTGCCGAGCAGATAAAACAGGTTGTCGATGAGGTCTCGTTTGATCTCAGATGCATCGAGACCCGTACGCACGTTCCTTCTCATGTGTCGCGGGCGCGCGAAGCCCAAGCGCGGCAGCGCTCAGCGTTAAGTCGCGAAGCGCAAGCGCGGCAGCGCGCAGCCTTAAGTATTGACCGTTGGCTCGCATTTTACATTGCAACTACCGCAACTTTTCAGCAAGCGAAATATTCGATAATACGTTTTTGTAAACCTTTGGGTGCCGGAGTCAGTTCGTGGCCCTCGCCGTCCGCTCGCCGTCATCCGCCACGATGTCCCACCCCTTATCGTCCTCGCTAGGAACCACCTTGAGGGCAACCTGCTTTTGTCCTCCCGTCGTGGGCAGTGTGGCAATCGCCTCGAGCCGAAACTCAGTCGCGGGGGTGGCGATCATCGAGGGACCGTAACAGGGTGGCACGATGAGAACGGGTCTGCGATCGACGTAGATGCTGACGTGGTAAGGGGTCAGGTTTCGAACTGGACGCAGGATTGTACTCGTCTCCCTGACAAGGGGCACTGCGGAGCCAATCCTGGACACTGCACATACTTCCGAAATCATAAGAGCGGCTCTTTGTTCCTGGGGTCGTGGAACTTGCTGCACCGACGCTGTCTTCATAACGGAAAAATCGTGCTCGATCTGATCCATTCTGGCGCGCAAGGCTCCGAACTGATCATTCTGGCTAAGGCGGCCAGCCGTGTCTGCGAGCGCAACTGGTTCCAGAAGCTTGATATTCAGCGGTGTTTCGTTGTTCAGTGCGAGCTTTGGCCCACGGCTCGGAGTTCGCAGCACTTGATAGATCGTTGTCGGAGGAAAGAACAAAGCAACGAGATCGCGGTGAGCGTGGCCGCGCCCGAACACCACTTCATCTTCGACTCTATGGCGGCCGCCCTCAATAATCTTGGCAACGATTGGATATTCACAAAGATCGGAAGTGAGAATCGACGTAAGAGTAATTCTCAAACGCGCCTTTCCGTAGATACGTCCTGCTTCCTTCGATTCGACAATAGTGCCAAGGACTTTGGAACCGCGTGCAAGCAACGGAGGCCTATTAGGGAAGAACCGAAGGTCGGAACTGACAGTGAAGACCGTCGGGCCTGAAGAGCTGCCTGCAGTGAGCTTCTCATCCGGTAAGATCCGAATGACGACTCCTGCCGGTATATATGTGCGGCATTCCGCTACGCTCGCACGCGCCAGGGTTGCAGATACAGCCAGACAAACCAGAACTGCGATGCAGGCGGAAAGGAACCTCATTTTCATGCTCCTTGTTTCTCAATTGCAAATCGTGGATCTCGATTGCATTCTGGGGGCCAGTCCGCTGCATGCCGTCCGTTGCTTCTCCCGCCGTCTGTTGTCGTGATAACCGCCGTTAGCGGGGTGGCACGTCGGGCCATCTGTAGATCGCGGGAACACCACCCGAAGGTAATGTTCTACTCTTGGGCGGGGCTCGACAGATTTGGCAGTCTAACACCAGAAGCGGATTCCTCCGTTTCCTTGTGCTCCAGCGCTGCCGG
>Ga0209376_1001366_pt1 | contig 24745 bp, 21 predicted proteins | sample GraSoiAngelo_134_FD_185891 | JGI IMG/M metagenome (GOLD analysis project Ga0209376, IMG submission 185891) | Grasslands soil microbial communities from the Angelo Coastal Reserve, California, USA - 14_0929_05_30cm (SPAdes) (version 2) | ecosystem: Environmental > Terrestrial > Soil > Grasslands ... | reverse complement strand
CGCAAAGCGCGACGCCTATTTTTTCCGAGCTTCTCCCAACAGTACGGAGAAGCCGGTGTTCAGATGGTCACTCGGTCAGCGCGGCCGGACCCGCCTCCGTGCGGCGCGGCGGACCGGCGCGGCGCGTCTGGGACGTCGCGCAGCCGCCTTTCCGATCCCGACCGCGGGAACGCTCGACGCGCGCACGAGCCGGTCGAACGCTGGGATGTCCGCTGACGACAGCGCCTCCCAGCGCCGGATCTGGACGTCGACGCGCTTCACCAGATCGGCGAAGACGTCGCGCATGCCCTGCGTCGGCGCGTAGTCCGCGCCGCCGACCGAGCCGAGGAGCGACGCGAGCTTCGCGTTCAGCTTCGCGGGGAAGTTGAGCGTGTCCTGGCGGCTCTTCGCCTTCACCTGGACGAGCTCCTCCTCGATCGCGTTCGCCTTGCGGCGCAGCGAGCCGGCCGCGGTGACCAGACGGCCTTCGCCGCCCTGGTCCTTCGCGCGCGACTCCCAGAGATCGAGCTGTTTCTTCAGCTTACGGATCGCGTTGATCGTCTCGTGCGTCCCTGAGAGCCTCTCGTGCACCTGCATCGCGAAGCGGAACTGCGCGTCGAGATCCTCCTGCGACGAGGAAACCCGCGGGTCCTTGCGGACCTCGAACTGCGTCTCGAGCGTCTGACCGTCGAGGCTGAGGCGCGCGCGGTACGTGCCGGGTGCGATCTGCGGTCCGACGAGCTGGTTCTCGAACGCCTCCCACGTGCCGCCTTCACCTTCGATCTTCGTCGCGTCGGGATAGCGCATGTTCCAGACGAAGCGGTTGAGGCCCGCCTCGACCTGCACCTTTGGCTCCTTCGTCTGCGGCGGCTGCGCCGTGCCCTGCGGGGCGGTCTGCTCGGGGCTCTCTTTCTGTTGTTTCGCCTTCTCCTGCTCTTCAGGCGGTGCGCTCTTGAACTCGCGGATGATGCGGCCGCGCGCGTCGAGGAACGCGAGCTTCGCCTCAGCTGTCTTGTCCCGAAGCCAGTACTGAAGTGGGACCCCGGGCAACGGGTTGGACCCCGCATCGAGGTTCTGTGCGACCTTCTCTCCGCTCGGCTTCTCGATCTGGCGGTATGTCACCATCGTCGCCCCGGTCATTCGGTAGTTCTTCCCGATCTTCGGCGGCTGCGGGAAGCCCATGTCGACGCGGTAGCGGACCGTCGGCTTCGGGGTGAAGAGATGCACACGCTCGCGCGCGATCGACGTCGCGAACTGGCGGAGCGGCGCGAGGTCGTCGAGGATCCAGAAGGAGCGCCCGTGCGTGCCAAGCACGAGGTCTCCTTCCTTTATGACCAGGTCGTGGATCGGCACGACCGGCACGTTGCCGCCAAGGCGGTGCCAGCGGCCGCCGCCGTCGAACGACGCGTACACGCCGGTCTCCGTGCCGGCATAGAGGAGGTCGCGCTTGTCGGGATCCTCGCGGATGGCGCGCGTGAAGTCGCCGTCCGGGATGCCGTTCGTGATCTTCTTCCAGGTCTTCCCGAAGTCCGTCGTCTTGTACAGGTACGGCGCGAAGTCGTCCAGCTTGTAGCGCGTCGCAGCGACGTACGCCGTGCCCGCGTCATGTGGTGACGCTTCGATGAGCGAGATGAGCGTCCACGGCCGCACGCCCGACGGGGTTACGTTCTTCCACGTCTTGCCCTCGTCGCGGGAAACGTGCACGAGGCCGTCGTCGCTTCCTGCCCAGAACACGCCCTTCTGCACGGTGGACTCAGCGAAGGCGAAGACGGTGCAGTAGTACTCGGCGCCGGTGTTGTCCTTCGTGATCGGTCCGCCCGACGCGCCGAGCTTGCTCGGATCGTTGCGCGTGAGGTCGGGGCTGATCGCCTCCCAGGACGCGCCCTCGTCGCGCGATCGGAAGACGCGGTTACCCGCGTGGTACAGCGTGTCGGGGTCATGCGGTGAGAGCACGATCGGGCAGGTCCATTGGAAGCGGTACTTGAGATCGCCCGCGCCCTCGCCCGATGACGACTCGGGCCAGACCATGATGTTGCGCGACTGACCGGTGCGTCGGTCATAGCGCGTGATGATCCCCTGGTAGTTGCCGGCGAAGACGACGTTCGGGTCGTCGGGACGGACCGCGATGTAGCCGGACTCGCCGCCGCCGACCGCGAACGTGTCGGCGCCGGTGATACCGGCGATCGGCGCGCGGCTCACGATGGTGAGCGTCGTGTTGTCCTGCTGCGCGCCGTAGATGCGATACGGCGTCTGCGTGTCGGTGATGACGTGGTAGAACTCAGCGGTCGGCTGGTTGTACACGCCGGACCACGTCTCTCCCGCGTTGAGTGTCACGACGGCGCCGCCGTCGTTGCCCTCGATCATCCGCTGCGGGTCGTTCGGGTCGATCCACAGATCGTGGTGATCGCCGTGCGGGATGGACATCTGCTCGAACGTGCGACCGCCGTCGCTCGAGCGCCACGCGTCGACATTGAGGACCCAGACGGTCTCGGGGTCCTTCGGATCCGCGTAGATGTGGTCGTAGTACCAGGCGCGCTGACGGAGATTGCGGTCCTCGGAGCCGCGCGTCCATGTCTCCCCGAAGTCGTCGCTGCGATACACGCCGCCGTCCTCGGCCTCGACGATCGCGTACACGCGCCCGCTCTTCGCCGCGGACGCGCTGATCCCGATCTTGCCGAGTACTCCCTTCGGCAGGCCCTTCGCGCGGGTGAGCTCCTTCCAGGAGTCGCCGCCATCGTTGCTGCGGAAGATGCCGCTGCCCGCCCCGCCCGACACGAGCTCCCACGGACGGCGGATCGCTTCCCAGATCGTCGCGTAGATGATCCGCGGGTTATTCGCGTCGATCGAGAGATCGACCGCGCCGGCGCGTTCACTGCGATAGAGGACGCGCTTCCACGTCTTGCCGCCGTCCTGCGTGCGATACACGCCGCGCTCCGGGTTCGCGCCGTGCGCGTGACCGAGCGCCGCGACGTACGCCGTGTCCGGGTCGTTCGGATGCACGCGCACCTGGCCGATGTGCCGCGTGCGCTCGAGCCCGGTGTGCGTCCAGGTCTTACCGCCGTCGGTCGAGCGGTACACACCGTCACCGTGCGACACGTTGCCGCGGATGCAGCTCTCGCCCATGCCGACCCAGACGACGTTCGGATCAGAGTTCGCGACAGCGATCGCGCCCACGGATGCGCGCTTGAAGAAGCCGTCGGAGACGTTCTCCCAGTAGTGTCCGGCGTCCTGTGACTTCCACACCCCGCCACCGGTCGAGCCGAAATAGAAGGTGTTGCGTTCGCGCGGATCGCCGGCGACAGCGCCGACGCGCCCTCCGCGGAACGGACCGGCCTGGCGCCATTCGAGCTTGTCGAGCAGCCCGGCCGGTACACCGGCTGACGAGCGAGTACGTGGCGCGCGTGCTGCGGGTGTGCGACGGCGTGCGGGCATGTGGAAGCCTCCCCTGCGTGCCTGGTGTGCGCCGTGAGGGTACGCGTTCGTCAGAGAGTCTGCCCTGATGCGCGAAGCGCTCGGCGACCTCGCACGCGTCATCCTCGCCGCGGCGGTCGCGCACGTGTACGTCGTGCTCTTCTTCACCATCGCGATCGAAGAGACGGGCGTCCCCCTGCCGATACCGGGCGACCTGGTCATCGCCTATTACGGGTGGCGCGCCGGCGGCGATCCGTGGGAGATCGCGCAGACGATCCTGGTGTGCGCCGCCGCGTCGACGGCGGGCACGCAGATCCCCTATTGGCTCTCACGGCGCTTCGGACGCACGGTGACCGAGCGCGCGGCGTACTGGCTCGACGTCGACATGGATCGCGTCGAGCGGCTCCTCGGCTGGATCGATCGGCACGGCTTCGTCGCGGTGATCGCCGCGCGACTCCTCCCCGGATTCCGTGTCGCGGTCTCGCTGGTCGCGGGTACGGCGCGCGTTCCACCGGCCGATTTCGCGGCAGGCGTCTTCGTCGCGGGCGCGATCTACTGGACGCTCTGGGTGATGCTCGGCGTCGTCGTCGGCCCGCACGTCGAAGATCTCGTCTCCCCGGCGTACGTGCGGATCATCGTCATCGCGATCCCGCTGTTCTTCGTCCTGGCGTTCCTGCTGCGGACGATCGCGGTGAGCCGCCGGCGCGCGCGACGTACGTAGACTGCGCCCGTGTCGGCGTGCTGCTCGCCCGGTGACTTCGATGACATCTTCAGCCCGGCGCAGGCCCGCTCGGACGCGCGCAGCTACCGCGACAAAGGACTCGACGCGGAGGCGGCGCGCATCGCCGATGCGGTGCGCCACCGAACGAAAGGGGGTTTCACGGTCCTCGAGATCGGCGGCGGGATCGGAGCGCTGCAGATCGAGCTGCTGCGCGACGGCGCATCCTCGGCGACGAACGTCGAGCTGTCGCGCAGCTACGAAGACGTGGCGCGCGAGCTCCTCGTGGAGGCTGGCGTCGCCGAGCGTGTCGAGCGCCGCGTCGGCGACGTCCTCGCCGATCCGTCAAGCGTCGCCCCGGCCGATGCGGTGATCCTCCAGCGCGTCGTCTGCTGCTACCCGCACGCCGAGGGGCTCGTGCGTCTCGCGGCGCAGCGAGCGCGCCGCGTGCTCGTGCTCACGTTCCCTGTCGACCGATGGTGACACGCGCGGCGATCGCCCCTCGCGAACGTGTGGCCGCGCCTACGTGGATGGAAGTTCCGCGCCTACGTACATCCCACGCACGTCGTCGTTACCGCGGCGGCTGGCGAGGGTCTCGCCCTTGCCGAGCGCCGCGTCGGTCTCGTATGGCAGATGCTCGTACTCGCTCGCGACGCGTAGCCGATGAGCTCGCGGGTACGGGTCGACTCACCAGCGGTGGTACGCGGGGTGTCCCGGCTCGACGGCGACGAATGTGCCGCGCGATGTCGCGCACACGTTGCCGGCGGCGCGGAGCTCGGCTTCGACGATCGCGCGGTCCTCACCCACGTCGACGGGTCGCGCGACGATCTCGATCTCGCCGTCCGTCGGAGTGGGCCGGCGCAGCTTGATCGCGTACTCCGCGGTCACCGTGCAGGGTGGGCTGCTCGCGCCGCTCTTCTGCATGAGGTGATACGTCGCGGTCCAATTCGAGTGGCAATCCATCAGCGTCCCGATGATCCCACCTGAGAGCGCGCCGTCGTACGCCTCGTGATATTTCTCGGCGCGCCATGTCGCGAGGACCGATCCATCTTCGCGCGCGTGGCTCTTGATGCGCAGACCGCGCTCGTTCTTCGGCCCGCAGCCGAAACAGGTGCCGTTGGGCGCGTAGCGGTCCTGGAGCGGGACGTCGCCCATCGCGCGAGCGTAAATGCGCGCGCTACGGAGCGCCGAGGGCGTTGGCAGGCGTCGCAGTCGCCGCGTCATCCGCCGGGTCAAACGGATGACGCGGCGAACCGATGCTCCCCCTTTACCCCTTCGAGATCTTGTCGTTGGCATCGACCTCGATCCCGTACCCCTTCGCGGCAGCGAGGATCTTGCGTCGCGCCTCTTCCTTCGCACTCGTCGATTCGAAGTCGGTCTGATTCCAGCGGGCCATGGCGTTGCGCACGTGCGATTCGTCGTGGATCGGCAGATGCTCGCCGCCCGACGAGTCCACATACGCGAATTGCTCCTTGCGCAGCTTCTCGCGAGCCTCGGTGTCTAGCTCTGGCATGACGTCACCTCCGCACACACGGGCTGCAGTCGCCGTGCCGCGGGCGAGGGGGCCGCGACCAAATCTGGCCTCGGTTGACGCTCGAACGCACGTTCCATATCGTGCTCGGCCTCATGAGAACGTCCGTTCGGTTCCCTGCCCGGACAAGCCTCGAACAGATCCTCGACACGCTCGCCGCCGACCGCGACTTCCAAGAGCTGGTCACGCGGTGGGAGCGCATGCCCGCGCGCCCGGCGCGCTATGCGGCGTTCCCCGAATGGCTCGAGGGACGCATCACCGCGGCGCTGCGTCGGCGCGGCATCAACGAGCTCTATTCGCACCAGGCCGCGGCGCTCGAGTCGACGCATGCAGGACGTCACACCGTCGTCGTAACGCCGACGGCCTCGGGTAAAACGCTTTGCTACAACCTGCCTGTCCTGGACGCGATCGCGAAGGACCCAAGCGCGCGCGCGCTCTATATCTTCCCGACGAAGGCGCTCTCGCAGGACCAGCTCGCGGAGCTCGAGCGCGAGTCCACGGACATCGACATCGAGCTCAAGACCTACACGTACGACGGCGACACGCCGCCCGCGGTGCGCGCGGCGATCCGCAGTGCGGGTCACGTCGTCATCACGAACCCGGACATGCTCCACACCGGGATCCTCCCCCATCACACGAAGTGGGTGAAGCTGTTCGAGAACCTGCGTTTTGTCGTGCTCGACGAGCTGCACACGTATCGCGGCGTCTTCGGCAGTCATGTAGCGAACGTGCTGCGCCGGCTGCGGCGCATCTGCGAGTTCTATGGCTCGCATCCGGTGTTCATCTGCACATCAGCGACGATCGCGAACCCGGAGGAGCTCGCGCGTCGCCATGTGGAGGATGACGTCGTCCTCATCGACGAGTCCGGCGCGCCGCGTGGCGAGAAGGTCCTCGTGTTCGTCAACCCGCCGGTCGTCAATCGCAACCTCGGCGTTCGCCGGAGCGCGTTGCTCACCGGCCGCGACATCGCGGCGACGCTGCTCGCGTCCGGCGTGCAGACCATCGCGTTCGCGCGCTCCCGCGTCGAGACCGAGCTCCTCCTCACCTACCTCCGTTCGCGTTTCCCGCAACCGCAGTGGCCGCAGGACCTCATCCGCGGATATCGCGGTGGCTACCTGCCGTCGGAGCGGCGCGCGATCGAGCGTGGGCTCCGTGATGGCTCGGTGCGCGGCGTCGTCTCGACGAACGCGCTCGAGCTCGGGATCGACATCGGCGCGCTCCAGGCTGCCGTGCTCCTGGGTTACCCGGGCACCGTCGCCTCGACATGGCAGCAGATGGGCCGCGCCGGTCGACGCGAAGATCTCTCGGCGGCGTTCCTCGTCGCGACGTCATCGCCGATCGACCAGTACGTCGTCCAGCACCCCGAGTACGTGCTCGACCGCTCGCCCGAGGCGGGGCTCGTGAATCCCGACAACCTCCACGTGCTCGTGCATCACCTGAAGTGCGCGGCGTTCGAGATCCCGTTCGAACAACGCGAGCGCTTCGGCACCGAGGACACGCCCGGCGTGCTCGCCTACCTCGACGAGCAGGGCGTGCTTCATGAAGCCGGCGGCAAGTACCACTGGTCTGATCAAGCCTTCCCTGCCGAGACCACCTCGCTGCGCACCGCCACGAACGACAACGTCGTCATCGTCGACACGACGGGTCCGGCACCGCGCACGGTCGGCTCCGAGCATCACGACGGCAAGGCGAAGGTCATCGGCGAGATCGACCGCTTCGCCGCACAGGTGCTGCTCCACGAGCAGGCCATTTACCTCCACGAGTCGAAGCAGTTCCAGGTCGAGCGCCTCGACTGGGACAACGCGAAGGCCTACGTGCGCGAGGTGAAGGTCGACTACTACACGCAGGCGGAGCTCGCGGTGCGTATACGCGTCATCGACGAGTTCGACCGCCGCAGCGCGTCGCGTGGGTTCGATCTCGCGCACGGCGAAGTCCTCGTCTCGACGCTCACGACGATCTTCAAGAAGCTCACGATGTACACGCACGAGAACGTCGGCTGGGGAAAGATCCACCTCCCCGAGCAGGAGCTGCAGACGACATCGTTCTGGTGCTCCCTGCCGGAGCGCGTCGTCGCAGGATGGCCACGCGAACGCATCGAGATCGCGCTCGCGGGTCTTGGCAACCTGCTGCACGGACTCGCACCGCTGCTGCTCATGTGCGATCCACACGACCTCGGGCTTGCGGTCGAGGTGCGCTCGCCGCACACGGAGCGACCGACGATCTACCTCTTCGACATGACGCCCGGAGGCATCGGCTTCGCCGAGCGCCTCTTCAGCAGTGCGCCAGTGCTCTTCGATCGCGCCCGCGAGCACCTCGCGTCCTGTGGATGCCAGACCGGATGTCCGTCCTGCGTCGGACCGGCGTACGCCCTGGGGGCCGAGGTGCGCGAATCGGTCGCCCATCTCCTCTCCCTCGCATGAACGATCTCCGTGCGCGCATCGCCGAGATCATCGCGCGCGATCGCGCTCGGCACGCGCGCGCAGAAGGGGCTGACTCGGCGGGCGCGCGAGGCGGCAGTCCGCGACGAGCGTCTGCGCCCAGCGCGCCCGTGCTTTCATCGCTCGGACACGACGCGGAGGCGCGCGTAGCCAGCAGCGAGGAGCGGACTGCCGCTGAGAAGCGCCCGCCAGCGGCTGCATTCGAAGTGCGTGAGCAGCGCATCGCACTCGACGATCTCGGGCTCGAGGTCGTCGGAAGGGGAGCGTGCGATGCGCTCCTCCTCGCGCACCTCGGCCTCAAGGGCGAGCCACCGCGCGACTGGACGGACATCCTTTTCCTCGACACAGAGACCACGGGGCTCGCCGGTGGCACGGGCACGTACGTGTTCTTGATCGGACTTGCGCACATCGCAAACGGCGAGCTCGTCCTGCGACAGCACCTCTTGCGCGACATCAGCGCCGAAAACGAGTTCGTTGAACACTTGAAGCGCGAGCTCGAGCCGTATCGGGCGTGCGCTTCGTACAACGGGAAGACGTTCGACATCCCGCTGCTCCGCACGCGCTTCGTCATGGCGATACGGAGCGAGCTCACCGTCGACGAATCGCATCTCGACCTGCTCCATCCCGCGAGACGCCTGTGGAAGGATCGCTTCGGATCGACGACGCTGCGGCAGCTCGAGGACAGCATCCTCGACGACGGCCGCGTCGCCGACATCCCCGGATCGTGCATTCCCGACGCGTACTTCCATTACCTGCGGCGGGGCGACGAGGCGATCATCGCGCCGGTCATCACCCACAACGCACGCGATGTGATCTCGCTGGTGCGCATCGCCGACCGCGTCGCCGGCGCGGTCCTTGACGCGCGGACCGGAAATGCACCGGCGCACGCGCCTGCGTCGTTCGCCCTCGCCCGCGTGTTCGAGCGGACCGGCGAGCTCGAGGCAGCGTTCGGCTGCTACGAGAGCGCCTACTACGACGGCGATAACGAGCTGCGCGTGCGCCTCGCACTGCCATACGCGCGCGCGCTCGAGCGCCGCGGCGAGCGGGATCGCGCGGTGCAAATGCTGGAGACGCTCCTCGCGCTTGGGCTTGGATCGGTGCGCTGGCGCGAGCAGGTCGAAAGCCGCCTACGCCGGCTCGCCCGACGCAAAGCTATGAAGAAGGCCGGGCCCCGAGCGGACCCGGCCTTCGCGAACGCGACCGCGTGAGCGATCAGTCGCCGACGCGGTAGGTGAACGGCGGCGTCGCGTCGACCTGATTCATGAGCGTGCCCGGTGTGTCGTACAGGAAGGAATACGCGGTCACCTCGTGGAGGATCGCGCCCGTCGCGGGCCCGCCGACCGAGGCGACGGGGATGTCGATGACGAGGGTGTTCGTCGCCGTATCGACCCGGCACGTGGTCGCTGGCGCGCCGAAGTACACCGCGGCCTTGCCGTTGCCCGAGCTCGAGAAGATGGGCGTCGGCTGGCCGGCGCTGCAGGCGAGCCCGGTCGTCGTGGCATCGGCCTTCGCGTACCAGAGTGCGTTGTTCCACCACCACTGAAGCATCCACGCTTCGGCGCCCTGTGTCGTGAGGCCCAGTCCGGTGGTGTCGCCCACGCCGATGCGCGCGTGCAGACCTGACACGTCGGTCACGAGCGACGCGGAACGCAGATCGAGACGCGGGATGTTCGGTCCGATCGTGCCTTGTTTTGGCCAGTTCGCGTCGCCCGCGGCGTCGGTCGCGGAACTCGGAGTTGTGACGGCTTGGCGACCATTGCCGCTCGCGATCTGACCCTTCCCCGCCACGAGACTCGGGCCGCTCAACTGGCGCACGACGTGGACGTTGGGCGCGCCCGGCGAGCTCGACGGATTCGCGAGTCGGAGCGCGGGATCGAAGAGCTGGTTCGCTGTGTCGTTGTAGACGACGAACGCGACGCCATTCGCGTCGACGGCGATCGACATGAAGTCGCCGAGGTTGCGGTCGGCGGCGCCGGTGCCGGCGCTACATCCGAGGCCGGACACGCACACCGGGTTGAGGTGGATGGCGTGCGGTGTTGCGCGGACGACCGTGTACGAGGGCGACGATGACGCAGCGCTGAGGCTCTGCGCGAACGCGACGTACCAGGGTCCGTTGTTAGACGTCACCGGCGCGGGGTTCGAGGTCGTGTACCACGCGAGCGCGGCGCGTCCCGACGAGCCCGCGGCGATCGCCGAGAGCACGTTTCTCGTTCCGGGCAGGCTGACAGTGGTGACCCGCGTCCAGGTGTTGCCGTGATCTGTGGACGCGGACGTCTTCACGCTGTCGTCGGTGGGCTCGAGCCAGGTCACGTATGCGTTCCCGGCGTCGTCGAGGGAGATGCGCACGAGGTCGGCCGCGTATGGATCAGCGCCCATCGTGGCGACGACGTGGGTCGTGAACGAGAGCGGGCCGGACGCAGCGCCGGCTGCGGTCCCGACGACGACGTTGCGGCCGTCGCTATTGGCGAAATACAAAAGATGCGTCGCCGGATCCACGATGAGGCCGCCGGGGTTCCCGATCGACTGCGCGTTGACGAACGCGGGCTGCGCGACGACCTCCCAGTTCGCTCCGTAGTCGAGGCTGCGATACACGGCGTCTCCGCCGGACACGAGATCGTCATTGGCCAGATACAAGACGTCGCGGCCGCTAAGGACGTCGTGCGCGAGCCACATTCGATCGGCACCGCCCTCGGCCTGCTGCGTCGTGGTCAGCGTGTTCTCTATCGCCCAACTGTTGCCGCCGTCGAACGAGGTGCAGGTGAGCACGCCGGCGAGCGATTCGAGGTCGACGAAGACGACGATGTGCTCGCCGTTGACGCCGATGAACGCGATCTGATCCGTATCGCCGCCGCCCGGACCGATCGGCGTTGAACACGGACGCAGGCCGACGGGAGAGACATCGAGCTTCTCGAGGTCATAGGAGTTGGACCCGTCCCGCGAGCGCCACATGAATGACTGGCCGGTCGAGAAACCCCAGGGACCGCTCGTGAACACCGCGGACCACGGAGCGACCGCGACGCCCGGCTCGGTGACGAAACGCTGCGGATCGACCTGGACTGGGACGGAGAACGTGATGCCCGTCGCAGCATCCGCTGCGGATCGATCGCTTGTCGGTCTCTCCGCGAGAGTGACCAACGCGAGGGTCAGCAGCGCGACGAATACGGATCGTCGGATCACAGATGTGCCTCCAAGGAAGTGGATGTGGGCGCGCTTGACGGTACCGCCGTCAAGCCAGCGCGAGATGACGGATCAGGTAGACAAATCGTCAAAAAACGTCGGTCGCACGGTGACTTCGCGAACTGACGAGAAAGCGCGTCGTGCATATGCTCGAGACCCGCGGAGGAAGACATGACCGGCGGCAGTCGCGACCGCATCCTGATCCGTCCGGTCACGCCGGCGCGGATACTCGACTTCGAGTTGCTCATGCGCAGCAATGCGATCACCGCGAGCTGCTGGGACATCTTTCCGCGCCGCCTGAACGCGGACGGCGCCGCGCGCCGCAAGTACTGGACGTCGAAACGCGTGCGAGCAGCCGAGGGCAACCGACGCGACGCGGTCGCGCTCGTCCGCTCAGGGCGACCCTTCGGCCTCATTGCGTATGACGCCAAGGAACCGGTTGGCTTCATCTCCGCGGGGCCACGCGCGGCCTACCCGCGCGTCGACACGTCCAAGGTCACGCCGCGGATCGACGATGTCCCGGTCTGGGTCGTTCCGTGCCTGTACGTGCGTCGTTCACATCGCGACCGTGGCGTGACGACCGCGCTGCTACGCGCCGCGGTCGACTACGCGGCGAAGAGGGGCGCGCCGGCCGTAGAGGGATATCCGCGATCCGACGACGCGCCGCGAGTCGCGAGCGAGTCGGCGTGGTTCGGCACCGAGGCGCAGTTTCGGCGCGCCGGCTACCGCAGGGTGCGCGGCGTGCGACCCGATCTGCCGCGGGGCTGGGCGCCTCGCGTCACCATGCGCGCGAAGATCGGCGCCACCAAACGCTGACGGGCGCACTATTGCGACGCACATGCGTACCGCCGACCTTGACGTCGTCGCGCTCGCTGACGGCCTTTCGCGCGGCGAGCTGAGCAGCACGGGGCTCGTCGAACGCGCCCTGCGGCGGTACGCGGAGACCGAGCCGACCATCCACGCGTTCGCGTGGCTCGACGAGGAGCGTGCGAAGCGGCTCGCGACAGCGTCGGACGAGCGCAGGCGCAGCGGTGCGCCGGTGGGTCGCCTCGAGGGCATCCCCATCGGTGTGAAGGACATCTTCGACACGGCGGGTCTCCCGACGGAGAACGGCAGCGCGTTGTTCGAAGGCCGCGTCCCTGAGAAGAGCGCGGCCGTGGTGCGCGCCGCGGAGTCGGCCGGCGCGATCGTGCTCGGCAAGACCATCACCGCCGAGCTCGCGTACCTCACGCCTGGACCCACGCGCAATCCATGGGATCCCGAGCGGACGCCGGGCGGATCATCGATGGGCTCCGCGGCGGCGGTCTCGGCCGGTGTCCTACCGGCGGCGATCGGTTCGCAGACGAACGGGTCGGTCATCCGTCCCGCCGCCTTCTGCGGCGTCGTCGGATTCAAGCCGACGGTCGGACGGATCAGCCTCGAGGGCGCGTTCGAGTTCGCGCGCACGCTCGACCACGCGGGCGTGCTCGGGCGCAGCGTGCGATCCGCGGGACTCTTCGCCGCGATCCTCGCGGGCGATCGTGAACGGGCGCCGACGCCGGAGCCCGCGCGCGTGCCGCGCTTCGCCGCGCTGCGGACCGCCGAGTGGGAGCACGCGAGCGACGCGATGCGCGAGCGTTTCCAGGCCGACGTCGACATCCTCGCCGACGCCGGCGGACCGATCGAGTGGCCATCGCCGCCGAAGGGGCTCGATGACGCACCCGACGTCTTGCGCACGATCATGCTCTACGAGGGCGCGCAGGCGGTGCTGCCGAAGATCGCGCGCAAGCCGCAGCTCGCAAGCGCCCTAGCGCGCGAGCGGCTCGGTGAGGGGGCGCGCCTGACGGAACGGCAGTATCAAGACGCGCTGCGCGCCCGCGATCAGCTCGTCGCCGCGTTCGTCGACTGGGCCGCGCCGTACGACGCGATCCTCACGCCTCCGACGACCGGCGAAGCACCCGGCCTCGAGTCCACCGGCGATCCGCGCTTCTGCTCCCGGTGGTCGCTCATCGGCGCGCCGGCGATCGTCATCCCGACGGGCCTCGGTCCCTCGCGGCTGCCGCTGGGGCTGCAGCTCGTCGCGTCACCCGGCGACGATGACCGCCTGCTGGCCTCGGCCATGTGGGCCGAGGGCGTGCTGCCCTCGCCGGGCTCACCACCGCTGTAGCAGCTCGCGACACGCGTTTCGTCGCTAGGTCTGGAACTCCTTGCGCCCGTCTGTGCCCGTCGCGTGGCGCGCGAGGTCGAGGGCGAGATCGACCGCATCCTTCGGCGTCTTCGCGTAATGGAGCGTCGCGCGATGCGCCTCGTCCAGGTGCTTGCCGTCGTACGCGATCTCGCGGATACGGTCGCTCCACCCGCCGGTGCCTTCGAGGATCACGGTCGGCTTGTCCTCGTAGGCGACAGTGAGCTCGTTCAGCGTGCCGATGCCGCCCGAGATCATGATCACCGCGTCGGCGGCGCGGACCGTCAGCGTGTTGCGCATCCAGCCCATGCCCGTCGTGAGCGCGACGTCGACGTACCGGTTCGCGTCGCGCTTGTCGAAGCCGGGCAGGATCCCGATGACGAGGCCGCCGGCTTGCTGCGCGCCACGGCTCACCGCCTCCATCACGCCCGAGAGCCCTCCGCTCACGACAACCGCGCCGTGCTGCGCGAGGAGGCGGCCCACCGCCTCGGCGGCCGCGAGCGCGTTCGGTGGCACGGGGTCGTTCGCGTCCCGCGCGCTCTTGCCGATGACCGTGATGACCAGCGGCCGTGGCACGAGTTACGCGGGCACGCTCCCTTGAAGGATCGTCGCGAGTGTCGCGGCGTCGATGTTCCCGCCGGAGACGATGCACACGACCTTGCCGATGCCTGCTTTCCCCGCGAACGCGCCCGCGACGCCCGTCGCACCGGCGCCCTCGGCGACGACGCGGTTGCGTTCCGCGAGGAGTCGCACCGCAGCCGCGACCTCCTCGAGCGGCGAGACGATGACGCCGTCGAGAAGCTCCTTCGCCAGGGCGAACATCTCGGGGAAGACGCGCGGTCCGCCGATGCCGTCGACGAACGTGCGCCGGTGTTCGATCTCGGTCGGTCGTCCCTTCGCGAGTGACGCCTGAAGCGGTGCGCTCGTCGCGACCTCCGCCGCGTACACCTTCGCCTTCGGTCGCAGCGCGCGGACCGCCGACGCGATGCCCGCGACGAGACCGCCGCCGCCGAAGGGGACGACGATCGCATCGACATCCGGCAGGTCCTCGAGCACCTCGAGGCCGATGGTCCCGTTGCCCGCCATCACCGCGTCGTCGCTGAACGCGTGGACGAAAAGGCCGTCGATGCCTTCGCGCTTGTGCGTGCGGAACGTGTCGAACCATTCGTCGTGCGGCACGGGAACGACCGTGCCGCCGAGGCGCTCGACCGCCTTGATCTTCGTCGCGGGAGCGCCCTCGGGTACGACGACCGTGCACGGGACGCCCAGCCGACGAGCGTTCCACGCGACACCCTGCGCCATGTTCCCGGCGCTCGCGGTCCACACGCCCCGCGCGAGCTCCTCGCGCGGGACCTGCGCCATCTTGTTGCTCGCGCCGCGGATCTTGAACGAGCCGATCGGTTGTAGGTTCTCGAGCTTCAACCAGATCTCCGCGGGCGCATCGGCGTTCAGGCGCACGAGCGGCGTGCGGATCGCTGCGCCGGCGATGCGCCGCCGCGCGGCGCGTATGTCCTCGAGCGGGATCATCGGTGTCGGCGCGACGCGTTCAAGAATGGCACGGCGCGAACATATCGCAGAATCGAGCGCGTGGCAGAGGTGCGCGCGTTCGCCGCGCTCCGTTACGACGAGCGCGTCGCGGGCCCGCTCTCCGCGTTGATCTGCCCGCCTTACGACGTCATCTCTCCCGAACAGCGTCGCGCGCTGGAGGCGCGCAGTCCGCGAAACTTCGTGCACGTCGAGCTGCCCGATGAAGAGCCTCGCGGCTATGCGCGCGCGGCGGAGCTGCTCCGCACGTGGATCGCGGAGGGCGCGCTCGTCGCTGACGAGCCGTCCATCTATCTGCACGAGCACGAGTTCACCGTCAAAGGGCAGCGCGCATCGCGGCGCGGCGTCTTCGTCGCGCTGCGCGTGCATCCCGCATCCGATCGCGTCGTATTGCCGCACGAGCTGACGTTCCCAAAGGCGAAGGCGGACCGCCTCGAGTTGCTGCGCGCGACGCGCGCGAACACGAGCCCGATCTTCGGCATGGTCGACGCCTCCGTGATGACGGCGCTTCGCGGCGCGCACGCGACGCCCGTCGGCCAGGCGACGCTCGGCGAGGACCACCACTGGCTCTCGCGCGTGGGCGGACCGACGACGGAGAAGTTCCGCGAGGCGATGCGCGATAAGCGCGTGTACCTCGCGGACGGTCATCACCGCTACGAGACGGCGCTGAACTACGCCGAGGAGCGCGGCGCTCCACCCGACGCGCCTGAGCGGTTCGTCCTCGCGTACCTGTGCTCGCTCGAGGACCCTGGGCTGCGCATCTTCGCGACGCACCGCATCGTCCGCGGCGGTGGCGACGCGCTGGTCCAAGCAGCGCAGCGGTCGTTCACCTCGGCCCCGACCGATCGAAGAATGATCAGCGAGTCCGTGCCGGGCATCGTGCTCGCGCGCGGAGATGAGTTCACGCGACTCGAAGTACGCCGTGATGTTGATCTCTCGCGCCTGCCCGCCGCGTGGCGGACGCTTCCAGTGGCCCTCGCCGAAGAGCTACTCGTACGTCTGGCGCGCGAGGCGGGCGCGGAGATCGGGTACGAGCCGGCGAACGACTGCCGCAGAAGACGACGTACTTCTATCCGAAGGTCCCGGCAGGTCTCGTGATCCGCTCGCTCGACGCCGGTTGACGCTCCTAAGTGCATCTTTCGATGGCCGCGAGCACCTGTGAACGCTTCACAGTCCCGGCGAGAAATGGAAGGACGACGGTGGCAAGGCGCTGCGCGTCCGCACCACGCACCTGCCATCGATACTGTGGCAAGCGCGACCAGCCGCGCGGCGCGATTGGCCCGTAGATCGCGCCAACACCGATGACATCGCGAAAACGTTCCAGAGCACTTGGCACGCCGAACTCCGATGCCTGCGCGACCGAGGCGCTCAGAGCGAGTCCGCCCGACTTACGACGCGACGAATACGCGCCGATCGTGCCGTCCCCTTCAAAGAAACCAGCGGCCCACGCTCGGGAGCTCACGGCATCGCGTCGCGGCGCGGCGTGCGAATCCAGAAGTTCGCCGCACGGGACGACGGTCCAAAGCGCCGGCACCGCCAAAAGTGTCTTGCGCATTGACTCCCGCTTTTCAAGACTCAGCCATGGCCACAGAGACACGAGCACCGATGCGATGATCGAAACATCGTGGCTTCGCCAGTAATAGAGGTAGCCGCGATACGGCCCAAAGATCTGACCACAGCTCGCGACCTGGGAGAACTCCACTAGGACATCGGGTAGGGAGCCCGAACCCTTCTGACTGACATCGAGTGTCGCGCGTGGAGTACGTCTGCCCTTAGGCAGATGATGCGAGAGTGAGCCTTCTGCCTCGAAGAACCCCGCTGCCCACGCGAGGCGCACGCTGTCCACTAATTAGATATCGGCAGGCACTTGCGTGCGATCCTGCTGCGAAGGCGGCGGGGAGGGAGGGATTCGAACCCTCGTGGCCGGAATAACCCGACCAGGCGGTTTAGCAAACCGCTGCACTAGGCCTCTATGCGACCTCCCCGGAGGTCGTGTTGCGCACAATTCTAGCGATTGAGGCCATGGATAGCATCGCGTCATGTCCGATGAGCGCATCCTCGCGATCGACATCGGCGCGGGCACGATGGATGTGCTGCTCCATGACCCGTCACAACCGATGGAGAACGCGGTTCAGCTTGTCCTGCCATCGGCGACATCGCTCGTCGGTCGCCGCATCGAGCGCGCGCGTCGTGCTGGTCAAGCCGTCTTTCTCCACGGCAACCTCATGGGCGGCTATCACACGACGAACGCGGTGTGGCGCCATCTTGAGGCCGGCCTCGCGGTGTATGCAACGGAGCGTGCCGCGCGCACGGTGCACGACGACATCGACCTGCTTCAGCGCCGCGGCGTGCAAGTCGTCGACGAGGCGCCGGACGGCGCCGTCGCGATCGAGATGCGCGACCTCGACTTGGCGCGGCTCGCGAAGGTGCTCGGCCAGTACGAGGTCACGATCCCGCCGACGATCGCGGTCGCCGCGCAGGATCATGGTTTCTCGCCGAAGGCGTCGAACCGCCTCTTCCGCTTCGAGCACTGGCGGCGCTTCCTCGTGCCTGGCAGCAGGCTCGCCGATCACATCTGGACAAGACCGCCCGAATACATGACCCGCCTCCTCGCGATCCAGGCGGACGCGCCGGGTGCGATCGTCGCTGACACGGGTCCCGTCGCGGTGCTCGGCGCGCTCGAGGACGAGCGCGTCGCCGCGGAGGCCGAGCGCGGCGCGTGCATCGTCAACATCGGCAACCAGCACACGCTCGCGCTCCTCGTGCGTGGCGTGGAGCTGTTCGGCGTCATGGAGCACCACACCGAAGCGATGACGACGGAGAAGCTCGAGCGCCTCGTGACGCGGCTGATCGCGGCGACCGTGACGCACGACGAGGTCTTTGCCGACGACGGGCACGGAGCGCTCGTTCTTGATGGCTACCGCGCCGCGGGACCGTTCACGTTCATCGCCGTCACCGGCCCGAACCGCGCGATGGCGAAGCCCCTCGGCTGGTACTTCGCGGCTCCGCACGGCGCGATGATGCTGAGTGGTTGCTTCGGACTCGTGCGCGGCGTGCGCGAAATGAAGAAGGAGCCCGCTCTCGCGGGCTCCCCTTCGAAAGGTGACGGACCGGAAGCACTAGATCACTCGCGGTAGCCGCCGATGTTCAGCAGCGGCGCGTACACGGCCTGTGCGAAGTAGATGAGGAACGCAGCGACGACGACCCACATGAGCGGATGGACCTCGCGCCATTTGCCCTTCACGGCCTTGATGAAGGCGTAGGTCACGAACCCGGCGCCGACGCCGTTCGTGATCGAGTACGTGAACGGCATGACCACCATCGTGAGGAGCGCTGGCAGGCCTTCGTCGAACGAGCTGAGGTCGATCTTCGATGCGATGCCCGCCATCAGGAAGCCGACGAGGACGAGCGCCGGTGCGGTCGCCTCGGGCGGGATCACCGCGACCACCGGTGCGAGGAAGATGCATAGCAGGAACAACACGCCTGTGACGACCGATGCGAGTCCGGTGCGTGCGCCCGCCGAAACGCCTGCGGCGGATTCGATATACGTCGTGTTCGACGACGCGCTCATGAGTCCGCCGAACGCGGCGCCGATGGAGTCGACGAGCAGGATGCGTCGCACGCCCTGCATCCGGCCTTTCGTGTCGAGCCATCCCGCCTGACCGCCGATGCCAACGACCGTGCCCATCGTGTCGAAGAAGTCCGACAGCATGATCGTGAAGACGGCGAGCAGCGCGGCGACCGGGCCGAGGATCGCGAACGAGTCAAAGTTCAGACCCTTAAGGGCGTTCGAGAAGTCCGGCAGCTGCGCCCACGTCGCCGGAAGGATGGCTTTGCCGGGGGCCGCCGACACGACGTAGGTCGGGAAGATCGCGTGGAGCAAGCCCGCGATGATCGTCGTACCGACGATGCCGAGGAGGAGCGCGGCGCGCACGCCGCGCGCGTAGAGCCACAGCGTGACGACCAGACCGATGAGGAACGTGAGGATCGGTCCGGTGCTGAGCGGGGACAGCGTGATGATCGGCGCGCCGCTCGCCGGGTGGATGACGATGCCGGCGTTGACGAGCCCGATGAGCAGGATGAACAGGCCGATGCCGACGCCGATCGCGCGCTTGAGCGTCAGCGGGATCGCGTTGAGGATCGCCTCGCGGAGGTTCGTGAGCACGAGGATCGTGATCGCGATGCCTTCCATGAGGATGATCCCCATCGCGGCCGGCCACGGCAGCGCCGGCTTGCCGAGCACGAGCTGGAACGCGACGACCGCATTGAGTCCGAGCCCCGCGGCCATTGCGAAGGGGCGATTCGCGTAGAGGCCCATCGCGATCGTGAGCACGCCCGCGCAGAACGCGGTCATCGCGACGGTCTGATCGAAGCCGGGACCGAGGTTCTTGCCCTGCAGATCCGGGATGCCGACGTAGTTCAGGATGATCGGGTTGAGCGCGATGATGTAGGCCATCACGAAGAATGTCGTGATCCCACCGATGACCTCGGTGCTGACCGTCGTCGCGTTCTCCTTGAGCTTGAACCACCGTTCGAGAACGCCCACGTCGGCCGCACGGGTCACTGAACGTGCTGTCATGGATTCCCTCCCTTGCGTCTCATGACCGCCGAGGCCGTGCTGGTCGCGACACCTCCGCCCGAGGCTCACACCGGCACGCGGGAAGGTCCGATGAGGAAGCGTCCGGATTCTACGGTGGCGGGGGCTACCGTTCGAGCGGCTGGACTCGGAAGATCAGCTCGTACGTGTTGAAGACACCCCAGACCAGGCTCACCACGGCGAGACCGCCGAAGACGAACAGCCCGCTGGGCTGACCGGCCAGCACGACGATCGCGCCGGCGAAGGTGATCGCGTAGACCACAAACCCACCGATGTACTGCAGCACCGTTACACGGCGGTCAAACGCGATGCCGGACGCACGCAGTCCGGTCCGCGCGGCGGCCACGAACGGTATCAGCGAGACGAGTAGAAGCACGATCAGCTCGACCCCAAGCGACGAGAGGTTCTGCGGGATGAGCTCGAGGAAGCCGACAGCGAACGGCACGACGTAACCGAGGAAGATCGAGCGCGCGATGGCGCGAAGCTCGGCGTTGCGCGGGGCCACGAGCGTCCGCACATGCAGGGAGAGCGCGACAAAGAGGAGGCCGAGCAGCGCGGCGGCGGCGGTGACGAGGCTGATGTTGAAGTCATGCCAGGCGACGAGCTCTTCCGACACGCGAATCTCCTATGTCAAGCGGATCATGCTGCGGCAGCGAGCGGCTGATCGAAGCACGCTCGCCACGCCTGGATGATCCGTCTGCAAAGAAGTCGCTTGAGCGCGCGACGCGCCTCGCGATCGGTGCGCCCTTCGGCGCGTCGTCGCGCCAGGTACGCGCGCGCGGGCTCGTACATGCGGGCCTGCGTGAGCACGATGCGGTGCAGCGCGAGGTTGAGCCGGCGATTGCCACCGCGGTTCACGCGGTGGCGCGTCACGCCGGCGCTGGAGGCTTCGAGCGGCGCGACCCCGGCGAGCGCCGCGAGCTGCTCGTCGCCGAAGCCCGGCCGCGGCGCGCCCAGCTCCGCGACGATCGTGCAGGCGGTGAGCGCGCCGACACCCTCGATGGCCCTCAGGGCCCGAAAGGAACTCTTGCTCGCGCGCTCGAGCTTGCGCCGCAGATCGCGGATCTGTGCATCGAGCAGCGCGACCTGCTCGGCGGTGACGCGCACCGCCTGCTCGCGCTCGCGCGCCACGGCCCGTGCACCCGGAGCGACGTACGCGCGGGCCGCGGCGATGCCCGCCTGCGTCGTCAGATCCGGCAGGGCCGTGGCGTATCTGGGATCGCACAGCAGCAGCAGGTCGTGCAGCCGGTTCAGCAGACGCGTGCGGTCTTCGGTGAGCTCGGCTTCAAGCCGGCTCCACAGCTGCACCGACGCCAGCTCGTCGTCCTCGGCGTACACCCGCGGCAGTGTGGCGCGCTCCTCGCGCAGCAGCTGCGCGACGCTGTGTGCGTCAAGGCGATCGCTCTTGCCAGGGCGACGCATGCCCCGGCGGCGCTGCGCGGTCCAGCGGCCATTGACCTCGTGGACCTCCTCGCCGTGCTCGGCCAGGAACTGCGCCAGACCACGGCCCAAGTACCAGGCACCTTCGACCGCCCAGACGCGCTGCGGCCACTGTGTGGCCCACTCGAGCAGCTGCGCCCACTGGGGCGGGTCGTTGTGGATGCGTCGCGAGCCGACCACTCCACTCTCCGAGATCGCCACCGCCTCGTGCAGTCGCTTGTGGGCGTCGACGCCGATCCAGATCACGACACCGCTCCTTCCGGAAGCGAGCTCGCGCGGCGACGTCGCTCGACGGGTCTCACTTGGGTCAATCGACGCTCTCCTATCAGGTCAGATCGACGTCGCCGGTCGCGAAGGGCGGACGACCATTCGCGTGAAGGGCAACTCTTGCGAGCGCCGCCGAGGTTACGAGTCAGTCTCACCCTCGACCACACCATGACAGTGAGGCGAGGATACCGATGCGATGAGCCGCCTCACGATGACGAGCAGTGAGACGGCCGCGGCCTGACCTGCTTACACCTGCGTTGGCACACACCAGGAGGTCGCACAGTGGTTTAGCCGTCTCGAAAGCGGTTAGCCGAAATACTCATGGGTTCGAATCCCACCCTCTCCGCTGAGTTCGCGACATCCCAGACGGTGTCGTGAGAGATTCGAAGGCTCGTCGTGTGCGTCCTGTATTGCGAGCGTTACCACACTGACGACGTCGTCGCGTTTCGGCGGCACGGCGCCTGCCTTAAGACGAGCGATTGCATGTCCGTCGCTACGACAACCGGTGGAGGTGAACAGATGACGCTCGTCAACATGAAACAACGCTATGTCGCATCGACGATCTGTCCGATAGGGAAGATGTCACAGGCCGCGTGCGCCGAGCTCGCGAACCGCATCTTCGATTGCGATGCGGACGCTGCGTCGGCTCTGGTCGAGCATCTCGCCTCGGCGGAGTGCCACACGCGTGAGGACCTCGCCCGCATCGTCGGAGCTGCCCGCGCGTACACGCACTCGTACCGCCTGGTCTACGAGAGCAAGGTCGCGGACGGCTACGCCGCCTAGATACACGCGCGAGGGCTAACCACGCGCTAGAACGGCGCCGTCCGCACCATCGTGCTCGCGAGACCGAGCGTGCGGCGCAGGAACTGGTCGCCGTGGAGGTCGACGGATCGTCGGTTTCCGCGAACGATGACCGAGATCGGGCGGCCGCCCGCGCTCTCGTTGAAGGCCATCGAGAGGAACTGCCCGATGTCGACCCCGTAGTCCACGAGGATCTGCGCGCGGATCTCACCACCGCTGAAGTGCTCCGCCCAGAGCTCGGCGTACGGGTTCGCGCCGCGCTTGTCGTAGGCCGCGAGCTCCGCGGGATCCGGGACGCTCGACAGATACGACCACCCCTCGGCGCAGCCCCACGTGTCACCCACGCGGATCGCGTTGAACACGCAGCCGGGGTTCTCCGTCGCGCCGCCATTGGCGGAGGAGAACATCGCGCGGATCGGCTCGCCGTCGTAGAAGAGGAACTGACCGGCGGTCGATCCGACAGCGGTGTTGGTCCGCTCGGTCTCGGCGGAGTGACCGCCGTAGCACTGATCGGACACGTCATCGCGGACATCCCATTCGCGCTCGCTCGCGCTCGACTGCTTCCACGCCGCGTACGTCCGCGCGGTCACCGCCTGCGCGCGCAGCGCTTCGATCTCCCAGAACGGCAGCATCTCCCCGGGCAACACGCCGCGCATGTAGTCGTCCGGCGAGACGACGTTGACTACCGTCAATGACCCACCGGCTGTCTGCAGCCACAGGTCGCCACGGTACGAGAGTCCCTTCTCGGAGATGCTGATCGGGTCCCATGGCTGCACAGGTACGACGCGGACGGCATCGCGGCCCGCGTAGACGACGCGGCGCGACCATTCGTCGGTCACCATGACGGCTGCTCCGCTCCGCGATGCGCGCAGGGTCTGGCCTGGCGCGGCCTGGGCGTACACGATCGCCGGATCGGCGTCGTTGACGAGGCGCATGCCGCCCTCCGAGCTCATGCGCGCGCTGTCGAAGATCGTGCGTCCGACGCAACCGTTCGACGGCGCGGAGATGAGGACACGGAACGGCGGCGCCTCGGGCCGGCTGACCAGATTGGCGCCGGGGAAATATTTGGCGAGGATCTCTTCACCGCTGAGACGCGGACCTGCAGCACCCTGGGCCCAACCTTGCGCGCCCCACTGGGACAGCCCGATGCCGTGCCCCCAGCCCTTCCCATAGAACGTGACGCCGTCGCCCACGACGACGCGCTCGCTCTTCATCGACACCGCGCTCGCGGAGAACCAGCCGACGCCCTCCTGCACCAGGTCCCAGGCCAGCATGTAGGTCCCGTCCACCTGCGGCGCGCGGACGATCACGGCCACCGCCGTCGTCTGGCCAGTGGAGACATCCACCGGGAGTGCGGCTGTTGCGCCGTCCTCGAGCAGGGTGTGACCATCGGCGTCGTACCAGTGATAGCCGAGCCGGACGGGCTGGTCACCGCCCGCGACCCAGGTGCGTTTTCCGGTGTTCGTGATGCGGATCTCCACGGGCATTTCGGCCCCGGCGCTCGACGCTGACGGCACGGTCGTGTGGTCGTCATACGTCGCATCGAGATCGGCGATCACGCGCTCGACGACCTGGGACGCCGATGTGCTCGCGCTCTTGCGAGCGATGACGAGATCGCCAGCGCGCGAGGTCGGCTGTTCGTTCACATCGACCGCAGACGCGGCCGCCTGTTCGCCCAGAGCGGCCGCGAGCGCGGGTGCGTCTGCGACCGCGACCGTGGTCTTCGTGATCGGCGACGAGGCATCGGCCTGAGTCGCTGTAACAGCGAGCAACGCACCGAGTGCAAGCCGCGCGGCGAGGGTGCGCCAGACAGGGAACGCCATCCACGAGTCGAACGTCCGTCTCGCGGGCGTGACCTCTCGCGAGGCTCGGTCGTTCGTCGCGAAGATCGGGCTCTGATCCCAACCGCTCGATCGCTACGAGAAGCGTTCGAGCGTGCCCCACCTCAGTCGTCGTTCGCGCGGCGCCGGGATCATCAGCTTCCGGTCCTTTCGCGCCGCCGATCGCGCGAAGAACGCTCTATCGCACCGGGAGCCGCACAGTCGCGCTACCGGACAGTCGCGAAGCGGGCGTCCATGTGTTGTCGCGTTCCCGTAAGCACATCCGAAATCGTTTCCCGCAGCTCATTCGGACTGAATGGCTTAGCAATGTGAGCGATGGCACCGTGCGCTGCGAACTGGCCGATTTCATCAGGCTGAAGCGAAGCAGTCATGAACACGATCGGGATGTGGCGTAGCGATGCGGCGTGTCGAACGGCGGCCGCGAGCTTGAAACCGCCCATTCGCGGCATGACGACATCGGTGACGATCAGCTGGGGCCGCATGCGAACAATCAGCTCGAGTCCCTCTTGGCCGTCGGCCGCGACCTTGATGAGGTGCGGCGTCGGCTTCATCGCCACCCAGATCAGTTCTCGTACAACCCCCTGATCCTCGCAGAACACGATCGTCGCCATTTCGCCCCTCCTGGTCGCTTGGACTTGCGTACAGCGGATTTCACGTACGAGCGACTCGAAAACGCTCACCCGTCCGGGGGAGAGGCGGCCCTCGCGGCTTTCGCCAATCGTCCTAGTCCGGAAAACCGAGGCGCGGGTTCCCCCATCGCACGAACGACGCGTGAGCCGATCCGCGTTAAGCGCCAGAACCCTATGTTTTCGCGGAGGGGGTGGGATTCGATCAAC
>Ga0209376_1001364_pt1 | contig 24767 bp, 24 predicted proteins | sample GraSoiAngelo_134_FD_185891 | JGI IMG/M metagenome (GOLD analysis project Ga0209376, IMG submission 185891) | Grasslands soil microbial communities from the Angelo Coastal Reserve, California, USA - 14_0929_05_30cm (SPAdes) (version 2) | ecosystem: Environmental > Terrestrial > Soil > Grasslands ... | reverse complement strand
GCGGCGCCGTCAGCGTGCCGCCGTGATCGGCCCAGGCGCGCCCGACGATCGCCACGATCACTTGCTGTCGGGTTGCCAGTCAAAGACCGCGCTCGTCGGCTTCTTGTAGCGTTCGGCGCTCGCACCCATGACGGCCATCGTGGTCGCGCCGATCGCCAGCGTGACCTTGCGAGTGTCGGCGGGAAGCGAGACGTCGGCGCCGTAGTGGAAGCCCCGGCCGCCGACCATGGGCACGAGCTGAATGGTCCGGGCGGCCTTGCCGGCGCCCTGGATCATCGCGGTCACCGGGAGATAGGGCAGCGGCTCGTCGGACTCGCGGTCCGTGATGAAGGCCATGAGGTGCCCGGAGGTCTTGCTCGCCGCACGGTGATCGTGACCCTGATGGTGATCGTGCTGATGACCGCCGCCCGCGTACACGAGGCGAACCCGATACGGCCCGGCCACGGCCTCGCCTCTCGGGCCCGCGTGATGATGGTCGTGATTCCCGCCGTCGGTGAGGCTCTTCATGTACGCGACGAGATCGAGGAGCTCGCCGACGGAGACGCTGTCGGCAAAGCTCGGCATGATCGAGAGGCCATCGGGGCCGGTGTATCCCTGACCGGTGATGATCACCGCGTTCGGGCTCAAAACCGATTCGGCGAAATATTCGGCCGGATGGTGGCCGCCCATCCCGCTGAGATCGGGGCCGACGTACTTGGCGTCGCCAGTGACCTCTGGAAACGCCTCGCCCTGAACGTTGTGGCACTTGTAGCACTCGAGGTTTACGAAGAGCTCGCGACCGCGCGCGACATCACCGCCGGAGGGCAGCGAGAACTTCCAGCCGCGCGGCACTCCGCCCATCTCGTGCAGCTCCTGCATTGTCGCCCGCCGGGGTGCCGGGCTCGTCGGAGCCGTGACGGCCGTGCCCTCGCTCACCGTGGCCTGGCTCGTCGGGGTCTGGCTCGCCGGGGTCTGGCCGTGCTGATGCTGGGCACCGTGCTGGTGCTCGGCGTAGAGCGTCGACACGAGGGCCCCGACGACGATCAGGGCGAGGAGGAGGAGGCGCATCGACAGTCTCCTTCGACGGCGCGAGAAGCGACTAGCGCGGCTTGAGCGCCATGCCGTGCGGCGCCTTGCCCACGGGGATCGTCCGAACCTGGGCCTGGCTGGCAAGGTCGATCACCGCCACGGAATCGGCGTAGCGGTTGGTGACGAGCGCGAGCCGGCCGGTCGGCTCCATCGTGACGAGATCGGGGTAGGCGCGCTGAGGAATGACGGTGGCGATCTTGTCGTCGGCGGTGCGGATGACGACCAGCTTGTTCGTCTTGCGGAGCGTGGCATAGAGGAACTTGCCGTCGAGGGTCAGGGTCGCCTCGTGCACGACGCCTGGCAACGCGATCTCACCGACGATCTTGTTGGTGGCGGTATCGATTTTTAAGATCGCCTTGTTCTCGCCCGCGGCGGCGTACAGGATCTTGCCGTCCGCGGTGAGCGCCAGGCCCATGGCGTCGCCGCCGCCGTGGACGACGCGGCCCACCACGGCGTGCGTGGTCGTGTCGATGATCGTCACGTCGCCGGCGGTCTCGCCCGACACGTAGAGTAACCGGCCATCGCGCGAGAAGATCCCGTGAGCCGGCCACGTCGAGACCTCGACGCGCCAGGCGATCTTCTCGGCCTGCAGGTCGTAAGCGATCACCTCGTCCTGGCTGACGTCGCTCGACCAGTCGAGCACGTAGAGGATCCGGCCGTCCGGGCTGAACGTCAGGTTGTAGGGGTTTCCGCCGATCTTCACGCGCTTGACGAGCTTCTTGCCCTCGACGTCGACGATGCCGAGATCGTGGCTCTTGTCGAAGACCACCCACGCCTGCTTCCCGTCCGGATGGAAGACGATCCGGTTCGGTTTGCCGCGGCCGAGCGGGATGGTGCCCACCACTTCGAGCGTGGAGGTGTCGATGATCGAGACGGAGTCGGACTTGGTGTTGGTGATCAGGAGCGTGGTCGCCGACGCCGGCGCCAGCCAGGCCACGATCAGAAGCGTCACGAGGCCGAAGACCCTGGTCGCCCTCACTTCCTCTCCCTTCCGGACGGCGAACCCGTCTTGTCGATGGCGGTCACGAGGACGTTTGGAGGCGCTCCCCGTAAAGTAAATCGTACCGCGTCGCCGACCGAAACGCCTTCGGTAATCTTGGGCGATGCGGTCCGGAAGCCCATCGTCATCGGCGGCATGAATCCCGTGATTTCCTCGTGGCTTAGGATGACGACGCCGACCTCGGGAAGGATCGCCCGCACCACCCCGGCCACGCGCCACTCGCGCTCGCCGCCAGCCGAGGCGCGCGCCTCGGCCACCTCCCCTCGAAGGCGCTCGACGTGGCGGCCCCACTGCACCCAGCCCCACGCGCCGGTCACGATGATGGCGAGGTTCAAGAGGAGCGCGACCTTCCAGAGGCGCATCAGTGCACGTGCTCGTCGGCGGGCGCCACCGCGACCTTTTCCTGATTGAGCTGATGCAGGTCGGCGAGCAGCAGGTCGATGTCGCGCTCGGGCGTCCCGGCGACGGCCCACCGCGCCCGCAGGTAACCCTGGCGGTCGATCACGAACTCGGCGTGGGGCGCCCGCGTGAACAGCGAGTAGGTCGTGACGATGTCCTCGGCGCCGCCGGTGACGATCGGAAAGAACATGCGCACGTCGCCGGCGAGCTGGCGGATCGCGTCGGGCGCGCTGTCCCGCGGCACCGCGATCAGCTCGCTCCCGAGGCTGTTCAGGAACTCGTAGGCGGCGGCCAGCCGCTCGATTCGCGGCCGGGACGCCGGCAACGTGTAGAGCACGAGGACCACGTTGCGGCCGCGGTAGTCGCGGAGCGAGCGCGCCGGCATCGGGCCCACCGTGAAGCTGAAATCGGGCGCGACCAGCCAGGGACGATCGGGCTCGATACGCGTGCCCAGGGCTTTCGCGGCCTCGGCCGATCCGAGCGCGCGCACGAAGTTCACCAGGTCCCAGCGCTCCTCGTCACCCAGCCGCTGACCGAACCCCGGCATTGCGGCGCCCGGGATCCCCGCCGTAATCCACCAGTAGAGATCTCCGGCGGTGTGCTGGCCGGTGTGCGGCGAGCGGAGATCGGCCGGCGGGCGGGGCAGCCCGCGCGCGTCGCGGCCATCACCGGCGCCGGTCGATCCGTGGCAGCCCGCGCAGTCACTCCGAAAGCGGTCGGCGCCGTGAGCGATCGACGTGGCGGAATAGGGAACATCGGAACGACGATACGTCGTGGGATAGGCGTCCACGGCCAACGGCGGCACCGCGAGCGCCAGCCCGGTGACGAGCAAGGCGAGCGCCGCGACGACGATCAGGCGGCGGCCGGCGCTGACGAGCGCGGCGATCGCCAGGCCCACGAGCCCGAGGACCACGACCTGCGAGCCGATCAGCACGGGCAGTCGCGCACCGGCTCCCTCGATCGCGGCCAGCGTCAGCCGGAACGGAAGCGGCCACGTCGGCTGCTCGTGACGCGCGGGCGCAGTGACGCCCATGGCCGCGACGACGGCGAGCAAGGCGAGCGCCAGCACGGCTTCGATCGTGACGAACCCGGCCAGCATCCTGAGCGCGGGCCGGCCCACCCTGACGGCGTCACCCGACAGCGCGGGAAGGAGACGCCGCCGGTTGGCGATCGCCAGCGCCAGGATCGGTGCGAGGACGGAGAGCTTGAGCAAGAGCAGCCGACCGTACGGCGTGCCGAGCAGCCCGCCGACGCTGCCCACGAAGGTCCACGCATTGGCGGCGCCCGTGGCGGCGAGGACGACGACGGCGAGGAGCGCGGTCCGCGAGAGTCGGCGCGCGGCGACCACCGCGTAGGGGCGTGAATCGGCGCCGGCCTCGGTCATCGCGCAGCGCAGGAGCGCGGCCAGCGGTAAGAGCGCGCCGACCCAGATTGAAGCGGCCAGCAGATGCACGCCGTCCACGACGAGCGCCCCGAACGTTCCGGGCTCCACGGCGGCGGCGTGGCCGGCTGCGCCGAGCAGGACCAGCGCCGCCACACCGAGCAGCGCCGCTTGCCCACGCGCGGCGAGCCAGTCGGTCTCGTCGTCGCGCTCGGGCACGAGCGCCACCCAGGCCGCGAGCAGGATCAGCAGGCCATGACGGGCGAGCCACACGTGGCCGGCCTGAGTCTCGAGAAGCACGCGCAGGAGCGCGGCGGGATCGAGCGCGGCGCTTGCGCGGCCTTCGAGGACGGCGGTCTGCCAGCCCAGGCTGGCGAGACCGAAGACGATGGCCATCAGCAGGAGCGCCCGGGCCCGCATGAGGACGCTGGCCTGCCAGGCGCGGGCCGTGGGCCAGCGGGGCGCGCCCGCGAGCAGCGTCATCGCGAAAGCGCCCACGACGAGCATGGAGGCGGCCAGGTGAGCCCAGCGAACGAACAGTCCGAAGGTGATCACGCGACAGAGGCGATGTTAGCATTCCTCTTCATGCGGGCGATCTTCTTCGACGCCGGCAACACGCTGCTCCGCATGAATTACGGCGCGATCGCGCAGGCGCTGGCTCGGGAAGGCGTGGCGATGGCGCCCGAGGCGCTGGCGCGGGCCGACTGGTCGGCGCGTGTCCGCCTGGATGCCGATCTCCACGCTCACCGGACCTCGACGGAGAGCGTGACGACGGCGGATCGCTACCTTCGCTACGTGCTCGAGGGAGCCGGGGTCACTGACGCACGGGTCGTGACGGCGGTGGCGGCCTGGCGGCGAACGTACAATCCGCCGGTCGGCGTGTGGAACACGGCCGAGCCGCTGGCGGCGGAAGCGCTGGCTTTGGCGCGTGACGCCGGTCTCCGCACGGCGGTCATCTCGAACTCCAACGGCTCGGTGCGCCAGATCCTCGAGTCACTCGGGCTCGGTCGCCATCTCGATTTCGTGCTCGACTCGGGCGAGGTGGGCGTCGAGAAGCCGGATGCACGGATCTTCCGGTTGGCGCTGGAGCGGGCGGGCGTCGCGCCGGCCGAGGCCGCGTACGTGGGCGATCTCTACTCCGTGGACGTGCTGGGCGCCGGCGGAGCCGGCCTCCGCGCGGTGTTGCTCGACCCCGGCGGGTGCTGGGGCCAGCGCGACTGCCTCGTCGCGCGTGACGTGCTGGAGGCCGTGAAGCTCATCCTTGCCCGGCGCGCAGGATGAGCGCGACCACGCCCGTCTCGTAGAGCTCCTCGGCGAGGAAGATGCCACCGAAGACCAGGAGCCAGGTCTGCTCGAACAGGAGACCGCTGGCCAGGGCTCCGGCGGCCACGCCCACGACGACGCCGCGGATGCCACGGATGAGCCACAGCGACGCCGACGGGTCGTCCGCTCGCGCGAGCGAGCGGACGACGAGCCCGCCACCTCTCCACGCCGCCCACGCTCCACCGAGCGCCAGGAGAACGACGACGAACACGTGCGATACCATGACGCCACCTCCGGGAGGCATGGTGAAAGAGACCGAGCGCCGCGGCAATTACCTCTGAGGTCATGGCGTGAGCGCACGCGGACTCATCGCCTATGCCCTCAAGCGGCTCGGCTTCGCCGTGCTCATGCTCGTCGGCGTCACGATCATCCTCTTCGCGATCATGCGCGTGGCGCCCGGTGGACCCGAAGCGGTGCTGGTCGGAGGCGAGTTCTCGCCGGAGACCGCCGCGCGCGTCCGTCAGCGCCTGGGCCTGGACCGTCCGCTCGTCGCTCAGTACGCCGGCTGGGCGGGGGCGGCGCTGCGCGGAGATCTCGGACGATCGTTCAAGACCAACGACCCCGTGGCGACGCTCATCGTCGACCGCCTCGGCCCTACGCTGCAGCTCACGGCGGGCGCGCTGCTCTTCGCGATCGCCGTGGCCGTTCCGCTCGGCGTGCTGGCCGCGGTGCGGCGGGGCAGCGTCTGGGACACCGTCGGATCGGCGGTGTCGCTCTTCGGGGTCTCGTTCCCGAGCTTCTGGCTCGGCATCATGCTCATCCTGCTCTTCTCGGAGGGTTGGCATCTCTTGCCGCCGTCCGGGCTCAGCGAGTACGGGCGTGAAGGCGACGTGACGTCGCGCGTGCGCCACGCCGTGCTGCCCACGCTCACGCTCGGCCTCATCCAGATGGCGTCGTTCATGCGCTTCACGCGCTCGAGCCTCCTCGAGGTGCTCGGCCAGGACTACATCCGGACGGCGCGCGCCAAGGGCCTGGGCAGCCCGCGCGTGATCTGGCGTCACGCCCTCCGCAACGCGCTGATCCCGGTCGTCACGGTGGTCGGGCTCTCGCTTCCGACGCTGGTGGGCGGCGCCGTCCTCACCGAGACGGTGTTCGCGTGGCCGGGGATCGGACGACTCGCCGTCGGTGCCGTGTTCGAGCGCGACTATCCGGTGATCATGGGCGTGAACGTGATGGTGGCGGCCGTCGTCATCGTCGCCAATCTCCTGACCGACCTCGCCTACTGCGTCATCGACCCGCGGATCTCGTATTCATGATCGGATCGGCGCCGTCTCCGACGTCGGGCCTGGGCCGACTGCTGCGCCACCGCCGCGGCGTCTTGGGAGGGCTCGCGGTGATGGCCATGGTCGTCACCGGATCGCTGGCGCCCACGCTCGCGCCCTACAGCTACTCGACGCAGTCACTGCTCCAGCGGCTGCAGCCGCCCAGCGCCGCCCACTGGCTCGGCACCGACGGGTTCGGACGCGACGTCCTGAGCCGGACGATCTGGGGCAGTCGCGTGTCGCTCGAGATCGGACTGTTCGCCACCGTGCTCTCGCTCGTGGTCGGCACGCTGGTGGGCAGCGTCGCCGGCTACCTCGGCGGCGCGGTCGACACGACCATCATGAGGGCCGCCGACGTGTTCCTGTCGGTGCCGGCGCTCTTTTTGATCCTCATCGTCGTGGCGCTCTTCGGGGCCAGCCTCATCAACACCGCGCTGGTCATCGCGCTCGTCACGTGGGCGCCGGTGGCCCGCATCGTCCGCAGCGAGTGCCTGAGCCTGCGCGGTCGCGATTTCGTCCAGGCTGCCCACGCGCTGGGCGCCGGGCACGCGCGCGTCCTCGGACGCCACGTCCTCGTCAACGCGCTGCCCGTGATCGTCGTGCAGACGAGCCTGCTGCTGGGCCAGACGATCCTCATCGAGTCCGGCCTCAGCTATCTCGGGCTGGGCGCGCAGCCGCCGCTGCCGAGCTGGGGCAACATGGTGGTCGACGGGCGACAGTTCCTCGCGTCGGCGTGGTGGATCGCCACCTTTCCCGGGCTCGCCATCTTCGTCACCGTGCTCGGCTTCAATCTCTTCGGGGACGGACTGCGGGATGCGTTCGATCCCGCGCTCTATTCCGAGTCGTCGTGATCGCCAAGGGAGGAGTCACCGTGATCCACGCCATCCTGTTCGCCGTCCTCGTCGTTGCGCTCTCGCTGTCAGGGCCGGGCCAAGGCCGGGCCGCCGGCAAGGACTTCGTCATCGGCCTCAGCGGCGACGCCACGTCGCTCAACCCGGTGATCGCCACCGACAGCATGTCCTACACCGTCGAGTGGCCCGTGTTCGACAGCCTCGTCGAGCTGGACCAGAAGCTCAACGTGCGCCCGCTGCTGGCGGAGTCGTGGGAGACGTCGAAGGACGGCCTCACCTATACGTTCAAGCTGAAGAAAGGGGTGACGTGGCACGACGGCAAGCCGTTCACGGCGCGCGACGTCGCGTTCACGTTCTACTCGGTCCTCGATCCGAAGGTGACCACGCCGCACCGCGCGTACTTCGACGCGCTGGTCGGGTTTCCCGAGCTGACGGCCAAGGAGAATCCCAAGCGCCCCGAGGATCTGGCCGTACGACCGATCGAGGTGGTCGACGATCACACCGTGCGCTTTCGGCTGCGCTATCCGTCGGGCTCGTTCCTGGCGGTCCTCGTCAACCCGCGCGCCGGCATCGTGCCCGAGCATCTGCTCAAGGGCGCGGATCTGAACACGGCCGAGTTCAACCGCAAGCCGGTGGGGACCGGGCCCTTCAAGTTCGTCGAGTGGCGGCGCGGCGATCGCATCGTCATGGAAGCCAACGAGCAGTACCACGGCGGCCGACCGGGACTGAACCGGCTGATCTTCCGCATCATCCCCGACGGCGTGGTCCTGCTCCAGGAGCTGCGCGCCGGCGGTGTGGACTTCATGGAAAACCCGCCGTTGACCGAAGTCGCGCGGCTCAAGCAGACGGCCGGGCTCAAGGTGCTGCTCGCCGACAACACGTCCTACACGTATCTGGGTTGGCGCCAGGACCTGGCGCCGTTCAACGACGTGCGCGTGCGGCGCGCGTTGAATCACGCGATCGACGTGCCCAGCATCGTGAAGGAAGTCCTGCAGGGCTACGCCGCGGTGGCCAACGGCCAGTTCCCGCCGGCGAGCTGGGCCTACGACGCCAGCGTCAAGCCGTACGCCTACGATCCCAACCGGGCCAAGGCGCTGCTGGCCGAGGCCGGTTTTCAGCCCGGCCCCGACGGCGTGCTGGTCAAGGACGGCAAGCGCTTCAGCTTCTCGATCCGCCACGACCAGGCCAACCCGACCGTGAAGGACACCGCGGTGATCGTCCAGGAGTACCTCAAGCGCGTCGGCGTCGAGGCGACGATGGAGCCGCTCGACTGGCCGACGTTCGTCAAGAAGCTCTTCGCCTCGGAGTTCGAGGCCATCGTGGTCAACTGGACCAATCACCACGACCCCGATCCCTTCGCCTACACCATCTGGCACTCCAGCCAGTGGAAGGGCCGAAACTTCGCCCACTACAAGAACCCGCGCGTCGACGAGCTGCTCGAGCAGGCGAGGCGCACGGGCGTGGTCGCCGAGCGCAAGAAGGCCTATGCCGAGTTCTCGCGGGTCTTGATGGAGGACGCGCCCTACGTGTTCCTGTACTTCCCGCAGCAGGTCTACGTGACCCGCCAGAGCTACGATGGCTTCGTGCCGATCCCGACCTTCGCGGGCGTCTACCAGTCGCTCAAGGCCGTGCGCTGGAGCGGAAAGTGAGGAACGTGCGAGCGTGGGGCCGCGTCAGTCGGACGGCAGCGTGACGAAGGGGAAGCGCCTGAGCTCGTCGTAGATCACGCGCTTCATCCGCTCGATCTCGGCGTCCGTCTTCGCCTCGAAGCGCAGCGTGAGGTACGGATTCGTGTTGGAGGCGCGGACGAGGCCCCAGCCACCGCCGGGGAAGAGCACGCGGGCCCCGTCGATGTCGATGGTCTCGTAGCGCTGCTTGAGGTCGCGGGAGAGCTCGCTGATCACGTGGAACTTCTCGCCGTCGGGGCAGGGGGCCTTCAGCTCGGGCGTCGCGCGGAGATGCGGCACCGACTCGAACAGCCGGGACATCGACTCCGACGCGCGGGCGGCGATCTCGATGATCTTGCACGCGGCCAGGATGCCGTCGTCCACGCCGTAGTAGTTCTCCGCGAAGAACATGTGGCCGCTCACCTCGCCGCCGAGCAGGATCTTGTCGTCGCGCATCTTGCGCTTGAGGTGCGAGTGCCCCGTCTTCCACATCACGGGCACACCGCCGTGCTCGCGGATGTCGTCGACCAGCGACTGGGACGACTTCACGTCGAAGACGATCTTCTCGCCCGGCCGGCGCGCGAGCAGGTCGCGCGCGAGGAGGACGAGGATCAGGTCGGCCTCGTGACGATGGCCGCGCTCGTCGATGATGCCGACGCGGTCGGCGTCGCCGTCCCAGGCCACGCCCAGGTCGGCGCCGACCTCCACGACCTTCTCTTGCAGGTCGACGACGTTTTCGGGATCCTCGGGGTCGGGCAGATGATTGGGGAAGCTGCCGTCCGACTCGCAGTGCAATTCGACGACCTGGCACCCGAGACGTCGCAAGAGCTCGGGGCCGTAGATGCCGGCGATGCCGTTACCGGCGTCGGCCACGATGGTGAGGCGCCGGGGGAGACGGACCAGACGTTGCACGGTGCTGAAGTAATCCTCGCGCGGGCTGCGCGTCTCGAGGCGCCCTCCGCCGGTGTCCCAATCGCTGGTCTCGACCATCTTACGCAGGCTCTGGATCTCGTCCTCGCTCAGTGGCGCCGCGCCCCGGTGGACCATCTTGACGCCGTTGTACTCGATCGGATTGTGGCTGCCCGTGATGTTCGCCCCGCCGTCGAGCTTCCAGTGCGCGGTGGCGAAATACAGGATGGGCGTCGTCACCAGTCCGATGTCCACGACGTCGACGCCGGCGGCCCGGACGCCGTTCACGAAGGCGGCGCGCAGATCGGCCGACGACTCCCGGTTGTCCTGGCCCACCGCGACGACGCGGCCGCCCGTGCGGAGGATCAGCGTCGCGTACGCGCGTCCGACCTGCTCGAACACCTCGGGATTGACGTCGCTACCGACGCGTCCACGCACGTCGTAAGCGCGGAAGATGTGGGGATTCAGCATACTTACGAGGGTACCATGAGGGACATGAAGCTCGAGGCTCCTGCCCTCCTCGCCCTGTTCGAGCAGGCGGCGGCGGGCATCGTGCTCGGCTCTCCGGACGGCCACGCCACGCTCAATCCGGCGGCACGCCAGCTCCTCGGGCTCCCCTCCGAAGCTGCCGTCTCCGCGCTACCGCGCCCCAGCCTGGTCGACGAGGCCCTGCGCGGCGCGGTGGTCACCGGCGCGCTCGTCGAATGGAACCACGGGGGCCCCAACCGCATGCTGGTCGTGAGCTGGGCGCCGCTGCGGGAGAACGGAAAGATCGTCGCCGCTCTCGGCGTCATGCAGGATGCGTCGAGCGGCGGTGGAGACGAAGCGCTGCCGGCCGCGTCACGGATGTCCGACGAGTTCTATGCGTTGATCGCCCACCAACTCCGCACGCCGCTCACGCCCATTCTAGGATGGGCGCGCATGCTCATGCAGCAGCGGCCCGACGATCCGGTGCTGCGCCGCGCCGCCGAAGTCATCGAGCGCAACGTGCGTATCGAGGTCCGCCTGGTGGACGACATGCTCGACGTCACCCGCATCCAGCGCGGCACGCTGGAGCTCGTCATGCGGCCCGTCGACGTCACCGAGATCGGCCGCGCGGTGGTCGTCGACCAGCGGCGCCGGCTCGAGGGGCGATCGCTTCCCATCGAGCTCGACCTGCCCGACCGCCCGCTATTGGTGAACGGCGACGCCGCGCGCATCGAACAGATCCTCACCGCGCTGATCGCCAACGCGGCGCGCTTCACGCCCGACGGGGGCCGCGTGATGGTGTCGATCGTCCGGGAGGGTGGTGACGTCGTGGGCCGGGTGAGCGACACCGGCGAGGGCATCGCGCCCGCGCTCCTGCCGCACATCTTCGATTTCAGCCTGGAGGTGCAACACGGCGCGGGACGCCGCGGCGGACTCGGCGTGAGCCTGGCGATCGGGCGCTACCTGGCCGAGCGTCACGGCGGATCGCTGACGGGCGAGAGCGAAGGCCCGGGCACACTGCGCCTGCCCGCGATGGAGGACTCCTCGATGGAGGACTCCTGATGGCGCGCGATTACGTGCTCGTGCACGGCATGAGTCACGGCGCCTGGTGCTGGGAGCTCGTGAGCGAGCGCCTGGTCAAGAACGGCCACCGCGTCTTCGCGCGCGATCTGCCCGGCCACGGGCGCCGGGCGTCGGAATGGCGGCACGCATCGGTGCAGAGCTACGCCCACTCCGTCGCCGACGCGATGGCTCGCGAGGGTGTGCGGGACGCCGTGCTGGTCGGTCACTCCATGGGCGGCATCGTCATCCCCAAGGTCGCGGAGCTCGTCCCGGCCCGCGTCGGCCACCTGGTGTTCCTGGCCGCGGTCGTGCTGCCGAGCGGAACCAGTCTCGATCAGCAGTTCCCGCTGGCGGCGCGGGCGATCTTCACGGGGGGCGCACGGGCCGGCGGTGGCGCCGTGCAGTACCCGGCGGCGATGGCGCACGCGCGCTGGATGGGCGACATGCCGGCCGGCGACGAGCGGCTCACGCGCGCGCTCGCTCTGCTGACGCCTCAGCCGCTCCGGCCGTGGCGCGAGCGGGTGGACATGAGCCAGTTCAACGCGCTGGCGATCCCGCGGACGTACATCCGCTGCCTGCGCGACGCGGCCATCCCTCCGGCGCGGGCCGCCGAGTACGCCGCGCGCCTGGGCGTCACCCCGATCGATCTCGATTCCGACCACGGCCCGATGTTGTCCCACGTCGACGAGCTGGTGCAGGTCCTGGAGAAGATATGAGTGAGGACGCCGACCTCAAGGAGCTCACGCGCCGGACCGCGCGCCGGCTGTTCCACTCGCTCCCCGCCGGCAGCGTCGGCTACGAGATGTGGCGGCGCTTCGACAAGACGCTGGCCCGCGAGCTCAGCATGTTCTTCACCGGCCGGCTCTACAGTCGCGAGGTCATCTCCCAGCACCAGCGCGAGCTGTGCGCGGTGGCGTCGCTCACGGTGCTCCACCGGCCGCACGAGCTGCACGCCCACATCCACGCCGCGCTCAACGTCGGCGCCACGCGCCAGCAGGTGGCGGAGGTCATCTTCCAGCAGGTGACCTACGGCGGCATGCCGGTCGTCGTCGACGCCCTCGACGTCTACGCGCGCGTGCTGGGCGAGCGCGGCGAGCCGTTTCCTGGCGACGAGGCGACGTGACCGCACTCGACGCGGTGACCGAAGCGGCCCGGGCCGCCGGTGAGATCGCGCTCAAGTATTACCGCAGCGGCTTCGACGTGACGATCAAGCCCGATCTCACGCCGGTCACCCAGGCGGATCGAGAGGCCGAGCAGGTGATCGTCGAGATCCTCCGCCGGGCCTTTCCCGACCACGGATTCCTGGGCGAGGAATTCGGCGAGCGCGGATCGCGGGAGCGGCGCTTCATCATCGATCCCATCGACGGGACCAAGAACTTCGTCCGCCGCATCCCCGTCTGGGCGACCCTGATCGCGCTGGAGGAAGCGGGCGAGATCACGGCCGGTGTCGTCCACAATCCGGTGACCGGTGAGCTCTACACGGCGCGCCGGGGCGGGGGCGCGTTCCTCAACGGCGAGCGCATTCGCGTCTCCGACGTGGCCGGGATCGGTGAGGCCCATCTGATCCACGCGGGCCTCGGCCTGCTGCGGCGGGCGGGTTACTGGGACGGCTTCGTCCGTCTGGTCGACGCCACCGATCGCCAGCGCGGCTTCGGCGACTACGTCGGCTACGGCCTCGTGGCCGAGGGCAAGGCCGAGATCTACGCCGAGGTCGATCTGAAGCCCTGGGATCTGGCGCCCTGCCTGCTCCTCGTCGAAGAAGCCGGTGGGCGATTCACGGACTTCGACGGCCGGCGCTCGATCTACACCGGCACGGCGCTGGCCACGAATGGCCGGCTGCACGAGACGGCGCTCGCGATGCTGCGTCGGTAGGTGGCCGCCGGCGACGTCCTCGTCATCCATCCCGGCGCGCTCGGCGACGTGCTCCTCACCATCCCTGCGCTCCGGAGGCTGCGCGCGCGACATCAGGACGGACGGCTCGTGCTCGCGGCCCAATCGCATCTCGGGCGACTGCTCGTCGAGCTGGGCGAGGTCGACGCGGCGAGCGCGTTCGAAGCGCTCGGGCTCGAGGCGTTGTTCGTGGAGAACGGCGAGCCGGTCAGTGTGCCGGCCGTCAGCCGTGCGGCGCGGGTCGTCTGCTGGTTCGGCTCACGTGATCCCACGTTCCCTCGGCGACTGCGCGAGGTGGCACCGAGCGCCGTGGTCGCCAGCTCGGCCGGCAGCGGCTCGCGCGTGGTGTGGGAGCACGTGATGTCGACCATCGGCGCCGACGGCGAGGCCGTCCGAGCACCGGTGGAGGTGACGTCGGAGCTTCGCGCCGCCGGGAGCGACGTTCTACGCGAGGCCGGCTGGAATGGCCGCCGGCGCGTGATGATGGTTCACGCGGGAGCCGGTGGGCGCGACAAGCGCTGGCCCGTCGAAGGTTTTGCCGAGGTCGTCGCCCAGGTCGCGCGCCATCACGACCTGGTCGTCGCTCTTCACGAGGGCCCGGCCGATCGCGACGCCGTTGCGGCGCTCGCCGAGCGGATCGACGCGCTGGTGCTGAAGCAGCCGACGCTGCCGCATCTGGCCGGAGCGCTCTGTCACGTCGCGGCATGCCTCGGAAACGACTCGGGCGTCACTCATCTCGCGGCAGCGATCGGGAGGCCAACCGTCGCGCTCTTCGGCGCCGAGCGCCTCGCGTGGCAACCGTGGGCGAGGACGACACGGGTCGTCGTCGTCGAGCCCGGGCGGTTGAGCCACGACGTCGCCGCGGTCACGTCGGCGCTGGACGAGATCCTCGGCTGATGGCGCCGTCGCGGCACGCGCGGTCGCAAGCCGGACTGGTCCTGGCCGGCGCGGTGGTCATCGCCGGCGGTGTCGGTGTGGCCGTCGTGGAATGGCTGGGATTTCCCAAGGGCTCGGTGTGGATCGTCGTCGCGCTCACCGTGGTGCTCGTCGTCGTCATTCGTGGCCTGACCCGAAGACGGTCGTAAACGTCCCAAACGGTGGAGGGGCCGATGCCGGCCCCCTCCGTCACGCGTCAGTCCCTGATGTCGCCGCTGTTGCCCGGGCAGTCGGGATTGTTGGGGAGGCCGCACGCGTGGACGAACGTGCTGTTCGGGCCACCGTGATAGATCCATCCCCACCAGAGGGGCGTGACCGAATCGTAGGAGAGGAAGAACCGGTCGATCCAGTCGTCCGGCGCCGCGCTCGCGTGCGGCAGCCCTGACCAGCCGCGGTCCACCGTCGGGGCTCGGCCGCGGAGCTTGACGCTGCCGGTCTCGTTCAGGACACCGATCACGACGGCGCGATAGCCCCCCCCGAACGTTCCGTCGATGCCGGCCGGGATCGGTCCCGTGTTGTTAGGGCTATCTCCGGCGATCGTCGTCCAGGAGCCCTGGTATTTCACGAGGACACAGTAGCGCTCCCCCGTGACCGGCGGCACGACAATGCCGACCTTCCACACCTGGATGTGGCGGTTGTACTCGAGACGGGCCCAGTAATCGCCGTCCGGCGCCTGGTCCCGCGTCGTTCACGACCTGGCCGGTGACGTTGACCTCCAGGTAGCGATAGCCGTCGTCCGGGCAGTCAGACGGATTGAGCTGACTCCCCCAGCTGAGATGGGCGACGTTCGGCGCGGCGTCAGCGCGACCAGCCGCGAACGCCGCACCGGCGATCGCGACCGCTGCGACCCATGCCTTCCATGGCATCACGGGCAGCCTCCTTCGAGCAGAGTTGGCGACGCCCGTCCATCGGCAACTCCTGTGCCACACGCCGAACCCATTGATCCCGCCGTCGTGAGCGGCCGGAGCGATGGTCATTGACTGACGGCCTGTCACGGTCGTCGGCCGGCTGACACGCCTGCGCGGATCGGATGCTCGACGGCAACGTCGTCGCTTCAGAGGAGGGGAGCATGCGCGGCTGTTTGCGCAGGATCGATGGCCGGAATAGAATCACCGCCGTGCTCAGCCGGCCTGCGTCGATCGCGGCATGACGCGCATTCGCGCTGCGCTCGGAGCGGCGCTTGCCCTCGTCCTCCTCGTTCAGCCGTTCGCCACCGAGGCCCAGCACGCCGGGAAGGTCTGGCGGATCGGCCTCATCTCGGTCGCGTACCTGAGAATCGAGGACGTCTTCTTTCAACATCTCAAGGGACTCGGGTACGTGGAGGGACACAACCTCGTCGTGGAGCGCCGGTATTCGGAAGGACGCGCGGAGCGATTTCCGGAATTCGCGGCTGAACTCGCTCGAGCCAACCTCGACCTCCTCATCGTCACCACGACACCGGCGGCTCTCGCCGTCAAAACCGCGACCAAGACGATTCCAGTCGTCTTGACGAACTCGATTGATCCCGTGGGCGTCGGGCTGGTTGCGAGCCTCGCCCGTCCCGGTGGGAATATCACGGGCACGTCGCAACAGGCGCCCGACATATTTGCGAAGCGATTGCAGCTGCTCGTGCAAGCGATCCCGCACGTCTCCACCGTCGCCGTGGTGTGGAACGCGGCCAACCCGGCGAACGCGCGCTCCTGGAGGCAAGTCCAGGATGCGGCCCGCGTATTGGGCATCAAGCTTCAGTCCCGGGAGGTGCGAGGCCCGTCGGATTTCGAGCGCGTCTTGGCCGAGATGACCCGAGAGCGTCCTGACGCGCTCCTCCTGATCGGCGATCGCCTGACCCTCCAGCACGGAGCGGAGATCGTGGACTTCGCGACCCAGAAGCGAATTCCGAGCATGCTCGACCGGGCGTACCTCGAGACGGCCGGGGCCCTGCTGAGCTACGGGGCGGAGGAGGAGGAGCTGTGGCGGAGAGCGGCTGACCTCGCGGACAAAATCCTCAAGGGCGCCAAGCCTGCCGACCTCCCCATCGAACAGCCGACGAAGTTCAAGTTTGTCATCAACCTCAAGACCGCCAAGACCCTCGGCCTGACCATTCCACAATCGGTGTTGCTGCGGGCGGATGAGGTCATTCAGTAGTCAGCGCTCCGGTTTCTTCCGCCGGGTCATGGCTCCGATCACTCCTCCCCCTTCCCGGAGAAACGCGTGGCGGCCGCTTCGCCCGGGTCGAGCGTGACCTCAGAGCCTGTCTGGACCGGTCAGAATTTCCGGAAGGGAGCGGTCAGAATTTTCCGGAACCCGCATCGGGTGTAGGAGAGTCGTCGAAGACCGTCGGAGTGGAAACCAGCCGCGCGAACGGAAGTGCGTAGCAATACATGTGACTGTTGATGATGTCGACTTCCGCCGCATGTTGACGGCGCAACCGTGCTCCCCACGTGCCACGTCTCAGTAGTTCTCTCGTCGCGCCGTCAGCAACGAAAACTCCAAGTTGGTCGTAGGCTCGATCGCGATACGCTCCAAGCGGTAGGGATCAGTCAAGGGAACCGGATTCGCGCCTCCTCCAAAGAGACATGCCGCTCGGTAACCCGTCCTCCTGAACATCCGCTCGAGTTCGGCCGGCGCAACTTTGTCATCCCCGTATGGAAACGCGAATACGTCGACGCGCTTTGACAAGCCCTTCTCGAGTGCCTGCTTGGAGCGCAAGAGTTCTTCCTCCTGTTCGACCGGACCCAGCCACGATAGGCCTCGGTGAGACGCCGAGTGCGATTGAATCGAGACCCCTGCAGCCTCCAATTCTTGCAGGTCCTTCCAACTGCACAAAGGCTCCTGGGGCGCATACTCGATGTCGTAGGTGTTGTACGAGCCGATAAAGTCGGTTGGAGCAAACGCAACGGCGGGATAGCCAAAACGCTTTAGCAGCGGCAATGCGACATCCCGCATTGAACGATGACAGTCGTCGAATGTGAGGAGGACGGCTTTCGGGGGGAAACCTTCCGGCTGCGTCAAGCCTCGCAACAAGATGTGGACGCCGACTACGTTCCACTCGTCATCGCGCAGGAATGAAAGATGTTGTTCGAAGGTTCGCTCCGAAAGGTACCATTTCGTTCGGGGCTGGCCGGCTGATGGCTCGCCGATGTGGTGGTAGCCCAGAATGGCGAGATTTCCGAGGTCGCCCGTCGATGTCATCGCAGGGCTATCTCGAGAACCCTGCTGACGACCTTCTTGGCGTCAAAGTGCTCTTCTGCGAGCGCGCGAGCCAACCGTCTCTGGTTGGGATAGTCGTCGGCGACGCGCCGAAGGGCCTGAGCCGCTTCTGTCATATTCCGAAACCGCCATACGCCGGCGCTGTCAGGCAGGAAATGACTCGGTCCGGTATGTTCAACGACTGCAGGCTTTCCACTCGCCAGGTAGCAAATAGTGCGCTCACTCACCCAGGCGTTTTGAAGGCGACCGCAGGAGGGCTTGGCACAGCTGAACTCAGCGAAGGAGTTCTGGATGTACCGTTGATACTCGGCCGGCGTGGCGGTCACCGCTGGCGCCCACCGCACCCGCCAGCCGTGGTGTCTTAGCAGTCGCCAATCTTCCTTGTGTTCTTCCTTGTGCTCCTCTAACTCCACCGCGAGCTCGAGCTGCCGAGGACTGTGGGTGGGCAAGTCGAGATAGGGAAGAAACGCTGCACGCTTCGTGTTGTCGTAATCGTCGACCCAGTCGCCCCACCAGTGAGTGACAGTCGTGAAGACAGCGTCGTCGCGGGTCGGGGCCGGCGTCCAGTTCTCCAGGGAGACACATGGAGCGATATGGTGCCACCTCAGTCCGACATCCGGGATCAGAGAGAGCGCCTGCCCGACTGTCTCCCCAATCGTAAAGTAGACATCATAAGCAGCAAGCTTTGTCCCGGCTCTGCTGATCCAGACTTGCAGGAGTCCAGGGTCGTAGTCGACCAGAGCCGACCGCCGGAATCGGTCAATCAACCGCTGGGACGTTTGGTAGTACCCAACGCTCAGAAGAAGATCGGCCTCGGCAGCCTGCTCGAATGGTATGCAGCCGTGTTCGCTCTCTGACGGGACGCGGTCACCAGTGGTCAAACAGATCGAGAGCGATCGGCCAAGACCGTACTGGTCGAGTGTCTTTCGGAGCGCCGAGACGGCTGCGGACGTCTCCTCCGGGGTACGCTCCGGCGAAATGGCTTCGAGCCATATCACATCACAGCCGTTCGACCGAAGGCCGCCAGCCCAGTTCAGGAACTTCCACAGATAGCCTCCCTCGGGGTAACAGAAACGGTCGGCGTAATAACACACTCTTGGGCTCATCGAACACCTCGGTCGCGCCCTTGTCTTACGCCGTGCTCATTTTTTCCGGGCAGCGTAGCGCTCGCCATCTGGCTGCGGCCTCCGATCCTACGAATTGATACCTCGAACCTCCGCCGTTCGCTGTTACGGAAGCGTTGCGGACGACGCGTACGCGATGCTGATTATCGGATAGCGAGGATCGTGGTGCTCCAGCTTGTCCGTCGGCATGTCGGCCGCCGGCAAGCCGGCCAAATACGCGCACATCGTGTAGAGGTTGCCGAAGGCGCTGACTTCCACTCGGGCAAAGCGAGCCAACAACGCCCGCAACCCGTTCGGCGTGAATCGCCATTTGTCGATCGATGTGAACCAGGGGTCGATCATGGACACGCACTTCTCGGCGAGCACCAGGGTGCCCCCGGGCTTCAGGAGCTCATACATGTGATCGATGGCTTTTTGCGGGTCCGGGACGAGCTGGAGAACAGAGGTACAGATGATGAAGTCGTAGTGATGTCGCCGTACCCGAATTACCGCCTCGTCGCAGATGTCCATGTGCAGGGTGGCGAACGTTTCGTTTTCGTCGATGGTCATCGTCTCGTAACGGCAGTCGAGCCCGGCCGCGTACGTTGGTTGGCCGAACTCGAGAACGCTTCCATGGATTCTGGTCGATATCTTCTCGAAGTACCGGTTGATGTAGTGCCGGGCGATCGGTACGCCTCGCCCCATGCCGTAACGGTCGTCGACAGGATGGACATCGGTGATGGTCAGACTCATGCACACACCCCCGTCGTGTGGCTACGGCCGTTGGGCCTGGGTGACCCGGCGATGGCGTGGTTCAGGTATTCGAGGAAGCGATTCCTGAGAAACGAAGAGTGGTGGGGATCTCGCCAGCGGACATCCCGCGGGGAGAGCTCCGACGCCTTGGCGATGCGCCTGATACCGGCATCGGCCAGGACGCCGACTCGGTCGTCGAAGTCCTCCGCGACCCCGGTGTAGAGGACCGGTGTTCCGAACGCGGCCGCCGGGAGGGCCGCGTGCACGCGCGAAGTGATCACGAGCTCGGCCCGCATGTATTTGTCGAGATGGTCGTAGGCACGCTTGAACTGTTCTCTCACCACGGTCGCGTCGATCTCTTCGGGGTAGTACCGCCAGCGATAGTGCGGATCGAGGTCGTGGGTCAGGAACACGGGATCCTTGAAGAGTCGGAGGGCCGTCTCTTTCACGTCGTCCGAGACTTCGACGCAAAACACTCCCTCCCGGGTGCCGTCGTAGGGAGGGAACGTCGACGTGGCACAGCCGGTGAGAACGGCGGGGATGTCATGGCCGGCGAGGTAGTCGCGGGTCGCGAGGTCGCGGCAACCCACGGTCCCAAAACGCCCCACGGTTTGGGCGTCCAGGCGGTTACGGCGCTCCAACGCCAGATGAACGCCGACGTATTTCACGTCACGGAACGCCGTCGGCTCCGGCAGTCGGCCGTTGGAGAGCCAGCCATTGGCCAGCAACACCAGATCGGGATGCGGGGTAAGATGGTCCCTCGGCACGAGGAGTGCGGGCCTGACGTGTTGCAGCAGCGCCAGCGTTTGGATGTGATCGCCGAGGTTGTCGCAATAGTAGCTGAACATACAGAACGGGGATGACGGCGAAAAGGCCATCAACTCCTCGAACGTCTTCAAGCGATCGACGACTTCCATCTGGTCCCTCTCATGTCACGACCTGAAGACCGCCGTTCTCGATCGTGACGCGCACATCGCAATATTTGAGCGTGCTGAGGCGGTGGGCAATGGTCACCGAGGTGCGGCCTCGAGCGAGGCGCTCCAGGGCCTCCGTAATCTCCGCTTCGGTATTCGCGTCGACGGCACTGGTCGGTTCGTCGAGCACGAGGATGGGCGCGTTTCTGAGGAAGGCCCGCGCGATGGATATGCGCTGGCGCTCACCACCCGAGAGCGTCACTCCCCGTTCGCCGACCTGCGTCCGGTATCCCTCGGGCAGACGGCGAATGAAGTCGTGGGCGTCGGCCGCCTTTGCCGCCTCGACGATTTCCCTCTCGGTGGCCCCCGGGCGACCATAGGCGATGTTCTCGGCCACGCTCGTCCAGAGGAGAATGGGTTCCTGATGAACGATGGCGAACTGGGACCGCAGATCGGCGAGTTTGTAGTCTCTCAGGTCGACATTGTCCAGGAGGACGCAGCCGCCAGTGGGATCGTAGAAACGGAGCAGCAGGTACAACAACGTACTCTTGCCGGCTCCCGTCACTCCGGAGATGCCGACGTGGGTTCCGGGATCGATCGTGAGTGAGATTCCGGACAGGACCGGGTGGGCCGAGCGATACGCGAAGGACACATGGCAAAACTCGATCGCTCCGGCCGCACGGCGCAGGGGACGGGCGTCGGCTCGTTCGACCACCTCGGGCGTTTCGTTCAGGAATTCGAACACGCGCCGGGCGCTGGCCAGGGACGACTGGATGTGGGTGAACTGCGTGGTGACGGTCTGGAGCGGCCCGTACAGCTGGGCAAGATAGGCGATCACGACGAGCAACTCCCCCAGCGACAGGCGCCCGGCCTGCACGCCGCGCGCGCCGACGAAGAGAACCAAGGCGGTGCCGCCGGCAATCGCCAGGTTCGTGGCCAGGATCACGATTCCTTCCGCCACAGAAAGCCGGATACGCGCCTGCATCCCTTCGCGCGAACGTTCGGAGAAGCGGGTCGTCTCGTGCTCCTCTCGGGCAAAGGCCTGCACGAGGCGAATCGAAGCAAAGATCTCCTGCAAGACCCTTAGGACGCCGCTCTCCAGCTCTTTCACGCGACTGTAATGCGCGCCCATGCGCCGGTCGTAGACGTGTCCCAACATGACAACGAAGGGCGAGACCACCAGCGCGATGACGGCAAGCTCGACGTTGATGCGCCCGATCACCACCGCCATCGCGGTGAACATCAGGCCGGAGGACACCACCGGAATCAGGCCGTCCATGATCACCCACTGGATCGAGGGGGCGTCGTCGTGGATTCTGTACAGGGAGTCAGCCGTCCCTCGGGAGTCGTGAAACGAAAGCGACAGCCGCTGGGCGTGCTCGAGGAGCCGTTTGCGGAGTGAAAGGACCAGGCCTTCGCCGGTGAACGTGTAGAGTGCGTAGGACCCCAGCGCTTGGAGCTGGTTCAGACAGGCGATGAGCAAGTACATCCCCGCGGCCAGGACGAGTAACCCGAACGCCGAACGAGTCACGGATTCCGGGACCAGGATTCCGACGAACCACGGCAAGGGCTGGGCGCCGATGACGCTGTCAACGATGACCTTCAAGGGCAGCGGCGTGAGCAACGCGAGCGGAGTGCTCAGGAAGTTCACCAGGAACTTGCCGGAGATCGGGAGCCAATAGGGACGCGCCTCCGCCAAGAGCAGTCGAACCAGGGCGAGACTGGAGTGCCGAGCCCTGGGTTTCATCGGGGACGCCACGCGATTGTCACGGGCGGCCCCTTCGAAGCTCTTCAGCCACCTCACCCGCCGCGGCCTGGACGGCGGCCTCGAGACGGCTTGCCTCGCGGATGGGCGTGAACCAAAGCGCAGCGAGCAGGATACCGATCACCGGCAGCGGGAGACGTTGGCCGAACGCGCCCAGCGCAATGCCCGACGCGAGCAGTAGGCCCTGGGTCCAGGAGACAGTTCTCGTCGGCCGGATCGTCGTCAACAGGCGGAGGAGGCGTCGCGGCCCTCCGAGGTGCTCGACCACGACTTTGAGCGTGGCTTCGCCTAACGCGCCTCGCCTGAACTTGAGATCCCAGTCCTGCCACTCCGCGTTCCAGCCCACCGCGCACCCGCGCGCGGCCAGCCGCCGGGTCAGGCGCTCGAGGAACGCGTGCTTCTCCAGCTCGACACCGCCGCGACAGTCCCAGCGGACCCGGCGCTGGAACGGCTGGAGTCGTTGCCACCAGCGGCTCGAGAGTCGTGGCCGGACCTCCGGCGACGCGCTCCGCCACGGCGTCAATCCGCCCTTGAGGCGACCCCAGTCACGAGCGAGCGGCTCCAGGAAGTGGAGCCAGGCGATCACGGCGCGCCAGCGGAGTCCGCGGAACCATGTCGGTGGTTTATCCGGGGTGGCGAACCCCTCGAGCCTCGCTCGGACCGCGCTGGCGACACAGTACCACGCCGAATATCCGAGCCCGAGCCCCACGAGGATCGACGCCCACGGGACAACGACCCCGAGCACGGCCAGGGCCAGCAGCGCGAAGTGGAACTCCATCGCCCGGGGCAGGAAGGTCAGCAGGCTTGCCCCGCCGGGGTCGTACATCGACTGGAAGCCCGCCGAGCCCCAGAGCCCTTGATAGATCATGGGGCGCCGGAACGGACGAAAGAAGGGGTAGGGGCCGTAGATCCGGCCCGCCCAGAACGTGTGGCCCCACGGGTTGAACTTTTGCGGATGCTTGCGCTCGAGCCGAGCCTCGGACTCGCCGTAGCCCACCTGCTGGCGCCAGAACGCTTTCACCGATGGTCGTCGGTGATGCCACACGACCGCCGACGGGCTGAAGCCGATCCGGTAGCCCAAATCGAGAAGGCGCCAGCAGATGTCTACGTCGTCGGCGGCCTTGGTGAAGATGGGGTCGAACCCGCCGATTTCCTCGAGCGCCCACTTGCGGAAGGCCATGTTGCAACCCGGGATGTGCTCGGCCGACTGGTCGTCGAGCATGACCTGCGTGGGTCCGCCCGGCGAGCGGTAGACGCACTTGGCCACCCACGGGTCTTCGGGCGGCACCAGGTTCGGGCCGCCGACGCCGACCACGTCCGACTCGAGAAAGGTCGCATCCAGGTAAGAGAGCCAATCGGGATCAGCCCGAGCGTCCGAGTCGATGTAGGCGATGATCTCGCCCTTCGCGGCTTTCCATCCCGCGTTCCGGGCGGTGCTGACGCCCATGTTCGACGTCGTGATCGAACGGAACGGGTATCGTCGGATGATGGCCTCACTGTCGTCGGTGGAGCCGTCGTTGACGACGATGACCTCGTAGTTGCCGTGCTTCAGTTTCAGCAGCGACCCGAGGCAATCGTCCAGGGTCCGGGCGCTATTGTAGGTGGCGACGACCACCGAGATTTTGGGGGCGCGACGGTCGGGCGGGAACGGCACGCTGGTGGTGAACCGACGACGGGCGACGTCGTACGAGGGTTTGGGCCGGCGTGCGGCGTCCACGAGACCGAACCCCCACTCCTCGATGAGGCAGCCGTCCTGGAAGAAAGGGTCGGTCCACCCGAAGATCACCGCTCCGGCAAGCCCGTGATCGAAGGCCTCTTCGATCTGCCAGTCGATGAATTGGGCCTGTCCATCCCGTCCATGGCGGAAGCTGCACATCCCGAACTCCGTCAGGACGAGGGGCCGTTCACCGGCGAGGTGCTGGAGCCGCGAAAGATATACGCAGAAGTCGCGCCGTCGATGGAGGTACACGTTGAACGTGGAGACGTCGACGAAGGGAAGCTCCAGATGCTCGGTCGTCGGGAAGTTCGTGTACGTCACGAGGGCTGTGGGGTCCTCGTCTTTGGCGGCGTGGCACAATTCCCGAATGAACTGCTCGAGCTTTTTCGGGCCGTGCCAGCGGACGATGGCGGGAGGGATCTCCTTCCCAATGCAGAACATTGAAACCGCCGGATGGCGATGGCAGGAGGCGATGGCCGCCCGGACCTCGCGTCTGATCTCGCGGCGCGTAGCTGATCGGTCGAGAAAACAGACGTACTCCATCCAGGGAATGGTCACGATGACCCGCAGCCCATGGCCCCGGGCCTGATCGAGGACCGAAAGAGGAGGAACCGTATAGGTGAGGACCGTGTTGATCCCGGCCCGCCGCATGAGCGCGAAATCCTTGGCCACGTCGGCGGACTCAGGAAACTGGTGACCGTGGCGGTTTGGCGGGAAAGCTCCGTACGTCACGCCCCTGAAAAAGAACTTCTCCGCGCCGAGAAAAACGAACTTGCCTTCGACCCTCGGCCGTCCATCACCGTCTAGGCTGTCCGGAGTCACGTTAGTGTTGACACTTCAGTCGCAAAGAAATGAGGACCACCTGCCCTACCTTTCCCAGAGTGAGTACCCCGGCAAGGGAGCCCCTGTGGGGAGGAGGAGCGATGACCCTCGACGAAAGCATACCGGGGATGCGAATACAGGTCATTCGGCGCGCGGTCGCGATCGGCGTGAGCGCCGCGTGCCAGGAAGCGGGCATCTCGCGCACGCTGTTCTATCGCTGGGAGCAACGTCTCAGTCGCTATGGCGTCGAGGGGTTGCATCCGCGTCGAGCGGTTGCAGCAGACGACT
>Ga0209376_1001363_pt1 | contig 24774 bp, 21 predicted proteins | sample GraSoiAngelo_134_FD_185891 | JGI IMG/M metagenome (GOLD analysis project Ga0209376, IMG submission 185891) | Grasslands soil microbial communities from the Angelo Coastal Reserve, California, USA - 14_0929_05_30cm (SPAdes) (version 2) | ecosystem: Environmental > Terrestrial > Soil > Grasslands ... | reverse complement strand
TGCCGGTCGGCCGGAAACTGGTCGATGATCCGGTCGACGGTGGAGGAGGCCGTCGTCGTGTGCAGGGTGCCGAACACCAGGTGCCCCGTCTCGGCGGTCTCGATCGCGATCGCGATCGTCTCGAGATCGCGCATCTCGCCCACGAGCACGATGTCGGGATCCTCGCGTAGCGCCGCGCGTAGCGCCGACTTGAAGCTCTCGGTGTGGACCCCCACCTGGCGCTGGGTGATGAGACACTTCTTGTTCTGGTGCACGAACTCGATCGGGTCCTCGATGGTGATGAGGTGATCGGTGCGCATCCGGTTGACGAGGTCGACCAGCGCGCACAGCGTCGTGGATTTCCCGGAGCCGGTGGGGCCCGTGACGAGCACGAGGCCCTTCGTCAGGAAGCACAGCTGCTGCACTTCCTTCGTGATGTTGAGCTGGTCCACCGTGACGACCTGCGCCGGAATGACCCGGAACACCGCCAGTGGCCCCTTGCGGTCGCGGGCCGCGTTCACGCGGAAGCGGGCCAGCCCCGCGATCTCGTAGGCGAAGTCCGAGTCGCCCGTTTCCTTCCATTCCGCCCGGTTGCGGTCCGGCATGATCGCGAGCAGCATGAGCTCGACCTGCTCGATCGTGAGCGGCGCCGCGGTCTGGCGCGTCATCTCGCCGTGCGTGCGGAACAGGGGCGGCTCGCCGACCCGCAGGTGGAGATCGGACGACTTGGACTGCACCAAGGCCCGCAGCAGGTCGCCCAAGGCCCGCTCGGCCGCCTGATACTGCGGGGCGGCGAAGTCAGCTGGCAGCCCAACAGGAGGGGCACCGGGTCGGGGGGCGGGGACGGGGGGGGCCGGCGCTTCGACCAGCGGCGCGGCGGCGATCGCAGACGAGCGTGGCCGCTTCGGTGGCGCAGCGACTGAGGCGGCGGGCGCTTCAGCACCCCCAGACGCCCGCGGGGCTGCAGCTGCGGCGGCCCCCGCCACCGCCCGATCCATCGGCGCCACCACCGCCGTGAGCCGCCCCATCTCCGGCACGATCCGCACGCGCACCATGCCCCGGTCCGCCACGTAATCGAACTCGGTCTCGGCACCCTGGTCGATATGATCCGCGGACTCGGACGGCGCCACCTCGACGAGCAGGGCGTAGATGTGCTGGTCGGTGAGCGGCTGCTTCGAGACTTTGCGTGGCTTGCCATCCTTTACCAGGGTCACCGGCTCGTCCGGCAGCAGGTAGAGCTGGTCGCCGCGCTCGCGCAGCAGGACGTCGACGAAGGGATCGAGCTTCGCGGGCATCCCTCAGTCCAGGGGCCGCGCGTACAGCACATGCGCGCGGTTGACGTAGTGCGTGGCCGCGTGCGTCCACACGGCGAAGAACGGCTCGGCTGACGCGTTAAGGTAATCGAGCAGCCGCGCGTGATGCGTGGGGAGCTCGACGCTGGCCCACCCACCCAGGGTCGCGCCCCCCGCCAGCACCAGCTCGGTGCCGAGCATCCGGGCGACGGACAACCGCGTGGGATCCGCGATCGGGGCCTGGCGGTCCAGCGACAGCGAAATCGTGTGGGCTTTGGACACGAGCAGTACGTCGCCCTCGTCGGTCGGCCGGAACGCGAAGAACCCTTCGGGCCGGTTGAGCATCTCGAGCACCGTCTCCGGGCCGTCGTGGTGCGCCACGCGCTCCATGACGTACACGACCCCTGGTCGCGACACACCTTGGGTTAGTAACAGCTGCGCCGGCACAGGCGTGCGAGGCAGGGAGAAGTCGGACACGGAACAAAGCTAAAGACGTCGCGCAACGACGTCTAGCGAAGACGTCACGCGACGGCGTCGCGCTACGGCGTAAACGGTTCCGTGTGACGCCATTGCTGGACGTCTCTGCGCGACGTTTTCTAGCTCGACGATGGGTTCAGTGAGACTGACACTGGACTGAGGCAGGGGGCGTGCGCCCACACCCAATCTGCTCGTCCATGCCGCTCGCGATGGGGCCGCAGGCGGTGGTTTGCGCGCCCTCACGCGCAGCCTGTTCGGTCTGGCCGACGGCCGTCGCACAGTTGGTGCGGCCGTGGAATTCCATGCAAACGCGGCACTGGACCTTGGCCCGCGCGGTGGTCATGACAAAAAAGAGCGCCGCCACGGCGAACACGGCGGCGAGCGTGTAGAGCGTGGAGCGCTTCATGGCGGCCGGGTCGAGACGCCTGCTAAGGTAGGCGTCGCGACGACACTGTCAACGAGACGACGTGTCTTGCACCGGCCCCGAGCTTATCGTCCCGCGGCCGCTGCCTTGCGCGATGACCCGTCGAACTGCTCCTGCTCCGTCGAGCCCTCCATGGCCGTCACCGACGATTGCCCTCCGGTCGCGATCTGGGTGATCTCGTCGAAGTAGCCCACCCCCACGAACTCCTGGTGCCGCACTGCTGCGTAGCCCTCTTGCTCCGACGCGAACTCGCGATTTTGTAGCTCCGCGTACGCGGCCATCCCCTTCTCTTTGTAATCCTTCGCCAACTGGAACATGCTGTGGTTCAGGACATGGAACGCGGATAGCGTCACGAACTGGAACTTGTAGTTCAGGGCGCCCAGCTCCCGCTGAAATGCGGCGATCTGGGCTTCGCTCAGGTGCTTGCGCCAGTTGAACGAAGGCGAGCAGTTGTACGCCAGCATCTTGCCCGGATATTTCGCGTGGATCGCTGCGGCGAACTTCGTCGCTTCCGCGAGATCCGGCTTCGACGTCTCGAACCAGAGCAGATCGGCGTAGGGGGCATAGGCGAGCGCCCGCGCGATGGCCGCGTCGACGCCGTCCCGCACCCGGAAGAACCCCTCGGCCGTCCGCTCGCCGGTCACGAAGCGCCGGTCGTACTCGTCGCAATCGCTCGTGAGCAGCGTGGCGCTGTTCGCGTCGGTGCGCGCGATCAGGATCGTGTCCACACCGCACACGTCCGCCGCGAGCCGCGCCGCGACCAGCTTCGTGATGAACTCGCTCGTCGGCACGAGCACCTTGCCGCCCAGATGGCCGCACTTCTTCACCGACGCGAGCTGGTCCTCGAAGTGCACCCCGGCGGCCCCGGCGTCGATCATGTTCTTCATGATCTCGAACGCGTGCAGCGGCCCGCCGAACCCCGCCTCGGCGTCGGCCACGAGCGGGGCGAACCAGTAGGTCGCATGGTCGCCATTCATGTGCGCGATCTCGTCGGCGCGCTTCAGGGCGTTGTTGAGGCGACGGAGCAGCGCAGGAACGGAATCGGAGGGATACAGGCTCTGGTCGGGGTACATCTCGAGCGCGTTATTCGCGTCGGCCGCCACCTGCCAGCCGCTCACGTAGATCGCCTTTAACCCCGCCTGCACCTGCTGGATCGCCTGATTGCCCGTGATCGCGGACAGCACGGCGATGTAATCCTCGTCCTGAAAGAGCTGCCACAGGCGGGCCGCGCCGTATCGGCCGAGCGAGTACTCGATGTCGATCGAGCCGCGCAGGCGGTACACGTCGCCCGCCGTATACGGGCGGGTGACGCCGCTCCAGCGCTTCCCCGTCTTCCACCCGTGCTCGAGGGAGGTAACGAACTGCTGCTTGTCCATGGTACCCGTCCGTGATGAGTGCAGCGAAATCAGTCGAGATATTGGTACGCCAGCGTGGTCAGGAACTCTGCAAACTCCGCGCCGGTCGCGAGCTCGGACAAAATCCGCCCTGCGACCGAAAACTGCGGCGCGCCAGGGCCGTCCGCACCTACCCGTTCAGGTAGGGTCTTCACCAATTCGGACAGGGTTTGTTGCACGAGTGTGGCAGAAACGGGTCGTCCGCTCTGCATCTGTGCAGCGTGGCGCAGCCACTGCCACACCTGCGCGCGAGAGATCTCGGCGGTGGCGGCGTCCTCCATGAGGTCGTAAATCGGCACGCACCCGGTGCCGCCGAGCCAGGCGGCGAGATAGTGCAGCGCCACGTCGATGTTCTTCCGCAGGCCCTCCTCGGTGATCGCGCCCGGCGGCGCCGCGAGCAGGTCGCGCGCCGTCACCCGCACGTCGTCGCGCTTCAAATGGATCTGATGGGGCCCGCGCATGTGGGCGTCGAACACTTCGCGGGCGACTGGGACGAGGCCCGGATGGGCGACCCACGTTCCGTCGTGCCCTTGCCCGACCTCGCGCAGCTTGTCCTGGCGCACCTTCTCGATGGCCTGCGCGTTGAGCGCCGGGTCGCGCTTGATCGGGATCTGGGCCGCCATCCCGCCCAGCGCGTGGATGCCGCGCCGGTGGCACGTGCGGATCACGAGCTCGGCGTAGGACTTGAGGAACGGCCGGTCCATCGTGACGAGGCCGCGGTCGGGGAGCACGCACTCGGGGCGGTGCCGGAATTTCTTGATGTAGCTGAAGATGTAATCCCAGCGCCCGCAGTTGAGCCCCGCGGAGTGATCGCGCAGCTCCCACAGGATCTCGTCCGTTTCGAACGCGGCGAGGATGGTCTCGATCAGAACGGTGGCGCGGATCGTACCGCGGGCGATGCCGAGCGCGTCCTGCGCGGTGTTGAACACGTCGTTCCAGAGGCGTGCCTCGAGGTGGCTCTCGAGCTTCGGTAGGTAGAAATACGGGCCCGAGCCTTTCGCGATCAGCGCCGCCGCGTTGTGGAAGAAGGCCAGGCCGAAATCGAACAGCGCAGCCGAAATCGGGCGGCCGTCGACGAGCAGGTGCTTCTCGACCAGGTGCCAGCCCCGCGGCCGCACCATCAGCGTCGCGGTGCGCGCCTCGAGGGCGTAGCGTTTTCCTTCCGGGCTCACGTAGGAGATGGTTCCGGCCACCGCATCGCGCAGGTTTTGCTGGCCGCGCACGTTGTTCTCCCAGGTGGGCGCATTCGAATCCTCGAAGTCGGCCATGAAGACGTTCGCGCCCGAGTTGAACGCGTTGATCATCATCTTCCGGTCGACGGGTCCCGTGATCTCGACCCGGCGGTCGAGCAGGTCGGAGCGGATCGGAGCGACCGTCCATTCGCGCTCGCGGATATCGTGCGTTGTAGGAAGGAAGTCCGGGAGGCGGCCCGCGTCGATCTCCTGCTGGCGCTGCTGCCGTCGCTGCAGCAGCGCTTGGCGCGTGGGCTCGAAGCGCCGCGCCAGCGCGGTGACGAAGCCGATTGCCTCCGCGCTCAGGATGCCGTCGCACCCCGATGGGGGCGGCTTGAGAAGCTGGGCGGCGGGCTCGATGGCGGCCATGTTTAAGAGTAGCCAAACGCCGTCGCTTTGACGACCGGCACACCGAGCCGACCGGGGGTGGTCATGCGACCACCCCCGGCCGCGCTACGTCATGGGCAAGGGTTGTGAAGCTGGATGTTCCCGCCGCCCAATTTGCCCGACGCCGTATATCCGGTCGAGAGCGTGAGCGTGAAGGTGTCGTCCCGGCCCGGCTCGCCGTTGTCAGCCACCACGACCGTGTATGAGCCAGGCTGACCGTTGATCTCAGCTGTGCCATCGATGCGACGCGTCGTCGCCGTCGGCACGACCGGCTCGTAGGCTGTCACACCCGTTCCCCTGACCTTCAGGTTTGACCCGTGGTCGAGGTAGGTCAGATGGCCCCAGAGCGCGCCCTGCTTAATCCCGCCCGCGACGGCGAAGTTCGCCTTTCCTCCTGACGCCGTGATCCACCCGCCGCCGGTCACGAAATCCCCACTGGGACAGGTCGGCGGACCCGGGCATGTGATGTCGGCGTGCGCCGACGAGATGATGACGTCCGCGATTCCGGTGACAGTCACGTGGAGCGCGTTGACGGTGATGTCTCCCGGCCCGGGGTTCTTTTGCTCGTTGATGACCACCTGGCCCGTGCCGTTCGGCAACGTAATCGTCTGGTTGGGCTCTCCGGAAACGACGATCGCCTGGCCGTTGATCACGAGCTCGGCGATCTGCGAGCTGCCGCTCGCCGTCGGACCGGCACTTGTGCACTGTGCCTCGGCTCTGGCCATGAGGAAGCCGGCGGAAACGCTGTTGCCGGCCGCCGTCAGGCTCAGACTAGCCACCGATGCCTCGGAGCGACTGTGATTGCCGCGGCCGACCGTCGAGGCGTGGAGCACCTGGACTGTCAGCAGGCCAGGCACCTCCCCATCGAGCAGCGACGCTTCTTCCTCGCCCCCCGACGGCCCGAGCGGGCCGGCATCGCCGAGGACCACCTCCACCGGAGGCACCAAGGGCGGCGTCGCCGTCGCCCGCACGACGGTCGCCCGGCCGCTGTAGGTTGTGGCCGCGGGAGCAGTCGTCTGGTCAAGCCGCTCCGGACCGGGCGGCGCCGTAGCCCTCTCACAACTGATTAGCAGGCCCGTTGCGAGCGCCAGGAATAGGGTGCGCTTCATTATTTCCTCCCTTCCGACAGACCGATGTGCCTGGCGCGTTGGCTCGAGACGCGCCGCCGTGCCCGCATCCTAGAGGCGGCGCGGACGGTTGTCTGTCGGGAGAGGCTGCACCTGACTGTGGGGAGACTTCCCGCAGGCGGTTGTGGGAAGAACTCCGACGTGCGGCTACTCGACCTTGAGCAGGCCGGCGCGGAGGGCGAAGCGCACGAGCTCGGATCGGTGCTTCAATCCCAGCTTCCCCATGATGCGGGCGCGGTAGGTGTCCACCGTCTTCGGGCTGACGCGCAGGAGCTTGGCGACCTCGGTCGAGCTATGCCCCTCGGCGGTGAGCGCCAGCACCTCGCGCTCTCGCGCGCTGAGGCGGCCGAGGGTGTCTTTCGCCCCCGTGCCTTTCCCTTCCTTGGAGTGGGCGTCCTTGTAGTGGTCGACGAGCACCTTGGCGGCGCTCGGATCAAGGAAGATCTCGTTCTGCACCACGGTAGAGATCGCCCGCGTGAGACTCTCGTGTGTGCTGGTCTTGGTGACGAACCCGCTGCCGCCCGCCTCGAGCACCTGCAGCAGCACAGCTTCCTCCAGGTGGGCACTGAGGACGAGGACCTTCGTGCCGCGCTTGAGCCCGGCGATGCGACGCACAGCCTCAAGCCCTCCGATGCCCGGCATAACGAGGTCCATGAGCACCACGTCGGGCTTGAGGGACCGGGTCTTCTCGACCGCCTCCTCCCCGGTGGCCGCTTCCCCGACCACGCGCAAGTTAGATTGGCCGTCGAGGAACGCACGCAACCCCGCGCGGACCACCCAGTGGTCGTCAGCGAGCAGGATCTGGATTGGATTGGGCACGGGCGCGGGTGCCGTCGGGGGAGGCCTCCTCCTCACGGTCCTCCTTAACCTGACGAAGCGTTGACCCGCGTCTCCTCCGACCGGGCGCCACGGTGCGGAGAGACCCTCTCAGGATACCAAGTCGGGACCGCTTGGCAAGGGCTGAAGGGTGATCTTCGTCACGCACTTTGCGGCCTTCCGTCGTTTCCTCGCTTTCGTAGCTTACACGACCGACATGCCGAGCACGTTGATCATCGTGGGCATCTGCCTGCTCGTCGTGAGCGTGGCGCTGTTCCGCGGCGTCCCCGCCGCCGTCCGCGGCGGGCGCTGGCTGGGCGGTGCTGGCCGCGGCCTCGTTGGCCTCTTGCTGCTGGCACTCGCCGCCCTCGCGGGGACGATCAGTGTGGGCATCCGTGGCTACCGGGCGCTCACCTATGAAGAGGTCGCAGCGACGGTAAAAACCGAACCGGTGGGGGTGCAGCGTTTCCGGGCCACGATCGTGCTGCCCGACCAGCGGCTCGCGATGTACGACCTCGCGGGCGACGCCTTTTACGTGGACGCCCACATCTTGAAATGGCACCCCTGGGCGAACTTCGTCGGCTTGCACACAGCCTACGAGCTCGACCGGGTGACCGGCCGCTACAACTCGGTGACGGACGAGCGGACCAGGCCGCACACCGTGTACTCGGTCGCACGGACGAGGCCCGTCGATCTGTTCTTTCTGGCGCGTCGGTTCAAGCTGCTGGGCCCCCTGGTGGATGCCGAGTACGGCTCGGCCGCCTTCGTGGCGGGAACGAAGCCGGCGGAGTACGAAGTGCGCGTGTCCACGACGGGGCTGCTGATGCGGCCGGTGATACACTAGCCGCGATTCCACACGCTGAAGCGTGTGCTCGGCACAACACTGTGCTAAAGCACACCACGCTTCAGCGTTGCGTTGTGCCGAGCCCATCCTTCAGGATGGGAAACTCGACGCCACGCTCTTCTTCTCCTTACCAGGAGCCCTTGTACATGCCCGACTCCCTCACCCGTCGCGCGTTCGCCGAGCAGCTCGCAGTCGTGGCCGCCGCACCGTTTGTGACCGAGGGGCTCGGGACTTGGGGCTCGGGGCTCGGAATAGCACTCCCGAGCCCCGAGCCCCAGGCCCCGAACCCCGAACCGTCGGCCCTCGCCAAGGCCCTGGCCGAGGGGATTCGGCTCCGGTACGGCGACCGGCTCACGGCCGATGACCTCAAGACGATCACGCAAAGCATCGAGAACCGCCTGCAGGGTCTGGAGCGGCTGTATCGGGTGAGCCTCGCCAACGGCGACGAGCCCGACTTCGTGTTCTCGGTGTATCGGGGGGAATGATGGCGGACGAGCTCGCCTACGCGTCGATTCCCGAGCTGGGACGGCTGCTCCGCGCCCGGCGCGTCACCTCCACCGCGCTGACCGAGCTGTTGCTCGAGCGCCTGGAGCGGTTCGGTCCCCGTTATAACTGCGTCGTGACGGTGACGCCGGAGCGGGCGCTCGCCGAAGCTGCCACCGCCGACCGCGAGCTCCGCGCAGGGCGGATGCGCGGGCCGCTGCACGGCATTCCGTACGGCGTGAAAGACCTGCTCGCGGCCAAGGGGTATCCCACGACGTGGGGCGCCGAGCCGTACCGCTATCAGACCCTCGACGACGACGCGACCGTTGTCGCGCGCCTCGGGGCCGCAGGCGCCGTGCTCGTGGCGAAGCTCGCCATGGTCGAGCTCGCGGGAGGCATGGGGTACAGCCAGGCCAATGCCTCGTTCACCGGGCCCGGGAAGACCCCCTGGAATGTCGACTACTGGAGCGGCGGGTCTTCGTCGGGTCCGGGCGCGGCCGTGGCCGCCGGCCTGGTGCCATTCGCTATCGGATCGGAGACGTCGGGGTCGATCCTCACGCCCGCAGCCTACTGCGGTGTCACCGGGTTGCGCCCGACGTACGGGCTCGTCAGCCGTCACGGCGCGATGGCGCTGTCGTGGACGATGGACAAGCTCGGCCCGATGGCGCGCAGCGCCGAGGACTGCGCGCTCGTGCTCGCCGCGATCGCGGGGAGGGACCCCCAAGACTCTTCGTCGATCGGGCGGGGCTTCCGCGCGCCACCGCCCGAGCCCCGCAGAGGCGGCCGCCGGTTCCGGATCGGCGTGCCGAAGGGCGTGATCGACTCGGTGCAAGGGGAAGTGGCGGAGAATTTCACCGCGGCGCTCGACGTGTTGCGCGGCATCGCGGAGATCGTTCCGGACGTCGAGCTGCCGGACCTGCCGTTCGGCGTGGTGGGGGGCACGATCATCGCGGCCGAAGGCATGAGCGCCTTCGACGACCTGCTCGAGGGCAACCGCCTGAAAGCTCTCACCGCGCCCGAGGACCGCACCGGCGGCTACGGAGCGCTCGCCATCTCGGCGCGAGACTATCTGCGGGCGCTGCGCGTGCGGCGTCTCATGGGCCGGGCGTATGACGAACTGCTCAAGCCGTTCGACGCGATCGCGACGCCGACGCGCACCACGGTCGCGAGCCCGCTCGATAAGGCGTTCCGGGACGCGTACCCCGACGTGCGAGGCGGCGTTTCCATGATCGGCTCGAGCAATGTGGTGGGCGTCCCGGCGATCTCGGTACCGAACGGCTTCGGGCTCGCGGGGCTGCCGACCGGTCTGAGCCTGGTGGCGCGGGCATTCGACGAGGTGAAGCTGGTGCGCATCGCGCGGGCGTATCAAGGGCGGACGGACTGGCACACGCGCAGGCCGGAGGTGGCGTGACGCTCATCCTGAAGCTGCTCCAATCGCTCTTCAGTGCCCTCCACTCCGAGGGCACGCCCGGCCAGATCGCAGCCGGGATCGCGCTCGGCTCCATCCTCGGCCTCACGCCGCTCGTCAACCTCCACAACGTCATCGTGTTTGGGCTGATCGTGCTGCTGAACGTGTCCCTCCCCGGCGCCATGCTCGGCTTCGCGCTGTTCATCCCGGTGGGGTTCCTGCTCGATCCCGTGTTCGACCGGATTGGGTACACCCTGCTGCTCGAGACGCCGGCGCTCACACCGCTCTGGACCAGGCTCTACAACGTCCCGGTGGTACCGCTCACCAACTTCAACAACACTGTCGTGCTCGGCAGCTTCGTCTTCGCGGTCGCGTTCTCGTCGCCGCTGTTTTTCCTGAGTCAATGGGCGGTGACGCGCTACCGCGCGACGGTCGGCGAGCGGGTGCGGCACTCGAAGCTGTACAAGCTGATCAGCGCGTCGAAGCTGTACGACATCTACCGCCTGTTCCGGCCGGGGCCCTGAGATGAGCGTCGGCACGGTCCGGTGGAGGGCCGTCAGGCCGCTCGCGATCTGCGGTGCGCTTGGGCTCGGCGCGTGGATCCTGTTCGCCGACCGTGTCGCGAAGCACGCCGTGGAGTCGGTAGGGACGACCCTGATCGGTGCCTCGGTCGAGATCCGCCGTCTGCACCTCGACCTGCCGCACGGACGAGTGGAAGTGCGCGGGCTCACCGTGGCGAGCCCGTTCGCGGCCCTTCAGAACCTGCTCGAAGCCGACGAGCTCGTCGCGGACGTCGACCCGCTGCCCCTGCTCGAAAAGAAGGTCGTGATCGACCGCCTCGCAGCGAAAGGGTTGCGGTTCGGGACGCCGAGACAGACGGACGGACGGACTGTCGGACAGTCGGACGGAGTGAGGGGGCAGGTGGAGCGGTGGACCGCCCAGCTGCATGTGCCGGTCCTACAGTTCGCGACTGGGAAGATCGACGTGAGCCAGCTCGACCTGAGCACGCTCAGCACGCCCGCTGCCGCGCAGTCGCTCGCTGCGCAGGTCGACTCGGTCCGCACGGCCTGGAACGGTGGGCTCCAAGGGCTCGGCGTGGCCGCGACCGTCGACTCCGCCAAGCAGATGACGGATCGCCTCCGCGGCGCGAAGCCGACCGACCTCAGGTTGCTCGGGGACGCCCGGCGCACGCTCGACCAGGTGAAGCGGACGCGCGCTGGGCTGGCCGGCCTCGAACGGGGCGTGCACGCCGGCACCGAGTTGCTGCAGGCGGGCGTGGCGGGGCTCGCCGCTGCGCGGCAACGCGACTATGCGACCGCGCGTGCGCTGCTCCGGCTGCCGACACTCGATGCGCCGCAGATCGGCGCCGCGCTGTTCGGGTCAGAGGCGACCGAGCGGTTTCGGCGCGCGCTCTACTGGGCCGAGCTGGGCCGTCGCTACATGCCTCCCGGGCTAAGGCCAAGCGCGACGCCAGGACCGCAGCGCACGCGCCGTGCGGGGGTGACGGCGCGGTTTCCGCGGGAGCGGGCGTATCCGGCGTTTCTGCTCCGGGCAGCGGAGCTGAGCTTCGAGCTGGGCGGCGGCGGCGGCGCGCCCCGCACGTACGCGGCCCATTTGGCGGGACTCACGAGCGATCCGACGCTGTACGGGCGAGCCACGACCCTCGAGGCGTCGGCCCCCGGCGTGCGGGCGGCGGCGCTCGTCGACCATGTGCGCCCCACGCCGCGCGACACCGCGGCCGCCAGCGTCAGCGGCGTCACTCTTTCAGGCTTCGCGCTGCCCTCGCTTCCCATCCGGCTCGAGCCGGGGCAGGGGACGGTCTCGCTCAGCTTGGCGCTGGTGGGTGACAGCGTGCAGGCGCGCTGGAGCATGCGGTCCGAGCGTGTCCATTGGGTGCGCGACTCGGCGACCGCACGATCGCAGCTCGGCGATATCGTGTGGCGCGTCGTCTCCGGCGTCTCGATGGTCGACGTCTCGGCCAGCCTGGGTGGCACGCTCGCGCGACCGCGGCTCGCGGTGGGGTCGAATCTCGACGGGGTGCTCGCCCAGCGGATCCGCGCGCTCGCGGGCGAAGCGAGCGCCGGGGCCGAGCGGCAGTTACGCGCCCGGGTGGACAGCCTCGCCGAGCGGCAGGCGGCGCCGGTGCGCGCCCAGGTCGCTACGCTGACGACGGACGTGACCCAACGCCTCAGCGGTCAGCAGGCCCTGCTGGATCAAGCGCAGCGAGCGCTCGAGCAGCGGCTGCGGGAGCTGACAACGATTCCCGGTGTGCGACTGCCGTAATGTCCTCACCGCCGGACCCCCTCCCGTGGACGCCTCACCCCCTGTCCCCCTCTCCGTTCCGGAGAGGGGGGACGGCGTGAGTTCCCCCTCTCCCGAAGGGAGAGGGGGTCAGGGGATGAGGACCTATTGAGAGGGGGACAGGGGGTGAGGACTTCGCCGGACGTCAACCACCCCGGCCCGGCCGGTATCCTACAGTTGTGCCGGCGCTGGCGACTCGAATCGACGGGATCCGTATCCGTGACTCGTATCAGAGAACGCTGGTTCGCACTCCGCAGCTACCCCGAGTGACCGACCTTGTCCGGCAGGCGCAGCAGGGCGATCAGGCTGCGTTCCAGTCGCTCTACCGCGAGCACGTGGGGCGGGTGTACGCGCTGTGCCTGCGGCTCACGGCGGACGCCGGCGAGGCCGAGGAGTTCACGCAAGATGCGTTCGTGCGCGCGTGGGAGCGGTTGGCGACGTTTCGCGGCGAGAGCGCGTTCTCTTCCTGGTTGTACCGTCTGACGGTGAACGTCGTCTTCCTGAGCCGCCGGGCGGCGCGACGCCGGCTGCAGCGGGTGTTCGCGACCGACGACCCGGGGACGCTGGAGCGGCCGGGTCGTGACGCGAATCCAGGGCTCGGCGTGGATCTCGAGCGGGCGGTGGCTGCGTTGCCGCCCGGAGCCCGGGAGGTCTTCGTGCTGCACGACGTCGAGGGATACCGGCACGAGGAAATCGCCGAGCTGACGGGCATCGCGGTCGGGACCTCGAAGGCCCAGCTGTTCCGGGCGCGCAGGCTGTTGCGAGGGATGTTGGAGTCATGACGGAACGCGACCAAGACGCCGAATTCCGCGAGCTGCTCGAGCGAGCCGCGCAGCTGCCCAAGAGCATCGAGCCCCCGCGCGATCTCTGGCCGGAGATCGAGGCTAGAATCGCGGGGAAGGCGCGCGTTCGCTTCCGCGCATGGCTGCTCATCCCGCTGGCGGCAGCGGCGGCGCTTGCGGTGCTGCTGTTGGGTCGGCGCGGCCCACCGCGCCCAGGCGAGGCGTGGGAGGTCACGCGAGTGGCCGGTCTGCCGCTCGTCGGCACCACGCCGCTCGGCGCGACGGGTGCGCTCAAGGTCGGGGACTGGCTCCAGACGGACGATTCGTCGCGCGCCGTGATTTTGGTGGGCGACATCGGCCATGTCGACGTGAAGCCCGACACTCGCATCCGGCTGGTCCGGGCGCAGCGCACCGACCATCGCCTGGCGCTCGAGCGCGGCGAGATCTACGCCACTGTGGACGCGCCGCCCCGACTGTTCTTCGTCGACACTCCCGCCGGCACCGTCGTGGATCTGGGGTGCGCGTATACGCTCGCCGTGGACTCGAGTGGCGACGGCACGATCCACGTGTCGGCTGGATACGTGGAGTTCGACTGGAGCGGCCGCCGCTCCATCGTGCCGCTCGGGTTCCGGGCGGAGACGCGTCGCGGCTTCGGCCCCGGGACGCCGTACGCGGAAGACGCGTCCCAGGCGCTGCGGCGTGCGCTGGCGGCGTTCGACTTTGCGCACGGCGGGGGGGGAGCGGAGGCGGTCCGCCAGGCGCTCGCCGCCGCGCGGCCGGAGGACGCAGTCTCGCTGTGGCACCTGCTGGGACGGGTGGATCGGGTGCTACGGGGGGAAGTCTACGACCGGCTCGCCTCGCTCGTGCCCCCGCCCGCGGGCGTCACGCGCCAGGGCGCGTTGCAGCTCGACCGGGCGCCGCTCGAGACCTACTGGAACACCATTCGCCGGATCGCGTGGCGTAGGACCATCCTGAAGGGCATTCGCGACATCGATCCCCGGACCGGCATGGCCCGGTGACCCGCGTCGCTGTCGCGCTCGCTGTCGCGCTCCGGAGCGGCCCGGCGCTGGCGCAGGAGCTGCCCGAGCGCACCGCCGATCTCCGCGTCGAGGTCGTGGCCCGGGGTCTGGACGATCCGTTGTATCTCACCGCTCCCCCCGGGGACGCCCGGCGCTTCGTCGTGGAGCAGGCGGGACGCATCCGGATCATCAAGGACGGCCAGCTGCTGGCGACGCCGTTCCTGGATTTGAGAGATTCGGTTGGCGCGGGCGGGGAGCGCGGGCTGCTCAGCATGGCGTTCCACCCGCAGTTCGCCCGAAACGGCTGGCTCTACGTCAACTACACCGACAAGCACGGCGACACGCGCGTGAAGCGCTTCACGGTCAGCGCCGCTCCCGATCGCGCCGATCCCGCCTCGGGCAAGCAGATCCTGTTCATCGCGCAGCCTTACGCGAACCACAACGGCGGGCTGGTCATGTTCGGCCCGGACGGCATGCTGTACGTCGGGATGGGCGACGGCGGCTCCGGCGGGGACCCGCACGGCAACGGTCAGAACAGGCGCACCTTGCTCGGCAAGCTGCTGCGCATCGATGTCGACCGCGGCGACCCGTACGCCATTCCTCCCGATAACCCCTTCGTCGGCGCAGCGGACGCTCGGCCCGAGATCTGGGCCACGGGGCTGCGCAACCCGTGGCGCTTCGCGTTCGACCGCGCGACGGGACTGCTCTTTATCGCGGACGTCGGGCAGAACCTGTGGGAAGAGCTGGACATCGGCCCGGCGAGCCAGGGCGGGGTGAACTACGGTTGGAACGTAATGGAGGGGGCGCACTGCTACGGGGCAGGGAGTTGCGACACGACCGGGTTGGTGCCGCCTGCGCTCGAGTACGACCATTCGTACGGCTGCTCGATTATCGGGGGATTCGTGTCGCGCGGCCGTGCGTCTCCGTCGCTCGACGGGCAGTACTTCTTCTCTGATTACTGTCAGGGCTGGCTGCGCAGCATCACCTACCAGAACGGCCGCATCACCTCCCGTACCGTGTGGAACGTCCCCCGACTCGGCCAGGTGCTGTCGTTCGGGGAGGATGCCGCGGGGGAGATTTACGTGCTGTCCGATAATGGAAACGTGTATCGGATTAGTGAGCAGTAGCGCTGCTGCCTGATGCGCGAGTAGGGGCGCAGCATGCTGCGCCCCCACCCTTACCAAACCCTTGGAGGCTCACCGGCATCCGACCAGTAACCACTTCTCAGGAGCCTTCCCATGTTGCGCCGCACTCGCTCCCTTGGCCTCGCGGCCGCGCTCGTCACGCTACTCGCTGCCCCCGCTCTCGCGGGCCCGCCCTGGATCTCGATCGAGTTGCCGGTGAATCCGTACGACCAGTCGATGCGCGGCGCATTCCTGTTGGTGCACTCGTTCCACCACGGCACGCCAACCGGGTACATCGTCACCGGGACGGCCGAGGGGATCGTGAACGGCGAGCGTCGCTCGATCAAGCTCGAGTTCAGCGAGACGTCGCGCGACGGGGTGTACGCGCTCAAGCGGATGTGGCCCACCGACGGGGTGTGGACGCTCGTGATCAAGGCGAATCAGGGGCCGGACGACGCGGCCACGGCAGTGGTCGAGCTCGGGCCGGAGGGCGAGGTGGCCTCGGTCCGGGTGCCTACGACGCTGCGCGGCCAGTGGACGGTCCCCGCGCCCGTGTCGCTCGGAGACATTGACGCAGCGCTCAAGGCGCGGGCCAAGCAGCTCGTGCGGCGTTAGTAGCTCCGCTTCCTGACCTCTCTTCCGGTCCTCACCCCTTTCATCTCCTCTCAACCCGACCTTCGTTCCCCCTCTCCCGTAGGGAGAGGGGGACAGGGGGTGAGGACCCACACGGAGAGGGGATCAAGAGGTGACGCTGCTCATGATTTCTATTGCTAATGACGGCTTGACAAGTATCGCCCGGCGGGTATGCGTAAGAGCGACGCTGGTGCAGTCCTTCTTTCACCTCTAGGGGTAGGGAGGCGCTCATGCGCAGACACGTCATGTTTGGTGGACTCACGGTCGCCGCACTGGTGGCGGTCGGCAGCTGCAGCGACGACGTCGGTCCGACCACCAACGAGCGGTTTGTAGCAACCCTCTCCGGCGCGAACGAATCGCCGGCCGTGACGACGACGGCTACCGGAACGGCGGAGTTCACCGTCTTCGACGAGTTACCCGGAATCTTCTTCAAGCTGGACGTGAAGGGACCATTCGCGGACAGCGTGATTCTAGCTCACATTCACGGTCCCGCGGATCCGACCGTGAACGCCGCGGTCATTGTCAATCTCTTCTTGGGCCCGAACGCAGGCCCCGCTATCAACGGAACCCTCGCAGAAGGCATGCTGCCGACTCCCAGCCGGATCACGTTCGATTCGGTGCTGGTGCTGCTGCGGGCAGGCAAGGCGTACGTGAACGTGCACACCAAAGCGAACGGGGGCGGCGAGATCAGGGGACAAATCGCCAAGCAGTAGGCGCAGAAAAGGCGGGGAGTAGGGAGAGTACGTGAGGGTGCGAGCCCCAAGAAGTAGCTCGTCCCCAACGGAGCACTCCTGCTCCCCGCGTGTATTTCTCACACCACTGTTGGTGTTCACGTCAACCGCATGCAGGGAGACGAACGATGACGCTCAGACGTTGGAATCGAAGGTTCGCGCTCGGCATGGCACTGCTCGGTTTGGCCTGCGGCGGGGACGGCGGCGGCACGCAGCCGCCCGGCCCGCCCGCCGACCTCGTGAAGAGCGGGGGAGACGGTCAGAGCTGGTACTTCAACAACCCGCTGCCGACGGCGCTGAGCGTCACCGCGGTGGACGTGGATGGTCGCGCCGTGCCCGGCGTGGTCATCACGTGGGCGGTGGCGTCCGGAGGCGGCAGCGTGACTCCGACGCAGAGCACGACCAACGCCAACGGTGTAGCGACCACGACCGATTCGATCGGCGGCTCGACCATTCAGATGGTCAATGCGACCTTCACCGGCCTGGCGGGCCCGGTCAGCTTCACTGAGCAGGCCACCACACCGCCGACTGCGGCGGTGGTGAACGTCGGGGACAACTTCTTTGACAAGGCCAGCGTGGTTGTACAAGTCAACAGCGCGGTCACCTGGACATGGACGGGGCAGGTCGGACACAGCGTGACGTTCACTGGAGGGCCGGATTCGGGCGTGCAGCCTTCCGGAACCTTCCAGCGGACGTTCACGAGCACCGGGGTCTTCAATTACTTCTGTAAAGTCCACCTGGGGATGACGGGATCGGTGACGGTGGTGCACTGAGCCGAGGCGGGCCTACCGGTGCCTCAGGCCACTTTCCCGATCGGTAGTCTCCTCACCCGCTTCCCGGTCGCTGCGAAGATCGCGTTGCACACGGCGGGCGCGATCGGTCCGACGGAGGGCTCCCCGATGCCTCCCTGCTTGTCGCTGCTCGGCACGATGTGCACCTCGACCACCGGCATTTCGTTCATGTGCAACATCGGATAGTCGGTGAAGTTGCTCTGCTTCACCCGGCCGCGCTCGATGGTGATCTGGCCGTACAGGGCGGCCGTTAGCCCGTACACGATACCGCCCTGCAGCTGCGCCTCGATCTGCCCGACGTTCACGGTCGGCCCACAATCGACCGCGCACACCACGCGGTGCACGCGTACGTTGCCGTCAGGCGTCACCGAGACCTCGGCCACCTCCGCGCAGGTGGTGGGCGCCCATTCCGCGAGCGCGATGCCGCGCCCCCGTCCGGCCGGCAACGGCGTGCCCCAGCCCGCCTTCTCCGCCGCTAGCTCGAGCGTCCGCAGGTGCCGCGGCTTGTCGGCAAGCAGCGCACGCCGGAGCTCGTAGGGGTCCTTGCCTGCCGCAGCCGCCACCTCGTCGAAGAAGCACTCGGTGACAAACGCGTTCTGGGAGATGCCCACCGAACGCCAAAACCCGCGTGGGATCGGCAGCAGATCCACCGCGACCTGGTCCACGGCGACGTTCGGGATGGCGTATGGCAGGTTCGCCGCGCCGTCGATGAGCGTGCGGTCGATACCCTTGTCGAGCGGCCCGAACTTGAGGAGGATCGGCGGCGCCACGATCCGATGCGTCCAGGCGACTGGCGTGCCCGCGGCGTCGAGGCCGGCTGCGAACTTGTTGTAGGTGGCGGGACGATAGAACCCGTGCTGCACATCATCCTCGCGCGACCAGATGACCTTCACCGGCGCGCCCACCGCCTGCGAGATGCGCACCGCCTCGGCGACGAAGTCGGGCTCGAGCCGGCGACCGAACCCGCCTCCCAGGAATGTTGTATGGACGCGCACCCGCCCCTTGGACAGCCCGGTGAGCTCCGCCGCCACCTCCTGTGCCCGCGTCTGGTTCTGCGTCGGCGCCCACACATCGCACCCGTCTGCACGCACGTGCGCCGTGCAGTTCATCGGCTCCATCGTGGCGTGGTGCAGGAACGGCACTTCGTACACCGCCTCCACGCGCTTGGCCGCTCCGGCGAGGGCACCCGCCGCGTCGCCGTCCTTGCGCGCCTCCACTCCCGCCTGCTCGGCCAGCCGCGCGAACTCTGCGCGGATGCCGTCCGAGCCGAGCGCGGCGGCCTCGCCCTCGTCCCACTCGATCTCGAGCGCGCGTCGCCCCTGAACGGCGTTCCAGTAGTTGTCGGCGACCACCGCGACGCCGGCGGCGCACCCTGCCGCCCAGGCACCGCCCGTCCCGGTCCACGCACTGGGCTCGAGCGCAACCACGGCGCGCACGCCCGGGAGCGCCTCCGCCTTGGCCGCGTCGTACCGCTTCAGCATCCCCCCGAATACCGGGCAGCGCTCGATCGACGCGATGAGCATCCCGGGCACCGTGACGTCGATCCCGAACACGGCGCTGCCGTCCACCTTGGCCGGAGTGTCGAGCCGCGGCGTCCGCGTGCCGAGCAGGCGAAAGTCCTTCGGGTCCTTCAGAGCCACGTCGCTGGGCTCGGGGGGAGGGAGCTTGGCGGCGCGCGCCGCGAGCTTGCCGTAGGGGAGCCGGCGCTGGGTGGGGGTATGGATCACCGCGCCCTGCTCGGCGCGGCACGTCGCGCGCTCCACGCCCCACGTCGCAGCCGCCGCGCTGATCAGCATCTCGCGCGCCACGGCGCCCGCCTTGCGCAGCGGCTCCCACGAGGTGCGGATCGCCGTACTGCCGCCAGTGGACATGCGGCGCGACCAGCCCGCCGGATTCTCGGGCACGGGCCCGAGCCGCACCGTGGCCCAGTCTGCGTCGAGCTCCTCCGCGAGGATCATCGCGAGGCCGGTCTGCGAGCCCTGGCCCATCTCGGCCTTGTCGACCGTCAACGTGACGATACCGTCAGTGCCGACGCGCAGCCAAGCGTTCGGGGCGAACTCACCTTCCGCGGCGTCGACTCGGGCGGCGGCATGCCGCGTCGGCAAGTAGAACGTGATGACGAGGCCGGCGCTCGTCTGGACGAAGTCGCGGCGGGTGATCCGCGAGGTCATGATATCCTCCGCGTGATTCATGGTTTACCCGTCTCGGACAGGTCCTCACCCCTTTGATCCCCTCTCCCTTCGGGAGAGGGGAGATTCAGTGCGACCATCGTTCCCCCTCTCCCGAAGGGAGAGGGGGACAGGGGGTGAGGACCCCGAGAGCGGGGGTGGGTGAGCTCACACCACTTTCCCGATCGGCAGCTTCCTGATGCGCTTCCCCGTCGCTGCGAAGATCGCGTTCGCGACGGCGGGCGCGATCGGCGGCGTGCCCGGCTCGCCCACGCCTCCCTGCGCGTCCGTGCTCGGCACGATGTACACCTCGACCTTCGGCATCTCGGCGAGGCGCAGCATTTGGTAGTCGTGGAAGTTGCTCTGCTTCACGCGGCCGCCCTCGATGGCGATCTCCCCGTACAGCGCCGCCGTGAGGCCGTACACGATCGCGCTCTCCATCTGGGCCTCGACGATGCTGGGGTTCACGACTGGCCCGCAGTCCACGGCGCACACCACGCGGTGCACTTTCACCGCGCCGTCCGATGCCACGGACACTTCCGCGACTTCCGCCACGTAGCTCTCGAACGACTTGTACACGGCGATGCCGCGCGCGCGGCCCGCCGGTGGCGCCGTGCCCCAGCCCGCCTTGCTCGCGGCGAGGTTGAGTGCGCCCAGGTGGCGCGGCGCTTTGCCGAGCAGATCCCGCCGGTACTCGTACGGGTCCTTCTTGGCGGCGTGGGCTAGCTCGTCGATGAAGCTCTCCACGGCGAACGCGTTGTACGAGTTGTTCACCGAGCGCCAGAAGCCCACCGGGATCCCGGTGTCGGTGAGGAGGTAGTCCACGTGGACATTGGGGATCGCATACGGCATCCCGACGCCACCTTCGACCGCCTCTTCGTCCAGCCCGTTCTTGACGGTGTCGGGGAACACGCGCGCCATGATCGACGGCGCCACGATGCGGTGGGTCCAGGCGACCGGCTGGCCGTTCGCATCGAGCCCGGCCCGCATCCGGTGATGGTTCGCGGGGCGGTACTGCGCATTCCGGATGTCGTCCTCGCGGGACCAGATCACTTTCACCGGGGCGCCGACGGCCTTGGACGTCTCGAGCGCTTCCTGGATGAAGTCCAGCTCAAAGCGCCGGCCGAAGCCACCGCCCAAATAGGTCGTGTGCACCTTGACTTTGTCGGGCGTCACCCCGCCGATCTTGGCGCCGAACCCTTGCGCCCCCGTCTGGAACTGCGTGGGCGCCCAGATGTCCACTCCGTCGGCCCGTACGTGGGCGGTGCAGTTCATCGGCTCCATCGTCGCGTGGGCGAGGAAGGGGAGGTCGTACACCGCGTCGACCTTCGCAGGCGCCGAGCCGAGCGTGCCGTCGGGATCGCCGCCGTGCCGTGCGACCGCGCCCGCCTGCTCCGCCCGCTGGCCGAAGAGCTGCGCGATGGTCGCGCTCGACACGCTGGCCGTGGGCCCCTCGTCCCAAGTGATTGCGAGCGCATCGCGGCCCTTCTTGGCTGGCCAGTAACCGTCCGCCACGACCGCGACGCCGGAGGAGATCTGGACGACCTGCCGCACTCCCGGCACGGCCTTCGCCTTGGCCGCATCAAAGCTCGTTACCTTGCCGCCGAACACCGGCGAGCGCGCGACCACGGCGACGAGCATGCCGGGGACTTTCACATCGATCCCGAACTGGGCGCTACCGTCCACCTTGGGCGGAGTATCCAGCCGGCGGACCCTGGTGCCGAGAATCTTCCAGTCCTTCGGGTCCTTGAGCGGCACGTCCGGCGGCGCGCCGAGCGTGGCCGCCTTCGTCACGAGCTTGCCGTAGGTGAGGCGTCGTTTGCTCCGCGCGTGCACCACCGCGCCGCGCTCGGCGCGGCACTCGGCCTTCTCGACTCCCCAGGTCTGCGCGGCGGCCGCCACCAGCAGCTCGCGCGCCGCCGCGCCCGCCTTACGGAGCGGCGTATAGGCCGCGCGGACGCTGGTGCTGCCGCCGGTGCCCTGCATGCCGAACATCGGGTTCGTATACGCTTTGTCGGCGGGAGCAAACTCGATGCGGATCCTTGACCAGTCGGCTTCGAGCTCCTCGGCTAGCAGCATAGGCAGGGCGGTCGTCACGCCCTGGCCCATCTCCGAACGGTCCACGATCACCAGCACGCTTTCGTCCTCCCCGATGCGCAGCCACGCGTTTGGGGCGAATGGGCCCGCCGTCGGGGAGCGGAAGCGCAAGCCGGACGGGAGATAAAAGCTGATGACGAGACCGGCGCCCGCTGCGCCCGCCGTCTCGAGGAACGCGCGTCGGGTGACCTGCGTCGGCGTGCTCATGTCACGCCTCCTGGGCCGCGCGGTGGATGGCGGCGCGAATCCGCTGGTAGGTCCCGCAGCGGCAGATGTTCGTCATCGCGGCGTCGATGTCCGCGTCCGACGGGTGGGGGTTCGTCGCCAGCAGCGCGGCCGCTGCCATGAGCTGGCCCGATTGGCAATAGCCGCACTGCGGCACGTCTTCCGCGATCCACGCTTTCTGGACGCGATGGCTCCGGTTGGCCGAGAGGCCTTCGATCGTGGTCACGCGCTTTCCGGCCACCGCCGCGACCGGGGTCACGCACGAGCGCGTGGCGACGCCGTCCAGGTGGACGGTACACGCGCCGCATTGCGCGATGCCGCAGCCGAACTTGGTGCCGGTGAGGCCGAGGGAGTCGCGCAGCACCCACAGCAGCGGCGTGTCCGGGGCGTCGGTGACCGTACGCGACTTGCCGTTGACGACGAAGGTGATCGGGGCCATCGGAAGAGCTCCTCTGAAGGAGGTTCGTGCGAGACCGAAAACTGATCTGGCGTCCCGAGCGATGGAAGGGGGATGGACTGTTGCGCCGGTGCCGCGCCGGCTGCTGTCCGAACTGCACCGTTCGTGCCATTTTCCCGCGCCATGACCACCTACGCCCGCCGGCTCGGTCTGTTCTCCGGCACTATGGCCGTGATCGGCGGGATCATCGGCGGCGGGATCTTCCGTACGCCGGCGACCGTCGCGCAGCGGGTTGGGTCACCCACACTCGTCCTCACCGCGTGGATCGTGGGCGGGGTCGTGGCGCTGATCGGCGCGTTCTGCTTCGGCGAGCTCGGCCACCGCCGCCCCAAGGCTGGCGGCGGGTACGTCTACCTGCGGGAAACGTGGGGGCCCCTCGCCGGATTCCTGTACGGCTGGGCGCTACTGCTGGTGATCGCCACGGGGGCCATCGCGGCGGTGGCGGTGACGTTTGCCAACTACGCGCTGGCCCTGGCGGGGCTCTCTGACCGGCTCACCGTGCCCGTGGCGATCGGCGCGATCGCGCTCCTGACCGCGATCAACTATGTAGGAGTCAAGCCGGCGGCCATCACGCAAAATGTCTTCACCATCCTGAAGCTCGCCGCACTGACGGCCCTCATCGTCGCCGGTTTGTTTACCGTAACATCTGCCGCCCCTTACCGCCCTCTGCCGCCCTCTACCGCCCCCGGCGGGGTGGTGGGAGTGGCGGCGGTGGTGGCGGCCATTGGTGCCGCACTCGTGCCGATCTTGTTCACGTACGGGGGGTGGCAGCAGACCAACTTCATCGCCGAGGAGATCGTCGAGCCGGAGAAGAATCTGCCTCGCGCTCTGGTCCTCGGGGTCGCGGTCGTGGTAGCCGTCTACCTGCTCGCCAACGTCGCCTACCTGCGGGTGCTCGGACCCGCGCAACTGGCGGCGAGCACGGCCCCCGCGGCCGACGTGATGCGCACGCTGCTTGGGCCCGCCGGCGGCACGCTCATCGCCGCGGGTATCACCGCATCGACCTTTGGGTTCCTCAACCTGGTGATCCTCGTGACGCCCCGGGTGTTGCAGGCGATGGCGGCGGACGGGGCGTTTCTGCCCCGGCTCGCCACGCTGCACCCCGTCTACCGGACGCCGGCGTTCGCGATCCTGGTCCAGGCCGCGTGGGCGATCGTGCTGACGCTCTCCGGCACGTTCGCCCAGCTGGTGGACTACGTGGCCTTCGGGGACTGGATTTTCTTCGGGCTCACCGTGGCGGGTCTCTTCATCTATAGGGCCCGGGACGAGACGGCGGGTGGCAACCCGCCGCCCGGTGTCTTCCGCGTGCCTGGCTATCCTTGGACACCTGGGCTGTTCGTGATCGCGGCGCTGTACGTGGTGGTAAGCTCGATTCTCGCGAACCCGCGCAATGCGCTGATCGGCGCCGGCCTGTTGGCGCTCGGCGTACCGGTGTACACCCTCTCGCTCGCCCGAGCCGGCCGCTCGAGGTGACGGTCGCCTCAAATCGCAGTATCGTGCCGCTCCCCGCCCCCCGTGGTCTCCCTCCGACAGTCCGTGGCAGTCTGGCGGTGGTGGATCCGGGCGACGCCGAGACAACGCAACAGAAAAACACTGTCGCGGTGCGGTTTGCGTGTCATTCACGCAGTCGTCGGGTGTTTGGTCGACTGCGCCTCGGCAGGTACAGAACTTGCCCCCGTCCTCGCTTTCGGGCCGAACCAGGAGCAGATGGCACGTGACACCGAGGGTGGCGTTCATTGTCGACGGGCGGTACCTGCGCCAGGAGATGCCGGGCGCGGCGATTCGCCGGCTCCAGGCCAAGGGCCTGGAGCCGGACGTGCTGTGCCCCCAGGGCGCGCGGTTCGACCCGGTGAGCGGGACCTTTGTCTCCGGCTCGGACGCGCGGTCCGATCTCAACAACTACGACGTCATCGTGGCGCGTTGCCGCGACGCCCTCGGGTTGGCCCTGCTGGCGTACGCGGAGACGGCTGGCATCCTCACCATCAATTCCCGCTCCGCGACGGAGCAGGTGCGCAGCAAGGCCGCGATGGCGGTCGCGCTCGAGCGTGCCGGGGTGCCGTGCGCGCCCACCGTGCTGGCGAGCGACGCCGCGGCACTGGGCGACCTAGCGGAAGACTGGTTCCCCCTGCTGCTCAAGCCGACGCTCCGCGACAACGGTCACGGGCTGCAGCTCATCTGCCGCCGCGACGATCTGCGGGACGTGCACTGGCCGGAGCAGCTGGTGTTGGCCCAGCGGTATCTGCCGCACGACGGGTTCGACTTGAAGCTGTACGTGTGCGGCGACCGCGTGTTCGCCACGCGCAAGCCGTCTCCTTTCGACGGCGACCCAGCGGCCGCGCCTCAGCCGTTGCGCCCCGAGCCAGGCCTCGTGGACTTGGCGCTCCGCTGCGGGCGAGTCTTCGGCCTGGACATCTACGGCGTCGATGCGATCGAGACAGCGGACGGCGTGGCCGTCCTCGAGGTCAACGAGTTCCCCAATTTCACCGCCGTCCCCGATGCGGCAGGCGAAATCGCGGACTTCATCCTCGCGCGGGCGGACACGTGGGATGTGATGCCGGTAGGGACACGGGGCCATTCCGGAGC
>Ga0209376_1001361_pt1 | contig 24785 bp, 27 predicted proteins | sample GraSoiAngelo_134_FD_185891 | JGI IMG/M metagenome (GOLD analysis project Ga0209376, IMG submission 185891) | Grasslands soil microbial communities from the Angelo Coastal Reserve, California, USA - 14_0929_05_30cm (SPAdes) (version 2) | ecosystem: Environmental > Terrestrial > Soil > Grasslands ... | reverse complement strand
CTCCTCGTAATGCAGCAGAAACACGTCTTCGGCTTTCGCGATACGGCCGGCGGCTGCCAGGCGGCGCCCAGCCTCGAGCGCGGGCACACGCTGGACCGAAAGGCCCACCTGGTCGATGTAGAAGTTGTGGTCTTCCTGGATCGGCAGGTACTGCTGAGCGCCCGCGAGCACTTGCTGGAACATGTCGATTGGGCCGCCTTCCAGTTGCTTGAAAATCACCTGCTCCCGGGCCTTACGCGCGCTAACAAGCGCAGTGAACTCGCCCTCGGGATCGTAGTCCTCGCGCGCGGCGTATTCGCGGATGAGCGTGTAGGCGGGCGCTGGCCGCTCGAACCAGGTGGGTTCGGCGAGGTCCATCTCGTTAGCGCGCCAGCCGTAAGTTGAGAGGAACTCCCGGACGGCGCCGTGGAAGGCTCGGCCTTGCTCTGATTGCGAAAGCGCCTCATCGGCATCACCGGAGGCAACGCGGCGGAGTGTTTCCAGGACCTCCGGCCGCTTGCGAGCCTCGCGGGCGAGCTGCCAGAGTCCAACGCCGACCTCGACGCTCTTGTTCTGGAAGCCTTGCAGAAGCTGGAGGTGGTCTCCCGCTTTCGGCTCGCCGAACAGCTGCGTGTAAACCTGCTCGTAGAACATCACGGCGCCCATGGCAGGGAGGACCGCGAGCATATGCAGCTCCCCTTCACGCTCCCGCTTGTCGACGATGGCCTCGAGGAGCCCGGATAGGTCCTTGTCGGTGAGCTTCGAGTAATCTCCCTTCAGGGTGTCCTCGTTGATGGAGCGGACTTCGGGCTCATAGACTGTGCGCCAACGATCGAGCAGGCCCGGGATATGCTTGCCCATCTGGCCCTGCATGTCGGCCATTCGGCGCTCCATTTGGGCCGGATCGGTGGAATACGGCTCGACGTTCATGTAGACCCAACCATGGATGATCTTGGTCTCCATGTTGATGAACGGCATGCAGAGCTCTCGCGCCGCTTTCGTGAAGCCGCGCATGAAGGCGGGCATATCCATGGTCGCGGAGAGTGGCGATAGGCCGTGGGGCCAGTGCATCATATCGACCACCCAGAAGCGGGCTGCCTCCTCTGCGTTCTCCCACTGGAAAGGGAAATCGTTGGGGACCGGCAGGGTTTCCGGCTTCGCGACCATATTGTGCCTCCTTTGTGCTAACGGGTCTTCTCTGTTTTGGCGACCGAGTTGTTTCTCGTCCGTAGGTCAGCGATTAGCGTGCGCAGAGCCCAGGACACGGCTTTACCGGACTCGCGGCCATCCATGTCGAATTCGTCCTTAAGCGCCTGCCAGCTGCGCGAGCTGAGAAGGAACAAGACGATGCCGAGTCCCCGGCGTTGCTCGTCCGCGGGTAGATTGTCGGCAACATCGGAGAGTACCTTGCACCAGTTGGCGAGGCGGCGCTTGCGCCCGACCTCGCGGCTGGCGCGCCCGTGGGGTGTTAGCCATTGGGCGCGAATTAGCGGTTCCATCTCGTCGAAGGCAGGAAAGGCGCTTTCCGAAAGGGTCACCAATTCCTCGATAGTGGCCGGTGGCTCGGCACTTCCGATCTGCAAATCGAGCCAGTAGGCGAACTCTTCAAGGAGCGCGTCCTTGGTCGGGAAGTAACGGTAGACGGTGCGCACGGAGACGCCCGCTCGCAGCGCCAGCCGCGGGATGCTGAAGTCCTTGAGTCCGGCATCGGCGAGCTGTTCTGTCAGCGCCTGGAGGATTAGCTCGCGGGTCTGCTCAGCCTGCCGATCGCGCAGCGGGCTGTTGTACACGCGCGCTTCGGCAGTTTGTTTCGCAGAATGCGTGCTATTCATGGCAGGGATAATGTCATGAATGCAGCCACCGTGTCAAGAGTTACGGTGTGAAGTTGGTCACGGATACGTGCGGGCATTTGCCCGAGGTTGTATTGTAAACGACATGTTAGAAAACGATTCCTTCGGTGGCCTGATTGCTTCGTTTTCCGCCGTGGGAAAGGACGACGCCTCCCTGGCCGGTGGCAAGGGCGCGAACCTGGGCGAGCTAACGCGGGCGGGCGTGCGGGTGCCGCCCGGCCTCGTCGTCACGTGCGATGCCTATTTCCGCTTCCTCCACGAGGCGGGCCTCCGCCCAGAAATCGAGCGTCTGCTCGGCGGTCTCGATTGCAACGACAGGGCGAGACTGGAAGGCGTGGCGATGGAGGCGAAGCACATGGTGACGAGCGCGCTGATGCCGGCGTGGCTGGTCTCGCCGATCAGCGCCGCCTACGAGAACATGGGCGCCGGAACGGTCGCTGTTCGCAGCTCGGCAACGGCCGAAGACCTGGCGGAGGCGTCTTTTGCGGGACAGCAGAGTACTTACCTGAACGTCGAAGGTGCAGCCGAGGTCGTCCGGGCGGTGCAGAATTGCTGGGCCTCGCTTTTCGAACCGCAGGCCATCTTCTACAGGGCGCACGCAGGATTCGATCATAGCGGCGTCGGCATGGGCGTGGTGGTCCAGCGCATGGTGCAGGCGGAGCGGTCAGGTGTAATGTTCACCGTCAACCCCGTGACGAACGACAGCTCGAGCGTGGTGATCGAGGCAGTGTTTGGGTTGGGCGAGGCCGTCGTCTCGGGCCTCGTGACACCGGACATGTATATCGTGGACAAGGGTTCGGGTGTCGTCCTCGACCGGCAGGTCGTCGCGCAGGAACAAGAGCTGGTCAGGCGGCCGACTGCAACACGCGACGAGGAGCAATGCCACTGGGTGCCCGTCGCATTCGAACGCCGATTCCGGCCAAAGCTCTCGGACGAAGAAGCGGGCGAACTGGCAGCGATAGGCCGCCAGATCGAACAGCACTTCGGCTGCCCGCAGGACATCGAATGGGCGTTGCACGAAGGGATGTTTTGGATCGTGCAGGCGCGGCCGGTCACCTCGCGCGGGTCATGAATAATGGGGTGATGACCACGTAAGAAGTGGTCGGGGCGGCTCGTCGGAGTTTATGGCGAAACGCGCCACCCTATCCACGTGGGGGCTTTCCGGCGAGTTCGGCACCGATCTCGGCGCTGGCGTTAACAACCGTCTCTAGGTCCTGAGCGCGTGTGCGGAAGTTTGTGATGCAGGCTCTGAGGGCGGAGCGCCCGTCACGCAACCGGGCGTTGGAGATCATCGCGATGCCGCGGCGCTCGATCTCTTCAATGACCGCGATCTGAAGTTTCTCGAGCGCCGGGCCGTCGACGGCCTCTGGCTCAACGCGCCAGCACACAATCGACAGATCGCGCGGGGCGGCTAAGACGAGGCCCGGCGTGCCGCGCACGAGTTCCTCCAGGTAAGCGGCCAGCCGAATGTTGTAGTCGATCATCGCAGCATACCCGTCTCTGCCGAACGCCTGGATGCTTAGCCAGACCTTAAGCGCCCGCTGTGGGCGGGAATTTTCGGGCCCACGTTCCAGGAAATCGACTCGCTCGCCGCGATCTGACGTTTCGAGATAGGAGGCGTGAAAAGCGAACGATTGCTCCAGCCGGCCTGGCTCGCGGACAAGCAAGACGCCGGCATCAATCGCGGCGAAGAGCCACTTGTGCGGATCGCACGCAACCGAGTCTGCGTCGGCGAGCGCGCGAAGCTCGGTCGGGCAACTCTCCGCTAGCGTCGCGAAAGCGCCGTACGCTCCATCGATGTGTAACCAAAGGTCTTCTTGCCGAGCCGCCGTGAGGAGTTGCGGGATCGGATCGATGGACCCAGTCCCAACCGTGCCGGTCGTGCCGACGATCGCAATCGGCAGGTCGCCGCGCGACCGGTCCTCGGCCATCATCTGCGAAAGCGAGTCCAAGCGCATGCGGTAGCGCTCGTCCACCGGAACTTTGCGGACGGCCCGGCGTCCCATGCCGAGTAGCTCGGCAGCCTGTTCGTGGCAATAATGCAACTCGCTGCTGGCGTAGATGCGGAACTGCGGCGCATTCCCGTCTGGGCCACGCGCACCTAGGTCCCGCACGTTCCAGGGAGTCTTCGCATCACGGATAACCGCGTGGGCGACGATGTTTGCCATCTGGCCTCCGCTCACGAAGATGCCTTCGGCCGCGCTGGGAAAGCCCAGCATCTCCGCTATCCACGATAGCGTTTGGACCTCGATCGCCGTCGATGACGGCGCGACCCGCCAGAGCCCGCTGTTCTGGTTCAAAGCGGCCGCGATGAAATCGCCAAGTACTGATATCGGCGTCGGCGAGCCCATGATGTAGGCCAGCCAGCGCGGGTGCCCATTGTAGGCGCTCGTCGGCAACACCTCCCGCTCGATACGGTTCACCAGCTCTTGAAACGAGACGGGTCGCCGCGGGAGCGGGCCGCTGAAGGACTTTAAAATCGCGTCCGGGTCCTCCGGTGAAGGGCGTTTGCTCGCCCATTGCGTGGACGCTGCAGCGACCACGCTGAGCGCTCGCCCGCCCGCGTCGCGCCACGCGTTCTCGTCCCAATCAAACCCGCTCGGGGGCTGTTCGACGCTGCGACGGAGCTCCGTTAGTCGATCGCTCATGTCCTAGCCGAAAGGCGGATGCCTGCGAACATGTCATCCTCGGGGTCCGTCGTAGGCACCAGCGTTAAGACTCTATGGAAGGTGAGCCGTCCCCAGAGGACGCGGTGATACTCCTCGGGCAGGTCGAGGAGCTTCTGATACCCGGGGAGCTGCGTGCAATGGCACTTGATCGCCTCCCAGACGGTCGTCCAGTGCGCTGATGTATCTATCCAAGTCGAAATCGTCCAATGCGGCCAAGGCACGGCGCGGCGCTCGACGCCGTTGATTTGCATTACCAGTTCGCCAAAAGCCGCTTCGTAAGCCTGCCGTACCTCGTCCGTCCAGGCGAAGTAGTAGAGCTTGGAGACGGCGTGGGGGGGCAGTCCGGACGGCTCGTCGAAGCCCGCGTCGGCGGCGGCCAGTGTCGCCGCTGTCGCGGCGCGCGTGGCGGCTATGTGGTCGGGGTGGCCGTACACACCGTTATGGTCGAATGTGACCACGACCTGAGGCCTGATGCGCCGGATGTGGTGCACTAGCTGCTGCGTAAAAAGGCCCTGGTCGGCCTTATCGAGTTCGCCGTCCTGGTAGTCGAGGAGGGTCACCTCGCGCAGGCCCAGGACCTTCGCGGCGTCCTTCAGCTCGCCCTCACGGATTCTCCCCAGTTCGGCAAGGCCGGGATATTCTTCCGGCGGGCCGAACCAACCCTTCTCGCCACGGGTGGCGGTCACCAAGTAGGTCTCAACGCCTTCGGCCCCGTACTTGGCGAGGATGCCTCCTAGGCCCAGCGACTCGTCATCCGGGTGAGCGAGGATGCAGAGTAGCCTCAGACTATCCGCCGGTCCGCCGCTCAAACCTGGCCCATTCGCTGGACCTCAACGGTTCCATCGAACCATTCCGGGTCTGAGACAAGGTAGGAACGCAGTGTCTCGTACCACAAGTGTTGATCAGGATGATTCGAGTTGGCGTCGTATGCTTTCTTGTCGGCGAACATAGCGTAAGCCATGAACTCCTCAGGGTCATTGACGTTCGAGCAGAGGACGAAGCGAACGAATCCCGCCGCTTGGTGTCGCCGCCCACGTTGCCATAGATCGAAATGGTCTATGACCTTTTGGCGCTCGCCAGTCCTCGCTCGCATCCTGAAATGCGTCATATGAGGCGCCATTTTTCGCTCCTTCCCCCAATATCCCGCAGCCTGAGCGTGTTCGAGTATAAGCAAGCTTACCGGCGTCAACAAGGCAGAAGCCACCAGCTGGATCGCTGAAAGTGGCGGAGGGGCGTGGAGCCAGCGGTCCGCATGGCTATAATCACTGCGGATAGCATGAGCTGGGAAGCTGAGCTCGAAGAGATCCGCCGCCGGCGCGAGCTGGCCAAGGCGATGGGCGGTAGCGAGCGAGTCGCGCGCCACGTGGCCGAGGGCCGGACGCCGGTGCGCGACCGTATTGATCAGCTATTGGACGATGGCTCGTTCCGAGAGATCGGCTCGCTGGCGGGCAAAGTCGATTACGACGAGACGGGTCACATTAAAGGCTATGCCCCTTCTAACTTCATTGCGGGGCACGGGACGATAGATGGCCGGCCGGTAATCATCGGATGCGACGATTTCACTGTTCGGGGTGGGGCAGCGGACGGCGCGATCGGCAACAAGATGGGCTGGACCGAGCGCACAGCCAGGGAGCTACGGCTACCGCTGGTGCGTCTCGTGGATGGCACCGGAGGTGGTGGCAGCGTCAGGACGAACGCCGCCCTCAAGCGATCCTACGTGCCGGCGAATCCGGACTGGGATGTCTCGGTCAGCCTGCTTTCGCAAGTCCCTGTTGTCGCGGCGGCGCTGGGTCCAGTTGCCGGGCTTGGAGCGGCGCGCGTTGCAGCGTCGCACTTCTCCGTAATGGTACGCGGGTCCAGTCAGCTGTTCGTCGCCGGCCCTCCGGTCGTGAATAGAGCCTTCGGTGGGGAAGTTGGGAAGGAGGAGCTTGGAGGTTCGCACATACACGCTCACGGCAGCGGGGCTGTCGACAACGAAGTGGAGAGCGAACAAGTGGCGTTCGCTGATATTCGCCTGTTCCTCTCCTATCTTCCTTCATCCGTCTGGGAAAATGCGCCGGTTTCTGAGCCTTCCGACGACCCCGAGCGTCGCGAGCAAGAACTGATTTCCGTCGTACCCCGGGACCGACGGCGCGTGTATCCCATGCGACGAATCATCGGACTCGTGATGGACATTGGCTCGTTCTTCGAGATCGGGCGATACTTCGGCCCCTCACTCATCACGGGATTAGCGCGACTAGACGGCATCCCCGTCGGGGTAATGGCCAACGACCCGGCATACTACGCGGGTGCAATCGACGCCGCCGCTGCTGAGAAGATGACGCGATTCGTTGACCTTTGCGACACGTTCCGCCTCCCGCTGGTGAACTTCGTCGACAACCCCGGCTTCCTCGTCGGTGTTGGCGCCGAAAAGCAAGGGACGATCCGGAAGGGCGTCCGTGCCCTCGCTGCGGTATACCAGGCAACGAACCCCTGGTGTTCCGTCATAGTCCGGAAGGCGTTTGGCGTGGCCGGGGCGGGCCATTCGAACCACACACGTGCTAGCACCCGTTACGCTTGGCCGTCCGGGGAGTGGGGCTCGTTGCCCATTGAGGGCGGAGTGGAGGCTGCTTATAAGCGGCAGATTCAGGCGGCTGATGATCCCGATAAGCTGCGGGAAGAGCTGGAGGCCAAGTTGGCTACCCTGCGTGATCCGATACTTACTGCCGAGGCATTCGGCATCGAGGAGATTATCGATCCTCGTGATACTCGCCCACTGCTGATCGAATTCGCTCGCCGCGCCCACGCTATCGTTAGGGCTGAAGCTCGCGGACCCAAGAGCCGGGGGATGCGGCCGTAACGTCCACGACCTAACAGCGCGCGTTGCGAGGCGCCACCGGCCAATATTGTTCTTGTCCCATCGCTTGGACGAAAGCCGGCTGAGATATTGATCGGTGAACCGGACGTATAATCATTCAGCAATACCCCGGCAGCCGGCTGGTCGCCTTCGGCAGGGGCCCCGCATGGCATCTCATGGGACCCACGCCGACGTGATCAACGCGTCGCTTCTGGACTTCCCAGCCGGGAAGCCGGTCACCGCCGCGCGCGAGGCCGTCCGCGCGTAACGTCGTCGCCGAGGGCGGCGAAGAGAGGAGATTGAAATGCCCAAGTCCGCCAGACGAACCACAGGTAAAAATGCGCAGAGAAATGGGGACCGTCGCCGCTCGCCGGAGATGCGCCCCGGCAAGCTCGGCGTCGAAATCCAACGCTTCGGCGCGCTCCGCCTCGCGCCGCTCGCGCTCTCCGCGGAGGCCCGCGGCGAAAGCGCCCAGCTGCTGAATGTGATCCTCGCCGACTCGATGATCCTCTACGCCATGTACAAGAAGCACCACTGGCTGGTCGCCGGTCCAACCTTCTACCAGCTGCATCTGCTCTTCGACAAGCACGCGGAAGAGCAGCAGGAGCTGATCGACCTGCTGGCCGAGCGGGTGCAGACGCTGGGCGCAGTCGCCGTCGGTGATCCGCGCCACGCTGCGGAGTTGACGACCATCGACCGGCCGCCCGACGGTGCCGAGGAGGTGCCGTCAATGATTCACCGCCTTTTGGACGCCCACGAGACCGTTATCAGCAAGGTCCGCCACGCTATCGACCGGACGGACAAGAACGCGGATTGGGGATCGAACGACCTGCTCATGAGTGACGTGCTGCGCCGCAACGAGCTTCAAGTCTGGTTCGTCTCGGCCCACCTCGTCGATGTCCCTCTAGTGGGCGACAAATAGCAGAGACTACGCGCTGCAATGATCGCTCGATCCGGCCACGGAACTGAGCACGGCAAGCGCTACGCCGATCCAGCGCGTGAGCCCTTTACCCAGGCCGGCTTGACGAACCTGTTACGGTGGGAGAGAGATGACCCCGAATTTTGAAGGAGGGACCGATGGCCATCGAGAAAACAGCGGATAAGGCGAGCGGAGGAACGGCCGCGATGAAGGTTACCGTAAGCCGGAACGGTCCCTACATCGTCGAGGGTGCGATCCCGCTTGCCAATCAGACGATAGAGAGCGACTCGGAAGGTGGCTCCAGAGAGTGGCTTGATGGGCAACCGTTCGAAGTCGCCGAAGTGTATGACCTCTGCCGCTGCGGGCAGTCTTCGAACAAGCCCTTCTGCGACAAGACCCACCTGAAAGTAGGATTCGACGGAACAGAAACGGCCTCTAGGGCTCCATATCTCAATCAAGCGGACGTATTTGAGGGGCCGGTGATGGACCTGACCGACGCTCAGCCGCTGTGTGCAAGCGGCCGGTTCTGCGATCCTGATGGCAGCATCTGGAATCTGATCGAGCAGACGGACGACCCCGACGCCCAAGAGAAGGTGAAGCACCAGAGCGGTCATTGTCCCTCCGGGCGGCTTGTCGTTTGGGATAAGGCCACCAGGAAACCGTACGAGCCCGTCTTCGAGCCGTCGATCGGCCTCGTCCAGGACCCGGTCGCCGGCGTGAGCGGCCCGATCTGGGTGAGGGGCCGGATAACCATCGAATCAGCGGACGGCCGGGCGTACGAGATCCGAAATCGAGTTACCCTCTGTCGCTGCGGCGCCTCCAACAACAAGCCCTTCTGCGATGGTTCGCACATCACTGTAGGCTTCAGAGACGGCTCATGAATGGCCGCAGTGGCACACGCGACGCGACGAAGTCCGTGAGTATTGTGGGCCTGGGCGGCTCTTTGCGGCCCACCTCAAGCAGTCGTGCGGCTCTGAAGACGGCGCTTGAGGGTGCGGCAGACGCGGGGGCGAAGGTTGATCTGCTCGACCTGCGTCAGCTCAACCTTCCGATGTACGACCCCAGCTCGGACCACGTACCAGAGTCCGTAAACCGCCTCGTCGAGGCGGTTTACGCGGCCGATGGCATGATCTGGAGCAGCCCCCTATATCACGGGAGCATCAGCGGCTCGTTCAAGAATGCCCTGGACTGGCTAATCTTGCTGGCCAAGCGTGAGCCGTCATACCTGACGGACAAGGTGATTGGTCTGATCAGCGTGGCGGGCGGGACTCAGGGGCTGCAGGCGATCAACACGATGGAGTTCATCATCCGGGCGCTGAGAGGCTGGGCGGTGCCGCTCGTCGTCCCGATTCCCCAATCATGGCAAGCGTTCGAGGATACCGGCCATCCGGCTAACTCTCAGATCGAAGAGCCGTTGAAGACACTCGGTGGAGAAGTCGTGCGGGTGAGCCGGCGGCTCGTTCAGAAAGAGGTCACCGACCCCGCCGCCGCCTGCGCGGCGGCTGCAGCGCGCCTGGCCCGAGTTGTAAGTACATAGCGGCCAGGTGGGTAGTTCCGGACCACGCACGGAGGAGAGGAGAGGAGACCCGCTTCAACCGCCCCCACGTCGACTATAGGATGCGCATAGGAGCTAGCGATGGACGACGCACAGATCCTGCAGCAAATAGAAAAGCTCGTGGACGAAGAGCGAGAGCTCCGCGATCAGGCGAAGAGCGAGCTGGCTGACGAAAAACGCGCGCGCCTGGAATCTCTCGAGGTCGCTTTGGACCAGTGTTGGGATTTGCTTCGGCAACGGCGCGCTCTCCGAGAGTTCGGCGAGAACCCGGAACGCGCACACACCCGCGACGCCACCACCGTCGAGCGCTACGAGCAATAGATTCGGGAAGCGCGGGCTGGTAACAGCGGTGGTACCGTAGAAATTGCGCGGCGGCAGGAAGGGTAACTCCAATGATCAAAATCCGACGAGACAACGAAATCTACGACATCGAGGGTGGCTGGTTTCGCGCTCGCTGGCACTTCTCGTTCGACGAATACCGCGACCCGGAAAACGACAGCTTTGGCGCGATGCGCGTCTTCAACGACGACCGCCTGATCCCTGGCGCGATCTGGCCCCTCCACCCCCACAAAGACATCGAAGGGCTCACTTACGTCGTAGAAGGAAGCTTCGGACATCAGGACAACGTCGGCGGGGCGTACGGGCCGCTGCCAGCAGGCTCCGTTCAGCGCATGACCCTCGGGTCGGGGGCCCTGCATTCGGAGCAGAATGCTTCAAAGGACGAGCCGATGCGGTTCATTCAGATCTGGATCGTGCCCGACACGCCGGGCCTCAAGCCGCAGGTCGAGCAGCGAGTTTTTACCAAAGAGGACCGAACGAACCGGCTACTCCGGGTCATGGGTCCCGACAGCAACGGCGGCGTGAAGATTCACCAGGACACGTCCCTGTACGTCGCGTCTCTCGAAGCGGGGACCGAAGTTAAGCATGAAATCGGTGAGGGTCGGGGTGTGTACGCTTACTTAATAGAAGGGGCGGCCACGTTCGACGAGGACGACGTCACCACGGGCGACGCGGCCAAGGTGACGGACCAACCCGAGCTGCGGATTCGGGGTCGCGAGCAGAGCGAGCTAATTCTGGTCGACGTGCCTATGCGATTCGAGCCGGTTGGCATCTGGCGGGGGCGGATCTAGAAGGAAACGACGATGGACATCGCTATAGACGACCTAAATGTCGAGCACAATTTCGATGCACGGCGCTTCGAAATCCACTACGGCGACCAGATGGCGCGGTTGGAGTACCACCTGCGTGGTCGGACGATCGTCTACACGCACACGGTCGTCCCGCTCGCACTCGAGGGGCACGGAATCGCCGGAAGGCTGGCCAGGGCGGCGCTGGACTATGCCCGTGACAGGGGCCTTTCCGTCGTGCCTCTGTGTCCTTACGTCGCCGACTACATCGGGAAGCATCCGGAGTACGAGGATCTTGTCGCGGGCGAGGATAGAGAAAGCCGATGACAACTGAACAGCGCCACCAGCCTGATGTTCTCAAGCAATACGAGGCTCCCGGTGTCGTGGTGCATTGGGAACCGAAGCTCTGCATTCACGTCTCGAACTGTGTTCGCGCGTTGCCTCACGTGTTCAATCCCGACGCGCGTCCGTGGGTAAACGTCGAAGCCGCTTCGGCCGATGAACTTGCCGGCGCCATCGAAACGTGTCCCACAGGCGCATTAAGCTATGTTCGAACGGACGGCACGCCACAGGAGACGCCGGCGTCGCCGACTCAGGTCCAGCCCCGGCCAAATGGGCCGCTCTTTGTTCGCGGCGACATTGAGGTAATTGATGCTGAGGGCAACGTGACACGCCGGGCTACCCGCATCGCGTTTTGCCGCTGCGGGCAGTCCCGCAACAAGCCCTACTGCGATCTAAGTCACCTGGCCACCGGCTTCCGGAGCTAGTTACTATCTTCTCTTGTAAGTAGTTGATTGACCTTTGTCAGGCCCCTCTCTAATATTGAAGTGACAAAATCACTTTGTCGCGCGAGGGAGATTTTGGAAAGGGCTTACGAAACTCAGACAGGATGCCCGGTGGCAGCGACCCTGGACGTTATCGGCGATCGATGGACCATCCTCATCCTCCGCGACTTAGTCCTTGGCCGGAGTGGGAAGTTCAGCGACCTGCTTGAGTCGCTTCGGGGCATCTCGCCCAACCTCCTCGCGCAGCGACTCAAACGGCTCGAGCGAGAAGGAATTCTTGAGCGGTTCTTCTACAGCGATCATCCGCCGCGAGCGGAATATCGCTTCACGCAGAAGGGCAGGGAGCTGGGCTCCGTCGTTCGCGCGCTCGCCCAATGGGGTTACGCGCACCGGCTGACCGACGAGGAACGCACCGCCGCGTCTGCCCTGCTGGCCGGCAGCAGCTCCGCCCGTCGTCGCTGAGCCTGGCTGGGAACGGGGCAGCTCAAAGCCGGCAACCATCAAAAAGACGGCACATAAGCTGGCTCGGGACGAAGCCGACATCAAAAGTACTTCCCGGGAATACGCGCCACAGCTCAGACCCGGTCATCCCATAATCCGGACGACCGACGGTGTCAACATCGCCCATTACTCGCTCGACGAGGATCCATCTGCCGGACGGAACTAATGCAAGAGTTCAGGCAATTTCGCGAGTGCGTCGCGCATGGCTCCGAGGTCAGCACGCGATACCTGTAGCAGTTCTGGCGGAGGTTCGTGGAGTGCTTCGTTGAGCGCTGCCTTCATGGCGATTCCCTCCGATGTCAGGACGACAGTCTTGACCCTCCGGTCGCCGGCCACCGCGCGCCGTTCGACGAGGCCTCGTTGCTCCAGGCGGTCCACCATCCAGGTCGCATTTGAGGCGTCGCACGACCAGGCCGCAGCAAGAGAACCCATGCTTTGGGCCATCTCTGAGTCAAGGTGCATTAGCGCCTTGGAGTCTCCCGGAGTCAGGCCAAAACGCTCAAGAATCCGGTCGCGTTGCTCGTGCGTGGCCACAAGGAAATCAAATATTTGACTCCAGACTTCCGCGGCCAGCTCCGCTTTCGTGGCTGATCGGGTAGACACCATGTAGTAATTATACATTGAAGCCAATCCAATTTCCAAGATGTAACAAATTGCTAGCAATTGGATATTTGAAGCGGCTTTATGCTTGAATAAATTCAACTATCGGGATAAAGTGACGTTATGAACCACATAGCGATCGAGGCGACAGGCCTGACGAAGAAGTTCGGCGACGTTGTCGCGCTCGATGGCGTTAGCGTCAGCGTTCCTAGCGGGAGCGTCCTGGGCCTGCTTGGCCCCAATGGTGCCGGGAAGACGACCGCCGTTCGTATCCTGACCACAATCATTCGCCCCGACAGCGGATCGGCGCGAGTCCTTGGCTACGACGTCGTGAGCAACGCGTCCGCCGTCCGGTACCGGATCGGCCTCGCGGGGCAATACGCGGCGGTCGATGGCAACCTCACCGGTCGGGAGAATTTGCGCTTAATCGGGCTCCTGACCCAGATGCCTCGCAATACTATCGCTGCACGCGCGGACGTTCTGCTCGAACGCTTCGAGCTGACAGAGGCCGCCGATCGTGTGGTGCGCACGTATTCGGGCGGCATGCGGCGGCGCCTTGACCTTGCTGCCGCGCTCGTCCACCAACCCCCCGTGCTTTTCCTTGACGAGCCAACCACTGGTCTCGACCCCCAGGGACGGCTCGAGTTGTGGGATGTCATCAGGGACCTTGTGTCGGACGGCACAACGGTTCTGCTGACGACTCAATACCTCGAAGAAGCGGACAAGCTAGCCGATAACATCGCTGTTGTTGACCACGGAAGGATTATCGCGGAGGGAACCCCAGCCGACCTTAAGGCAAGGGTGGGGAGCACCATGATCGAGATTGGTCTGCCTGACGAGGGCGAAGCCGTGCGCGCGAAATCAGTGTTGGCACGCTTCAGCGAAGACGTGGAACCCGACGGCCGCAAAGTCCGCATGAGGATCAATGATGGTGCTCGCGTCCTTATCGACGTACTGCGCGCGCTCGACGCCGCGCAGCTCACGCCGGCCACAATGGCCGTCAGAGAGCCGACCTTGGATGACGCATTCCTTGCCCTGACCGGACGCCAGCCTGAGCCGAGGGAATCTCCCGACCGGCAGGCGGTTGCTGTGGGAGGTGCCTGATGACGTTGACAGCTACTTCGTTTCCTCGTCCGATTGAACACAATGGTCTTGGCCGCCTTGTCAGCGCGATGTCAGACATACTCGCTGTGACTTGGCGCAACCTCCTCGGCTATAAGCGAGTGCCACAGCTGCTTGTGTTCTCGACGATCCAGCCGGTGATCTTCGTACTGATGTTCCGGTACGTCTTCGGCGGCGCCATCACGGTACCTGGCGTTAGCTACGTAGACTACCTCATGCCTGGTATCTTCACGCAGGTGGTTGTCTTTGGATCTGTCGGCACGGCAATCGGCCTGGCCGCCGACCTCAACACCGGCCTCCTTGAACGTTTCCGTTCGCTGCCCATGGCGCGTCCAGCGGTCCTGGCTGGACGTACGACAGCCGACCTTGCGCGCAACGTCTTTGTGGTGCTGCTGATGGCCGCGGTCGGCTTCGTCGTCGGCTTCCGAGTGCATACAAGCGCGCCGGAATTTATCGCCGGTCTCGCACTCGTATTGCTTTTCGGCTACACGTTCTCGTGGGTCTTCGCCACAGTCGGGCTCTGGGTGCGCGACCCGGAGTCGGCCCAAGCTGCCGCATTCCCGGTCCTCGCACCGCTGGTCTTTGCATCGTCAGCCTTCGTTCCGACGAACACAATGCCGGACTGGCTACGCGTCTTCGCGGAGCACCAGCCGGTGTCTGTCACGGCGACGGCTGTGCGCGGGTTGATGCTTAGTGGCGCGTCGACTTCCGACATCGTTCAAGCTGTCGCGTGGTCTGCTGCCATCCTGCTGGTGTTTGTACCGCTGGCGATCTGGCGCTACCAAAGAACCGCCTAGGGTTTTTTAGCCCGTCGACCATGACCAGGGCGTGGCCTCAGATTGGGCGCCTGATTCTACCAACAGTTCGGTCAATCGGGCCGATTTGGTTGAGGCCACACGTGTGATCTGTGTCACAGTCTCCGGACCTGCCGAGTTCGCACGATATCGCCATCGGACGTCGAATGGGGTCGGCGCTCCGGCTTTCCTGAGGCTCGCCGGATTTGCGGGGCCTCGCAGCCATCCGGCAAACGGCGCCAGAAGCGGTCTCTCCTAGCAGTTTGTCCATCAACGGCGGTCGCCCATCCACGGCGGGACGAGAGGAGTTCCAACCCGGTGACGGACCCGGTTCGAATTCGAATAGCCCAAGTCCTAGGACCCATTGCCCACGAGAAACGAGTCCTCAGTCTGAGTCCCCCCGGCGCCAGGTCTCCGAACCTAAAGGTAGTGGGCTTCGCTATGAGTTACAGACAATGATCGGACTTGGATCTGGAACGAATCAGCTGGCCGCGGAGTCGCTAGTCGCAGGCGCGCATGCTCGCGTTTATCTTCGCCACCAGGGCGTTGTTTCGCCGCACGAAGTCGATGATCACGTCCAACTCGCTGTCGGTAAAAGTCGACCAGAGCTCGATCAGCCCGTCGGCAAGAGGCTGGAAAAGCGCTCCAATCTCACCCAGGTTCTCGTCTACCGGTTCGACAATCACGCAACGCCGGTCGTGTTCGTCGGGCCGCCGGCGAACGTATCCTGCGCGTTCCATCCGGTCGATGAGCCGCGTCGTCGCCCCGCTCGAAAGTCCGGTCCGCTCGGCGAGCTCCCCCGCCGTCATAGGGCCGAGCGTGTTCAGGAGGTCCATCGTCTCAATGTCGGTCGCATGCATGCCGACGCGCTCGGCGACCGCCTGGCTGAACAGGGCGTCGAACGAGCTCATCAGGCGCATCTCTCGGGACAGCTCCTCAATTTTTCGCGTCAGAGCTGGGCTGTTGGGGCCGCGTCGGGGCCAGGATTTAGTCTTTGTGATCTTGGTCACAGTCTGTTGCTCAGGTGTTGACATGCAGATTGCACTCCGCGTATCATCTGCACCATGCAGATACTGCACTGTGCAGAATGTGCATCACGCTCATTCTAGCACAGTTGAGAAGGAAGGAGTACTAGAAATGCCAAAGCTCGTTGTCGGCACTTTCCTCACCGTAGATGGCGTCATGCAGGCGCCGGGGGGACCCGATGAGGACCGCGAGGGTGGATTCGAGCACGGCGGTTGGTCGGTCAACTACTGGGATGACGTTATGGGCCAGCTAATCGTCGAGTCTACGCTTCAAGGAGACGTACTGCTGCTCGGGCGGAAGACCTACGAGATCTTTGCCGCCCACTGGCCGAATGTCGGTGGCGATGATCCCATCGCGGCCAAGCTCAACAGCGTGCCAAAGTACGTCGCCTCACGGACCCTCGAAAAAGTCACGTGGAACAACGCGACTCTCGTCGAGGGAGACGTCGCTAAGGCGGTCGCCGCGCTTAAGGATCAGGCCGGGAGCGAGATCCAGGTGCACGGCAGTGGCGACCTGATTCAGACCTTGATCGAACACGATCTCGTCGACGAGTACCGGCTTTGGTTCTTCCCGCTGGTGCTCGGCAATGGCAAGCGGCTCTTCGCCGCTGGAGCCGTTCCCGCCGCTTTGAAGCTGGTCGACACGAAGACTTCCAGTACAGGCGTGGCCATCCACACCTACGAACGCGCCGGCGCGATCCAGTACGGCTCATTCGAAGTCGATGTGCAGGGGAAGACGGAGGCGCTGTGGACCTGATGCCCATGCTAAGCGCATCAACCGCCACAACGCGGCTCATACAAGGAGGATTGCCATGAAGTCCATCGCTCAGTTTGCCTATCGCAGGCGTCGCTATGTGGTTGTCGGCTGGATTCTAGCTCTAGTCGGCGTGTTCGCATTGTCCGGGGCCTTTGGCGGCGAGTTCAGCACTGAGTTCAAGCTGCCGGGCTCCGAAAGTCAGAAGGCCCTCGACCTGCTCAAGAAGAGCGGCGTTAATGATCGCACCGGCCACCAGGGCCAGGTAGTGTTCGAGGCTCAGCAGGGGGTGCAAGACCCCGCCGTCAAGCAAGCAGTCGAGGGCCTGCTAGGCGACATCCGTTCCGCTGTGCCGGGCGTGGAGACGATAAGCCCCTATCAGCCCGGGAAGGACTACCAGATCGCTAAGGGCGACAAGATAGCTTACGTCGAACTGAACTTCTCCGACCGCAATTATGAGAAGTACACGGACGACGCGGATGTCATCAAGGGTCTGCGGAACAATGTGAACGTGCCGGGGTTGCGGATCGAGCTCGGCGGCGACATGTTCGCCGAAGCACCCGCGCTTTCCAGCGAGTTCATTGGCATCATCGCAGCCATCATCATTCTGCTCATCGCGTTCGGGTCGGTCATCGCGATGGGGCTGCCGATCATCACGGCCTTGTTCGGCATAGGCATCGGCGTGGCAATAATCGGACTGCTGACAAACGTAATGGCTATACCGAACTTCACCACTCAGCTCGCAGCCATGATCGGTATCGGCGTCGGCATAGACTACGCACTGCTGATAGTATCCCGTTACCGCGACGGCTTGCGCGAGGGCATGGAGCCACGGGAGGCGATCGCCCTAAGCCTAGACACCTCCGGCCGCGCGGTCCTCTTCGCTGGCGTGACGGTCGTTATTTCGCTTCTGGGCATGTTCCTGATGAACCTGGATGCGATGCGCGCCGTCAGCACGGGCGCCATAGTCGCCGTTTTGATTACCATGCTGGCCGCCCTGACGCTGGTGCCGGCCATTCTCGGTTTTGCGGGGCGGAACATCGATAAATTTGGCCTGCCTCACCGCCCGGAGAAGCCGGGCGAGATGCACCGCACAATTTGGTGGCGGTGGAGCCGCGTCATCCAGGCTCACCCCTGGCCGGCACTGATCGCGAGCGTTGCGGTTCTCATCGTGCTTGCGATCCCTCTGCTGTCGCTGCGGCTCGGCTTTGGCGATGCCGGTAACCGCCCTGAATCGGACAGCAGCCGCCGCGCGTACGATCTGCTCTCCGAAGGGTTCGGCCCCGGCTTCAACGCCCCCCTCCTCGTTGTCGCGCAGGGGAAGAACGGGCCGCCCGAGAGCAAGGACCTAGACACGCTTGCGAGCCGCCTTGAATCGACATCTGGCGTTGAGTCAGTGACCAAGCCGGAAGTCCTCGGAAACAGCAATCTTGCTCTCATAAACGTCTTCCCGACGACGGGGCCCCAAGCGGAGGACACGACCGATCTGGTCCACCGGCTTCGCAAAGAGACGATACCGCCGGTGAAGGCCCAGACAGGCATGGACGTGCTCACGACGGGCTTGGCGCCCGGCGCAGTGGACTTTTCGGACTACGTTACTGACAAGCTGCCGATCTTTATCGGCGCGGTGCTGGCGCTGTCATTCCTGCTGCTGCTGGTAGTCTTCCACAGCGTCGTTGTCCCGCTGAAGGCTGTAATCATGAACATGTTGTCCATCAGCGCGGCCTTTGGAGCGATGATAGCGGTCTTCCAGTGGGGCTGGTTCGACTTCATCATTGGCCAGGGCAAGGAGGGGCCGATCGAGGCCTGGGCGCCGATGATGCTGTTCGCCATTATCTTCGGGCTCTCGATGGACTACGAGGTCTTCCTCCTCACGCGCGTAAGAGAGGAATACGACCGCACCGGCGACAACGCCCGCGCGGTCGCGGACGGCCTCGCCGCGACCGGACGTGTGATCTCGGCCGCAGCGGCGATCATGGTCTGCGTCTTCGGCGCCTTCGTCCTCGGCGAACAGCGTGACATAAAGCTCTTCGGTTTCGGCCTCGCTGCTGCGATCTTCATCGACGCTACGATCGTGCGGCTCATACTTGTCCCAGCGGCGATGGAGCTGATGGGCCGGGCGAACTGGTGGGCGCCCGCCTGGCTCGTCCGCTACCTGCCGACGATCAGAGTCGAAGGCGCCCGCGACCGCGGCTGGCCCGCTGCCGGGTCGGCTTCGGAGGCGAGCTGAGGAGGGCCGTGCGTAGGGCCCGACGAGAGTCGGGCCCTAGGTGACGCCCTTCGGGCCGAACACGCGCCTGGAGGACCGGTCGAGCCTAAGAGAAAGCGGGTTGGAGAAATCGAAACTTCCCTGCTAAGAGGTGAAAGATGATTCTCTTGAAATCGTGCCCCCGCTGTCACGGCGATATGATGCAGGAAGAACTGCTGGGCGAACTGGAGCTCGTTTGCCTGCAGTGCGGTCACAGGACCTATCCCGAAGCGCAGGCGAAGGAGCGGGCGCAGCCACCTCGCATCGCCAGGGCGGCCTAGATGGCGACGCCCACGGTCAGCGTTCGACACACGATCGACGATTTCTCGCCAGCCGTCACCCTCTGCAACGACTTACAGAATGAGATGCAGGTCTCCGAACTCGTGCCAGAGGTACCCCGCCTCTAGCGCCGCCGCGTAGGTCTTCCGCAGATGCGCCCTCCCCGCAAGGGCTTCCAGTATCGCGAGATGGCTGGCCTTCGGTTCGTGGAAACCGGTAAGGAGCCCGTCAACGAAACAAAGGCGCCTTTCCGGCGTAATCACGAGTTCGGTCCAACCCTGGGAGGCGATCAGCTCGCAGTTGACATCGGCCGAGCTTTCAAGCGCCCGCACCACCGTCGTTCCGACGGCAATCACCCGGCCACCCCTGTCTCGAGTGTCCCCGATTGCGTCCACAGTCCCTTGCGAGACCTCATACCACTCTGCGTACGGCGGCTCGTCTTTCTCAGGGCTCGATACACCCGCGTGCAGGACTAAAGGCGCCATCCCGACGCCTTTCCCGCGGAGCGCCTTGATCACGTCAGGGCTGAACGCGCGCCCCGCGGACGGCATCTCCGCCGAGCCCGGGCGGTTGGCGTACACAGTCTGGTACATCTCGAGCGGCCACTCCTGCCTTACGTACGGATACGCGATTGGCTTTCCCCAGCGCTGAAGGTAGGCAAACGCTGGTTGCGGCAGATCGAGCCGCGCGCGCCAGAGCCGCCACGAGCCGGAATACGGCTCGAGGAATGTCGCGATCCCGCCATCAGGCAGAGCAAGTCGCTCCCCCGCTGTCATCACGGTCTTCCTCGCCTCGACCACCCAGATTTGCCCATCCAGTTGCGTTGACAGATGGAGGGCGATTTGGCCGCCGTCCGGCCTCGTAGCCGTTAAGGCCGCGGGTAGCGTCGCCGAGATGTTCACGACGAGAAGGTCGTCCGCGCTTAGAAACGCCGGAAGCTCATCGAACCGCGTATGGATGATGCGGTCATCCGTCCGATAGCTAACGAGTAGGCGCACCTGGTCGCGGGCCAGTCCTCGAGCCTCGGGCGGCTCGCGCGCCTCCAATTCTTTCGGGAGGACGAAGTCAAGGTCGTCCATCGCCACAACCACTCTGCCTATCTCCCGGTCTCTGCCACGGCGACTATCTCCTGTGCTTTGAACCGGCCAAATCCTGCCGTCTCCTCCTCCACCAATCGCGCGAAAGCCGGCGCCGAAACCTCCGGCCCAGGCAGGCGCGAGAGGTCCACGCCCGGCTCGGCGTGGCGGTGCATCTCCGTATTCATATCCCCCGGGTCCACCACGTATACTCGGATGCCGCTTCCCGCTAACTCTTCGGCCAGGACGCGCGACATCTGCTCGAGGGCAGCCTTGCTTGCGCCATACCCGCCCCAGCCCGCATACGCCTCGACGCCGGCATCCGAGGTGACGTTGATAATCACCCCGGTCGCTCGGGTGCGCATCTGCGGCAGCACAAGCTGTGTCAGGTGCAGCGGAGCGCTCACGTTCACGCGCAGAATTCGCTCCATGTCTTGCCATGAGAGCGAGTCTAGAGGAGGCATCGGGCTCGGCCCCAATTCAGATGCGTTGTTCACAAGAACGTCGATGCGGCCGAACCGCTCCAGGCCCTCCTCCACTAACCGCTCCGCTTCTTGCGACACATCCGCGGCAACGCTGACGACTTCCGTCCTCTGCCGCAGCTCCGCCGCCGTTCGCTCGAGCGACTCGGGGTGGCGGGCGGCGATTACCAGCCGAGCGCCCCGCTTTGCGTATTCTCTTGCGATCTCCAGACCCAACCCCTTCGATGCTCCCGTTATCAGCGCCACGCTGTCTTGTAATCTCATGTTTTCTCCTCTACCACCACGATAAGGAAGGCCGCCGCCCGCAACATCGGGCGGCGGCCCCGGTCACCCACCGCAATCAGTCCTAGGACTACAGACTTACTCGATCTCGAACAGCTTCTCTCTGACGGCGTAGAGCGCCGCCTGCGTGCGGTCAGCGAGCTGGAGTTTCGACAGGATGCTGCTTACATGCGTCTTCACCGTCTTCTCTGCAACACCCAGCTCCAGCGCGATCTCTTTGTTCGAGCGCCCTCTCGCGAGCAGCCGTAGCACTTCCATCTCCCGGTCCGTAAGCGCCTCGGACGCCGACGGACGCGCCTGGTGAGCGAACTCCTGCATTAGCGTCGCCGCGACCCTCGGGTTCAGCAGAGCCTCATCGCGCATAACCGTACGAATTGCCTCGCTCAACTCTTCGGGGCGCACGTCCTTCAGCAGGTAGCCGGCCGCCCCAGCCCGCACGGCCGCGAACACCTTCTCGTCATCTTCGAAGCTCGTTAGCACGATAACCTTCGCCGGCACGCCGGTAGTCCGGATCTGGCGGATGGCTTCGATACCATCCACCCGGGGCATAACCACATCCATGACCACGACATCCGGCCGTAGAGCGTTGGCAAGCCTCACCGCCTCGCCACCGTCGCCGGCCTCGCCCACGACCTCGATATCGCTCTGAGCCTCGAGGAACGCGCGCAGGCCCTGTCGCACGACCGCATGGTCATCCGCAATCAGGACGCGGATCTTCTCACTCAACCGGGACCTCCAGCTCGACCCGAGTCCCCGCCTCACTCGACTCGATGCGAAGGGCACCGTTGATTGACTCCGCGCGCTCCTCCATCGAGGTGATTCCCAACTTTGTCGCCCGCAACTCTGCGGCCTTTGGTTCGAACCCCTTTCCGTCATCCGCGACCAACAGGCTGATCATGGCGTCCCTGGAACTCAGTTCCACATCAATCCTGTCAGCTTGCGAGTGCTTGATCGCGTTATTGAGCGCCTCCTGGGCGATTCGGTACACCTCGCGCTCGACTGCCGGCGGGGGCCGCGCCGCGACGTTCTCCTTGAACTCGATTCGCATGGGATACACGCGCCGCAGGACGTCGATGTGCTTGCGCAGCGTCGCCACCAGTCCTTCCGCGTCGAGGTCAGCCGGACGCAGCTCAAATATGAGCGACCGCATCTCCTGTGTCGCTGCGCGTGCCATTTCCCGCAGACCCTCGAGTTGCGTCTTCGCTTTCGCCGCATCGCGATCAACAAGCGTCGCCGCCGCTTCGGCCACGAGCGATATGCTGAACAGCGTCTGACTCACGGAATCGTGAAGCTCCCGCGCCAATCGTGTCCGTTCCTCAACGACGGACAGCTCGCGGCTGCGTTCGAATAGCCGCGCATTCTCGATGGCAATCGCGGCGTGGGCCGCCAGCATCTCCACCGCGGCCTGGTCGTCTTCGCTGAATTCGTCCGCGCCAATCTTGTCAGTCAGATAAAACGCCGCGATCACCCTGCCCTTCGCCAGAATCGGCACGCCCAGGAAGGAGCTCATTCTGGGATGAGGTGGTGGCCACCACTGAAAACGCGGGTCCGTACGGATGTCGCTCGTTCGGTAAGGCGCCGTCTCGGTCAACATCGCACCCAGCAGGCCATGAGTCCGCGGAAGAGGCCCGATCGCCTCGATCTGCGCCGCGCTCATCCCGGACGTAATGAACTGTGCGAAGCCGCCCTCGCCGTCCGGAATCCCAAGAGCCGCGTATCGCGCCTTTACCAGCTCTCGCGCACTCTCGACCAGGCGCTGAAGGATCGGCGCGACGCGCAGCTCGGCCGCGCCATCGCCAGCACTGCATCATTGATCGCTTTTAGTAGCGATGCACTCTGGGCGGCGTCAGCCGGGCCCGGCTCTGGGCTCATCGCAACTCAATGGTAGCAGGGGCTTAATGACAGACGCGTGATGATGCAGGAATCCCGAGGCGGGCCCGTTACGACGCGTGGTTCATGACTACATTGGCCCGAGTCATCGAGAAAGGAACGAATGGTCGGGGCGGCCGGATTCGAACCGGCGACCTCTTGAACCCCATTCAAGTGCGCTACCGGACTGCGCTACGCCCCGACGAAGCCCATGCTAGCATCCGCCTCCATCCCCTACAAGAAAAAGAGACGTCTCGGACGACTAGAGATACGAATGCGACACCGTGACCGCCAGCAGGCCGCCCAGCGCGACAACGGTGAACTCGCTCGCGGTCCGCAGACTGAGACGGTCCGCCAGGTAGTTGTGCATCATGCCTGTCATCAGGTAGAGCCCCAGTAGGAGGAACACAGCAGCCGAACTTCCCTCCAGCGGCAAGAAGTGCGTCGTCCACGCCGTTTGCCCCAGCAGCACCCCGATCGCCAGCGCATACAGCATCGTGCGATAGGTATCCATTCCCTCTTCGCGCAACACCTCGATGGCCAGCAGAAAGCTGACGATTCCGGCTGCGAAGGACGCGGTGAGAAGACTGAGATCGAAGTCGTAGATCGTCGCGAAGAACAAAAAGGCTATGACATACGTCGCCAGGTTTAAGACCAGCCGCGTCTTTTGATAGCTCGCCGAGTCGCGGTCTACCGACTCGTATTCCGCCCGGAGGATCGCCCAGAACGGAACGCCGGAGAGCAGGCCCGCCCCTATCGTCCAATGGCCCTCCGCCACCTCTTCGAGGAACAGCCCGAGACCCAGTGTGAACAGCACCGGCACGAAGAGATAAAGCGCCGTGTCGTCCAGCCGCTGGAAGCGCGCCCTGGGATGTGTGCGCACAACGTGGTCGGTGCCAATCGTTACGAGTCCGCAGAGCAGCAGCAGAATCCAGTTCTGGGTCGGCTCTACTGCCAGAAAAAGGGTTAGCGTCAGCGCGAACACGATCGACAGGGCAGAAACCGTGTCGAAACGGCTGATCGTCCCGCTAACAGCGTCAGTCGCCCGGTCCGGCAGGCGGTCCAGGGTCCGGACCCGGGTGAATTGCTTCACGTGCGAATAGACTAGATGGCCTTCACGACGGTGTCAAACGTGCCCGCCAGGTATCACCCGATGATATCGAGAGATTAAGGAGCAAGACCACTCGTCACGGCCTATCTCTCCCCGTCATTGTCCACCAGCGCCTCTCACTGACGCCACCTGCTCCAGTGTCCGGCGCAGGCGCTCACGCCAACTACCGTCCAGCTCCACACGCAGACTGTTGCGCCCTACCTGCACCCCCTTCGCGACCACGCTTTCAAGCGCCTCGCGAGCCAGCGGTTCCCCTTCCTTCATTCGTACAACAGCGACCCCATCTTCCGTCGTAATCGATTGCGCCTGCACCTGCGCGGCCAGGGACCGCAACGAGATAACGTACAGCAGGTTGCGCGCCGCCGCAGGTGGTTCACCGAAGCGGTCGGCCATCTCTTGGCCGATGGCCGCCACTTCTTTCGGCTCGCCCGCCGCGCTCATACGTTGGTACAGCGCGAGGCGGACGTTGAGGTCAGGAACATAGGCGGGCGGCAGGTGCGCCGAGAGCGGAAGGTCAATCGTCAGCGGCGTCCCGTCAGTATCCGGCGGCGGCGGCTCGCCGCGCATCACCGCCCGCATTTGCTCAACGGCGCCCGACAGCAGCTTCACATATAGGTCGAACCCGACGGCGGCCATGAACCCGCTCTGTTCGGCTCCCAGCAGGTTGCCTGCCCCGCGGATCTCCAGGTCCCTGAGCGCGATCTGGAACCCCGCGCCCAACTCGGTCGCCTCGAAGATCGTCTGTAGTCGCTGGCGCGCAGTCTCCGTTAGCCTCGCCTGGCGGTCGTAGAAGAGATAAGCATACGCGCGATGCGCTCCTCGCCCGACACGGCCGCGCAACTGGTACAGCTGCCCCAGGCCAAGCTTGTCGGCCTGGTTGATGATGATCGTGTTCACGTTCGGAATATCCAGCCCGGATTCG
>Ga0209376_1001359_pt1 | contig 24840 bp, 23 predicted proteins | sample GraSoiAngelo_134_FD_185891 | JGI IMG/M metagenome (GOLD analysis project Ga0209376, IMG submission 185891) | Grasslands soil microbial communities from the Angelo Coastal Reserve, California, USA - 14_0929_05_30cm (SPAdes) (version 2) | ecosystem: Environmental > Terrestrial > Soil > Grasslands ... | reverse complement strand
CGGTGCGGCATCGGCGAAATTCAACTTCCCGCAACGCAACCGGGCAGCTCGATCATGCCGGGCAAGGTAAACCCGGTGATGTGCGAATCGGTCATGATGGTGTCTGCGCAAGTGATCGGCAACGACGCGACCATCACCTGGGCGGGGGCAAACGGAAACTTCGAATTAAACGTCATGATGCCGGTAATGGCGCATGATCTTCTCGAATCGATCCGGCTGCTTGCGAACGTTGCCGATGTTTTCTGCGACAAATGCGTGCGTGGCATTGTTGCGAACGAGGAGCGCTGTCGCGAGTTGATCGAGCTTTCCATGGCAATGGTGACCAGTCTCGCCCCAAGGATCGGTTATGATCGTGCGGCTGAAATTGCGAAAGAAAGCGTGAGAACGGGCCGCACCGTTCGTGAAATTGCCCGGCAGAACAAAGTGTTGCCGGAAAAAGAATTAGAGCGCGCGCTTGATCCGATCAAAATGACCGAGCCTGGCGACGGCGGGTCATTCGGAGGATAATTCTATGAAACGAGCCCTAGTTCGCGTCGTTATTTTGGCAATTGTTTATGCGGAGACGCATCTCGCCTTCGCTGCGGATAAGCTCGATTTATCAACGATCATTACGAAATCGGATGCGGAAGCGATTTTGGGGGAGCGAGTCAATGATCCGAAAGTGAGCAACAAGCGGGATGCGGATGGCTATGATTCGTCGTTCCAGTACTACACGGAGAAAATGGACAAGTCGCTCCTGTTCGATGTGTCGCACTTCGCGCCGGAAAAGATGACTGCAAAGCAGCGATTTTCTGTGCTTGGCTCTGCGGAGAACAAACTGGAACCAATCCAAGGGATTGGCGAAAAGGCTGCTTTTATTGAACGCGGCAGTGGCTCCGACATCACCCATACGACGATTCTTTATGTGCTCAAAGGAAATGCGATCGTGACCGTTGGCATGGCCGGGATCACCGACCCGAACGCGGCACTCGAGCAGGAAAAAACGATCGCAAGCAAGATTCTGGCACGCCTGTAGCAGGCACGCTTCTTTCCCGCGAGCCATGGTTGCGAAACTCGAAGGGCCTCAGTTTTCAGGCGGTGCAAACATCGCCATCAAATGTCCGAGCCATACGTATGAGCAGACAGTCGCCTTTTATCGCGATACGCTCGGGCTACCTTTGATTGAGGAAGAAAAGGACGGCTGCATTTTTCAATTCGGTCCGAACCGGCTTTGGATCGACAACGTACCGAACCTGAGTCATCCGGATATCTGGTTGGAACTGGAAACGAACGATACGGAAGCAGCCGCGTCATTTCTGAAAGTGCACGGCGTCACGCGGCGCGACGAGATCGAACAATTACGGGAAGATTTCGACGGCTACTTCGTTTCCGCACCTAACGGTGTCATTCATCTCGTTATCGGTCACGAGGAAGCCTAACACCAGGTGAAATGTGAAAACCGTTACAAAGTTACAAGGGGGCGACGTTTTTTAGCGCTGCGATTTTTTAACGAATAACTTCGGCGCCGCAGCCACGCCATCGTCCAACCCAGGTGCTCCAGCCATAAAAGCCCAGCAGCTGCAGGCAGCCCGCCGCGACTAACGCGTCCACGTCCGCGCGGGCGGGCGTTATTTTGCTGTCTGCGGCGGGCCCATAATAATCGTCGATGACCATCCAACATCCGTCCGCCAATTTATCGCGGTAGCAATCGATCTCGCGTTGCTTAGCCGCGTCGGCGTCTAGGATCAACAGGCCAATTTCATCTGAGCCGACCGTTTGACGGACTGCGGCGATCGTTCCCGGGTCAAAGGAGTGGCCCTTGATCAGGGTGACCATTTCCGACACGCGTCGCCTGGCGAGATTTCGTTCCAAGTCGCGCAAAATATTGCGCGTGCCGAGTCGCTTGTGTTTCAGACTTCCTCCTTGTTCGATCGCGATGAGCGCTTTTCGCTTGCCAGAATCGCGCACGCCGAATGCCGCGGCGATCGTCGCGCCGCCGACGAACGCGCCCACCTCGACGATCTGTCCCACGCATATTTTTGCAAAATGATAGATGAGGATCAGCACATCCAGATGCAGCATGGAATGTTTGTTCCGGATTTTCAGCAACTCCGCATGAATGGGCTCCTGCCGGTACTGCATGAGAGTATGCATCAGGTTGAGGCAATCGTTGAGTTGGCTGTTACTGCTCATGGGTCCCGTTCTCTGCAATGTAAGCCCGGTGATTGTGTCGTCGCGCGCGGGACAACGTCGTCCCATCACGATGAGGTCCCGCTCGACGTCCTCGAGCCGCGCAATACCTGGCAGCAGCCCCCAGCGCTGAAAGCCAAGTTGCTCAAACAATTTCAAGCTCGGGTCGTTTTGTCCGAAGATCAGACCGACGATTGCAGTGATCCCAAGCGATGGCGAACGCGCGATTGCTTCTTCCAATAAGCGCCGCGCCACGCCGCGACGCCGGAATTTTTCATCGACATAAACGCTGATTTCGGCCGTTCCGCGATACGCGCAGCGCGGAGCAAACGGTTTTAGACTGAGCCAGCCGGCGATTCGTCCGTCAGTTTCCAAGACCCAAAACGGATGTCGATCCGGTGAATGTTCTTTCAGCCAATCGCGCCGTTCCTCAAGCGTGACTGGATCGAGTTGCGCCGTGGCCAAGCGTGTCGCGATAGCGGCGTTGTAAATATCGATGATGGCAGGAAGATCGGCATCGCCTGCATCACGAATGATCATTTTTGTAGCGGCGGTCTGCGACCGCCGATTTTCTGATGTCACGGCGGTCATAGACAGCCGCTACAGAGTAGACGCGGTTTGAAAAAACGCGGTTTCGAAGGTTGGTTGAAACGGACCGGGTTTCGTTTCCCCGATTCGAAATCGCGGACTGATTTCGGATTGAGTGGCGCAATGGACTTCCATCTCGATCCTGCCGCATTTTGCGAGCGAGGCGCGCACGGTGTCCAAGGCAAGCTCCAGCGTGTTGCAATCGCGGCTGAGATGTCCAAGAACTACACGTTCGATTTTTCCTGGCAGCAATTCCTCGATCACACTCGCCGCCGCTGTGTTCGACAGGTGGCCATGCCGCGATTGAATTCTCTGTTTTACCGGCCATGGCCGATGTGTGTCGTTCCGCAAAAGTTTTTCGTCGTGATTGGTTTCGATCACCAACGTCTGTACTTCACGCAATCGTTCGATCACCATCTTCGTTGCGTAACCGAGATCGGTAATGAAGCCAAGGCCGCTCGAACCAGCGCGAAAGGCGAACCCTAGCGGATCAACCGCATCGTGCGGCACAGGGAATGTTTGCACCGTGACGTCGTAGACAGAGAACTCGGAACCGGTCGAAAAGATTCGCCAGTTACGATGTCGCGCGAACAATCCGTCGCACCGGATCGCTTCGGCCGTCAGCGCGTTGCAATAAATCGGCACGTCAAATTTGCGGCAGAGAACTTCAAGTCCGCAAACGTGATCGCCGTGTTCGTGAGTGAGAAGGACGCCATCGAGCTCGCCAGGCACGACGCCACATTGCGCCAGACGCAACACCAATTGCCGCGCGCTCAGCCCGCCATCGACAAGAATCTTGCAATGATCGGTCGCGACTAGGGCGCTGTTTCCCGCGCTGCCGCTGCCGAGCATCGTCAAGCTGAACACGGATCTTAAGTTAGCCGAGCTGCCTGAGCTCACGCAAACGGAAACGGACAAATCGGGGTGCAGTTGTTATCGGCCAATTGAGTCGGAAGCATACGCTGCAGCTGATCGACGGTTCTGATTGATGCACTTGAGTCGAGCGTAGCGCCATGTAATCGATGAGCCTTGTGCCAGAGCCATCGTTGTCGGCAACCACTCTCCGTATCAGCGCTTCGACAGCCCAATCTGCATGCAATGGAGGATGACTTGGCCAAACGGGATCGGTATCAACAATTTTGTGTTTTCCACTTCTTCGTAAGACGAACTCTTCCGCCCAGTCTTTTTCGGCTCGCACATCCGGGTCTCGATCCGTATTACGTCGCCGTCGCGTGCTGATTCGTCCATAACATGCACAAGCGAGCTGGCCAATCTTGTATTCATGAAGTTGTAAATAATCCAGTTTCCCGCCGATCGCACCAGTGCATCCACCTTTGGGGTGTTCGTCAACCAGTTGAACGCTGACGATCTTGTTGGCTGCGTCGGTCACCAGGTACAACCGGTTAAAGTGTCCTTCGAAGTTACCGTCGTATGCGACGTAAAACATCGTGTTCCTCGGAAAGCCCGGTGTGGCCAAGCTTACCCTTGATGGAATGCTACCGCGAACACCGAGGACACGCGCGGCCTCATTACAATCCATCAGGTAGCGCGCGCCGTTGTAGATATTGATGTCATAACCGCCCAGGTCCACTGCCGGCTTGCAGTGATGGGACAGCAGTCTTGCCAACTGAAGAAATTTGCATTGCCCGATGTTGCCAATTTTTTTCGTAAGAGCGAAGTATTAATCGGTTTTTCCACAAGAATGAATGTTGAACGGCAAGTTTGCTGCGATGCTCGACACGACCGGCAGCGAGAACTAGATTCGATCCGCTTGAAAACGCGCGTCTTCATTTTGGTCGCAGCGGCCACTGTTCTTCTTGGCGGCATAGTTTGCGGTCAGTCGGATCTGCCTCCTGCAAATAGTGGCAGCCTAGATTTCAAGCAGTGGGCCCTCCTCGCGATCCAAGATGGCGGACGGCGCAAACCGATTGACACATTTGCAAGAGAAACGCTGATCCGAATAACCGGAAGATCGACATATACCGATAAAGCAGGCCGGAACTGGCAGCCGAACGATTTCGTTTTGTCGGCACTGCTCGAGACGCACGATTGGAAAAGTGAGCCGATGGTACTGGTTTCATTCGGCAGACTGAAGGAGCAGCTCGGGTTCGATAAAACCCAGCGAAGATTCTCGTTCGCGCAGTTGAGCGGGTCTGCGGAATTGCACCGGCTCGCGAATGACGCGCAGGCCCTCAAGCACGCGGAAAAACCGCTCGACCGAATTCAGCAGGAAGCCCTCGCCATAAGTGACCGATTGGCGTTACTCGGGAATGTGATGAATGGAATGGCGTTGCTCATAATTCCGTCGCCGAAAAACGAAGCGGACGCCTGGATAGTGCCCGATCCAGCGGCGGTTGCGATTTATTATAATGAAAAGCAGGTCGCTCCGGTTTTCTCTGACCTGACAAAAATGATGCGCGCCTACGTGCAAGGAGACGCGTTCAATTTTGGCTCAGCAGCGCGTCAACTGCGGGAGACTTTGCGAGCGCTAAGCCCGTCGATTTATCCGCAAGAGCGACAATTGCGCATCGAATACTTCTACAATCATTTCGCAGCATTTTATCGCGCGATCTGGTGTTATGGGATTGCGCTGGTGATTCTAATCGCGGCGCACCTCCGCAAAGGCGGACGGAAATTGCAGAATATCGGCGTGGCGATTGCGGTCGTTGGTCTCGCGTTTCAGGCAGCTGGAATTGTGATGCGCTGTGTGATTGCCGGCCGCCCGCCGGTAACGAACATGTACGAGTCGATCGTCTGGGTATCGTTCGCGGTCTCATTTTTCGGGATGATCTTTTTCACGCGCTACCGGACACCGGTATATTTGCTCGCAGCATTGCCAGTGACGCTCATCGCGCTCCTGCTCGTACATCAAATGCCGATCGCGATGCCATCGAACATCGATCCACTCGTGCCGGTGTTACGCGATAATTTCTGGCTCACGGTTCATGTGCTCACGATCACGTTGAGCTATGCGGCTTTCGCGCTGGCAATGGGCTTCGGTCACATTCTACTCTGGCGGTACGCGCGCAACCCGGCGGCGGCGAGAGCAGACGCACCAATGCATTTTTGGCTCTACCGCGTGCTGCAACTCGGCGTGCTTTTGCTTGCTGCGGGCACGATTCTGGGCGGTGTCTGGGCAAACTATTCTTGGGGACGGTTCTGGGGCTGGGACCCCAAGGAAACGTGGGCGCTGATCGCGCTGCTTTGTTATATCCTCACGCTGCATGGACGGCTCGCCGGTTGGTGGAGCGAGTTTGGTTTGGTGGTTGCGAGCGTTGTCTGTTTCCTCGCAGTTTTAATGGCGTGGTATGGCGTGAACTTTGTTCTCGGCAAAGGTTTGCACAGCTATGGCTTCGGCATCGGCGGCGAGACTTACGTTGCCACATTCGTTGGCCTTGATCTTTTATTCGTCGCGTTTGCCATCTGGCGGTACCGAAAGAGCAAGCACGCGGTGAGCCCGGCAGCCGAAATCAAAAGCGAGCGAATCGCCGTCTAGCCCTGTGGTCAGGGCGCTGACCCAACGGCCTGTCGCGATCAAGTATAACAGTAAGAGATTCCTCGACTCCGCTCGGAATGACACGAGGCAACATTTGCGATCTCTGGTGGTAGCCGTGTCGGCCGCAAACGGATTTGGATCTGGGGGCACGCCCGCCACTACAGCTGATTTGTTTCCACGGTGAGCGCATTCAGAAATTCGCGGGGAGTCTCGGCATGGAGCAGAGTCGATCGTACCGCATCATCTTTCACCAACCGCGCCAGCATGCCGACACAGATCAGGTAATCATTGACCAATTGCTGCGGAACGCCGATCACGAAAATCAGGCGGGCGCGCGCTCCGTTTGCGCCAAAAGGAATGCCGGCCCGACTGCGCCCAATGCCGAGAACGATCTGATCGACCAAATCGGTGCGTGCATGTGGGAAAGAGACACCGTTTTCGACCACGCTTGGGTGTGCTTGCTCCCGCGCGAGCACTTGTTTGAGAAAAGCTTCCGGCTTGTCGATTTTGCCATTGTGCACAAGCAATTGAACGATCTCACGCAGCGCGTTTGGCATTTTGCGGGAGCGCAGCCGCAGGATTACCTGCTTTTCATCGAGAAGATCAACTAGCGCGATAGCCATTGGAACGGAGAGATTTATTGGATTATCCCGCAAAGCCAGTTATCCAGTTAAGTAACGGGCCGTGGCAACTGAAAACACAGCATTAGCTGAAAACGAGGAGAGGACGGTCTCCTTCCAGCGCAGCATTTACGATCCGGGATATGTCAACGCCATGTCGCACTTTTATCGCGGCGAAATGGGTCGGATCATGGTCTGGCGGCAGCGGCTCGACGTCACGACCAACTGGGCGATAACCAGCACCACCGCCATCATCACCATCGCATTTTCCACTCGCGAGGTGCCGCACATCATTTTCTTTTTCAATCTCGCCATCGTCTGGGTGTTGCTTTGGATCGAAGCGCGACGCTACCGTTTTTACGACGCCTTCCGCGCGCGTATCCGCATGCTGGAAGCGCATTTTCTTGTCCCGATGGTGATGGAAAATCGAGAACTGCTTCAGGGCGAATGGAAAAAACTGGTCTGCGAAGATTTGATTTTACCCTGCTTCAAGATCAGCAAATTGGAAGCGGTTGGGCGGCGATTGAAGCGCAATTACATCTTCATTTTCATCCTTATTTTAGTGGCGTGGGTGACGAAGATTTTTTTGCACGCTCCGCACGCGATGGAAGGGTTGCCCGATTTCTATCGGGCGCTGCGGGTCGGCCACATCCCGTCGTTGCTCGTCGCTTTTGTGTTCGTGGCCACCTTCATCAGCGTGATTGGCATCACGGTTTACGTGAGCAAAAGATCTTCCGGTGAAATTTCAGAATTCGGCACGCACCGTTCGCTCTGGCGGATTTAGCCGATGTTTGATGTTCGATGTCTAACGTTTGATTGGTTCTAAATGGATCAATCAACGGGCGATCACTTTCAGAAGCTTTGCGAGATCGTCGCGCGACTCCGCGCCCCGGGCGGTTGTCCGTGGGATCGCGAGCAAACTCATGAGTCTCTCCTGCCTGCTTTGATTGAAGAGGCTTACGAAGTGGCGGGCGCTGTGCGCACGAAGGACAATTCAAATTTTCGCGAAGAACTGGGCGATCTTCTTCTGCTCATTGTTATGCACGCGGAAATCGCGCGGGAAACTGGCAGATTCAATATCGACAATGTGCTCGGTGACGTGACGGAGAAACTCATCCGGCGTCACCCGCATGTCTTTGGCAAAAGCGATGTGCGCGACAGCGGTGCGGTGCTAAAACAATGGGAATCGATCAAGAGGGGCGAAAAAACAGGCAAACATTATCTTGATGATTTGCCAGCGGCGCTACCCGCGCTGATGCGCGCGCAAAAAGCGCAATCGAAAGCAGCACGCGTCAATTTCGATTGGATAGCAGTGGGCGACGTGGCCGCCAAGGTTGATGAAGAACTTGGTGAAGTGAAGCAGGCGATCGCATCGCAGGATGGGCAAGCAGTCGAAAACGAGATTGGCGATTTATTGTTCGCAGTCGTCAATCTGGCGCGCAAGTGCAAACTCGACGCGGAAAGCGCGCTGCAAACCGCGACAGACAAATTTGTCGCGCGATTCAACCGACTAGAGGACGAGTTGCGGGGGCGAGGCAAGCGACTTGGTGATGTCGATCTTGCTGAGCTGGATGCGATTTGGGACGAGATCAAAGAAGTGACAAAAGACGGATCACGAATGACGAACGAGTGACGAAGCGTCGTCGGTGATTCCCTGCCGGCTTTACTTAGTCACTGCGATGCTGCGGCCCCTGGATGGGAACCGTAATTGGCACTCCCGTCTTGAAGAAACCGATCACAGCAAATTCATCCTGCGGCGGACGGTTGGAATCGAAACGGAAATTATAGAGAGTACCCCAGCGGATCGCATTTGCATTTGGGTTTTGCGCAAGCGTCTCGCAGCTCCAAGTCAGAGAGCCCCCCGTTACCACCGATGTCCAGGGAGTGCTGCTGTATCCCGTGTTTCCCACCGTTCCATCGTTTGCCCATCCAGGTTCCTGGGGCGGCGCATGAAAACCTATGTTTCTGATGCGGCGTCCCGTAGGCACAGCAAACGATTGAATCGCGCGATCCAGATTCTCGTTATAGATCGCATACTCGTAATGCCAAATTCCAGTGGATGGGTTGGTCACTCTATAGCCAACGAACGCAATGCCATCGTTTCCCGCATCGGGCTCGATCTTATTGATGGTTGCTCCAGTCCAGGCAAAGATGGCAGGGTTCTTTTGCACCGTGGATCCAACCGGCGAAAAGGTGAAATGCGTCGTTCCGCTGACACTGAACTGACGATAGGAGACGTTGTTATACATGTTGCATTGCCCGGGATTAGCCTGGCACCAGGCGTATTCATGGGGAGTGACGTATTGACCTTCGGCGAAATAGGTCGCGCCCGGATTTTGCGTTGTGTCCAGGTCGCTCATTGCCACCGTGACCCGGTGCGAGGTGCCTGTATGCGTGTGGCCGGTGTGGTCGGCCGGGCTTGGCGATCCTGGGAAGACGCCCGTAAAGGGATTCACCCACGCGCGCGAGCCCAGCCCACTTTGGCTATAGTTTAAGCTCGCCGAGTACGGATCGGAGCATCCAGAGCATAGATTGGAGCCAGTAGTGCAACCACTGGTGCTGCAGCCAAAGCCGCAGTCGTTGCCTTCCAACGCAAAAAATGCGTGTTTCAGCCAGGATTGGCCAACTTGTTCGAACCGCTCGATGTTGTCAGTTCCGCCGCTCATTCGATAGAGGTTCTGCGGAATGACGGGATGATCGTTGTTCGGCAAGCTAAACCAATGCAATGGCGCTTGCCCGTTATTACAGGAGGTCGTTCCCACCCCCAGCCCGACAAAGCTTCCACTACTTCCACCTTGCTCCACGGAAGGCAGATCTCCAACGATGACATCCGGGCCTGCGACAGTTCCAACCGAGGGCTGAGCAGCCTGTTCTCGTGCGCTGGCCACACCCTGCAGAGGCGGCATCGTCACCGATTGCAGGGCGCCATTAACAACCGTTGCGATCTCGACCGGTTGCATGCTCGTTCCAATAGAAATTTTTCCAACCACCGAACCGGCTTCCGAGGTGCGCCCAAGCGCCTCGGCGAACTTTGTTGAAATCAGAAGACTTCCGTCTTTGATGCTGAGCAATTGTGCCTTGGCATCGTAATCGTACTGATGTCCTTCAATATTGAAAAAGGCGAATCCCGTTTTGCCGTCGCGCACCGCAAGATCGAAAGCTTCACCCGAAGGGAGTTTTTCGACCACCAGTTGGTTAAGGGATGCGCTTAAGGCAGCAGGAAGAGTCGCGCTGTTTTGCGGAATGAGCGCTATCGACCCCGGCTCAGCACCACGCAACACGTCGTTAAACACTACAACAGGAAAAAAGGAATTAGCCGCCACGGCGAAACGCAACGTCTCACGTTTTGCCGTCGCGGAGTTGACTCCATTGAGCCGATTTAGATCGACATCCATCGCGACGCTCCCGCTGGCGACGATCATCTTTTCAAGAGTCCCGCTCTGGACGTCTGGGCTCTTCTGTTTGGATCCAGCTACGGAGTTCTGCGAGCTGTTGCAGAAAAGCAAAAGTAGCGGGAGCATGAGATAGGTAAACAGTTTCTTCGACATTGTCTTTTGTGGGCCACTTGCAAAAGTTATGAATGAAGCCCGCTAAGTTGTAACCTCTTGCGGGAAAAAGTAGAGTACTTTTGTAAACTTCTTTGAACTATCTCCATCGAGTTGGGGTTAAAATGAGTTTCCTTGTCGTTTTGCGAGAAATTCAAGAAAACTTGTGAAAAGCGGTTGCGTAAGTCGGGAAGTGAGAAATCAAGGGGCGATTTCCCAACATGTCGGGATTTTCAAGAATTCTCAGCTTCAAAAAAAGGGCATTCGTAAATCAAAAACCAGCCGCTGGCGTGCGGCGGCGCTCATCCTTCTTAATTTACTGATGATCGCTCACATCATTCAGTGGCGGATCATGGGCAAGACGATTTCGCCCATCGAACCTTCCGAGACCATGCACACGCTCCAGCGGGGGGCCGTCAATGCGGGATTTATCTTCTTTGCTCTAGCGATTTTGGCGACGTTGATCTTCGGGCGTTTTGTCTGCGGCTGGGGTTGTCACATTCTCGCTCTGCAGGATTTCTGCGGGTGGATGCTGAAGAAAATTGGTCTCACTCCCAAGCCGTTTCGCTCCAGGCTGCTGGTGTATGTCCCGCTTATCGGCGCCTTGTACATGTTTGTTTGGCCCACCGCGTATCGATTCTTTGTAAACCCGGACCACGGACCGCTTATCCCTAAATTTACCAACCATCTGGTCACGACCAATTTTGGGGAAACGTTTCCGTCCGTATCAGTCGCCATTCCGTTTCTTTTTGTCTGCGGCTTCATGACCGTTTACTTTTTGGGGCAAAAAGGCTTTTGCACCTACGCCTGTCCTTATGGCGGATTTTTCGGTCTGGCTGACAAGCTCTCGCCGGGAAAAATCCGCGTCACCGACGCTTGCAACCAATGCGGCCACTGCACTGCGACCTGCACCTCGAACGTGCTCGTCCACGCGGAGGTAAAACAATACGGGATGGTTGTCGATCCAGGCTGCATGAAATGCATGGATTGCGTTAGCGTCTGTCCGAACGACGCCTTGTATTTCGGTTTTGGGAAACCGACGCTTCTTGTTCCGAAATCGGACGCAATTAAGAAGAGCTACTCTGTAACATGGCCTGAAGAAATCGTCGGCGTGATCCTGTTTCTTGGAAGTTTCCTGGCGGTCCGGGGCGTTTATGCGCTGGTCCCGTTCTTGATGGCGCTCGGTTGTGCGACGATTACAACCTTTCTCGCTCTAAAAACATGGAGATTGCTTAAGGCAAAAGAATTGTCCTTTTATCGTTTCGATTTGAAATCTTCAGGCAGAATTCGAAAAGCGGGATGGGGATTTGTAGCGTTCGCGGTTGTTTGGATTGGCTTAACCGTGCACAGCGGATGGGTGCGCTATCACGAATATCTGGGCGATCGCGCATTTCAGAAAATCCAAATCCCCGACGAGCTTGCCCTTGCCCAGACAACCCCCGCTCGCTGGCTTACCGCGATCGACCGTCAGAGCATCCTCGAAGGAAAGAAACATTTGCAGGCCGCTGCGACCTTCGGGCTGTTTGCAAATAGCGAGGCGCTATCGAAGCTTGCCTGGTTTGAATATCTCGCTGGCGACGCTGAGCAATCCGTCGTGCTGCTCGGTCAGGCCGCAGCTCGTCAAAGTGGCCAGGGCAAAGCTCTGAGTTTGTATTATCGCGGCACGATCCTGAACCGTTTGGGACGCTATGAGCAAGCACGGACGAGTCTCGACGAGGCCCTGGCGCACCGAGCCGATTTAATTCTTGCTCGTCAGGAACAAGGCGAATCGCTCTGGCAACTGGGCCGCAAGGAGGAAGCCATTTCCGTTTGGAGCGATGCGGTGCAGCGCAATGCGCGCCTCGTTTTGGCCAACAATCAACTCGCAGGCGCCGAGCGATCGCTCGGCCGATTCGAAGAAGCAATCGCTCACGAAAGAGAAGCCGACCAATTCACTCCTGACAATCCGCTTTATCATTGGATGATCGGTCTCAGGCTGCAAAACTTGGGGATGAAAGAGCTTGCTGAAAAACATTTCCAACACGCGATTCAAATTGATCCTGGATACCAGGGACGTCCCAAATAAGCTGCTGACGCAAGGCGAGCGGCCTCTGGATGCGACTTTGTCATTCGCCTGCCGCGTCGAAGCCGAGCGAAGACGGGTAATTCGGCCTTCCGTAGTGTTCAGCCTTTGTTTGCGTCTATTGTTGCTTTCGCGATATTGCCCGTCCCGATGAATCTCCTACTCAATCTTTCCCTAGCCATCTTCGTGCTCGTGGCGCTGCTCATGGTGCTTGTGATTCTGATGCAACGCCCGAAAAGCGAAGGCTTAGGCGCGGCATTCGGCGGGGCTGTTACCGAAAACATTTTCGGCGCGCAAACCACCAACGTGCTGGTGAAGTTTACCGCATGGCTTGCTGGCATTTTTTTCGCCGTAACGTTTGCGTTATCGATCCTTTATGCCCATAAGAGCACGGCAGGGGAGAGCGCCCTCCGGCGTGAGCTCATGAAATCGCAGGGCGCGACCCAAGCTTCGCCATCAGCAACGGCTGCGCAGGCTTCTCCTTCGCCGGTTTCTTCTCCGGCACCCGGCTCAGGCGCTGGCGTTTTGCCTGCGGGCAGTGCAAGTCCAGCGACTTCGCCATCACCGATTGCGCAGGCAACCGCTTCGCCAACTGCAGCGCCCGTCGCGCCAGCCACAAGTCCGACGGCAACATCGAATCGAAAAAGCAGACCCTGACGCCTGATGTGTGTGTGAAAGCTCTGCTGGGGTTCTTGTTTGCGGTTGCGTTGTTATGCGAGGCGGCTGCCGAAGGAGCCTACAAATTTCTGGATGAAATCCCAATCGGCGGCGAAGGCAACTGGGATTATGTGACCATCGATGCGGCGGCGCGTCGTCTTTATCTCGCGCACGCGACAAGGGTCATCGTTGTCGATCTTACGAAGAACGAAGTGATCGGTGAGATCGGCGATACTCCCGGCGTTCACGGGCTCATCGTCGCGCCGGATCTGAAGCGCGGCTTTTCATCAAATGGCAAAGAATCGAAGGTGAGCGTTGTCGATCTAAAGACGCTCCGCACGATTTCGAAAATAGAGACCGGTGCGAATCCCGACGCGCTCGTTTACGAACCGCGTCGTGACGAGGTTTATGTTTTCAATCACAGCGGGAATTCGGCCACCGTGTTCGATACCAAAGCCACAGCCATAGTCACTACAATCCCGCTCGATGGTAATCCTGAGTTTGCCGCAGTCGATAGTGCGGCCGGACGCGTTTACTGCAATATCGAAGACAAGAGCGAAGTCGCGGTCATCGACACGGCAAAGCATGAACTCGTCGCGCGCTGGTCGCTCACGCCGGGCGCAGAGCCAACCGGAATGGCGTTGGATGCGAAGCATCACCGGTTATTCGTGGGCTGTCACAATAAATTGATGGCGATGCTCGACATTGAAACTGGAAAAGTTGTTGCCACAGTGCCGATCGGCGCGGGCGTTGATGGCTGCGCGTTCGACGATGGGACGCAACTGGCGTTTGCATCGTGCGGCGACGGCACAACGACGATCGTGAAGGAAGAAACACCGCAGAAACTCACAGTCGTTCAGACACTCAAGACAGAGCGCGGCGCGCGAACTATCGCCCTCGATCCGCAAACGCATCGGATCTATTTGCCCACCGCACAATTTCAGCCGACACCTTCACCAGCACCCGGCGAATCTCCGGGCCGGCCGATGATTGTGCCGAATACGTTGAAGCTCTTGGTTTACGGCCCGGCCGAATCGGCGAAGCCCTAACAAACGTCATTCTAATCGCTTATCGGCTGCTTTTGGCTCGAATATGGCGGGCAGTGCAGGCAGCACGATTAACACGAGAGGCAACGAAAAAATCAGTCCCGCAATAATCGCAATCGCCAGCGGTTGCTGCATGGCCGAACCGTGACCGATCCCGAGTGCCAGCGGCGATAGTGAAAGGATCGCCGCGAGTGAGGTCGTGAGGACCGAGACGCACGAAAGCGCATCGAAGCGCAGTCTATTTGTCAACTATTCGTCAACCGAATTTGGTTGAGCAAAATGGATTCTTACAAAACTGACAGAAGTCGTCGCATGGAGCGCTGTTTTTCGAAGCAGCCGGCTCAATGATTTGCACGCTTTCAGTATGTATTGACCCGCAGGAAGGCCACCGAGCCGAAAATGGCAGCATAGACTTGCCCTGACACATTTAGCAAAACATCGTGCCGCTCGAGGCTGTCTAAAGACGATATGCGAAGAAAGCAGGCAGGCTCAAGAACGCTCGACGGTAGTTGGTAGTTCCTGTCGATCCACTTCCTCGAGGTCGTGTCGGGCAAACGATCTAGCACTGCGCGAGCGCTCTTTACGGTGGAACGTTCGATAAAGTACTGGAAGGACGAGCAAGGTCAGCGCGGTCGACGAAATGATTCCGCCAATCACAACCGTGGCGAGCGGACGTTGCACTTCCGCACCGCGACCATGCGCCAGAGCCATGGGCAGAAATCCAAGTGACGCGACGAGCGCCGTCATGAGCACGGGACGAAGCCGAGTAATCGTCCCGAGGCGAATCGCTTCTTCGAGCGGACGGCCCTCATTCCGAAGCCGCGAGATGAAAGAAACCATGACCACGCCGTTGAGGACGGCGACACCGGAAAGCGCAATGAAACCAACACCAGCGGAAATGGAAAAGGGCAGACCGCGCAGCCAGAGCGAGAGAATTCCGCCAGTCAACGCGAGCGGCACGCCGGTGTAAACGAGAAGTGAGTCTTTGACATTACCGAAGGCCATGAAGAGGAGCGCGAAAATCAAAGCCAGTGCGAGGGGCACGACCACTTCTAAACGCGCTGTTGCGGATTGCAGCTGTTCGAACTGTCCGCCCCAGCCGAGCCAGTAACCCGGAGGGATTTGCACTTTGTCGCGCACCGCACGCTGCGCTTCGCGGACAAACGAGCTGAGATCGCGGCCGCGCACGTTGCTCGTGACCGTGACGACGCGCTTGCCATTCTCGCGACCGATCTCGTTAGGCACTCGCGCCATTTGCAAATCCGCAACGTCGCCAAGTGTGATGAACGCTGGCGGAGGGGAAGCAAGGTTGAGTGTTTGATTGGCGTGATCGCTCTTGGGTAAAGCGAGCGGAATGTGTCGGAGCGCATCAAGATCAGTGCGCAAGTCCTCTGGCAAACGCACGACAAGTGGAAAGCGGCGATCGCCCTCAAAAACTTCGCCAGCATTTTTCCCGCCGATCGCCATCTCCACTACGTCCTGCACTTCGCCCACACTTAGTCCGTAGCGCGCGAGCTCGTCGCGTTTCAATTGGATGGTGAGCAGTGGCAGACCTTCGACTTGCTGCACCTTCGGCTCGACTGCGCCGCGAATTTTGACAAGCACTCCTCTTATTTTTTCTGCGGTTGCTGTCAGCAATTCGAGATCGTCGCCAAAAATTTTTACCGCCATGTCGCTTTTCACTCCGGAGATCAGTTCATTGGCGCGCAGTTGGACCGGCTGTTCAATCTCGACACCTGTGCCGACCACTTGCTTAACTGCTTCGTCCACTTCTTCGATTAACTGTGATTTCGGCTTTCTCGGATTCGGCCATTCTTTCTCTGGTTTCAGAATGACGAATTCATCGCCTTGATTCGGAGACATTGGGTCAGTCGCGACTTCTGCCGTTCCCAATCGCCCGAATGCAAGCTCAACTTCCGGAAGACTGATCAAAGCTTCCTCGAAAGGTTTTTGCATTTTCACCGCCTGATCCATTCCCGTGCCCACGACGCGGTAGATTTCGAGCCCGAGGTCGCCTTCATCGAGCGTTGGAATGAATTCGCCGCCGAGTCGTGTGAACAAGGCAAAGCTGAGAGCCAGCACGATTACGGCACCGCTCAGAATAAGTCCGCGTTTCTGCAATGTTCGATCGAGCAGCGGCACATAAAAACGTTTTGCCGCTCGCATGAAAACGTTCTCCTTTTCCGCGAGTTTTCTTCCCAACCAGATGGAGATTGCGGCTGGAACAAAGGTGAGGGAAAAAATCATCGCGCCCAGTAACGCGAGCAAGACCGTCGCTGCCATCGGCACGAACATTTTTCCTTCCACGCCCTGGAGCGTGAGGATGGGCAGATAGACCACCATAATGATGATCGCGCCAAAAATGCTCGGCGTGATCACTTCCTTCGTCGCTTCGCGCACCGTGCGAAGGCGTTCCTCCTGCGCAAGAAATCGGCCGAGCCTCGCCTGCTCATTCGTTAGGCGACGCATGCAATTTTCGACAATGATGACGGCGCCATCGACAATCAGACCAAAGTCGAGTGCGCCGAGACTCATCAGGTTCGCGCTTACTTTGTTTGTCACCATGCCGGTGATCGCGAACATCATGGAAAGCGGAATGACAAAAGTCGTAATCACTGCGGCACGCCAATTCCCCAGCAAGGCGAAGAGGATCGCAACTACGAGCAGCGCACCTTCAAAAAGATTTTTCTTCACCGTATCAATCGTTGCATCGACAAGTTTGGTCCGGGTGTAGAGCGTGCGCGCGAATACCCCCGGTGGAAGCGAACGGTCGATCTCCTTCATCTCCGCATCCACACGGTCCGCGACCGTGCGCGAGTTTTCGCCCATTAACATCAGCGCTACGCCGACGACAGTTTCCTTGCCGTTGAGCGTGGCCGCACCGGTTCGCAGTTCCTTCCCAAGCCCGACATCAGCAACATCACGAATCCGGATGGGAACACCTTCGCTCCCGCCCACAATAATCTGCTCGATATCTTCAACGCCGGCCACCTGACCTGGCACTCGAATCAAATATTGTTCACCGTTCCGCTCGATGTAACCGGCGCTGACGTTCGCATTGTTGCGCATCAACGCGTCCATCACATCGCGAAAACTCAATCCATAACTAACGAGTCGCTCTGGTCGCGGCGTGACATCGTACTGCTTCTCGTAGCCACCGATTGAATTGACCTCGACTACGCCCGGGACATTGCGCAGTTGCGGTTTGATGATCCATTCCTGAATCGTGCGCAGATCCGTGCTGGTGTAAGGCTGCCCTTGTTCGTTCTTCGCGCCCTCTTTCGCTTCCACTGACCACATGTAAATCTCGCCAAGCGCGGTGCTGATCGGTCCCATCTGGATGGTCACGCCTGGTGGCAGCTCATCCTTGATCTGTGTGATCCGTTCGCTGATGAGTTGCCGCGCGAAATAGATGTCGGTGCCGTCTTTGAAAATGACGGTGACTTGCGACAATCCATAGCGGGAAAGCGAGCGCGTAAAGTCGAGACTTGGGAGGCCCGCCATCGCGGTCTCGACTGGAAAAGTGATGCGCTGTTCAGTTTCGAGCGGCGAAAAACCGGGCGCAACGGTGTTGATCTGCACCTGCACATTGGTGACATCGGGCACGGCGTCGATTGGCAGGCGGCCGTAATTCCAAACACCAAGCGCTGCGACAGCGAGCACCGCTACCAGCACGAGCCAGCGGCGGCGAATCGAGAAATCGATTAATCTTTCAATCATCTCGCGGCACTTATTCCTCTCCCGGTTCGGGCCGGGCGAGTTCTGATTTCAAAAGGAAACTATTTTCCGCAGCGTACTTTTCGCCAGCCGCGACGCCGGACTTTATTTCAACGCGCTCGTCGTCACGCTCGCCTGTCGTGATCTCCCGCATCTCAAAACCTTTGCCGGCTTGGATAAATACGACCGGGTTGTCCTCGATTGTTTGAACAGCGCCTGCTTTCACTGCAACCGGCACCTCGATCTCGCCAATAATGACATCGCCGGTGACAAACAGACCGGGCCGGAATTGGCCATTGCCGTTTGGAACAACAGCACGTGCCAGTGTCGTCTGTGTGTTCTCCAGTCCGAATGGCGAAACGTAGGAGATGGTGCTCTCGATTTTGTCAGCCTTCTCACCTGGCTGAATGAGAACCTTCTGTCCGACACGCAAATTTTCTGATTCGTGGCGATAAACACTGAAATCCACCCAGACGTTGCTCAGATCAGCGACGATAAAAATGGTCTTGCTCGTATCCACGAATTCGCCGAGCGCGATGTCCCTCTTAATAATTGTCCCGTCGATCTCCGACTTCACTTCGTATGGCTGCAAGCTTTCATTGCTTTCAATCACAGCAAGTGCCTCGCCTGTCTTCACAACATCGCCTAACCGCTTCGCAATCGATTTAACAATGCCGGGAAACCGTGGACTAACATGCACCATGCGTTCCTCGTTGGGAGTGATTTTCCCGTTCAGCTTCAGCGTTTTTTTTAATACCGCTGGGCCGGCAACATCGATCTGAATCCCAGATTTCTTGAGCGCCTCTTCCGTTACTTCGATCCGTTTTTTTTCCGGCTGCTCTGCGGCGTGCTCGTTAGGTTCTTTCTTCGATTTGGAACACGACACTAATAAAAGTAGACTGACCAAAAGGGCCGCATTAAAGACGCTCCGAAGATATCGCCTTTTCATTTTGAAAAACCGATCTTGGCGTCGAACGGTTGAACCGTGAGCGCTTCGATTTCAGCGACCGCTTTATGATAGTCGCTCAATGCCTGCAAATATTGTAGCCGCGCCGCCGTCAGTGTTCGCCTCGCTTCATTGACGTCCAAATAACTGAAGCGACCCGCCTCATAGCCTTGTCGAATCGATTCGACTGCTTTTTCAGCTCCAGGAAGCACTGACTCCTTTAAAACATGAATCTCATTGGACGTTCTCGCGACCGTTTGATACGCGTCATTCAACTCCGAGGAAAGACGCGTCACGGCGCTGCGTTTCTCGTCGTCGGCTTTGGCAAGCTGATGCCTTGCCTCGAGAATTGCTCCCTGGTTTCGGTTCCAGAACGGCAGCGGTAACGAAAAGCCGATCACCTGCGTCCATTCACCGGTCTCGCTTATGTAACGCGGGCCAGCCGACAAAATGACATTCGGGACTACTTGCGCCTGCTGCAAACGAAGCGTGGCTTGCCGCTTATCAGTTTCCGGTTCCCATCGCGCAATTTCGGGATTCTGCGCGAGACCCAGCGAGAGATTTTCCAAACTGGGCAAGTAAGTGACCTGTTCCAAGTCGCCAACAACCCGCTCGAATTTCGGCTGCGCGCTGCCCCATTGCGCCGCCAAATGTTGACGCGCAGTAATCAACGATCTCTTTGCCTGATCGAGCTCAATTCGCGCTGAAGCCACCGCCACTTCACTGCGCGTTTGTTCGATGGCCGAGGCTTTGCCCGCTTCGATTCGTTTGCGAATATCGGGAATCAAACCCGAGGCGAGGTCCAAGTTTTCTTGCGCAAGTCGCACCCGTTCCTGCGCACTCAAGACCTCCACGAACGCCTGTGCGGTCTTCTTCAAAATGTCCAGCCGTTTGCTTTCATAATCCAACTTAGCAAGCTCGCGCCCAAACGTTGCTTCGTGCACGCGCGCGCTCCGTTTGCCCCCCAGCTCAACAAGCTGGCTCAGTTGCAGTGTCGTCTGCGAATGGCTAAAACCTGTGGACTGTTTGCTGCCGCCAATATCTTCGCTTTGCATTCCAAGCTCCGGATTCGGTCGCAAGCGCGCCTGCAAAACGCGAGCTTCCGCGCTACGCACGTCCCACGAGAACGCCGTCAGATCGGGATTCTGTTTCAGCGTAAGCGCCAACGCCTGAGCGAGCGTTACCTGTCCGGTCAGATCCGCGGCTGAGACAGAATGTGAGAAGGCTGCTAATCCACCAAAAGCAACTAACCGAATGATGATCCGATTACACATCCCGCCAATTGCGAATGAGAGTGCGACCCAGACTGATGCAGAACGAGAGCGACAAGAGAGGGACATCTGAGGGTTAATCAGGCAAAACCTGCAGTCTCTATCCGAGTTACCGAAGCGAGTGTCATACCGGTTTCCTTGAGCAGCCGATACACCGTCCCTGTTAGTGCAGTATGAGAGTGGCAAAGCATTGCAATTACGCGCATCTCTCATGTCGGAAGCTAAAGGGATCAAGCTGTCGGACAGGGCCCTGCGCGGCTTACATTTTTGTTATCTTCATTCCCAGCCTCGCGCCGCATGGCGCTTTCGCCTAAATTTGGGGATGCGAGTGCTGGTCGTCGAAGACGAAAAAAAACTTGGAAGCTTTTTGCGCAATGGTCTCGCACAAGAGAATCTTGTGGTTGATCTTGTGCATGACGGCGGTACGGCGCTCACTCAAATTCTCACTCAGGCATACGACGCGATCGTGCTCGACATTATGCTGCCAGGACGCGACGGGCTCAGTGTCTTGCGTGAGATGCGGCGACAACGCGTGAATACGCCAGTGCTCCTTCTCTCCGCGCGCGGGAATGTAAACGAACGAATTGAAGGCCTGAACCTCGGCGCCGATGACTACCTGCCGAAGCCGTTCTCGATCAATGAAGTTATCGCGCGGGTGCGGGCGCTGCTGCGTCGCGCTTCGGGCGACCATGCCACAATCATGCAAGTCGCAGACCTATCTCTGAACGTGATCAACCGCGAGGCGATGCGAGGCGGCGCAAAAATAGAACTAACGAATCGTGAGTTCGCCCTGCTGGAGTATTTGATGGCGCACGCCGGGCGCGTCATCACAAAGACCGCGCTTTGCGAGCACGTGTGGGAACACCATTTCGATACCGGCACCAACGTCGTCGAGGTTTGCATCCAGCGGTTGCGGCGCAAAATCGACGACGGCCATTCGCCCAAATTGCTCCACACGATCAGGGGCGCCGGTTATGTAATGCGGGAGGGGCGATGAAGCTGGCAACGCTGCGCGCCCGAGTGACACTTTGGTCGGTCGGCGTCGTTACCATTGCTCTCGCACTATTCGCCGCTGGTGCAGCTTGGAGTTTGAGGCAGGAATTGATCGAAAATCTCGACAAGGATATCAAGGCGGAAGCCCACGACTTTTTCATCGCGCTTAAACAACAGCGCGTGGACTGGCGAGACCGGCGAAGCGTCGAAGCGTTATTCGATCAATCAAAGCGATTGCGCTATCTCGAGATTCGCAACGATGCCGGCCACGTACTCTATCGGTCGCAGGAGCTCGAGAAAGGGCCGGCTTTTCTCATGCCGGGGACGCCCAAGCTGCAAAATATTGCCTGGAATGGGCGTGCCCTTCGGTTTGGAGTGTTTCATCAAGACGGGATTGTCCTGGGCATCGGCAGCGAAACAAAGGAAATCACCGAGACTGTTGCACAGCTGCTCGTAGCATACATTGCCGTTTTGCCAGTCGTGATCGTTGCCGTGGGGTTTGGCGCCTGGTGGGTCGCGCGGCGTGCGGTGGCGCCAGTTCAAGCAATCGCCGCGCAAGCAGAAACAATTTCCGCGTCGGATCTTCACCAGCGGCTTCCAGCACCGTCATCGCAGGATGAAATCGCGCATCTAACATCTGTGCTTAATGGAATGTTCGATCGCTTGCAGCGGAGCTTCGACCAGGTCACTCGCTTTACGTCAGACGCTTCTCACGAACTCAGAACACCGCTGGCACTCATGCGTGCGGAAGCGGAGTCAGCGCTGAATGCTCGAAACTCTGCCCCCGATCAACGCGAGCTTTGTGCGAACGTAATCAAGCAATGTTTAGAGCTTTCGCACATTGTCGATGGGCTTCTCTTTCTTTCCCGAGCCGATAATCGCCATCTCGCGCTTGAGCAAGAAACCGTCGATCTAACCTCACTGGTACGCGAACTCCGGGAAGATGCTGAGATCCTCGCCCTCCCGCTAAACCTTACTCTCCAATGCGATTTGCCTTCCGAACTCCGCGTGCGCGGGGATCGGCGATTACTTAGCCGCGCGTTGATGAACTTGATCGACAACGCCATCAAATATAACCGCGCCGGTGGAGCTGTGGTTATATCCGCTTTGGTTCACCGCGAAACTGCGGTAATAACCATCCGGAGCAACGGCGATGGAATTTTTGGCGAAGCAAAAGAAAAGGTTTTCGACCGCTTTTATCGCGGGGATTCCCTCAGCGGAGACGTAGCAGCGGGGCATGGTCTTGGGCTAAGCATCGCGCGTGAGATCGCGCGCGCGCATAACGGAGACGTAACACTTCTGCGTTCCGATCGCCAGTGGACTGAATTTTGCATGACGTTGCCGGTCGCGAACGACTCAGACCGCATGCAGGGCCACACCTCAACCAACCCAAGTGTCAGGCAAACATGCCGCGATGCCATGCCGCATGGGAGTCGTAGTTAATTAAGTGCAGCAACCACTGGAAGATAATTGCGGTTCTTCCAAAACCATGACGAAAGAGCTACTCAGCGAACAAAGATGAAACGAGCAACATTCCCCTCGCTCTTAGGTGCCTCAGTCGCAATAAACGAAAGTCACGGGGCCGACGTAGCACCGCTGATCTTGCAGCAGAGCATCCCCCTTCCTGACGTGAAAGAGAAGTTCGACCATGTTGCCATTGATAGTTGGCCAGCGAGTCTTCATGCCCGCAAAAGCCAACGACACACTCGAAGTCGTTGACCTAAAGAATGGGAGTCGCCTGCAAAGTGTGACTGGATTTCACGAACCGCAGGGAGTTCTGTATCTACCAGACACAAAGCAGGTCATAGTTGCCAACGGCAGAAAATGACCCGCCTCCGCGGGAAGTTTCATGTTCACGTCCGTATTACGTTCCTCCACCGTTTTTCCGCCGAGCTTACCAACCTTTCAAAAACCGGAAGCGCTTCTTCACCTGCCGCGACCTGACGATTAAGCGAGTGAGTATCGGCTAGTGCCATGGCAATGTCGGAGCGCCTCAAAAAGGCGCTGATGATATTCATCAAGCAATCGTTGGCGGGTTGCGCGCTCGGTTGCAATCACGCCCTGATTGCGATCGAAGATTGGCACATCAACAGCTACGCTAAAACCATTCGTGTGCACATCGGTGGTGTCGCTGGCGCGCGTGAACGCCACCGACAGCTTCGGAAATTGGGCGAGGATGGCAGCGCGCACGGTTGGATCCTGGCTCTGGTAGCCTTGGCGCAATCCCAGAAGATCAAGCCGGCGCGACTCGATATTTGCCAGCAACTCGGCTTCATCGGGCGGCTCGAGGTGTGTGGGCAGCGTGAGCCCGGAGCGCACGCGCACGTGTGTTTCCGGTTCGACGCCGAGCGTCTTATTCAAACCAAGCCGCTGATGCGCGAAATCTTGTTCGAGCGAAAGCACGATCGGCACGCGAATCCTGGCTGGCGGATTCGGCGGCGGCGAGATCAAGCAGAGTTTTTTCGTGCGCCTCCACCGCCTTGCGCATGGCATCGGTGCTTTCCTGCAAACCGCGATTCGCCTCCTGCGCCTGCCCGGTCTGCGCGTTCAATGCGACGACGCGATAAACCGCTGTGCCCGCATTGAGGGCCACCTGCCATTCCTGCCACGCAACGTCTAAATGCACAGAGCGGAAATTTTTTCGCGCTGCGGTTTGCTTTGGCAAAAATGGAATCAGCGAGCTCAATTCCCAGCCGGCGCTGAAATTGTATCCGGTGGTCGTCGCAGCCGTGTTCCCGCCTGTTAGTAGCCGCGGGAATACGAAACCACCGGATTCGGCAAAATTCCCGCCTGGACCAGTGGCGCCGCCGCCAACCCGCGGCGATCGCGGATTGCTCGCAACGCCGGATTCGAGTAAAGCGCGATGGCGGCAGCTTCATCCGGCACAATGCCCCTGCGAAGATCAATTGCTAACGGCTCTGGCGGGTTATTCTGAAAACGCGATATCGAAATTCTGAGCGTCGTTTCGATGGCGGGCGCCGATTGGATCGGAGACTCGGCGCAAACCGGAACGGCTATCGTCGAGACGCCAAAAAAAATAGCCAGCCAAGCGTGGAGGTCAGTCTTCGCAAGTCGCATGTTCGAACACTGAGTATCGCCGGAAAGTCATTGCTCGCATGTTCTTTGGTTGCCGATTTTCGCACCCCTGCAAGTTCACGCAATTGTTACTTTGTCGCCATAGGTCTGTAACAATCGGCTCCTAGCTTTCATTGCGTCTACTGGAAGCGAATCCCCTCAGACAGCCGAAAACCATTACCACAAAAGGAGAAACGAATGTTCATCAAGAAAATCATCCTACGGACAGCGGGCGCGAGCCTGGCTGCAGTTATTTCGCTGGCGGCACAACCGCTCGGCGCGCAGACGGCTTCCGAATCCGAACGGCTTCAGAAGCTTGAGCGCGCGGTCGAGCTTTTGGAAAAACGCAATGCCGAGCTGCAATCGGAAGTCAGCAGTTTAAAAGCCCAGCAGGCTGCGGTTGTCCCTGAAGGCAAAATGAAAACGAAGATCATTTCGGAAGGGAAAACGTACGTCGAAAAGGTGGTCGAAGAGAAACCGCCGATTTACGTCGTGCCGCGTGCATCGGAATTGAAGTTGGTGCTGGGCGGATTCATTCAAGTCAACTTTGAGGACAGTGACGCCTTCGCTTTCCAGGGAAATTTTGGTTTGAGTGCGATAAAAGACCGGTTCCGGCTGCGCCGGGCACGAGTCAATCTAACCGGCGATTTTGCGG
>Ga0209376_1001356_pt1 | contig 24858 bp, 20 predicted proteins | sample GraSoiAngelo_134_FD_185891 | JGI IMG/M metagenome (GOLD analysis project Ga0209376, IMG submission 185891) | Grasslands soil microbial communities from the Angelo Coastal Reserve, California, USA - 14_0929_05_30cm (SPAdes) (version 2) | ecosystem: Environmental > Terrestrial > Soil > Grasslands ... | reverse complement strand
CAAACATCGCCGGACTGCCGGAAGCGACGTCCGCTCTGCTCCCCCGCTACCTGTTTGCGGCTGGAGCGAGCTCCGATCCGGTGGCTACCCGCGTAGTGGGCGCCGCCCACGGTGACACGAGCGGCGTGCGAGGGGCAGCGTGGCTTTGGCCGGCGTGACTTTCGTCGCACCACTGGCGCGCTTTCGGCCGCCCCTTGGGCATGCGGTGTGGCGAGGACGGCTGTAGCTTCAGTTCGTCTCGAACACGGTCCACGAATCCATGTGCAGGAACATCAAGACGCTCGCCAACTTCGAGCCCCCGGCGACGGACGACGAGATTCGCGCGTCGGCGCTACAGTTCGTGCGCAAGGTCAGCGGGGCCACTCATCCGTCCCGCGCCAACGAGGTCGCCTTCCAGACCGCGGTGGACGAGGTGACCGCGGCCGCCAGGCGCCTCGTCCGCTCGCTCACGACCAGCGCCCCGCCGCGCAATCGCGAGGAGGAGGCGCGCAAGGCACGCGAGCGCGCCGCGCGGAGGTTCGGCTAGCCATCACTCGCGTGCCGGCACCGCTACGGCGGGATCAGCGGGGAAGAGCGATCTCGCAGCGGATCGGCACCGCCGGCGCCGAGTGGGTGAGTGCTCCGATGGAGATGAGCAGCGCGCCGGCTTCCGCGTAGGCGCGCGCGGTCTCGGGCGTGATCCCCCCGGACGCCTGGACCGTGACACCGGGGCCCGCGCGCCGCACCCATGCGGCCACGCGCTGGGGCGTCTGATTGTCGGCGAGGATGTGGCGCACGCCGGCGGCGAGCGCCTGCTCGAGCTGCGCGTCGTCTTCCACCTCGACGACGACCGGCACGCCCCCCGGCGCGGTCGCCAGCGCCGCGGCGAGCTCACCCCGTCCGAGCAGCGCCCAGTGGTTGTCCTTCCAGAGGATCGCCGCGGCTAGCGAGCCGCGATTCTCGACCCCACCTCCCACGGTCACGGCATAGCGCTCGAGCGCGCGCAAGCCGGGTGTGGTCTTGCGCGTGTGCGTGATCCGGGCGCCCGTCCCCGCCACCGCTTCCGCCGCCCGGCGCGTCAGCGTGGCGACGCCCGAGAGCCGCTGCAGAAAGTTGAGCGCAACCCGCTCGCCTGCGAGCAGCGAGCCCGCGGCGGCACGCACTTGGGCGAGCACGGCCCCAGGCGCAGTCCACTCTCCTTCTGGGCACGCCTGCTCCACGCGCGCATCACGGTCGAGCTCCGCGTACACCTGCGCGACGACCGGGAGGCCCGCGACCACGAACCGCCCCTCGGCGACGAAGTGGGCGCACGCGAGGCGCCGCGCCGTGGCGCCCAGCAGCCGCGTGGTCACGTCGTCGGCAGCCCGGTCTTCCGCCAGGGCGCGGCGCACCTCCTCGACGCCGAGCGGCTCAGCCAATCGCCAGCATCCGATCGATCGCGCGCCGCGCGCGTCTGGCGATATCGGGTGGCACGGTGACCTCGTGCTTCAGGTCGCGCAGCGAGTCGCGCAGCTTTTCGAGCGTGATCAGCTTCATGAAGCGGCACTCCGCCGACTCCGCAAGCGCGTGGAACTGTTTGGCGGGATTTTCGCGGCGCAGCCGGTGCAGCACGCCGGTCTCCGTAGCGACGACGAAGCGGCGGGCGGGGGAGGTGCGCGCGCGCTGCATCATCTGCTCGGTCGAGACGATGTGGGTGCGGCCCGCGGCTACGTCCCCGTCCGCGGCGGCGTAGTACATCGTGCTTGTGACGCAGCCGCACTCGGGATGGACGAGGAATTCGGCGTCTGGGTGCTCCCGGCGGCGGGCCGCGACGTCCTGCGGCGTCAACGCCGCGTGCACGTGGCACTCCCCCATCCACACGTCGAGGGCGCGACCCGTGATACGCCGCACGTGGTTCCCGAGAAAGAAGTCCGGCACGAACAGCACCGGCACGTCGGGGGGCAGCGCCTGCACCACCGCCACGGCGTTCCCCGACGTGCAACAGTAATCCGCTTCGGCCTTCACTGCGGCGCTGCAGTTCACGTAGGCGACCACGAGGCCGTCGGGATGGGTGGCGCGCCAGACGCGCACGTCCTCCGGCCGGATGGTCTCGGCGAGCGAGCATCCCGCATCCAAGTCGGGAATGAGCACCCGCTTGTCGGGGTTGGCGATCGCCGCGGTCTCGGCCATGAAGTGCACGCCGCAGATCACCAGCAACGGCGCGTCCAGCTCGGTCGCCCGCCGCGCCATCTTCAGCGAGTCGGCCACAACGTCTGCCACATCCTGGATCTCGGGCCGCTGGTAGTTGTGCGCCAGGATGGCCGCCTGTCGCTCGGCCTTGAGCGCCCGGATCTCACGCGTCAGTTCCGTCGGGGACACGCCACGCTCCCATTGGTGGAGGTACCGCCGCCTGAGGGGCCGTTTGGGAAACGCCTCGGTCCACCGAAGGTGATGGACCGCTCCCAGGGGGGGCGCGGACTACGATGCGCAGTTGAAGCTTAAGCGGGACGAGGTTACTGCGGCAGTGGTGTGGCGACCAGTGCCCGAAGATTGTCGAAGCTGCGGTCCTCGCGGTAGATGACGACGATGTGACGGAGGCGTAACGCCTGATCCTCGTCGCGCCCCTGTGCGTCCTCCCGCGCCCGCGGCGGCGGCGTTGAAGGAGGGTGTCCGAGTGCTAGGCGCGCGCGTTAGCTCGCCGCAAGCCACAAGTGTGCATCTTGTGCAGTTTCGTACTTGGCACGATACTTGGTCTTGGAAGCGCAGCACACCGTTGCTAGAAGGAGAAGTTGAGTCGCCACTATGGCCGGCTCGAGCAGCAAAGTCACTGGGCAGCAGGACGCGCCCGACGCCTTCCGCCACTGTTTGCGGGAGCGGGTGCGGCTGGCGAGGGAGCTCGCGGCGCTCCGGGCCGGGTTCGCGACGGTGGCCGAACACTACGAGCGCGTCCTCCGGACGATGCACGCGCTCGGCCCCTCCCTCGGCATCAGCCTGCAGGAGATCGGCCATCCGACCGACCCCGAGTGGGGCCCCGCTGCACTGCTCGTCTATGGTGACGAGCGCTTCCTGAAGCACGAGCAAGCCGTGTTGGACGTGCTGCTCCACAAGCTTCCGGCGATTACCTCACCATCTCCAGCAGCCCCTTGAGCACCTCGGGCTGGCCGGCGCGCTCGAACGCCGCCAGCCCGTCCCGCACCCGATAGGGGGCGTGGATCGGGGACTCGACCGCCCGCAAAACGCGCCCTGCCGAGGTAGATTCCTCCGCTTCGGATCGCACCCGGAGGGATCATCGTCTGGCTTCTCGCGGTGGCGCTGCTCAGCGACAGCGCCGACGCCCGTACCTTCAAGGTTCCGCTCGCCGCGACGGAGTCGCTGGAGGTCGAGACCTCGGGCGTGGGCCAGCCGGTTGTCCTGATCCCCGGGCTGTTCGGCTCGGAGTTCGGCTTCCGCACGCTCGTTCCCCTGCTGAACGCGGCCGGCTACCGCACGATCGTAATCGAGCCGCTCGGGATCGGCTCGTCCGCGCGGCCGCCGCGCGCGGACTACTCGCTCACCGCGCAAGCGGACCGCATCGCTGGCGTGCTCGATTCCCTGAGCGTCCGGCAGGCGGTCGTCATCGCGCACTCGATCGGAGGCTCGGAGGGGTTCCGGCTGGCCTACCGCCGGCCCGATCTGGTACGGGGACTGGTCTCGATCGAGGGGGGGCCCACCGAGGCCGCCGTGACGCCGACGTTCAAGCGGGCGCTCCGGTTTGCGCCGTGGATCAAGCTGTTCGGTGGCATCAAGCTCGTCCGGCGCAAGGTCCGGAGCATGCTGCTCGCGTCCTCGGGCGACTCGACCTGGGTGACGGACGAGGTGGTGCTCGGCTACACCGCCGGAGCCGCGCGTAACCTCGATGCGACGCTCAAGGCCTACCTCGGCATGGCGAACGCGCGCGAGCCGGAAAAACTGTGGCCACACCTCGCCGATGTGCGCTGCCCGGTGCGCCTGCTGGTGGGAGGCGCGCCCCACGACGGCGATGTCAACGCCGAGGAGATCAGGTTGCTGCAGCGCACGGTGGCGTCCTTCGCCCTTGACTCCGTGCCGGGGGCGGGTCACTTCATCTACGAAGAGCAGCCCCAGGCCGTCATCGCGGCATTGGCCCGCCTGCAGGCGGGTCTGCCGCGGCGGCTGTGACCTCGAGCCAGGCTGCCGGGTCTGGTCTCTGAAGCCGCGGCAGGATACCATCAACCTTTCGCTTGCGGGCCGTGAATGCGCATCGCCCTAGTCGCCGAGGACTACTACCCCCAGCTCGGGGGCGTCCCCGAGCACGTTCACAACCTCGCCCTGCAGCTCAACAGCTGGGGGCACGTCGCCACGGTCATCAGCTCGTACATGGGCCCCTATCCGGACGCGGCCTTCGTGCGGCGGGTGGGGACGAGTCGCATGATCTATTCGAACGGCGGCGTCTCGCGCGTCACCACCGGCAGTGGGCTGCGGCGCCAGCTCGAGGCTGTGTTTCGGGAGGGTCGCTGCGACATCGTGCACGTGCACGGAGGCCTCGCGCCGACGTTCGGGTTGGCGGCGCCGCTCGCCGCCTGGCAGGCGGGAATCCCGGTCGTCGCGACGTTCCACTCCTGGTTCGCGCGCTCGGTCGCCTGTCGGGTGTTCCGGCGGCCGCTCCAGCGGATCCTCGACCGGCACGCCGCGACGATCGCGGTGAGCAAGCCGGTGGTGGACGCGAATTCGCGCTACTTCCATGCCGACTGGGACATCATCCCCAACGGCGTGGACGTCGACTTCTTCCGGCCGAACGGGCGTCGTCCCACCGACGCGCTGGTGCACGGCCCGCGGCTCCTGTGGCTCGGGCGCATCGAGCCGCGCAACGGCCTGGGCACCGCGCTCGCCGCGCTGCCCCGCATCCTGGCGCGCTACCCGAACGCGGTGCTCACCGTGGCGGGCGACGGTCCCTGGCGCGGCTACTACGAGCGGCGGGCCCGGCACCTCGGCGCGAGCGTGCGATTCGTCGGGCAGGTGTTCGAGGAGCGCCCGGAGTACTACGCCTCGGCCGACTTGTATCTCTGCCCCACCACCATCGCCTCGTTCGGCGTCACGCTGCTCGAGGCGATGGCGTGCGGCACGCCGATGATCGTGTCCGACAACCTCGGGTTCCGCTGGGTGATCGACGGCGGGGCGGAGGCGGTGATCGTCCCGAAGGACGATCCGGCGGCGTGGGCCGGGAAGGTCGTCGAGCTGATCGCGGACCCCGAGCGGCGCCGGGCGATGGGGGAGGCGGGGCGCGCTAAGGCGGCGCGGTTCGCATGGCCGCGCATCGCGCGGCGCGAGCTCGCGGTGTACGAGCGCGTGCTCGGCCATCCGCCGAGCGAGCCGCGCTACGCCCGCGCGGGCCGGTCGTCTGTGATCGCCTCCACGAGCTCCTGACCCTCCTCCGGGGTCAGTACCCACCGTACTCCCCTGGGAGGTGACGGTGAACGTCTTCGGCGCGAGCGTCGCCCGCTACAGCATCGTGGCCCTGATCGTCGTTGGCTTTCCCGCGGCGTGTCGCGCCCAGGCCGGACAGGGCGCCGCTCAGATGGGCGCTATGGACTCGACGGATCATCCCGCGGCCATGGCGGCGCACGACGCGATGAGCGGGCCGATCTCGCCCGATCCCCACATGATCCTCACGTCACCGCGGGCGCCCAGTGCGGCCGATTCCGGGCGCGCGGCGGCGCTCGTCCGCGCGATGCGGGAGGCCCTGGCGCGCTACCGCGACGTGCACGTCGCGGAAACTGATGGGTTCCGGCAGTTCCTCCCTGGTGTGAAGCAACCCGTTTACCACTTCACGAACTGGCGCTGGGCGATGGGCGAGATGTTCCGCTTCGACGCCGCGCGGCCGACGTCGCTCTTGTACCGCACGGACGCGGCTGGCGGTTTCGTGCTGGTGGGCGTCATGTACTCCGCGCCCGCCCGCGCCTCCCTCGACGAGCTGGACCGCCGCGTCCCGCTCGGGGTGGCGCGCTGGCACGAGCACGTGCGCTGGTGCGTGCCGCCGCGGGACGGCGCGGCGCGGTGGCGCGAGCTGCGCGACGGCAAGCCTGTCTTCGGGCCCAAGTCACCGATCGCGACGGCGGAAGCGTGCGCGGCGGTCGGCGGGCGCTTCCTGCCCAGGATCTTCGGCTGGATGGTGCATGTGATGGCGTTCGAGAGCGACGACCCGAAGGTGATCTGGGGAAGCGCCGAGCACTCTCACACACGATGACCGCGGATCCGTCCCGGCCGCGTCGCCCCGCGTTGCGACTCGGGCCCCTGGTGGCGGTGATGTTCTTCACCGTCTCCGGCGGGCCGTTCGGCCTGGAGGGGCTGGTCGGCTCGGTAGGTCCCGGGGTCGCGGTCCTGTTGCTCGTCACCACGCCGCTCATCTACAGCATCCCCGAGACGCTCCTCATCGGGGAGCTCGCGTCCATGCTCCCCGCCGAAGGCGGCTACTACCAGTGGGTGAAGCGCGCCTTCGGACGCTTCTGGGGTTTCTGGAACGGGTGGCTCTCCTGGGTCTACTCGCTGATCGACATGGCGATCTATCCCGTCCTGTTCCTGCAATACTTGCGCTTCTTCCTGCCGGCACTGGGACGGTTCGAGGCGTGGCTCGTGGCGCTGGCGCTGATCTGGGGCGCGACCTGGCTCAATCTGCGGGGCACGCGGGTCGTGGGGACGGCGTCGGGGTGGTTCGTCGCCGTGGTGCTCGCGCCGTTCGCGGTGCTGGCGGCGGTGGCGCTGGCACGCTGGCTTGGGCAACCGGCAACGCCGTTTCCGGTAACGCCGTTCCACGCCACGGGTACGTCGTTTCTCGGCGCGCTGGGCATCGGCGTCTCGCAGAGCATCTGGAATTACAGCGGCTGGGACAACGCGTCGACGATCGGCGGAGAGATCGAGGATGCTTCGGCCACGTACCCGCGCGCGCTGGCGCGAACGCTGCCGCTCGTCACCGCGGCGTATCTCCTGACGATCGTTCCGGTGCTGGCGCTCACGGACTGGACCACGTGGACCGACGGCGCGTGGCCCAGGCTTGCGACGGCGGTGGTGGGCCCATGGCTGGGCGTCTGGCTCGCGGGGGCGGGGCTGGTGAGCGCGTTCGCGCTCTTCAACGCGCTGCTGCTGGCGTACTCGCGGATTCCGTTGGTGCTGGCGCAGGACGGCCTGTTGCCCGCGGCACTCGCCGTGACGGACGCGCGCGGTACGCCCCGCAACGCGGTGCTCGTGTCAGCGTTGGTGTACTCCGCGTTCGCGCTCGTCCCGTTCGGGGGTCTCTTGGCGGGCGACGTGCTGTTGTACACCGCGGCGCTGGCGCTCGAGTTCGCGGCCCTGTTGCAGCTGCGGCGCGCCGAGCCCGCGCTGCGGGGCGCCTTCCGCGTGCCGCTCGGGATTCCCGGGCTCGCCGTCCTCGCGGCGCTGCCGATTCTGCTCATCGTGGCCGCGGTGGGGCTCGAGGCCTCGAGCCGTGAGATCGGTCTGCCCGGCGTGCTCGTGGCCGGCCTACTAGCGGCGGCGGGTCCGGTGGTCTACGCCGCGCTGCGGGGTCGACTCAGGGCGAAGCAGCACCTAGCGGCGTAACCGACTTCCCCCCTCCTTGCGAACTTGTGGAATCGCGCGCAAGCTAGCCCCTGCCGTACGGTTTCCGGTCGTAACAGCAGCGAAACCCGCGCAACGAGGTACGGAGGAGCCGTGGTCAAGCGCACCTGGTTCATCACACTCGCGCTGAGTTTGAGCGTCGGCATCGGCGCCGCGCTCGCCCAGCAGCGTCCCATCACGGGGAAGGTGACGAGCTCCGCCTCGGGGCAGCCCGTGGCGGGCGCAACAGTCACCGTGCCGGGCACGCCCGTCATCGCCGTCACGAACGACCGGGGGGAGTTTTCCCTGTCGGCCCCGGCTGGGCCGGCGACGCTGTCGATCCGCAACATCGGGTTCAAGCATCAGCGGGTGCTCGTCCCGGCGGACCAAAGCACAGTGCAGGTGAGCCTCGAGCAGGACGTGTTCAACCTCGAGGCGGTAGTCGTCACCGGCCAGGCCACCGGCGTGGAGCAGCGGAACCTCGCGAACGCGGTGACCGTGGTGAACGCGGACCAGCTCGTCCGGGCGCCGACGCAAACGCTCGAGAGCGCGCTCCAAGGCAAGATCCCCGGCGCGTTGGTGCAGATGAATTCCGGGGCGCCCGGGGGCGGCGGCCAGATCAATCTGCGCGGCGTCACGACGATCAACGCGGGCGTGGACCCGCTGATCGTGGTGGACGGCATGGTAATCGCGAACGATGCGATCGCGAGCAACATGAACGCGATCACGGCGGCCGCGGCGGGCGGCAACTCGTCCAACCAGGATAACCCGGTCAACCGCATCGCCGACCTGAACCCCAACGACATCCAGAGCGTCGAGGTGCTGAAGGGCGCGTCCGCGGCGGCGATCTACGGCTCGCAAGCCGCGAACGGCGTGATCATCATCAATACCCGGCGCGGGCGTCCCGGGGCGCCGCGCTTCAGCGTCGCGCAGCGCTTCGGAACGTCGTCTGTGGCGAATGCCCTCGGGACGCGGGCCTACAGCGACACCACTGAAGCGTTCAGCGTCTGGGCTCCCAAGGTTCCGCGGGACACCGCCACGCGCACCTACATCCGCGGCATCTGCACCTTGCCCGGCGGCAAGTGCCCCTTCTTCGACAACGCGAGCGTGCTGTACGGTGAGCATCCGCTGTCCACGGAGACGGATGCCAGCGTTACGGGTGGGAACGACCAGACAACGTACTACCTGTCCGGTCTCGTGAAGAAAGACGGGGGCATCGCCCCCAACACGGGCTACCAGAAGCAGTCGATCCGCGCGAACCTCGATCAGGCGCTGGGCAGCCGGTTCAAGATCGGGGTCAACCTGAATGCGATCCACAGCCTGTCGAACCGCGCGATCTCGAACAACGACAACACCGGCACGAGCCCGTACTTCGTGTTCTCCTCGACGCCGAGCATGGTGGACCTGCGACCCGTGAACGGCGTCTACCCCAGGAACCCGTTCGTTCCCTCCAACCCGCTTCAGACGGTCGCCGAGCTCAAGAACGCCGAGGACGTGTGGCGAATCCTGGCCACGTCCAGCCTGAAGGTGAACGCTGTCACGACTCCCACGCAGCGCGTGGCGTTCAACCTGACCGGCGGGGTGGACTTCTTCAACCAGCGCAACGACGTGCTGTCGCCGCCAGACCTGCAGTTCGAGCCGCAGGACGGGCAGCCGGGCACGGTCGTGCTCGGGAAAGCGTCCGATCTGCGGTTGAATCTCGCTGGCAGCGTCGTGCACACCTACACGCCGCCCTCGGAGGCCTTTCAGGCCACCACGTCGGCCGGTTTCCAGTACGAGAATCGGGATCTCAACCTCACGAACATCGTGGGGCGCACGATCGCCCTTGGGCTGCAGAACGTCAGTCAGGCCACGAGCATCAACTCGTCTCAGTCCGAGCAGCCGGTGAAGAACGTGGGACTGTACGCCCAGGAAGAGGTGCTGGCCGTGGGCCAGCGGCTGCTCCTCACCGCTGGCGTACGCGCCGACCGCTCCAGCGTAAATGGCGACCCCAGCAAGTACTTCGTCTTCCCAAAGGCCGCCGCCTCATACCGGTTCGTGCAGCCGGTGAGTGGGGTGGACGAGATCAAGCTGCGCGGCGCGTGGGGCCAGACGGGGAATCTGCCGCTGTTCGGTGCGCGTTACGTGGTGGACAGCACTGCGGTGCTCGGCGCTCAGTTCGGACAGTACCCTGCCTTACAGCTCGGCGACCCCAACATCAAGCCCGAGCGGAACAGCGAGATCGAAGGCGGGCTGGACGCGACATTCGGGAACCAGCTGGCGTCGCTCGGCGTGACCCTGTACCGGAAAACGATCACCGACTTTCTGCTGGTGCAGTCGGCCGCGCCGTCCACCGGGTACGCGACACGCATCTTCAACGCCCCCGGCGGGCAGTTGAGCAACTGGGGCGTCGAAATTGCGGCCGCCGTGTCTCCCGTTCGGAAGCCCGACTTCAACTGGATTCTCCGCTCGACCTTCTCCTTGAACCGCAGCAACGTCGATAGCCTGCCGGTGCCGGCGTTCCTCACAGGGGGTTTTGCCCTCTCGCTCGGCGCTTATCGGATCGAGCAAGGGAAGTCCGCGACACAGATTGTGGGCTCGGACGGTGTGGACGGCGACGCGAACCCCAAGTTCCAGATGTCGCTCTCGAGCGATTTGAGCTACAAGCGATTCAGTTTTGGTTTCCTGTGGGACTGGAAGCACGGCGGGGACATCATCAACCTGACGCAGCTTCTGTATGACGCGGTCGGCAACTCGGCGGACCAGGTCGCGGCCGGGAACAAGCGCATCACCGATTGGGCCGTCAGCAAGAAAACCCAAGTGTACGTGCAGGACGGCTCGTATCTGAAGCTGCGCGAGGTAAGCGTGGCCTACGACCTGCCGCCCGACATCCCGCAGCACCTCGGCATGCGGACGGCGCGGATCTCCATCGGCGGCCGTAACCTACTGCGGTTCACGCCCTATGTCGGGCTCGACCCGGAGGTCTCGAACTTCGGGAACCAGGCGATCGCGCGAAACATCGACGTCGCCCCGTTCCCGCCGAGCCGCAGCTTCTTCTTCTCGATCGACGTGGGGTTCTGACCATGCGCACGCACAACACCAAGGCCATCGTCGCACTGACGGGCGCCCTCGCGGTCGTGGCTTGCGACTTCAGCATCACGAATCCCAACAGCCCGCCTTCGATTGGCCCAAACGCGACCGCCGCGCAAGTGAATGCCGCCGCAGTAGGTCTCCTCGTCGCACTGCGCGTCGACTACCCTAACTGGGTATTGAAGTCGGCCATCCTTGGACGGGAAGGCTACCGGCTCGACGCCGCCGATCCGCGGTTCACGACTGAGCTGCTCGCCGGCCCGCTCGACCCGAGCAACAACGCGTTCGGGGGGGGGCAGTGGCAGCCCGAGTTTCGCACGATTCAGGCCGGGTATGCCATCCTGAACGCGATTGGCTCGGCACAGATTACCGACGCCCAGAAGGAGGGGGTGAGCGGGTACGTCCAGACGATCCAAGCGCTCTCGTTCTTAAACGTCCTGAACGCCCACACCCAGGATTCGATCCCGATCGACGTGAACCGTCCGGTGGGTGGGGCGCTCGCGCCGTTCGTGACCAATGCGGTCGGGTACCAGCACGTGGTCGGTCTGCTTGATTCGGCGCGGACGCACCTCCAGGCCGCTGGCGCTGGGTTCGTGTTCGATCCCGGACCCGGCTTCGTGGGATTCAACACGCCGGCGACCTTTCTCAAGTTCAACCGCGCGCTGGCGGCCCGGGCTCGGGCGTACCAGGCGAGTCCGAATGCGCCGGGCCTGAACTGCGTCGCCTGCTGGGACTCAGTCCTCACCGCCCTGGCGGCGTCGTTCGTCGACCCCGCGGCGTCCATGGACTTGGGAGTCTACAACCTGTTCAGCACCGGGAACCAGGACACGCCCAACGCGCTCTCCCAGGACCCGGCGTCGGCGATCAACCTGGTGCATCCGTTCGTAAAGGACTCGGTCGAGAATCAGGTGGGCGGCACGCCGGATAAGCGCTACCTCGCGAAGGTGACGACGCGCGGAACTGGCGCGTTCTCGCTCGCCTGTCTCTCGTCGGGACTGTCGTGGACGCGCTACCCGACGCCGAACTCCTCGATTCCCGTCATCCGGAACGAGGAGCTGATCCTGCTGCGGGCGGAAGCGGAGTGGTTCGCGGCGGTGCCCAACAAGGCGCAGGCGATCACTGACATCAACACGATTCGCCAGACCTCAGGCGGCCTGGCGCCCACGACGCTCACGGTCGGGAGCACCAATGCGGCGTTTGTCAACGAGCTCTTGAAGCAGCGGCTCTATTCCCTGTTGTACGAAGGCGGGCACCGCTGGATCGACATGCGGCGCCAGGGGCGACTGAACCAGGTGATCAACGATCGCCCGACGGGTTGCCCGGCCGCTGGCATACCGAAGGACACGGTGTTTTCGACGATGCCGATCAACATCTTCGAGGTGCAGGCACGCCAGTAGCTCACCGACCTCGGCCTGCCGCTTTCCCGCCGCCGGGCGCCGCGCGCGCCCGGCGGTCTTTTGCGCGGTGCCGAGCATTTTGTATCACAAGCCGCGACCACGGGGCCCTGCTTGCGGGGTCGCCCGCTGAGCGGCAGGATATGGGATAATCGTGGCCGGCTCTGCTTCGTTCATTCCTCTGGTTCGGTTCGAGGAGGCATTGTGGTAAAGCGCATTTCGCTACTCGCGCTGGTGCTCCTGCCGCTCGTGGGTGTGGCCGCGCTGTCGGCGCAGCAGCGCCAGATCGCGGGCCGGGTCACTACCGGGCAGACCAGCGAGCCTGTCGCCGGTGTGGCCGTCACGGTGACAGGCACGGCGTTCGCGGCGGTGACCAATGCCGACGGCCGCTACACCGTGTCGGCCCCGACCGGCGCAGCGACGCTGGTGTTCCGCGCCATCGGCTACAAGCGCCGCGAAGTCTCGGTTCCCGCTGGTCAGAACACGGCGGACGCCACGCTCGAGCAAGACGTCTTCAACCTCGAGGCCGTGGTGGTGACGGGACAGGCGACCGCGACCGAGCGCCGCAACGCCGCCGTCGCCACGACGGTCGTGACAGGCGCCGAGCTGACGGCCGTGCCGGCGCCGGCATTGGATCGCGCGCTGCAAGGGCGCGTCCCCGGTGCTTACATCCAGCAGAACTCCGGCGCGCCCGGGGGCGGGACCCAGGTACAGATCCGCGGTTCGAACACCGTGGTGGGGTCCGCCGATCCGCTGTTCGTGGTGGATGGCGTGATCGTGAGCGATGCCTCGCTCTCCACCGGTCTGTTCTCGGTCACAGCGAGCGGGAACCCGCAGTCCACCCGCAACGACGGTGAGAAGCAGGACGACCCGGTGAACCGGCTCACCGACCTGAACCCCAACGACGTCGAGTCGATCGAGATCCTGCGGGGCGCGGCGGCGTCGTCGATCTACGGCTCGAAGGGCGTGAATGGCGTCGTCATCATCCGGACGAAGCGCGGCAGAGCGGGCACGCCGCGCGCCAACCTGACCCAGCGCGTTGGCTTCTCCGAGCTGCAGCGCGGGCCGGGCACGCGAGCCTTCGACACCAGCACGGCGTTCAAACAGTTTGGTGATACCGCCCTGGTCCGGTCGTACGAGGTGAACGGCGTGCTCCCCACGTACGACCACCTGCGGGAGCTGGCGGGCAACAAGCCGCTCGGCTATGAGACCCAGCTCGATGTCTCGGGGGGCGCGGGCAACACCCAGTACTTCCTGTCGGGCAACATCAAGGGCGACGGCGGGATCATCGAGAACACCGGCGCCCAGCGACAGACGCTGCGCGCCAACGTCGACCAGAGCTTTTCGGATCGGCTCAGCGTGTCGCTCAGCTCCGCGTTCAACCGCACCACAACGCAACGCGGGTTTACCAACAACGACAACGCGGGCGCCAGTGTCACCTACGCGCTCGCCTACATCCCGGGCTTCGTGCCCCTGAAGCCGGCGAACGGCGCGTTCCCGGATCCCGGTGGGCTGAGCTACTTCGGAGCTAACCCGTTGCAGACGACCGCCCTCGGGACGAACGACGAGGCTGCGGTGCGGTTCACCGGCGGGCTCACCGCGAGGTTCCAGGCGGTCCAGACGGCGCGGCACAACCTGCGGTTCGTGGGCGCCGGGGGAATCGACTTCTTCAATCAGAAGGACGAAGTCTTTGCGCCGCGCGAGCTGTTCTTCGAGGCGCGCCAGACGAATCCCGGGGCGTCGACGCTGAGCAACGCCGACAGCCGGCTCGCGAACTGGAACGCCAACGCGATCCACAGCTTCACCCCAGCCGGCGGCGCCTGGAAGGCCACCACCGCCCTCGGGGTGCAGTGGGAGGACCGGGCGCTGGGGCGCTCACGCGTGATCGCGCGCGGACTCCTGCCGGGCCAGAAAAACATCAACCAGGGCTCCGTGATCAACGTGTTCGAGGAGAACACCCACGAACGCACCATCGCGTTGTACGGCCACGAGGACTGGCTGGGCGCGGGCGAGCGGCTCTCGCTCTCCGCCAGCGTGCGGGCGGAGCGGTCCAGCGCCAACGGGGATGTGAAGAAGTTCTATCTCTTCCCGTCGGTGACGGGCTCCTACCGGTTCCCCGGGCTGGTGGGTGAGGGGAGCGAGGTGAAGCTGCGCGCCGCCTATGGGGAGACGGGCAACCAGCCGCTGTTCGGCCAGAAGTTCACCTCGCTGCAGGGCGGCACGGTGATCGGCGGCAACATCGGCACCGTCGTCGGGGCGACGGCGGGCGACCCGATCATCCAGCCGGAGCGCACCCGGGAGGTCGAGGGCGGCGTGGACGCTACGCTACTGGACGGCCGCGCCACGCTGGAGGTCACCCTGTGGCAGCGCCGGACCAGCGACCTGCTGGTTCCGGTCACGCCCGCGCCGTCGAGCGGGTTCTCGCTCCAGTTCATTAACGGCGGCAAGATCAAGAACGAGGGGCTCGAGATCGCCGCCGGTATCACGCCGATCCGGCGCGAGCACTTCGACTGGCTGTTCCGGACCACGTTCTCGAGCCTTCGGAACCGCGTGCTCGAGCTGAACCTTCCCGGCGGCGCAACGGGCTTCCGGCCGGCCAACGCCGGCTATGGTCTCTCGTACGGTGAGTTCTTCGTACAGGTCGGGCAGCCGCTCACCCAGATTATCGGCTACGACGACGCCGGCAACGTGATCTCGCTCGGTCAAACGAATCCCAAATTCCGCTGGGGGTTCTCGAACGTCCTCACGTATCACCGCACGACGTTGGCGTTCCTGTGGGACTGGCAGAACGGCGGCGTGGCGCAGAACCAGACGCTGTCGCTGTACGACTGCAACAGCCTCGCTCCGGATGGCGGCACGCCGGCGGGCCAGGCGCGCACCAATGCGTGCCTCGTCACCGGCGACGCGCGGCCGTTCGTGCAGTCCACCTCGTTCCTGAAGCTCCGCAACGCGAGCCTGTCGCTCGACCTGCCTGACGCCTGGGCGGCCCATTTCGGGGCGCGCTCGATGCGGATGAGCGTGAGCGGCGTGAATCTCATCGTGATCACGGACTACTGGGGTTACGATCCGGAGGTGTCCAACTACGGCGCGCAATCGATCACGCGCAACATCGACCTCGGTCCCTATCCGCCCTCGCGGCAGTTCTTCTTCACCATCCAGGCGGGGTTCTGACCATGCGCACGAGACTCTTCGCGATCGCCGCCGGCCTCCTCGCCGTCGGGGCGGGGGCGTGCAACTTCGACATCACCAACACGAACCAACCCACGCTCGACGACCTGCTGAGCAACCCCACGCGAACGAAGCTCGCCGCCGCCGCCACCGGGGTGATCGCCGGCGCCCGCGGGGGCATCCAGGCGCTCATCTGGCGCCTCGGGTCCACGGGCCGGGAGGGCATCAACCTTTCGGGGAACAACCAGCCGGACTTCGTGGAGCCGTACTTCGGCCCGGTCGCAGCCGGCGGTAGCTTCGGCGGTACCCTGTGGTTCGATCGCTACCAGCACATCCGTAGCATCAACGTCTACCTCGCGGCGCTGGGCAACGCCAAAGACGCCGCCGTCGATCCGGTTCAGGGGCTGTCGACGCAGGAGAAGGCCGGGGCCCGCGCCGTGGCGAACTCGCTCAAGGCGCTCGCCCTCCTCTACGTGGTCGAGACGCGCGGCGAGCTCGGTGCGCCGGTGGATGTGGATCGACCGCTCAACGCGGCGCCCGCGCCGTTCGTGAGCGAAGACAGCGCCTACGGCTACATCGTCGGATTGCTGAACGGCGCCGCGACGGATCTCACCACGGCGGGCGCTACCGCGTTCCCGTTCCCGGTGCCGCCGGGCCTGGGCGGCTTCGACAAGCCTGCCACCTTCCTCACGTTCAACCGGGCGCTGGCGGCCAAGGCCAACGTGCTGCGGGCCACGGCGAAAAACGGGTGCGGGGGCACCAAGGCGACGTGCTACGCCGCTGCGCTCACCGCGCTGGGCGCCTCCTTCATCAATCCCGGGGCTACGACTCCTACGGGCTTTCAGGCGGGTGCCTACTTCGACTTCTCGACCGCCCAGGGGGATGCCACGAACAGCCTATCGTCTCCGTTGAACGAGTTCACCTTCTATGCGCTGCAGGGCAACGAGACGGATGCTCAGCTGCAGACCGGCGGCGCCAAGGATCAGCGCGTGCTCGACAAGATCGCCGCCGCGACCGACACACAGCGGGCGCTGCTCGGCAGCATCCCGATCCCGGGCGAGCTCAAGTTCGTGATGTACTTCAGCGGCGGCCAAGCGGACCCCGGTCACGCGATCCCGATCATCAAGAACGAGGAGCTGATTCTGCTCCGCTCCGAGGCGAACTGGTTCGGGGGCAGCAAGGCGCAGGCGATCCTCGACCTGAACCAGGTCCGCACCAACTCCGGGAAGCTGCCCGCGACGACGGTGACGGCAGTGAGCGCCGACTCGGTGTTCGTTAAGGCCCTGATGTACGAGCGACGCTACTCTTTGTTGTGGGAACAGGGGGCGCGCTGGATCGACGCCCGGCGCTTCGGTCGGCTGGGCGACATCCCGCCCGCGATTCCCGGCGGCAACGTGCCGCCGTACATGCCCGTGCCACAATCGGAGTGCGACGCGCGCAACTTGAAAACCCCGCCAGCCAGTCAGGATGTCGTGACCTGCAACCCGCCGACGTCGTAGCGACCGGATCTTCTGGTGGCGAAAAAAAGGGGGCGCGGCACTCGCGCCCCCTTTCTTCATGCCTCCGCCCCGCCGGTCAGGCTTCGGTGTAGAGGTAGGCCCCGACGACGGACGCCAGCGGAATCTTGATCAGCGCCACGACCGCTCCCATCGTGTACAGCCTCTGCGGAAACAGCCCCATGGGCGCTTCGCCGATCGCGCTCATCAGGCCGATGAAGAACCACAGGGCGAGTCCCGCGATTACCGCCGTCTTCACGCCGGCGCCGAACCGCGGCCGGATGGCGGCGTACAGCCACACGAGACCGATCCCCATCACGAAATCCCACACCACGAACACCCAGATGATGCTGTCCGGTATCGGCTGTTTGCCGAGCGCCTGCATCGCCGCGGCCATGTCCTGCTTCATCACCACGCCGTAGTAGATGTAGTCCACCACGTTCAGCACCAAGCCCGCCAGTAGCCCGCCCAGTATGACGCGGCTCCAGTTGATCCTGCCCATGGCGCACCCCCCGAGAGAGTGACCCTACATTACGGCACGACCAGCACGGCCACCATCCCGCCCAGCCCGTCGGGCACCGTCGCTACGCCGTTGGGCACCACCCAGTCCGTGCCATCCACCAGAACGTTGAAGTGGTACAGGCCGTGCCGCAGCGCCAGGGTTCCCTCCCACAGACCCGCACCGAGAGAGCGCAGCGGCAGCTGGGCCCACTGGTTCCAATCCCCCGCGATCGCGACTGAGCGCGCGCTGTCGAATTGGAACCGCACCACGAGGCTGTCGCCGCGGCGCTCGGGGACGAGCGGCGACCACTTGGGACCCTTCGGATCGGCGCTGGACGCGCGCGCTGTGGCGTGCAGCCGCACGCCCAGCGTCACGAAGCCCGCGCGTGGTAGCCCCTGATATGGGTCGTCGAGGTAGCTTCCGCCGGCGACTTCCAGCGCCACCCTCGGCGCGACGTAGAACTGCAGAAAAATGCTGCCAGCGCCCTTCGATCCGTATGCCCCGGAGATGCGCGCGACTGCGGCAAGCGACGCGACCGCGCGCCCCCGCGTGAGCGTCGCCCCGACGGTCGCGTCGGTGAACCAGCCGGCAGGCACTACCGTGGAGTCGACCGTGATCCGAGGAAAGCGCGTCGGCTCAACGGTGACCTGCCAGTCCGTGTCTCCCTCGTCTCCGGTGAGATGCCACCACCCCCGAGCACGGGTGCGCCACGCCGTGACCGACGATTGGTCCACACTCCGCCCGCCGGACGGTCCCGCACCGATCCCGAACCCCCAGCGTGGCGCCGACCAAAGCAGCTCCCCGACCCCCTGGGCTGCCGCGGTGCGTCCGCCGTCACTCCGCGCCGTGCCCGCCACGATCCCCTCGGCCCCGAAGCGCCACCCTCGATACAGCGGTGGCGACGTGACCCACACGTCGCCGCGCCCCTGACTCGACCAGACCCCGTTGGGGAGCGAGGCAAACGAGGCCGACCCGTCGGCGTCGAGCGTGGGCGATGAGAACCCGATGGTGGGCGAGAACGCGGCCGAGCTGAAGCTGGTGCCGCCAGGGTAGCGCACGGTACCGACGCCGATGCCCAACGACGCCCGCTTCTGGGCTGCCGCAGGCCAAACGCCGCAGCCCGCGGCGAGCAGGATAAGGAAGGGCCCCCTCACGGGGACAAAGCTAGCCCTGGATGGGGGGGGCGGAAACGCGTAGGGGCGCAGCGGCGCTGCGCCCCTACACAGCAGGGGACTTCAAGTTGGAAGCGATCTACTTACGGCCGGTGATTGCCCGACTGGCCCGGATTCGCCGACTTGCGCCCGTTCGCCGGAACGGCCGGCGTAGCAGGGTGCGCCGGGGTCGCCGGACCTTCGCCATGCGCCGGCACGGCCGGCGTGGCGCGCTTCGCGGGAGTGGCCGCGTTGGGATTCCGGCCGCGATCGTCGCGATCGTGATCGGTGTCTTCTGTCTTGGTACGGTCGTCGCGATCGTGGTCGACGTCCTCGGCGTGGACTACCTTGCCACGCCGGTGGGTGGCTCGGTGCTGGGCCCCTTGAGAGTGGAGCGCGGCCCGCGGCTTGCCCCTGTCGGATGCATGCTCGTTGGGGATCTGCGGCGTTTGCGCCGCCAAGAAACCCGGCAGCGCGAACGCGACGGCATAACCCAGGATCCTGCCCATCATATGACCTCCTCCAGCCTAGTTCGGAGCTTGATCTTTGGCTGTGTGAAAGACTGCGGCCGGGAGGGTTAGGTAACGCGTGTATCCCGAAGTGAAGGCGGGACGGGGCGTTACCGCCGTCTCACAACGCGACTCTTTAAGCTGTGGCCGGTTGCCGCAGCCCCGGCGGACGTCTAGCATCTTAGCGAACTCTGGCGGCCGAGGTGGCTCGGTTGGGTCTGGCGGAACTGGCGACGGACCGGGAAGTCGTGCAAGCGGTGCTGGCGGGGGATGTGGAGCAGTATGCGGTGCTGGTGCGCCGCTACCGCGACCGTTTTGCCCGCTACGCCGCCCGGATGCTTGGCTCGGTCGATGCGGCCGAGGACGCGGTCCAGGACGCCCTCGTCCGGGCGTTCGATCAGCTGGCGCAGTGTCGGGAACCCGACAAGTTTGCGGGATGGCTGTTCCTGATTCTGCGCAACCGGTGCTTCGCTGAGCGGCGCCGGCGGGCGCGCGAAGGCCGCCCGCTCAATGCCCAGGATGACGCCGTGGCGGCGCCCGACCGCACCGACGGCAGGGTAGAGCAGCGCGAGCGCAGCGGGGCGCTCGAGCAGGCGCTCCAGAAGTTGACGGCTGAGCAGCGCGAGGTGTTCGTGCTGAAACACATGGACGGGATGGCGTACGAGGAGATCGCCGCGATGACCGGCGCGACGGTGGCGTCGCTCAAGATGCGCATGCATCGGGCTTATGATCGGCTGCGCGAATTGTTGAAAGGGCATTTATGACAGAGACGTATCATCCGTTGGTGAAGCGGTTACTGGACGGCGAGCTGTCGCTCAACGACCTGCCGACCGAGTTGCGTGCCCAAGGCGCCGAAGCGCTGCGCCTGCTAGGCGTGGTGGATCGCGCGCCCGTCTCGCTCCCGGCTCGACTGGACGCACGCGTGATGGCCGAGGTGCGGCGGCGGGCCCACTCACCGCTGCGCCGCGCTTGGCGCCGGCTCGTCGATCCACGGGACGTCGAGCTGCGGCTGCGGGTGCGGCCGTGGGTCGTCGTGGGGGGCGCGCTCGCGGCGGCCGCCGCCCTCGCCCTGCTCGTCGCGCGGCCAGCGGCGCCGCCTGCCGGAGGGCGCGCCGTCCTCATGGCTTCGCGTGACAGCGTCTACGTGCGGTTCATCCTATACGCTCCGGACGCGAGGCAGGTCTCCGTCGCCGGGACGTTCAACCGGTGGGATCGCGATGCCGCGCCCCTGGTGCGCCAGGGCGCGACCGGCATCTGGACGACCACTGTGGCGCTGCCGGTCGGTCAGCACCAGTACGCCTTCGTGGTGGACGGGGCGCGCTGGGTCGCCGATCCGGCGGCTCCGGGAATCGACGACGGGTTCGGGCGGCGCAACAGCGTGGTCGCAGTCACGGCGCAGGGAGCGCGAACGCTGTGACGCGCGCCGCTGGTCTCGCGCTCGCCCTCGCCGCGGGTGCGGTGCTCCCCCTCGTCGGTCAGGAGCCGGACGTGGCTGCGCAGCTCGGTCGCCGAACGCCGCCCGAGGTGGTACGGGCGGTTCAGGCGATGGCGTCGTCAGCCTCCGCCAAGGGTCTCCCGGCCGGCCCGCTCATTCAGAAGGCAATCGAAGGAGCGGCGAAGGGCGTGCCGGCGGAGCGGGTGATCGGCGCGGTCCGGGCGCTCGCCGATCAGCTGGAGGCTGCGGCAGGCGCGCTCCGCTCGGGCGGGATCGATCACCCCGATGCGGACGTCGTGGAAGGGGGGGCCTACGCGCTGGGTGCCGGGCTCAACGTCGACCAGGTGCGGGAGCTGGTACGGACCAGCCACGCCCCGTACGACCCGGCGGTCGCGTTGCGCGTGGCCGCCACACTGGCGGCCCTCGGAGTGTCCCCGAAGACCACCCTCGACGTGGTCGAAGACGCGATCAATACGGGCCGCTCGCCGAGCGACCTGCTCGATCTTCCCAGCGAGCTTCAGGCGCGCATCGCGCACGGCGCGACCCCCGCGCAGGCGGCGCGCGGGCTGGGCCGTGCCGCGGCGCACGCGCCGGCCGGACGGCCGCCCGGCTGGGCCCCGCCGGGGCAGCAGAAACCCCGCAAGCCCTGACATCCCCGCCCCGGGTCGACACAGGTCGACCCGGGGCGCTCGCTTTCACCCACTCCCCTGGCCTTTCGGCCCGGCTAGATTTCCATCCCCTATGACCATCGCCCACAACCTTGGCTTCCCGCCACTCGGCGCCAACCGCGAGCTGAAGCGCGCCACCGAGGGCTATTGGAGCGGCAAGCTGCCCCGCGCCGACTTGCTCAAGACCGGCGCGGAGCTGCGGGCGGCGCACTGGCAGGCGCAGCGCGACGCGGGACTCGATCTCATTCCGTCGAACGACTTCTCCTACTACGACCGCGTGCTCGACACGTGCGCGCTGGTGGGCGCCGTCCCGACGCGCTACGGCTGGTCGGGGGAGGGGCCGGTCGATCTCGACACCTACTTCGCGATGGCGCGGGGCGTGCAGGCCGCGGGGCGGGACGTGACCGCGATGGAAATGACGAAGTGGTTCGACACGAACTACCACTACATCGTGCCCGAGTTCGATCGGGGACAGGCCTTCCGCCTCTCCGCCGGCAAGCTGGTGGAGGAGTTCCAGGAGGCGAAGGCGCTGGGCGTTCATACGAAGCCCAACTTGATCGGTCCGGTGACGTTCCTGCTGCTCGGGAAGACTCGGGGACCGCGGTTCGATCGCTTCGAGCTCCTCGATGCGCTGCTGCCGGTGTACGCCGAGGCGCTGTCACGACTCGCGGCGGCGGGGGCGACGTGGGTCCAGCTCGACGAGCCGTGTCTTGCGCTCGACCGCACGAAGGAGGAGCTCGCGGCGTTCGCCCGGGCGTACCGCTTCCTAGCCGACCGTGCCGCGCAGCTGAAGCTGCTCGTCGCGACGTACTTCGCGGGACTGGACGACAACCTGCCGACGGCGCGGGAGTTGCCGGTGGCGGGGTTGCACGTCGATCTCGTGCGGGCTCCACAACAGCTCGACCCGCTGCTCAAGGCGTGGCCAAAGGGGCGTGTGCTGTCGCTGGGCGTGATCGATGGACGAAACATCTGGCGCGCCGATCTCGCCGCGGCCCTAGGGCTGCTCGAGCGTGCCCGGGAGCGGATCGGCGCGGACGACTTGTGGGTGGCACCGTCGTGCTCGCTGCTGCATGTGCCGGTCGACCTCGATCTCGAGCGCCGGCTCGACCCGGAGCTCAAGGGCTGGCTGGCGTTCGCGCAGCAGAAGCTCGCCGAGGTGGTCACGCTGACGCGGGCGGTGCGGGATGGTCGGCGGACCGTCGCCGCTGAGCTGGAGGCGAACGCGCGACTCATCGCCGGGCGGCGGTCGTCCCGCCGGATCCACGAGCCCGCCGTCAAGCAGCGCGCGGCCGGCGTGAGTGAGAAGGATTTGCGACGCGCCTCGCCGCACACCGCACGCCGGCAGCGACAGCTGCGTCTGCCGCTCTTCCCGACGACCACGATCGGCTCGTTCCCCCAGACGGCCGAGGTGCGGGCGGCGCGCAAGAAGCTGCACGACGGCACGATGACGTCGCAAGCGTACGATGGCTTCATCGCAGATCAGATCGCGCGCACGCTCAAGCTGCAGGAGGAGCTGGGGCTCGACGTGCTGGTGCACGGGGAGTTCGAGCGCAACGACATGGTCGAGTACTTCGGCGAGCAGCTGGTGGGCTTTGCCTTCACCGACCACGGCTGGGTGCAGTCGTACGGCACGCGGTACGTGAAGCCGCCGATCATTTTCGGCGACGTGTCGCGCCCCAAGCCGATGACCGTGCGCTGGAGCACGTACGCGCAATCCAAGACCGCTAAGCCGGTGAAGGGGATGCTCACCGGACCGGTGACCATCCTCCAGTGGTCGTTCGTGCGCGACGACCAGCCCCGGGCCGAGACCGCGAAGCAGCTGGCGCTCGCGATCCGGGACGAGGTGAGGGACCTCGAGGCCGCCGGGATTCGGGTAATCCAGATCGACGAGCCGGCGCTGCGCGAGGGCCTGCCGCTGCGGCGGGCGGACTGGTCGGCGTACCTCGGCTGGGCCGTGAACGCGTTCCGGCTGGCCACGAGCAACGTGTCCGACGCCACCCAGATCCACACGCATATGTGCTACAGCGAGTTCAACGACGTCATTCGCGTCATCGAGAAGATGGACGCGGACGTCATATCGATCGAGAACGCGCGGTCCGGCTCGGAGCTGCTCGAGGGGTTCAAGGAGTACAAGTACCCCAACGAGATCGGCCCGGGGGTCTACGACATCCACTCGCCGCGCGTGCCGAGCGCGGCGGAGATCGTCGGGGCGCTGAAGCGCATGCAGGGTGTGCTGCACGATCGCCAGATCTGGGTGAACCCGGATTGCGGCCTGAAGACGCGCGGCTGGGAAGAGACGCTGGCGGCGCTGCGTAACATGGTGCAGGCGGCGCGGCAACTGCGGCCGATGCCCACCGGGGGTTGAAACCCCCGGCGCCCCCGGACATACTTCGCCATATGGACCGAGTCGAGATCCGCATCACCGCCGAGCCGATCGACACCGCGCGCTGCAAGTTCCTGGTGAGCGCGCCGGTGCACGCCGGCGGCGTGCGCCGGTTTTCCGGTGCGGAGGAGGCGAAGGGCTCGCCGCTCGTCGAAGCGATCTTCGCGATCCCCGGTGCGGAGGTGACCGAAGTCATCGTGTCGGGCAACCTCGTGACCGTGGTGAAGCGGAGCCCGGCGCCGTGGCAGGTGATCGGCAAGTCGGTCGGCGCGGCGATCCGCGCCGCGCTGGCGACCGACCAACCCGCCATCGCGTCCAAACCGGCGGGGGCGCCCGCCGCCCCGGCGGCCGGCGGCCTGGACGACGACGCGCTGTACGACCGGGTCGCCGAGCTGTTCGATAGCCAGGTGAACCCGATGGTCGCCCGGCACGGCGGGCGGGTGGAGTTGATCGACGTGCAGGACGCCGTGGTCATGCTGCGCATGGGCGGCGGCTGTCAGGGATGCGGGATGGCGGACGTGACGCTGCGGCAGGGTATCGAGGCGATGCTGCAGCAGGCGGTCCCGGAGGTCAAAGGGATCGTCGACATCACCGACCACACAGCGGGCTCCAACCCCTACTTCGCCGCCTCAAAGAAGTAGAGGCGCAGCAATGCTGCGCCCCCCCCCGTCCCCAGGCCGGCTGCTGCTGCTCCTACCCACCGCCACCTATCGGACGACGGCCTTTGTGGAAGCGGCGCGCCGGCTGCGGCTCGACCTCACCGTCGCGTCCGAGCAGCCCAGCACCTTCGAACAGGCCCAGCCCGACCGGCTCCTGACGCTCGATTTCTCGAATCCGGAGCGAGCCGCAGAGCAGGCGGCTGTCTTCGCGCGGGGCCACCCGATCGCCGGCGTCGTCGGCGTGGACGATACCGCCGCGATCGTGGCGGCGGCGATCGGGGAGCGCTTGGGGCTCGCGGGTAATCCGCTCGCGGCGGCGCTCGCCGCGCGCGACAAGCACGTCCAACGGAACGAGCTGGCCCGACACGGCGTGCCGGTGCCGCGGTTCGAGCTGCACACCCTCGGCGAGGACGCCGCGGACCGCGCGACGCGCCTGCGCTACCCCTGCGTCGTGAAGCCGCTGCGTCTCTCGGCCTCGCGCGGCGTGATCCGCGCCGACGACCCGCGCGGCTTCCTGGCGGCGGTGGCGCGGCTGCAGGCGATCCTCGAGCAGCCCGACGTGGCGGGGTGTGGGGACTGGGCACGGCAGATGCTCGTGGAGGACTTCGTCCCGGGACCCGAAGTGGCGCTCGAAGGCCTGGTGATCGGGGGTCGGCTCAACGTCCTGGCCCTGTTCGACAAGCCCGACCCGCTGAACGGTCCCTTCTTCGAGGAGACCATTTACGTCACCCCGTCGCGCCTCCCCAAGCCCGCCCAGCGGGCGATCGCCGGCTGCGCCCAGGCAGCGGTGGCGGCGCTCGGCCTGCGGGAAGGGCCCATCCATGCAGAGCTCCGCTGGAACACCGGAGGCGCGTGGCTGATCGAGCTGGCCGCCCGCCC
>Ga0209376_1001354_pt1 | contig 24883 bp, 26 predicted proteins | sample GraSoiAngelo_134_FD_185891 | JGI IMG/M metagenome (GOLD analysis project Ga0209376, IMG submission 185891) | Grasslands soil microbial communities from the Angelo Coastal Reserve, California, USA - 14_0929_05_30cm (SPAdes) (version 2) | ecosystem: Environmental > Terrestrial > Soil > Grasslands ... | reverse complement strand
GAGCTCGGCTACCGCGAAGACCGGGAGACGAACGCGCTCTTCGGCAGCTTCCGGAACATCTTCTACCACCCGAGTTTCCAGATCGACGTGTTCTACGACACGTTGCGATTCAATCATGCGATCCCAATCAAGGACCGCCTCGTCCCCGGGGTCACGCTGCCGCTGGAGGACTTGTTCCTGGGCAAGGTCCAGATCCACGCACCGCCGAGGAAGGATCTCGTGGACCTCGCGTCGTTCCTTAGCGCGGTCCCCCTCGGGAAACTTGACCGATCGTACCTCACCGATTTCTTCGGCAACGATTGGGGCCTGTGGTACGACGCGGACCTCAATTTCGCCGCCGCGGTTTCGACGATCGGCTCCCTGCCTGCGTCGTTCAGCGGGGCGGATCGCGATCATGTCCTCGGGCGGCTCCGAGAATATCGCACGTTCCTCCGAGATTGTCCGAAGACGCGGCGATGGGAGAAGCGCCGGGCGAAAGGCACGAAGGAACCGTGGTACGAACCGGTCGACGAGGTCCGCTAGCGACGCGCGCCGGCCGACCGGTGCCGGGCCAGCGCACACATCCCTTCGTAAATGAGATTCGACGCGGCGAGGGCGGTGATCTGCCCCATGTGGTCGTATTGCGGCGCGACCTCGACCAGGTCGAATCCGACGACGTTCGCACGATGGAGCTCGCGGAGGAAATGGATCATCTCTCGGCTCGTGAGTCCCCCCGACTCCGGCGTGCCGGTCCCGGGCGCGTACGCGGGATCGAGCACGTCGATGTCCACGGAGACGTAGAGCGGGCGGTCCTTGATCGCCTCGAGGATGCGGTCCATGATGACCTTGTACCCCTGGGAGTCGACGTCCTCCGAGGTGTACGTCCGGTCCACGATCGCGGCATTGTTCCGGACGTCCTCATGGGAGTAGAGGGAACTGCGGATCCCCACCTGGAAGACCTGGCTGCGAGCGATGAGCCCTTCCTCGTAGGCCCGCTTCACCCACGTCCCGTGCGTGTACCTCTTCGAGCCCCAGTACGCCTCCCATGTGTCGAAGTGCGCGTCGAAGTGCAGCAGGCTCGCGGCTTCCTTCCCGGCCGCCTTGCGCGCCCGCAGGACGGGCAGCGTCACGGAGTGGTCCCCGCCCGCGATGAACGGGACGATGTCCGCTGCGAACATCGGTTTCAGCGCGGACTCGATTCGCGCGAACGTGTCCTCCGTATAGCCCGGGACCGGATCGACATCCCCCGCATCGACGGTGTCGAGCACTCGGAACGGATAGACATCGGCGAACATGTTGTACGGGCGGACGAGACGCGAGGCGTGGCGAATCGCGGACGGCCCCTCGCGGGCCCCGCTTCGATAGGAGGTCGCGTCGTCCCAAGGAAGGCCGAGGAACACGCTCCTCGCATTCTTGAAATCCCGTTGCAGCGGGAGTCGCGCGAACGTTGCGACCTGGGCGAACCGGGGCGAAGCCGCGCCGTCCAAGGGCTCCGTCACGATTCAACCCGCCTAGTCCGGTGGGAGGGCCTTGAACGCCATCGAGATGTCCACGCCATGCTGCTGCAGGTGGAACCATCGGGCCGCGTAATACCAGATGGCTCCGCCGACGAAGACGAGGACGATCGACACATAGCTCGTGTACTGGTTCGTCAACGTGAAGCCCGCGGCGTCCCCGAGGAGCGGCAAGGTCGACACCAGGTACGCGGAGACGACGGTCACGAGGAGGGAAACCACTCCGACGACCGTGTACATCGGGCGATGCTTCTGGAGGCCGAGGCGAACGAGGGACAGGCAGGTGAGCGAGACCGTCACCATCGGCAAGAAGAAGAGGAGGAAAATGAGCGGTTCGTAGGCCGCTTGGTAGTAGAACGTGATCAACGGGAGCAGGACCGCCCCGATGACCGACACGACGACGATGCCGGCCCAAGGTTGGTGCGTCCGCCGGGTGACACTGCTCATCCACGTCGGGAAGAGCCGATCGAGGGAGAAGCTCAGCGAGTAACGGGAGAAGATGTAGAGCCCCAGGATGAGCCACAGGGCGTACCAGGAGACGGATCCCAGGAACATGATCCCGAGGAGGATCGGATTGCGGCCGGCGACCAGATTCGGCAGCGATGTCAGACCGGAGGCAAACGGGAGGGGGGCCGGATCCGTTGCGCCTCCGAAGGCGTAATTCGAAAGGGCGACCGAACCGTTCAAGAAGTCCGTGCCGACGATGCTTTCGAAGGCCCACACGATTGCGGCGGCGAAGGCGACCGAGAGGGCAAAGGACACGGCGATCCCGCGACTCACACTCTTGGCGGTCCGCCGGAACTCGCCCGCGATGTACGACGGCGCGCCGCCAAACATGTAGTAGAAGGCGAACACGAGGGGCACGAAGATGATCGTGTTGCCAAAACTCGAACCGTACGGACCCCAGTTCGTCCGGCCGTACGCCGTGACGTCATCGTAGTAGTTGCCGGCGTAACCTTGGGAGGCCATGAACGAATTCACGGCGTTTACAAATCCGTTGTGTCCGGCCGCGACGAGCACGCCCAAGGCGACGATGAGTCCCGCGATCTCGAGGAACAGCAAGGCGGAGAAGATTCGGAAGGCAAGGCGTGGCTTCATGACAATCCACAGGGCCATGAGGACGAGCGTCAGCACTTCGCCGATGGCGACGATCGACGCGGTGTTCGTCATCAGGTTGGTTCCTAGACTTGTCAGGCTCGCGTCGCCGACGACGGATCCCCAGCTCGCGAGCCCAGGGCCCAGGGAGAAGATGACGAACCAGTACGGGAGGATGGCCGCGTAGATGGCCGCATTCAGGATGCGCGACAGCCCGCCGACGAAGCCGAGGTACGGATGCAGGAGACGAGACGCGTAGACGTATTCGCCCCCGGACCGTGGCATTTCGATGGCCATGATCGCATAGGCCGCGACTACGGGAATCCCGGCGAGGGCGGCGAGCAGAGTCGCCTGCATCAGGTTCGCCCCGGTCACGAAGAGGAGGACGACCAGGAAAAGGCCGTATGCGGGCCCCGGACCGAGCGAAATCAAGTTAATCGAAAAGGATTCGAACGCTCCCAATTCCTTCACGAGCCCGCTCGTTTTCCGAGCGAAGACCTCCTTTTCGGCGACCGCAGTCGCAGTCGTTTCTACCATCGAATGTCGCCTCCCCGTCCCTGATTGCGATAGGCCCCGGACCGGCCCACCGGTTCGAAGCGCGAAACGCTCCTGCCGGGGGCGGGCAGACAGCCCAGGCGGCCGGAACTTAGCATGGGATAATAGACTTTGCGAGCGGAAGCGAACGGGGTCAGTCGAGCTTGCGCGGGCCGCCCCGTGTATTTATCTGACGTGTCGCGGTTCCGTCGGGGCCGTGCATCTCGGATTGGTCCAATTCACGCCGACATTCCAGGCGACGGCCCCGAACTGGGAGAAGATGCGGACCTGGGCCGAGAGCATCCCCGCCGACGTGATCGTATTCCCGGAATTGGCCAGCTGCGGCTACATGTACCGGGACCGCAAGGAGGCTGCGGCACACGTCGAATCGCGGTCCGTCCTCGCTCCGATCGAGGCGATCGCTCGACGGACAGGACGGCTGATTGTGGGCGGATTCGCCGAACGCGCCGCGGGTGCCTTCTACGATTCCGCGTTCGCGTGCGGTCCCGACGGCACGACGGTCTATCGGAAAATCCATCTTTGGAATCGAGAGACGCTGATTTTCGAACCGGGGACCCAGCCCACGATCGTCGAGTTCCAAGGCCATCGGATCGGGCTCGAGGTCTGTTATGACCTCCAGTTCCCGGAGCTCGCCGCCTACCTCGCGCGCCGCGGCGCCGAACTCGTCGTCGTCCCGACCGCCTGGGCCGAGGAAACCTATCGTCCGTCGCATGGCCTCCAACCGTACAATCACCTGGCGATCGCCTCGGCCTTTGCCGGCGGCATCTTCGTCGCGGTCGTGAATCGAACGGGCGTCGAGCGAGCCGCGCGCTTCCCGGGACAATCGAGCCTGACGAATCCGTTCGGCCAGCTCGAGAGCCTCGATGGGGAGGAGGCCGTGGCGGTGAAGTCGGTTGACTTTTCTCAACTCAAAGTCGCCAAACGTCCGAACGCGTTCAACGACCTAGACCACGATTCCAAGCTCGAGATCCTCCCGCCTCGGATGCGAACGAAGATCCGCGACCGTTCCCAGCCGCGAACGAGACGGAGGAAAGCGTCTTGACGAGTCCTCGCGAGAACCCTTAAATATGGCACTCCCCTAGACGCGCCTTCGATGGCCGAGAAGAAGTCCCGCGCCGCCGCCCGGAAGATCAAGGACAAGTGGAAGGCGAAGGTGTGGTACAACCTCCTCGCGCCGGAGATGTTCAACAAGCAGGCCCTCGGCGAGACGCCGACGGACGAGCCGGGCAAGCTCGTCGGTCGGATCACGGAGGTCACGGTGCAGGACCTGACCGGCGACTTCAGCAAGATGCACATCAAGCTCGCGTTCCGCGTGAACCACGTGCAGGGCCAGGACGCCCTCACGCAGTTCGTCGGTCACGACATGACGTCGGACTACATCCGGCGGCTCACCCGTCGCAAGCGGACGCGGACCGATCTGACCGTTGATGTCGTGACGAAGGACGGATGGAACGTCCGCGTGAAGCCGATGGCGATCACGGACCGGCGGATTCAGACCGCGAAGCAGCGCGTCATCCGGACGATCATGACGAAGACGGTGACCGACGTCGCGGCAAAGCAGTCGATCGGGGAATTCGTGAAGGGGATCATCAGCGGCGATCTCGCGAAGACGATCGCACTGGCCTGCAAGCCGATCCATCCCGTGTCGCGCGTGGAAGTCCGCAAGTCCGAGGTCTGGGCGGTGGGCGAGATCGCGCCGTCGAGCGAGGCGCCCGCGGTCGCGGCGCCGGCCGCGGAGGCCCCGGTCGCCCCGGAACCCGCGGCCGAGCCGGAGCCCGCGCCGGAGCCGGAGAAACCGGAACCAGCCCCCGAGGAGCTCGCGCCGGAAGAGCTCCCGCCAGAAGACGACGAAGACTTCTGACGTCCTCGTCCAGTTGGTCCAGAGATACGCCAGGCGACTCCCCGGTCACGGAGGCGCAGGTCGATCGCCTGGTCGACTTCCATCCGCATGCTCCGTATCCGAAACCGATGCGCCTTGGTTCTCTGGCGACGCTTCCTTCGGTACGGGACGGCGCGGCCTCTTTCGTGCGACCCACAGCAGGAGGACGATGACTCCAAGGATCACCGGGAACACGACGAAGACGGTGAGGTCTGGCGGAGGCGCGAGCAGCGTGAAGTTGTACGTGACGTTCACGAACTTGGTGCTCGGGTTGGACCACAGGACCATGTAGGTGTCCGCCGCCGGCACGGTCCAACTGTCATCGTCTCGGACCGCGAGGGGGATGCTGTAATACTCGGTGTAGTTGTTCGGTCCGGAGTGGGAGTGGATTTCAAAGTGGATGGCGGGACCGTCTCCCGCATTCGCGGACCAAGAGAAGCGCAACGTGTCCCCCGGCCCCGGCGGGATGCCGAGGTTCGTGATGTTCGCGTGATACGCGGATCCGGTCTGGTTCGCGACCGGGGCCAGCTCGATCACGCCGTTCTGAGTGATCGGCGGGCTCCCCGCCGCGTGCGCGCTCGCGGCGGGCGTCGCCAGGAGCAGTAGGAGCCCGACTACGATGGCGAGGAGCGCTGACCGCACCTATCCACCGGCCTTGATCGTGACGTAGAAGGTCACGCGCAGATCGAAGCTGTCGAGACGACGGAAGTTCAGGTCGATTTTCCAGACACCGGGACTCGAGAGTGCGGTCGTCGTGATCGAGAAGTGATTGCTGGGATTCCCGTGAGGCCCGGAGAGGTTCTCCTTTACGGGAGGCCGCGGCGGGTCCGTAAGCGTGAACTGGGCGGTGCCGTTCCTTGCGAGGTAGAATGGCGTGCCGTTCGAGGCGTAGTTCAGGAGGAGCGTCAGCGTGTACGCGCCGACGGTCGTAGGGGGCGGATAGACTTCGGAGTGCACCTTCAGTCCGTCCTTGACGAGATCGAGGGCGAAGGGGCCGACCGGGCCGGCCGGCACCGCCGCTGCGGGCGTCATGGAGGTGAGGAGGCCCGCGAGGACGAGCACCGCGATCCCGAGGCTCGTCTCGAACCGCACGTTCCCCACGATCCTTCGGACGGCCTCCGTCGGTCGTTCCGATTCGGCCGTCTTCGGGACGAGGCGATACCGGTTGTAGGCGCCGAGCGCGAGCATCGGCGCGAAAAGTCCGACCTTGGCGAGGATGACCCATCCGTAGGGACTCGTGACCAACGCGTCTAAGGTCCCGACGAGGAGGACGGCCAGCACGATCCCTCCCGCGAGGACGAGGCCGACCGCGTACGCCGCCATCCGAGAGAAGCGACCGAGGACGATCCTGGCGAGGGGCGCGGCCTCCGGCTCCCGGAAGAAGCGACGGATTGACACGATCCCCGCGAGGCCGCCGAACCAGAGGCCGATGCCGCCGAAGTGGGCGGCGTCCGCGGCGATCCCGAGGGCGGTGAGGGCCGGCACCCCGGCGGCGTGGGTGCCGAGGCTGCCTGCGACGACCGCGGCGAGGGCGGCGAAGATGGCGGCTTGGATCGTCCACGCGGCCGTCTCCGGGTTTCCGCCACGCGATTGGGCGAAGGCCCGGGACAGGAAGGCGAACAGGCCGATTCCGAGGGCGAGTCGGACCGCCACCGATTGGACGTACGAGGAAGCCTTGAGGGCCTCCGCCGCGGAGTTCCCTTCGAGTCCGGTCGCTAAGGCAAAGAGGCCCGCCATGGAGACGATGAACCCGAACGAGGCGATCCGCCCGACGTTCAGGAGGACAGGGAAGGCGACGCCATACGCCCGGGACCCGCGGGCGTCCGGGTCCTTTCCGGCGGGAATCCACATGAAATTCGCCATGATGCCGACACCGAAGGCGATCGCGAGGCCGAGGAACCCGATCGACCGCAGGGCGACTTCGAGGGGCGAGACGGGAGCCCCGCCGCTCAAGGGCGGCGGCAAGGTCCCGCAGGCCGTCCCGTTCGCATCTTGGACGCAATACGAGAACGATCCGGCGGTGAAGTGCCCGTCGACGGCCGAGGTCGCGGTCCACGTGACCGTGTAGATTCCCGGTCCACCCGCGGTCAACGATTCGCTCAACGTGCGGCCGTCCGACGAGTCCGTCACGGGAGGGACATCGAAGCGGGATCCCGTCGCGTTCGTCACGCGGATGGTCCCGGTGCCGGATTGGACCGCCTCCGAGAGGGTGATCGTCACCTGGCTCGGCGCGGTCGGCAGGGGCGCGCTGGCCGCGGGGGGCGTGGAACCCACATATTGGGCGTGGGCGGCGGCGAGGCCTCCGGCGGCGAAGAGTCCGAGGAGGGTGGCGACGACGACAAGCAGCGCGATTCGAGAGTTCATGGCGTCTTCCGTTGACCGCGGGACATACGCCAGCCCATCGCGAGGCCGACGGCCCCGACGAGGATTCCCAGGAGGGCGAGAGCAAGGGCCAAGGCCAGCTGCAATTGGAGGCCCGCGATCGCTGCGTTTGCGGCGTCGAGCTGGGTTTGCAAGTCGCTCGCGGGCGGATCGGCCACCGGGAAGTCGAGGTCCGACGCCGGGACCACCTCATCATCCAAGGTCACGGTCACGTCGACCGGGGTGGTGTCCAGATGACCCTTCAAGCGCACGGTGTACGTCCCCGCTCGGGTCGGGATCACGTCGAACGTGTACCAGCCGTCCCGGCCGAACTGAGGATCCAGGGCCTTGGAGACGTTCTTCGGTCCCGTCGAAAGGATTGCGGTCAGATTCCCCTCGACGCCCACGACCCATACGGTCGTGCCGTTCGAGTACCGATGCTGGATGCCCAGGTCCAGGCCGTTCAGGTAGCCGGCGACCGCGGGCTCGTCCCGCCATCCGACCGTCAGCACGAACTCGCCGACGGTCACTTGTTGGTGGGCCGCGACCGGACGGACCGCGAGCGGCATCCCCGCAACGAGGGCCATGGCAATCGCCAGGGCCAGGATTCGGAGGGCTCGTTTCATGGAGTTCCCGATGAGAGGAGACCGGTTCCCGGTATGTCTTTTTTGGCACAAATCGAGAGGCTTGCGCCGACGGCGAGGGAAAGCCTGAAGGGAGCGCACGGCCTGCGTCCGCCCGGAGGAAACCATGCACGTCCTCTGGGAAATTGCGAGCGCCATCTTGGTCGTCATCCCGCTCCTGGCACTGGGACAGGCCTATCGGCAGGACCGATCGCCGCGGTTGCTTTTCGCCTTCGCGGCGTTCGTCGTCTGGGAGGTCCGCTTCTCGGTGGGAATCGCGATCCACACCGTCCTGACGATCGATCACACGTTCGAAGAGACGATCGGATTCCTGGGAGACCTGATCGCGATCTCGCTCTTCGCTGCGGCGTTCCTCTACGCCTCGGGGTGGCCCCATGGCCGAGTCCGCGCTGACCTCGCGTGAGCGGATCCTCGCCCTGGTCGTCGCCCAGCCGGGGCTGCACCTGCGGGAACTCCCGCGGCGATTGGGCCTCTCCCTCCGATCCGTCCGGTATCACCTGGAGACGCTCGTCGACCAGAGGCTCGTGACGGCCCACCGCAGCGGCCGGTACGAACGCTGGTTCGCGGTCGGCTCGCTGTCGAGCGACGACCGCGCCTTGATCTCGGCCTTGCGGGTCGGGGCCCAGCGGAGGATCCTCTCCGAACTGCAAGCCGCCGGCCCGACGCGCTTCGCCGCGCTCGAGAGGGCCACGGCCCTTTCCGCGGCGACGATGGTGAACGGCCTCGATCGTCTTTCGGCGGAGGGTCTCGTCGAGTTGGGCGGAGACCGTCGATACCGGCTACGAGATCCGGACGCGGTGGCGATGCGCCTCGCACTGTACCGGCAGCGATTTCCGGATTTGATGGCGGACGCCGCCCGCGAAATCTTCGACAAAGAGTCCTGAGGACTCATAAGACGGGAAAAAGGAAGGGGAGCCGCCGGCCTGCCACCGGCGGCCCGTTCGGTCGCGGCCCTAGGGAGTCGAGCCGGGCTGGGTGTGCTTCTCGATGAGGAGATACACGTTGTCCATCGTGCCGTCCTGGTCGACGTCCTCGGCGTGGTATTCGACGGCGATCCACTCGTGGGTGTCCGGCGTCCCGTCCTGGTTGGGGTCGGTCATCCGCTCGGCGCGGAAGGAGAGGTCGACCTTCTCGACGACGCCGTTCGAGTCGGCGTCGGTCGCGGTCGCATCGAGCCGCAGGTAGGCGGTCTCCTCCGGCACGCCGTTCTGGTCCTCGTCGAGGACCTCGGAGCCGCGGGCCGTGATCGTCATGATCTCCGGGTGGCCGTCGTCGTTCGCGTCGGTCGCCTGGGCGTAGGCGACGAAGGCGGCCGTGTCCTCCGGCACCCCGTCGTGGTTCGCGTCGCGGACCGCGCTGGCACGGATCGTCACGTTCGTCGATTCGAACGCGCCGTTCGAGTTCACGTCGATCGCGAGCACGTCGATCGTCGCGCCGCGGGTCTCATCGACGAGGCCGTCGCTGTTGAAGTCCCGCTCTTCCGTCGCGACGAGGTGCAGCTCGACGCGGTCCGGGTGGTTGTCCTCGATCGTGTTGAGGACGACGCCGTCCAAGGTCGCGTAGGAGTGGTCCTCCGGGAACCCGTCGCTGTTCGCGTCGACGGAGGCCTCCGCGCGGATCGTCAGGGTGGCCTTCTCGAAGATCCCGTTCGAGTTGTCGTCGACGGCCTCCAAGGTCCCGTCGAGGCTCGCGCGGTATTCGGCGTAGCCGTCCTGGTTCATGTCCCGGACGACCGCCCCGCTCAAGGTGATGCGGGCGAGTTCCGGATGCCCGTCGTCGTTCGAGTCCGTCGCGAGGGCCGTGATCTCGAGGGCTTTGCGGACCTCGAGGACGCCGTCCGAGGTCGGGTCGGCGCGGCCGTACAGGTAGATGCGGCCCTCGACCCGCTCGGGGAAGCCGTTCGAGTTCGCGTCGGCCATCGCATAGGAGACCTCGATCCCGCGGGCGAGCTCGTCGTAGCCGTCGCCGTTGCGGTCGAGGGCCTCGTACGCGGTCAGGTTCAGCTGCGCGGACTCGTTGTGGCCGTCGTTGTTCGCGTCGCGGGTGTTCGCGGAGAGATCGATCGCGGCGCGGTATTCCTTCGTCCCGTTGTCGCCGAGGTCGTACGTCTGATAGAGGTGCAGCTCGAGGTCGGCGGAGTCCGGCGTCCCGTCGCTCGCGGTGTCGGTCATGCAGAGCTCACCGGTCACCGTGCGGACGAACTCCGGGTTCCCGCTCTCGTTGCGGTCGAACCGCTGTTCGCCGGCGAAGGTCGCCATGACGGACTCCGGCCTCTTGTCGCCGTTCGCGTCCTTGACGCTCAGGAGCCAGAGGCCCTGGGCCGTGTACTCCCGGATGCCGTTCTCGTTCGGGTCTGCGAAGGCCTCGATGCCTTGCCGGCCCTCGAGGGCGTTGAACGTCCCGTCGGAGTCGTTGTCCCAGACCTGGAAGTCCCGCGCGATCGTCATCCCGGCCTCCGGGATGCCGTTCTTGTTCGCGTCGACGACGCAGGTCCCGAGCATCCGTCCGCGGACGTACTCGGGGTGGCCGTCGTGGTTCGCGTCCGTCGCGGTGAATTCCTGCTTCCACGTGCAGTTCGCGTCGTCGGAAGGCATCACGAAGTGGGCGACGTCGGGGGCCCCGCGGACCTGGTCCGCATCATGCGGGAGGACGCCGAGGCCGAAGGAGTCGAGGGAATCGTTGGCGAGATCATCGCGGGTCTCATTGAGTTCCCTGAGCGCGGGGACATCCGCCCGGACCGGGTCCGGGTTTCGGTCCGAAGAAGGCGCCGGGGCCGCGGTCGAATTCGCCGGGGCGTCCGAGGGACTCCGTGCGACGTCCGCCTGGGGCGGCGCCGGGGTCGGGCCCGGGGCGCCCGACGCGGACAGGACGCCGCGCGAGGCGGTCGCGTCCTGGGCGCTCAGCGCGGTCAGGGCGGCGCCTCGATTCGAGGGCGTGTAGCCCAAGAGGCGCAGATACGTTCCGTCGCGGAGGAGGCCGCCGCCCATCTGCGTGAGGACGACGGTGCTCACCGCGACCATTCCAAGCACAATCGCGAGCCCCAGGTACAGGGCCCGTGGCGGGCGTTTCGAGACGCAATAGGCTTCCATCGGGATCGCACCTTTTGAGAGTGTACGCGGGCGGCAGGGCATATCGAGACCCGCAAGACTCTTCCCGATGGCTTTATGAGAGGGCGACGGAACCGACCGTGAGAATCAAGAGGTCGCGGCGACCGAGATTCCACTCATGACAAGGACGCGTGCCGTTCCGAGGGACACTCGGCCCCCGTCCCTCCTCGGCCGCTGTACTTCATAGAGGCACCGCGAAGAAACCGTGTATTCGGACCTCGTACGCTCTGACCTCAGTTGGTCTTACCAAACCATGCGGACGCAAGCCAAGCTTCGCAGGCGGATTGCGTTCCCGCGACCGTAATGACGATGAGCTACGGAGGGACCGCGTCACGGGAGCACTGCGGATGGCGCCCGGGGAACAAGCTCCTCTAAGTCTTCCTCTTTAAGCGCGGACAATTCGTTATCCGGGACACCGAGTCGTATCCGCATCCCTGCGAGGCCCCCGTTTCCGAGCGCTCTAAATCGATACCGGGTCGGACGTCCCGCCGCCGTCGTTCGGGCGACCTCCGCCACGCCGTGATGGATGAGGTACTCGACCATGAAACGTCGGCCCTCATTCGACCATTCTGGGAAACGGCCATGCGCCAGCTTGGACAGCTCAAGAGTCGAGAGTTCCCGTCCCGCGAGGTCTCGCCCGAATTCGTAGGCGTCGTACGCGTCATAAGGTTGGAAGGGCGAAGACCGGTTCGGCGCGGACGGGGCGACGACTTCGTCGATGGAGACATCCACGTCGTCGATTTTCTGCCGTAGTTCTGCGAATTTCCTCACCAGCGGATCTCGACTCAGGACTTCGATTTCTGCCATCCACGCCTTTCGCTGAGACCGGACGATCGATTCGGGATCCTCCGGAAAATCAAGGTTCATCTCCCATCCTCGTAATCACGAATATGACATAGTATATATATAATAGTGCTCGACCAATATCCAATCGGCTCTATTGCCTATCGTCCACGATGGCCGACAAATATCCCGCCAGAAGATTCATGTACCATGAATTTATCCGGGGGCCTCGCGGTGTTTCTTTGCATCGGGTCGTCACCGTGTTTGGTAAGAAGGAATTCGCGGCGATACGACTCTACTGCAAGCGCAATCGAATCAGCCTCTATGCCCTGGCGAAGTCAGCCATCCGGGAATATATGCAGCGCCATCCTTGATCCCGAGGCGTGGCTATGCCATGGACGCGATCCGATCCCGCGTACAAAGGGGAGCACCGCGGGCCCGAGTCGCATTCGGAGCCGTGGGCCGGGACTGGACAGATTCCATCCCATCGGTGAGGTGTAGGCTCTTACCTGCGATGAAGCGATGGCCAATCCTCCGGGCAGCTGCGCCTTTCCAGAAGCGATTCTCGCGCGATACCTAGGGTGCCGGAATTCGTTCCTCGATCCACCTCCGCACCGCGTCCCATACCTCGGAAAATGTGTTTCGCTTGGGACCTTTCGGTTCGAACGAATGGCCCGCGTCCCGAATCACGACCAAGTCATGGGGGACGGGCAACCGTGACAGATCCTCCTGGAGGCGGGCCAGATCACAGAACGGATCGTGGTCCCCCTGCACGAACAGAATCGGCTTCACGACCATCGGCCACTCCGGCGGGTTCCTCACGTCGGGGCGGAACTTCGGGTGGAGCGGATAACCCAGGGCGATGATGCCCTGCGCGAGCGGATCCGCGGAGGCCCGGGCGCACACCCGCGCTCCCATCGACTGCCCCGCGATGAAAATCGGAATCTCCGGGAAGCGATTCACCATGAACCGCAGCGCGCCGCGGAGATCGTCCTCTTCGCGGGCGAGGTCTCGTGAGGCGACGCCCTTCTCGTCCGCATATCGGAAGTTCATCCGCAGGGCCGCGAGGCCGGCATCGGCTGCGGCGGTCGCGATTCGCCGAGGAATCGGGTTCAGCAAGTTGCCTGATCGACCGTGCGTGAGGATCAGGCCCGCCGATGGAGCGCTCTCGGGGGCATGGAGGAGTCCGCGGACCGTCCCCGATCCGCTGATCGGCGCGAATCGCGCATCCGAGGCGAGGAGGTCCGCCATCGGTCTTCACCGCCCTCGATTCGGAGGAACTCCCGCGAGACGCAAGCGCCTCGGAGGCGCCCTACGGATTCGGTGGAGGGGCCCCTCCCGATCGTTTCCGTCGCATCAACCCGACGCCGGCGAGGGCGAGGGCCAGGACGCTTAAGACGAGCGCGCCGTACCCGACGAGGGAGAGCGTGCCCACCGCGTCGACCGCGGCCGGGAGGACGATGACCGTCCCGGTCATCCCGACCCAGGAGTCCCCGATCTTGTACGCGTGGAGCTTGCAGAAGTAGGTGTACGTCCCCTCCGCGTTGAAGGTCCAGTTGAACACGGTAGGTTGACCCGGGGCTCCCATGACGGGCGGCAATCCAAGCGGCAGGTTGGGGCTCGAGTCCCACACGATCCCCGTCGAATTCGTCCCCGTGATGGTATGGGGCTCCGTCGGATTCGTCAGCGTCCACCGGACGATTGTCCCCTGCGGCACGCTAATACTCTCGGGGGCGAAGGCCTGGACGGCATAGTTTGGGTCGCCCCAGCCCGCGATCACGGTGACGACGCGGTCGATCGGGATGCCCGACGTGACCGTCAGGTTCCCCGCCATCCCGGGATGGATCTTGCAGAAGTAGTGGTACGTCCCAACCGGCAGGAACCTCGTGTCGTTCTCGTAGACCGAGCCGGGCGGCAGGAGTCGGCCGGGCGACAAATCGCCCAGGGCCGCGGCGACCGGGAAGAGCGGGCTCGAGTCGAACACCCAGGCGGTCGCGTTCTTGGTTTCGGTCGAGGTGACGGTGTGAATTGCGCCCGCGAGCTTCCACTGGACCGTGTCGCCGACGTGGATCACGATCGGGTTTGAATCGTATCCGTTGAACCACACGACCCCTCCCTGGGCCAGGGGCGCGCCGACGGCCACGCCACCGACCTTCACCTGATAGGTCTGCGCGGCCATGGCGCCGGAGGCGAAGACCAAGAAGTTCAGGACCAATCCGACGGCGACGATGGCCAGGATTCTCGGCGAGACCCGGGCTAGGCGACGGCTCCTCTCCCACATGGCCGGGGGAATCGAGTCCATCCCTATTTAATCTTGGACCGTCGATATTAAATGACCTGTCCCGCCATCGGTCGATCGAGACGAGGCCTTATTGCCCCGACCGCTCCATCGGGTCGGCTCGAGTGCGAACGTGACGAAGGCCCGCGATTCGGAGATGCCACCGATCCGCCGTGAGGATGGAAGTACGTTGATCGTCCTCGGTCCGGGGACGATTGACAACGTGGGTTCCGAGTTGGCCGAGCTCGGGGCGACCCGGGTCTACCTCGTGACTGGACCGAGCCTTGCATCCGGTCGGGTCGGCGCGCGAGTCCGCCGCGCCTTTGGGGGCTTGTTGGTCGGGACGTATGCGCGGTCACGACCGCACGTTCCCTCGGAGACGATGGACGAGGTCGTCCGGGAGGCACGCTCCTTGCGGGCGGATGTGCTCGTCGGCCTTGGCGGAGGGAGTCCGATCGGGACCGCGAAGGCCGCCGCGTTTCGCTTGCAGCAGCTCGGCGGGTCCGGCCCTCCGGTCCCGTGCATCGTCGCGGCAATCCCGACCACGTATTCCGGCTCCGAGGTCACACCGGTCTTTGGGACGACGGATCTCGAACGGCATCGGAAGTCCGTACTCCGCAGCGACCTGGTCCGACCTCGCCTCGCGCTGTACGATCCGGAACTCGCCCTCGACACGCCTCCGGATTTGTCGGCCTCGACGGGCGTGAACGCGCTCGCCCACTGTGTCGAGGCCCTGTACGCAAAGGACGCCGGGGACGATGAAAGGACCATGGCCTTACGTGCGGCGGGTCGGATCGTCGAGTTTCTCCCGCGGACGGTTCGGGATCCTCGAAATCTCCTCAATCGCTATCGGATGTTCGAGGGCTCCATGGAGGCCGGCCTGGTCCTGGCGAAGGCGGGCATGGGCGTCCACCACGGGCTCTGTCACGTCCTCGGCGGGCGCTACAACGCTCCCCATGGCGTCCTGAACGGGATCGTGCTGCCGCACGCGATGCGATTCAACATCCCCATCGCGACGACGGCGTATCGGGACCTGGCCCCGATCCTCGGCGTTAAAGGAGAGGGGCTCGGCGACGCCGCTCTCGGCGAGGAAGTCTGCAAAGCAACGGCGACGTTCGTCCGAGGGCTTGGGCTGCCGCGGAGGCTTCGTGATCTCGGAATCCCGCGAGGAGACCTCCCGTCCGTCGCGGAGGAGGCCATGGAGAGCAAGTCCGTCCGAGCGAATCCGCGACCCGTCACCCGGGCGGATGCGTTGCGAATCCTCGAAGCCGCCTGGTAGATCTATTCCCACGACCGCCGGATGAAATCGCGAACCTCATCGAGATTTCGGACCACCTTGGCATTCTTTTGAACCGGATTCTTGCTGCGACCCGACCTTTGGATCATGAGGGAGCCCATGCCGACCGCGGAGGCCCCGACGACATCCTCCTCGAACGAGTCTCCGACGTGCAGGACGTTCTCCGCCGGCAGGCCGAGGTATCGGATTGCCCGCTGGAAGATCGAGGGAGCCGGTTTGTATCGCTGCTCCTCCTCGGACGTGACGACGAACGTGAAGCTGAGGCCGTTGTTGTGCAAGGCCTCGAGGAGCAACATCGTGTCCATGTTCGAGACGATGGCCAAGGCGACCTCCTTCTCGAGTTGATGCAGGACGGACGCGACCTCCGGGTAAGCCCGGACGCGAAGGTATTCGTCGAAGGCCTCATCGACGCAGGCGTCCAGGTCTCCGGACAGCCCGAATTGCCGGAACATTTCTCGGAAGGCGTTTCGATGGAGGTCGCGGAACGCGACGAACGTTTTGGCGGCAAACTGCTCCTGCACCGCCCGTCGCCAAGCCTCCGTGGCCCTCGGGTCGACGGGACCGCCTCGCTCGCGAAAGAGTCGTTCGAAGACCGATGGGAGGCGGTGCGGCCCGCCCTCGAGGAGGGCTCCGAATCCGTCGAAGGTGAGCCCGCGGAAACCGCGCAGGTTCGGCCGTGCGACGACGACCCGCGAGGCTCCCGAAGCGGTTCCCACGGATTCGCGCGAGACGCGACCCGCTAATAAAATCTAACGCGTCTTCGAGGGAACGCGCGCGATACACGCGGGATGAGCAACGTTCAAGACCCGGCACCTGCTATTCCGGTCAGGGGATCGGCGGTGGTCCAGACCGGGAGCATGCAGAAGTACACGAAAGGGAATCTTCTGCTGATCAACGACAAGCCCCTCAACTACGCGATGTCGAACATCTTCGAGATCGGGGCGACGTGGAAGAAGTCGTACGACCGGGTCGTGATCGGCAAGAACGGGCCCTACGTGCTCGCGTGCTTCCGCGCGGAGGGCGAGGACTCGAACTGGTGGTACATGCCGCACGACGAGTACGTCGTCCTGGTCGAAGGCGAGGTCACGATCGAATATCGGGAGCCGCGGGAGGAGATCCAACCCGGGCCCCACAAGAACGTCGCGGGGACCGAGATGGGCCACATGGTCCTCCGGGACGGCAGCCTCGCCTCCCTCCCGGCCCGCGTCGCGTATCACATGAAGGCCAAGAAGAAGTCGCTGGCCCTCCTGCAGACGAAGCACAGTCCTTGGCTCACGTACGCTTGGAAGGAGATCTGCCTCACGGAGGAATGACGATGGTCACGGAAACGCAACACCTCGTGGAACCGGGGAAGGCGAACGAACTCGGCTACAAGACCTTCCGCCTCGGACAGTTCACGTTCGAGCGGAACGCGTACTTCTGCGTCATCCACTATCCCGGCGGCGAGTACCACATGCCCGTCGGGGAGTTCCTGCGGGCCGTCCAGCGGGACATCGGGTGGAACTTCTTCTACGGCATGGTGAAATTCGACCAGGTGTTCGGGACGTTCAACTTCTACGACAACGGCGTCGACATGTTCCTCGGGAAGTACAACGACGCCTGGCAGAAGAGCGGCAAGGCGTACAGCGAGATGTTCCCGAACGAGAAGATCAGCGCGACGTTCAAGGCGATCCTCGAGGACTGGGTGCCGCCCGAGTTCAATCCGTGGGCCGCGCCGCGGGAAACGGGCAGTCCCTTCGGTCGGAAACGCGGCGGCCCGCATCCGGCGATCTACCGGAAGCGGATCGTGACGAAGACGATGATCAAGGAACCTCGGACGGACGCGACGCACCCGGTCAACGAGGCCTTCAAGGGGATCCAAGGCAAGGACGGCGAGATGAAGATCAAGCCGGAATACAAGGAGCGGTTCGGCCTCCTGAACCTGTACGACTACCTCGCCCGCAACGACGTGACGTGGAACCCGGAGATCGTGTCCGCGGTGGAGTACAGCCTGTTCTGCCCGACGACGGAGGAGTACATCCTGCCGATCACGCACGGCAACGATCGCGTCGAATGGTTCCTGCTCCTGAACGGCCAGATCTCGATGGAGATCCGGGACCGGGACACGGGGAACCTGCGGGCCTACATGCACATGAAGCCGGGCGACTGCTGCGCGATGCCCGCGGACATCTCCCACAACCTCTGGGCTCCGGAGCGGTCCATGCTGCTCGTCTGGGAGAACGGCAACCCGGAGCTGCCGGAGCTCATCCGCCTCGGCAAGACGCCGACGACGCCGCTGCAGGAGTTCGGGCTCTCGTAAGCCTTCATTCTCGATTGAGGATCGTGCGATGCCCAGTCCTCAGGTGAATCGGTACTCCGTGTACGTCTCCCTCCCGGCCCGGGGAAAGGTGCGTCGGCCGATTGCGAAGGACCCGAGCTTGCTCCTCGCGGTAGAGAGCTGCGTGACAGCCTACGAGACGACGGGCCACCTCTCCTACGTGATCGAGGACCTTCGGCCGGCTCGGGTTTTCCGCGTGGATCGGCGGCTCCTCCTGGCCTTCGTCTTTCTCCGGGCGAACGACCGGAACCGATACTTTGAGGTCCTGAATCAACTCGATCGGTCCGGCGATCAGGTCGCGTTGGAGTCCTCCCTTGCGGGCCACACTCCTCTCTACTAGATTCGGTCTTAGGATGCGGGGACGCCCACGTCTCCATCCCGTGCAGCCTCGCAAATCTGTGCTATCGTATGTCCCCATTTCTAGGCAGTCCAGGCATCCGACATCGCGTTTTCGTCCCGGTGTTTGGAGTGTTATCGAATGGGCGGTTACCGGCTGAAGCCTTATGGCTTCGAAGTCCAGCGGAGCCCCTGCGTTGAGAGGGATGGTGGGCAGCGTTCCCCCGAAGCGCCCGCCCCAGTCCACCGAGACTTCTGGAACGGGTCGAGCGGTCTAATGCCCAGCTCGAAAGCATTATGTATGCGTAGTATGATATTGTATACGTGGCCCAAACAGTCTCCGTACGCCTGTCGAAGGAAAGCCTTCGCGAGGTCGATCGCCTCGCCGAGCGGCTAAAGACGGACCGTTCCGAGGCCCTTCGCCGGTTCATCGAGCGGGGCCTCCGCGAAGCCAAGATCGACGACGCCCTCGATCGACTCCGCAGAGGTAGGGTCTCGATCGGACGCGCAGCGGAGGACGCGGGAATTACCCTCTACGAGATGCTCGAATTCGTCCGGCGGCATCAGATCCCCTCCGGCTATGGGCCCGAGGACCTGGAGCGGGATCTCCGTGCGCTGGGACGCCGCGGATGATCGTCTCCGATACGACGCCTCTCCTGCATTTGGCGCGATCAGGGCTCCTTGACCTGTTGCGGAGGCTCTATGCACAGGTCGTCGTCCCACCATCCGTCTGGGAGGAGGCCGTCGGTCGAGGGGAACCTCGACCGGAATCGCACGGCCTCGAGGAGGCGTCGGGAAAGTGGTTGGCGGTGCAGGCCCTTTCTGGGCGAGATAGGACGAGATCGGAAGCCTTCCGCCGAGGAGCCCCGGTGGGCCGAGGAGAAGCGGATGCCATCGCCCTGGCTGAAGCATTGAGGACCCCAATCCTCATGGACGATCGCGTAGCCATCGATCTTGCGAGGATGCGCGGGATCGAGACGCGCTGGACGACATCGGTCGTATTGGAGGCCCATCGGCGGGAGATCTTGGATCGGAAGGCCGCGGGTCGAGCCATCGAGGACCTCGTGGCTTCGGGGTTGTGGATCCGCCAGGATGTACTGCTCCGGATCCTCGCAATCTTGGGTAAACGATGAGGCCAGGGTGCGGTTCGGTGAATCGATGTCCGCTGTTATAGTTAAGTAACTATAGCACCTTTCCCCAGACTCATGCAAGTCGGATGTGGCGTGTACACGCATACGGTCCGCGGCAACCGGTATCTGTACTTCTGGCATTACGAGAATCGGGGTGCGTCACGGGTCCAAGTGAAAGAATACCTCGGCCCGGTGGGTTCGCCCCACACCCGATCCGACGCCACGCAACGATGCGAGACGTACTTTGCGCAGGCCGCCGAGGATCTGAAGCGATTGCGCGACACGAGCCTCGCGACCATCCGGGCGATGGCAGGCCACTGAGTCCTTCCCCGGGCACCGGGGTCGAAAGGGATTTGAGGCGCCCGGAGCCTTATCGCACCTTCGTATGGTCCAGCCCGCCAAGTTCCAGGCCCTCCAGCAGGAGATGGAACGGCACCTCTTCGAACGCCGCGAGGAGCTCGAAGGACTCTTGCTCGCCCTCCTGTCGCGGCAGCACCTGCTCCTGATCGGACCGAAGGGCGCCGCGAAAAGCTTGATGATCCGCCTCCTCGCGAGCTCCATCGAGGGCGCGAAATATTTCGAGCGGCTCCTGACCCGCTTCACCCTGCCCGACGAATTGTTCGGCCCCGTGTCCATCTCGGCCTTGAAGAAGGACCGGTTCTCGCGGCTCACCCGCGGCTACTTGCCGGAGGCGCACTTCGCGTTCCTCGACGAGATCTGGAAGGCGAACAGCGCGATCCTGAACAGCCTCCTCTCCCTGATCAACGAGCGGCTCTTCTACAACGACGGCGAGGTGCTCCAGTGTCCCCTCGAGACGTTGATGGGCGCCTCCGCGGAACTCCCGCAGGAAGACGCCTTGTCCGCCCTGTACGACCGGTTCCTCCTGCGGTACCAGGTGAAGTATATCGCCGAAGACGGACACCTCCTCGAGATGATGGCGGACGCGCGTCCTCCCGTGATGAAGAGCCGGATCACCTTGGACGAGATCCACGATGCCCGCGAGGCGGTCGAGGGAGTCGAAGTGGATCGTCCGCTGCTGGAGTCTATCGCGAAGATCCGCCGTCGCCTCGGCGCGGAAGGACTGTCTCTCTCCGACCGCCGGTACAAGGAGAGCCTGTCGATCGTCCGGTCGAAGGCATGGTTGAACGGACGCACGTACGCGATCGAGGACGACCTCGCGGTGCTGGCGAACATCCTGTGGGACGATCCCGTGAACGAGCCGCTCGTCCGTGGGTTCGTCCTCGACATCGCGAATCCCCAGGAGAAGCGGGCCCGCGAGATCGGAGACGCACTCCAAGTGGCCCTGAAGAATCTACAGGGATTGGAGGCGGAGCGAGACCGGACGATGGCCGCGGTCGAGTTCCTCAGCAAGCTGCGCACCGCGAAAGCCGAATTGCAAAGCTTCCGAGACCGGATGAAACGCCGGGGAACGGAGACGTCCCAAATCGAATTCCAAATCGCGGAGACGGATCGCTACGAAGCCCAGGTGAAACGCGACTACCTGGGGAGCGAGTAGGCCGATGGCGGCGACCTTTGGACCGCCCGGCCCGACGATGGCCCGAAGCGTCCTGGTGCACGATCCCTTCGACCAGGAGGCCTTCGAGGACGTACTGCCTCGCGCACCCGGACTTCGACTCCTGCTCGAGTCGGAGCCACCGGAGGCGAGAGATCTGGCGTTCGACCTCTTCTGTTCGTTCTACAAGTATTTCGTGAAATTGCTTCCGGCCGATGCGGTGGTCCCGGAACGCCGTCGACACCGCGATCTGATCGGTCGGGCCCTCGAACTCCGTGAACATGAGAAACTCCGCGCATGGACGCGGTTGAAGCCGGTGGAGACCGCCCTTGCGACCGAGCTGGTCTTGGATCACCTCCTACACGAACGCGGTCCGGAGGAAGCGGAGCCCGCAAAGGATGTTGGAGAACCCGGAGATGTCGTCGAACCCGAAGACACGGACACGTCGACCGAACGCTTGCGAGAGGTCTTAGGCGATGTGCGTAAGGACCTGGAGGCCGCCGTGGAACTCGTCGCCGCGTGGTCCTCCGGACCGGGCGAAGAGACCCGGCTCCCTCCGGAAATCAAGATGCAGCTCATGCGGAATCTGGTCCGGAACCCACGGTTGCGGCAGATCGCCCTCCTGTTCGGCCGATATCGAAGGATGGGGGTCCGGGACCGGGAGCTGAAGGCTTTGCTCGCGAGTGAGGAGGTGGTTGACTTCGTCCGCGGGGGCGATGTCGCCCGCGCGCTCGCGGGAGAACTGGCGAACTTCGCGATGCGCGAACGGGAGGACCTGTTCTATTCGAAGCTCGTGACGCATCAGCTGTTGATCTATGAATTGAGTGAGCGTCATCCCCAGCCCCGACCCGTGTACCTCTGCCTGGACAACAGCGGCAGCATGTCGGGCGAGAAGGAAATCTGGGCGAAGGCGTCCGCCCTCGCGCTTTCCCACTTGGCCCTGCAACACGGCCGATCGGTCGAGGTCGTCCTGTTCGGCGATGCGGCCGATCCCCTTCGGATCGTTTCACTGCATCCGCAGGACAAAGGCCCGGAACGCCTCGAGAAGGTAATGGACGTCGCGTCGTATTTCCTCGGAGGAGGGACCGATTTTCAGAAGCCGCTCGCCCACGTCCTCGACGCCATCGGCGAGGGACAGGGCGGACCGGGGACCGATGTCCTCTTCGTTTCGGATGGCCTATGCCCGCTCCCCGAAGATTTCGTCCGCCGCTTCATCAAATCGAAAGCCCGGAACGACATTCGGCTCACGACTGTCGTGATCGGAGGCGAACCGTTCAGCCTCGCTCAGATTTCGGATTCCGTGAATCGGCTGGAGGACAGTCTCGAGGCCGGCGACGAGTTGGCGGCGCAGTTTGCCTCGACTTTCCTGGAGCGAGCCTCAGGAACAACCGTAAAGCCGAGGCCTCATCGAGCGGGTCGGTCGGAGCCTCTCGTCTTCGACCACTTTCTGCCGGAGGAACCGTAACCGCGAAGGCGCTCACGCGGTCGGGTTCGCATAGGCGAGGAAGAATCCTACGCCGATCAGGATGAACGCCAGCCCGAGGGCGATCAGGGATTCGCCGTTTTGACTGATCTGGGGCCGAGCCGGCTCGATCAAAGCGCCGACGATCAACAGCACGAGCCCGAGCAGGAGGATTCCCGCGTAGACCAGGGCCAATTTCATCGCCATGCGATCACCTCACCCCGACGCCGGAAGTCGATCGCCACGTCCGCGACCCTCCCGCGGGCGTCGGGCTGAACAGGAGTCCCAGGTTGATCCCGTAGATCGAGTGCCAGAGGAGGTTCGTGAAGAGGGCCTGCACCCCGTACGGTCCAAACTTCGTGAGGAAGGGGCCGACGACGCCGCCTCCGAAGAGTGGGTCGATCAGCAGAGGCATCCAAAGGGCGGAGCTGATGATCCACAGGACGATGCCCCACAGGACTCCCTTGATGTAGTTGTTGACCGGCGTCAGGGCTGCGAGCGGCTTGATGACGCGGCCGATCGCCGGGTGCACGATGAGCGCGAAGACGACGCCCCAGATGATCCCGCTCGTGTAGTGGATGATTCCTCCGACGACGAAGTTGATCGCGGGATTCGCGAGGCCGTAGTTGAGACCCAGGACCAAATAGCCATTCAACGTGTTGAAATCGAACTTGGGCAATCGCGCGCCGTCGAACCAGAGGCCCGCCATCGTCGCCACATGCGTCGCGATGAACGCCGCGATGATCGCGCTCCTCCCTGCGTTGTGGCCGATCAGGAACTTGACGTCTGAGTTGCCGTGCTCCCCCTCCAATGCCTTACCCCCGGCCGGGGACCGCGGGCTTCATTATATAACCCTTCCCGAACGCCGGGGAAGCTCTAGCCAGCGACGGACTGAGGCACAATGTCTTTACCGTGCGTTTCCCTCTGAGCGACGATGACGGACGTCGAAGAGCGCGGTCTCTTCATCGATGGCAAGTTCGTTCCGTCCGAATCCGGGGCGACGTTTCCCGTCTTCAATCCGCACACCGACGAGGTCTTCTCGAAAGTCGCCCAGGCCGGGGAAGCCGACGCCGAGGCCGCAATCGACGCCGCCCGCGCCGCGTTCGACGGACCGTGGGGCGCGCTCACCCCGAAGGATCGCGGCAAGTTCCTCCTGAAGCTCGCCCGGATCATCCAAGAGGAAGGAGAATCGCTCGCACGGCTCGAGGCGAAGAACACGGGCCATCCGATCCATGACGTGCGCCGGTTCGACCTCGTGCGGACAGTCGACTGGTTCGAGTATTTCGCCGGCATGGCGACGAAGATCCAGGGCGACGTGATCCCGTCGTCCTTCAAAGGCGTCCTCAACTACACGCTGCGCGAGCCCCTCGGCGTCGTCGGCCAGATCGTCCCATGGAACTTCCCCCTCATGTTCGTGGCGTGGAACGTGGCCCCGGCCCTCGCCGCGGGGAACACGGTCGTCCTGAAGCCCGCGGAGTACACGCCGCTGAGCGCCCTCGAGGTCGCCCGCATGGCCCAGAAGGCGGGGATCCCCGCGGGGACGATCAACGTGATCCCGGGGAAGGGCTCCGTCGTCGGCGCGTTGCTCGCGCGGCATCCGGGCGTCGACAAGATCTGCTTCACCGGATCCGTCGAAGTCGGCAAGCAGATCATCCAGGCGAGCGCCTCGAACCTGAAGAAGCCTCTTCTGGAACTCGGAGGCAAGGGGCCCAACGTGATCTTCGAGGACGCGGACCTCGATGCGGCGGTCCAAGGATCCCTTTTCGCGGCCTACCACAACCAAGGTCAGGCCTGCATCGCCGGCTCGCGCCTCCTCGTCCACGAATCAATTTGGGATGCCTTCGTCAAGCGCTTCACGGAGCGGGTGCGATCCATTCGGATCGGGGATCCGCTCGAGGAGACGACGCAGCTTGGCCCGCTCACGTCGAAGGATCACCAGAAGAAGGTCCTCGGCTACGTGGACGTGGCGAAGGGCGAGGGGGCGCAGATCCTGTTCGGCGGCCGCGTCCCGGGCACGCCGGAGACGGCTCGCGGGTATTACGTGCAACCGACCCTCGTCCGCGCGGACAATCCGAAGATGCGCGTCTGCCAGGAGGAGGTCTTCGGGCCCTTCATCACGATTACGCCCTTCATCGACGATCAGGCCGCGGTCGACATGGCGAACGGCGTGCCGTACGGTCTCGGCGCGGGTTTCTGGACCCGCGACCTGCGGCGCGCGCATCGGATCGCGGCGCAGCTCAAGGCGGGCATGGTCTGGGTCAATTCCTACAAGCTCGTCGACCCGGCCTCGCCGTTCGGCGGTTCCAAGATGAGCGGCATGGGCCGCGAGTTCGGCTTCGAGACGATGCGCGAATACACGCAGGTCAAGAGCGTCTGGATCGGATACGACTTCCAGCCGTGGAAGTGGCCCGAATAGACCGTCCGCGCGTTCGCTCGCCGTCCCGGACGATTCACGGGCCGAGGAATGCGGAGACGGCCGCCGCGGTCTCGGTCGGCTTTTCCACCATGGGGAAATGACCGCATTCCTCGATTGCAACGAACCGCGCCTGCGGGATCCGCCGCGCCGCCGCCTCCCCGATTTCCCAATCGAACTGCGGATCCTGTCGGCCCCACACGACGAGGGTCGGGGCGCG
>Ga0209376_1001353_pt1 | contig 24883 bp, 23 predicted proteins | sample GraSoiAngelo_134_FD_185891 | JGI IMG/M metagenome (GOLD analysis project Ga0209376, IMG submission 185891) | Grasslands soil microbial communities from the Angelo Coastal Reserve, California, USA - 14_0929_05_30cm (SPAdes) (version 2) | ecosystem: Environmental > Terrestrial > Soil > Grasslands ... | reverse complement strand
GGCCCGTAGAACAGGTGTGGAGCGGTGTGTAGGTAATGCTGGGCGACGATGAGGCTGCCCTCATCGCGCGCGCCAAAACCGGTGACCAGTACGCGTTCGAGCGCCTTCTCGGACCGGCGGTCCGCCCCGCGTCCCGCCTTGCGTTTGCCATGCTGCGCGACACCGCCCTGGCGGAAGACGCGTTTCAGGAGTCGGCGCTCCGGGGCTGGCGCAGGATCGGCAACCTGCGCCCCGGGGCCAGGTTCCAGCCGTGGTTCCTCGGCATCGTCGCGAACCAGTGCCGCGAGGTCCGCCGGGGAAGGTGGTGGCATGTCATCCGCCTGCCTGAGATCGAAACGACCGGGACGCTCGATGCGACGGCGGCGTGGCTCCAGGGCGAGGACCTGCGCCAGGCGCTGCAGACGCTGCCGTTCGACCAGCGCGCCGCGATCCTTATGCACTTCCACCTCGACATGCGTCTCAGCGACGTCGCGCTCGCGCTCGACCTCTCGGTGGGCGGCGTGAAGACGAGGATCAACCGGGCGCTCAAGCGCCTGCGCCCGGCCATGACCGCGGCGGAGGCCAAGGCCGATGGCTGAAGAGTCTCTCCGCCGCAGCCTCGACGCCGCGTTCGACCCCGGGCCCGACTTTCCCGACCCGCGGCTGCTCTCGCGCACCATGGCGACGCTGGCCGAGGTCGAGTCGGCGCCCGCGCAGCGTGCGCCGGCGAGGCGCACTCCGATCGTCCTGGAACCCACGACCCGCGGAGGGCGCCTGGTCGCAGCGGCGCTGATCGTCCTCCTGCTGCTCGCGGCCGCCGCCGCGTTCGTCGCCGTGCAGCACTACTTCGTCTCCCCCATCCCCGCCGGATGGCGCGCCTGCGGCGGCAGCTTCCAGTGCGCCGACGTCAGCGTGCCGCTGGACTACACGAACCCCGGCGCGGGTTCGATCACGATCGCGGCGGTCCGCAAGCCGGCGACCGACGCCTCGCGCCGCATCGGCGCGCTGGCGCTGAGCCTTGGCCTGCCCGTCGGGTCCGGGATCGACTACCTGCGCGACAACTCCGTGTTCTACGACAAGTTCAACTCCCGTCTCGACCTCATCGGGTTCGACGTGCGCGGCGCTGGCCGCAGCGCGCCGGTGCGCTGCCTCACAGGCCCCGAGACCGACGCGATCAACCAGGTCGACACCGTCCTGGACGACGCGCGTGAGAAGCAGCTCTTCATCGAATCGGCGATCGCCTACGCCCAGGCATGCGAGCAGACGAGCGGGCGCATCCTGCCGTTCGTCGACACCGCCAGCGCGGCGCGCGACCTCGACGCGATCCGCAGGTCGCTGGGCAACTCGCAGCTGACAATCATGGCGTTCGGCTACGGCACGCTCCTGGGCGAGATTTACGCGCGCCTCTTTCCCTCGCACCTCCGGGCGATGGTGCTCGACGGCGTCTATGACCCCTCGCTCAGCGCGACGGACGCCTGGCTGCGGCGCGCCGCGGGCTACGAGGAGAGCCTGCAGGCGTTCCTCGCCGACTGCCGCGATTTCGCCGGGTGCGAGCTCGGCAGCGACCCGGCGGCGAAGCTGAACGCGCTCTTGCGACGCGTCGACGAGGCGCCGATGACCGTCGGGTCACGCACGCTGAGCCATCGCCTCGCGATCTCGGCGGTGCTGCTCGGGCTCGAGCCCGACAACTGGCGCCGGCTCGACGCGGCCTTGAGCGAGGCGGCAGGGGGCGATGGCAAGGCGCTGCTGGCGATGGCCGACGAGTATTACGGCCGCCAGCCGGACGGCTCCTACTCGTTCAACGGCGACGCCGTGGCCGCGGTCACTTGCCTCGACCAGCCCGTGCCCAAGGACGTGAGCGCCTACGACCAGCTCGGTCCGGCGATGGCCGCGGCCTCCCCCACCTTCGGCCCGGCCTTCCAGTACGTGGCGCTTCAATGCGCGTACTGGCCGGCGCAGCCAGGACCGAGGGCGCAGCCGCAGAGCGCCGGCGGCGTGCCGCCGATCCTGCTCGTTGGGGCCACCCACGACCCGGGTTGGTCCTACGCCGGGGCGAAGGGGGTGAACCGGCAGCTCCCCGGCTCAGTGCTGCTCACCCGTGACGGCTACGGGACCCTGTCGTACCCCAGGAGCGGGTGCGTGCGCGTGGCGGTCGACGCCTATCTCCTCCGGCTGAGCATGCCCGCGTCGGGCACCGTCTGCGCGTCCGACTACCCTGCCTAGCCCCGCGCCCTAACCTTCTATTCGGGATGCGGGAGGACTTCGCCGCCGGCGCGCGCAACGCTGTGCGCGCGTGTCTCAACATCGGCGAGCGCGACCGCGTCTTCATCATTCGCGACCAAGCGAGGACGGAGATCGCGGAGGCGATCGAGGAAGAGGCGAAGAGCACGGGAGCGACCGTGAAGGCGTGGACGATCGAGGAACACCTCCAGCGGCCGGCGACGACGTTTCCCAAGGAGCTCGGCGAGGAGGTGATTCGCTACCGGCCGACAGCGTCGTTCTACATCGGCACCGGGATGCGCGGCGAGCTCGGTTTCCGGCAGCCGATGCTGCACCTGCTCGCGGACGAGCTGCGGGCCAGGCACGGGCACATGATCGGCATCAACGACGAGGTCATGACCGACGGCATGGCCGGGGACTACGACGCCATCTACAAGATGACCCACAAGGTGTTCGACGTCGCGCGCCAGGCGAGGACGATCGCGGTCCAGACGTCGCTCGGCACCGACCTGGTGGCGACTTTCTCGCCGTCGCTGAAGTGGACGCCCTCCGACGGACGCTTCTGGGAGCAGGGCCGGTGGGGGAACCTGCCCGAGGGCGAGACGTTCACGTGCCCGGCCTCTGTCGACGGCGTACTCGCCGCCGAAGAGCTGGGCGACTGGTTCACCGAGCGGTACGGAATGCTGTCGCCGCCCCTGCGGATCGTCATCCGCGCCGGCCGCGTGGCGTCGCTCGAGACCCCCAATGCGCATCTGGAGGCGGAGTTCCGCGAGTACCTCGGCCAGCACCCCAACTCCAATCGCGCCGGCGAGTTCGCGATCGGCACTAACGTCGGCCTCACTCGCATCATCGGCAACTTCCTGCAGGACGAGAAGTTCCCGGGCGTGCACATCGCGTTCGGCGACCCGTATGGCTTCGAGACAGGGGCTGACTGGCAGGCGCCCTCGCACGTGGACGCGCTGGCGTCGCACGCGACGGTCACTGTGGACGGCCGGCGGATCATGGAGAACGGGCGGTTCCTGATCTAGGTAATTAGGCGCCGTTGGATCAAAACGCGCCGATTTTCAGGCCAGCCTGAGCCCGATCCCGAAGCTCGCCGCGTAGCCGCCGCCGGACTTGGACACGTTCGCCAGCAGCGAGGCGCCGCTGTTGTTGTTGGACGTGTAGACCATGTCGTTGGCGTTGCGCATGTCCCGGACGCCGCGCGAGCTGTAAGGCGACTTCTGGAAGACCTCGTCCGAGACCGCGTCGTCGAAGAAGATCTGCGAGGTGAACTCGGTTCCCTGGTGTCGGACCTTGAAATGGATGTGCACCGCGCGCCCGCGATACCAGCCTGGGTAGACCGTCGTGAACGTCACCTTGCCGCTCGCGTCCGTGACCTGGTAGCCGCGGAGAAACTTCTTGCCCACGCTGCTCTGGGCGCTCACGTCCGAATAGACGCCGAGCGCGTCGCAGTGCCAGACGTCGACCTGCGCACCCGGAAGCGCGGTGCACGAGGCGCCAACCCTGGCCACGCTGAAGGTCATGGCCAGCGGCACGCCGGTCCGGTCGTCACGAATGTCGGAGCGGTTGAGGCGCTCGTCGACGAAGTAGGGACCTTCGGTCTCCGACGGCGTGACGACGCACGCGGGCAATGGGACCGAGGTGGCGCTTGATGTGGACGATGGCGACGCTGAGGTGGTCGCGCCCGTCTGCGTCCCGCCACCGCACGCCGCGCCCACCGCGGCGTAGACCGCCCCAAGTCCCGCAACGATCATGCGCCGCCGCGAGATCGTGGCCGCGAGCAGGCCCTCGAGCTGACTCACCGGGCGAGTATCGCGCGCAAGCCTGGGAGCTGGCTCCAGCATCGCTGGGACGTCACTCACACTCCATTCCAAGTCAGTTTTGAGCCTCGGCGCACAGGATGGTGCGCAGGGGCTCGCGGCATGGTCGCAGATCTGGCGGACCGCGGATACGGGGCGATTGGCGTGTGGTTCTTGCGGGCGCTGCTGCTCATCCCTTTCGTGCTCATGGCGCCCGAGGTGGGCTCCGCGATCCTGGGCCGCCCTGGCGCAGTGGCGAACATCTCCGCCTCGGTCGCCGATGTTCTCGGCACCTCGACGTTTCTCATCTTCGTTCTGATGCTGACGGTCACGCCCCTCCGCACCATCACGGGGTGGCGCTGGCACCTGATCCTCCGCCGCGACTACGGGATCGCGATGTTCGCGACCGCGGCGCTGGACATCACGCTGGCGGCCACGACCACGGGCGACACGTTCCCGGGCACGCCGCTGACGCGAGTGGGCGGCCACAGCTTCCTGGTCGCGGGCACGCTCTCGACGCTGCTCCTCGTGCCCCTCGTGATCACCGCCAACCGGCCCGCGCAGCAGTGGCTCGGCCGGCACTGGAAGTCGGTTCAACGGCTCACCTACGCGGTGTGGGCGATGATCCTGGTCCACCTCTTTCTGCTGTTCGGCCTGACCTCGATCTTTCTCGACGCGCTGGCGGTCAGCGCGCCGCTCGCGCTGATGCGCGTGCCTCCGGTGCGTCGCTGGTGGGACTCTGCTCGTCGGGCCGATCGCCACCGCGCGCTGCGCGCCGTGGCCGCGGCGGTCATGCTCACGGTCTTCGCCTCCGGTTTCGTCCCGCTGGCGCGCGAGCTGGCGGAGAGGGGCGCCGCGGCGTTCGTGCAGCAGCCCGTCCGTGACTGACCGGCCGGCGCGGCGTCACCGCGCCAAGCAGCTGATGGACGGCGTGACCGTGGCCTGCGTCGCCCTCGCCCTCGCCATCGGCACCGGCCAACTGGTCCGGGAAGGGCTGCAGGAGTTTCTCTACCGGCCGCCGGGAGTCGGGGCGTCGCCTTCGGAGGCGGAGACGGCGCCCGGCGTCGCGGAGGCGCAGCTGCCACCGCAGACCGCGCAGCTAGTGCCCAACGCGCCGGTGCCCTCGGCCACGCCTGTCCAGCGAGATCGCCACCATGCCGCTCACAACCGTTAGGCGGCGAACACTCCTCGCTCTGATCCTTGCGCTCGGCTTCTACGCGCTGAGCGACATTCTGCTGTGGCAGCGCATCTTCGAGGCTCACGGCCTTTCGGCGTTCGATCCCGAGTACCAGACGGGCCACATCGCGATCCTCGTCGGCATGATGGCGGTCGGCGCGATCCTGCTCCTCGATTCGGGCTGGTGGGCATTGTGGTACCAGGGTGCGCTGTACACGTTCGCCTTCGGCGGCGTCGAGGACGTCCTCTACTACTGGCTCGACGGGAGGGCGATCCCCGGCTTGCTGCCGTGGCTCGATCGCTCGCGCCTGATCTTCGTGCGACCGCTGGCCGGTCACGTGACCAACATCGAGCTGCTCGCCTCGGCGGCGCTCTGGGTCACGTTGTGGTTGTCGGTGCTGGCGCTCGGGCCTGGGTTGCTGCGACTGCTAGTCGCCAGGCAACTCTCCAGAGCCTAGCAACTCCTTGATCCGCTGCCGCGTGAAGCGGCCGACGAAGAGGGGCACGAACTGGGTCACCCGCGATCCCGCCAGGCGCCGCAGAGACTCGCCCGCGGCCTGGTCGATCAACTCCTCCGAGAGGCGGTCGCGGTACTCGGCCTTGATGCTGCTGACCTCGGACTGCACCTGCCTGAGCACGGTGTCGTCGAAGCCGATCTCAGGCCCCTCGCGCACGGTCAACACCATAACCCAGGCCGGATCACAGCGTGAGGGTGACGTTGCCGACCTTCTGCTCGGTCTCCACATACCGGCTGGCCTCCACCACATCGTCCAGTGGATAGGAACGGTCGACGACGGGCTTGAACTCTCCTGACTCGACCAGGCCCTTGAGAAAGTACACGTCCTGCTTCGTGTAGCGGGGCGGGATGGAAAAGATCACCTTCTTGTCGCCGAAGCGCGAGTTCCACACCGCGCGCATGAGGTTGGAGAAGCCGTCGGTGGCCAGGTATCTGCCGCCTGCCTTCAGCGACTGCTCGCACCTCGCAAACGATTGCTTGCCGACGGCGTCGAAGATGACGTCGTACGCCCGGCCGTTCTTCGTGAAGTCATCGCGTGTGTAATCGATGACGGTCTCTGCGCCGAGTGCGCGGACGAGGTCGACGTTCTTCGTGCTCGTGACCCCGGTGACGTGGTAGCCGAGGTGCTTCGCGAGCTGGACGCCCGCCGTCCCGATCGCGCCCGATGCGCCGTAGACCAGGATCGACTGCCCCGAGCGCGGCTTGGCGAGACGGAGGCACCACAGCGCGTTGAGTCCGCCATCGGTGATCGAGGCCGCCTGCTCGAAGGACAGCCGCGCGGGCATGGGCGCGATGCGCGCGCTCTCGCGCACGCGGACAAACTCGGCGTAAGCGCCGAATCGAAAGCCCGTCGAACCGAAGATTGTGTTTCCGACCTGGAACTCCTTGACCGCCGCTCCGACCTTTGCCACCTCGCCCGCGAACTCGCTGCCGAGGATGGGCTGTCGCGGGCCGCGAACCCCCGAGACCAGGCGGCTGATGACCATGACGGCAGGTCCCCCGTTGCGGTTGGCGTCCCGGGTCGCCACGTCCGCGCGCGTGACCGCGACCGCGCGGACCCTGACCAGAATCTCGTCGTCCAGCGGCTCCGGGCGCGGCACGTCCGCGACGTGTAGCAGCTCGGCCGGCCCATAGCTCTCGAAGACGACGGCCTTCACGCGATGATGGTTGCACCATCGTAAAGATCGGCGAGTTCGAGATCACCAAACGGGTCGGGCTCGGGACCAACCGGCTCACAAAGGCGCCGGCCAACGTGGAGCTCATCAGGGAGGCGGTAGCGGCCGGTGTGCAGATGATCGACACGGCGCACCTGTACGCCGGCGGCCAGAGCGAGGAGACGATCGGCGCGGCTCTGCATCCGCTGCCGGACACGTGCATCGTGGCCACGAAGGGAGGGTTCGGCGGCGCCGGCCGCGGCCGCCCGGAGGTGCTGCGCGCCGAGATCGAGGAGAGCCTCCGCCGCCTGCGGACAGACGTGATCCAGCTCTACTACCTGCACCGCGTCGACCCGGAGACGCCGATCGAGACCAGCCTCGGAGTGATCAAGGAGCACGTCGACCGGGGCACGATCCGGCACGTCGGGGTCTCCGAGGTCAGGGTCGAGCAGATCGAGCGCGCGCGCAAGGTCCTGCCCATCGTGGCGGTGCAGAACCACTACAACCTGTCCGAGCGCAAGTACGACGACGTCATCGACTACTGCGAGCGCGAGGGGATCGTGTTCGTGCCCTTCTTCCCCCTCCGTGGCGAGCGCTCGCCGGCGATGGCGCGGCTGGGAAGGCGTCACCGCGCGACGTCGCGGCAGGTGATGCTGGCCTGGCTGCTGAAACGCTCGCCGGTCGTGCTGCCCATCCCCGGCACGCTGTCTTTGGAGCACCTCAAGGAGAACCTCGCGGCCGGGAGGATCGACCTGGACGAGGAGGAGTTCGCGAGCCTCGTCTAGCTTTCCGGCGACTCCAGGGCGCTGCGCTGGTCGAGGTAGTAGAGAAGGCCCATCGCCGGTCCGATCACCAGGACGACCACCGCGGCGACGACCAGCAGCAGCACCTGCGTCGGCGGGGGCGCGATCGCCTGGCTGATCGTCAGCTGGCCGGGGACCAGGTACGGCGACTGCGCGAACGCCCAGGCGAAGACCATCGATCCCACGGCGGCCACCGTGAGGACGCGGTACCAGCGAAAGATCCCGCGCCAGATCAGGAACGTCGCCAGCGGCGTGAGGATCATCGTGGCCAGCGCGAAAGGCAGTCCCTTGCCGGCAAGCATCGAGCGCAAAAGGTCGGGCGCTTGCCACCAGATCACGCCCAGGGCGAAGGTGCCGACGGCGATCAGAGCCGCCGCCGCGACCACGGTGCGGCGCTGGAAGTGGACCACCAGCTCTGGCGCGCCGTAGCGGCGGGCGTCGCCGACCAGAAACGACGCCCCGCTGAACGCCGTCGCCGCCAGCGAGACGAGGCCAAACGCAACAGACATCGGGCTGAACGGCACGAGGTGCCCAGACGCGATCGCGCCCAGCGAGGCCGCGAAGAAGAACGGCGTCAGCAGTGACGAGAGACCGAAGACGACGTCCGCGATGCGATGCGCGCGCGGCTCCTCGGCGACGTGGCGGAAGGCGAAGAAGGCGCCGCGCAGGACAAGTCCCAGCAGGGCGAACGTGAAGAGTGGGTAGAGAGAGCTGAAGACCTTCTGGAAGAGGATCGGAAAGCCGGTCCATGTGAGCACGATCGCCAGCACGAGCCAGACGTTGTTCACCTCCCACACAGGCGCCATCGCGTGGTCGATCAGGGCGCGCGCCTCGCGGCCGCGTGGGCTGTTGCCCGCCATCAGGTCCCAGATCCCGGCTCCGAAGTCGACACCGCCGGCGGTGCTGTAGGCCGTGATCGCGAGGAGAAGGACGAAGGCGATGAGGTCAGGCACCGGTCTCGAACTTCCCCGACCGCGGGCCATACGGCACGCCCACCTCCGGCGCCTCCTCGCGCAGGTCTTCTCGCTTCCAGCGCGCGCTCAGCCGCAGCAGAAGCGTGATGAAGAAGTAGGCGATGACGCCGTAGACGACGACGAGCGCGGCCAGCATCGACCACACGAACGATGCGGGAGCGTCGGTCACCGCCTCCGAGACGCGCATCGTGTCGTAGACGATCCACGGCTGCCGCCCGACCTCGGTCGTGATCCACCCCGCCTCTACGCACACGTACGCGCCTACCCCCGCGAGGGCGGCGAGGCGGTAGAACCACCTCGAATCCGGCAGCCGGCGGCGACGCCAGATCACCCACAGGTACCAGACCGACAGCGCGGCGCCGACGCTGCCGAGGCCGACCATGGTGTCGAAGGCGAGGTGGGTGATGTTCGCCTCCACGGTGGTCGGGCGCGCGTCGGCTGGAAACGCGGAGAGGCCGCGGACGGTGGTGTTAGGCGAGTAGCCGACGAGGATCGAGTCGAGGGCGGGGATCGAGAGGCCGAGGTGGATCTCTCCCTGGTCGTCGATCAGACCGAGGACGACCTCGGGGTTGTGGTCCCTCGTCTGCCACGTGATCTCCATGGCCGCGAACTTCTGCGGCTGGTCTTCGGCCATGGCCCGGGCGGCGAGGTCGCCGATGAGCAGCTGCCAGGGCGTCAGCAGGGCGGCCACCGTGAAGGGCACGGCGAACGCGAGGCGCTGGTAGTGGTCGCGCCGGCCGCGCAACCAGGCCACGGCGTAGACGGACGCGACCATGAATCCGGCGGTCAGGTAGAGCGCGACGAGGAAGTGCCAGAACTCGTGGCCGAGCGCGCGGGTGAAAAGCGCGCCCATGACGTCGACGTCGGTGACCTGGCCGTTTGCACCCAGCGTCACGCCGCCGGGCGTGTTCATGAAGGAGTTCGAGGCGAGGACGCCGAAGGCTCCGAGCAGTCCCGCCGGCGGAAGCACGAGCCCGAGCAGGAAGTGCGTCCGCGGCCGGAGACGGTTCCAGCCGTAGAGATAGATGCCGATGAAGATCGCCTCGAGGAAGAAGGCCCAGCCCTCGATCGCAAAGCCCAGACCCATCGCGGCACCGAAGCGGCCCATGAGGCGCGGCCAGAGGATGCCGAACTCGAAGGAGAGGATGGTGCCGGTGACCGCGCCGACCGCGAACTGCACCGCCATCACCACCGACCAGCGACGCGCGATCTTGAGCGCGACCGGGTCCTTGCGATAGATGCCGATGCCTTCCATGAGCAGGGTCAGCGAGGGAAGGGCGACTCCCAGGGGCACGAGGAGGACGTGGTAGGCGAGCGTGAAAGCCATCTGGATGCGGCTCGGAAGGAGTGCCGGCTCCAGCGCGTCCACGTCGACATCCATCGTGGCAGAGCGGCTCGGTAGACTCGGCCGGCGATGACGGAGTTCGCGCCGGCGCGGCTGCAGGCGACCAAGGAGCTTCCGCTCGGGGAGGGCTGGCTCTACGAGCCGAAGTTCGACGGCTATCGAGGACTCCTGGTCAACAGCGCCAGCGGCAAGGGGTCACTCTGGAGCCGCAACGACAAGGACCTCGGGCGCTGGTTCCCCGAGCTCATCGCCCTGGCCGGTCGACTGCCGCGCGGAACCGTGCTCGACGGCGAGATCGTGATGCCCACACCGACCGGGGTGAGCTTCCTCGCCCTGCAGGGCCGGCTGGCGTCGCTCGGTCGCGAGTCGCCCGTCGCGTTCATCGCCTTCGACGTCCTTCGATGTGGCGATGACCTGCGCGGGCGCGCTCTGTCACAGCGGCGCCGGCGTCTGTTGCGTCTCGTCGACGAGGTCGCCGACACATCCCTGCAGCTGATGGCGCAGACTAGCGATCGGGACGCTGCTCTGGCGTGGCTGGAGGAGGACCTTTCGATCAGCGGCATCGAGGGCGTGGTGGCGAAGCTCGACGAGCCTTACCCCAAGCCCGAGGTCAAGCGGTGGCGAAAGGTGCGCCGCACGGCCACGATGGAGCTGGCCGTCAGAGGGTTCGTTCCCGAGGCGAACGGGGCGATGCGACTGGTGCTCGCGGACGGCCCCAACCTGGTCGGCACCACCTATCCGATCGCGGGCGCCGATGCCAAGGCGATCCAGAGCATCGCCTTGAATGCGACTCCAGCCGAGCATCGGATCTGGGCTCCATTCGAGGACGGCCGGCGCGATTGGCTCGAGCTGCCGTCCGGGATCGAGCTCGTGGCCGAGGTCACGGTCACGACCCTCGACTCGGGCACGCTGCGCCAGCCCGCGCGATTTGTCCGGTGGCGAGTCAGGGAGCCTTCCGAATAGAGAATTCCGCACGTTTCCGCCATCTCGTGCGTTTCGCCGGCCGAGGATCCGAACGTTTCGGCCAACTCGTGCGGAATGGGCCTGGCGACCCGAGTCAGTCCCAGTGCGAGAACTGCGCCCGCATCCCCGAGGCGTAACGCTCGCGGCCAAGCGCCAGGGCCGTGGCCAGGACCAGCAGCACGATGGCGACGGCCGCGAAGGCGATGAACAGGTAGCCCGCCGCTGCGATCAGGAGCATCGCCCGGAGCGACGCAAAGGCAAGCGCCAGGCCGCCGGCGGCGAGCATGGTCGAGCTGCGGAGGCCGACGCTGATGGCCACCGTCAGGGCGCCCTCCACCAGGAGCACGACCAGCCACCACACGTCGCCCTGCAGCGTCTGCGCCGCCGCCCAACCCATCACCAGCAGGAGGCCGAACGCAACGCATGCCCGCCTGAGCCACATGTCGACCCGCAGCTGGGCGTCCTGGCGCAGGAGGATGCCGACGAGCGCAAGCCCGATGCCTGGGCCGATGAGCTCCCACGGACGCATGTCGACGAAGCGAGCGCCGAAGAACGCGGCCGTGCACGTCGCGACGATCGCCGCGTAACGGCCGGCACGGAACTTGTAGGTGTCGCTGTCGAGCCAGAACACCAACCCGTTGACCAGGAGAGCGAAGGCCGCGAGCGCAGCGCCCAGGCTGAACGCCCCCGTGCGCGTCGGGAAGAAGAAGCCCGAGCCGGCCGCAGCGACGAGCGTGCCGAGGCCGAGGTAGCGGTGCATGTCGACGACCGGGTGGCGGCCCAGGAACGCGAAGGCGGCCCGGCCCAGCACCCACGTCGCCAGGCCGACGACGCCGAGGGCGGCCGCGTACAGGATCGTGTCCGCGCTGCGCGAGGCGAGCAGGATCGCCGCACCGATGAAGGCGGCGGCGGGCGCGAACGGAATCGCCCAGCGCAGCCGGTCCTGCATCGCCGATGTGTAGACCAGCGGCGCGAAGGCGAGCAGAGCGATGCCGGCGGCGTCGGGGTCGTTGTTGCCGGCCATCGCGGTGAGCGTGACCACTGCGATGCTCGCCGCCGCCGCCTCGACGCTCCACGCCCAGCGGTTCGGGAAGCGCGTCCTCAGACCCAGGCCTGCGAAGCCGGCGACCCACGCCAGGACGGCAAACCCGTTCTCGATCACCCGGTCGTCGGTCACGCCGGCGGCGACGAAGGCCACCCGCAGCGCGGGCACGAGCGCGAGCACGGCCGGGTAGGCGCCGTACCACCGTCCGGACCGCACGGCGGTGGCCGCGACAAGGGCGGCGATGACGACGAGCTCGACCGCCACGAGCGCCGCGGGTTCGTGCGCGTACGGCCACAGGTAGAGAGCCGGCGCTGCCGCGACCGTGATCACGGCCGCATACCACCGCTCGACCTCGGTGCGCCCGCGCACAGACCACTCCGCGTGCGCCGCCGCGAGGGCGATGGCGACGAGGCCGAAGAGCCCGCTGTTCAGCTGGAGCACCCCGCAGGCGATCAGGGTGGCGATGACGCCCAGGAACGAGGCCGCGGCGCGCTGATACGGCCGCCACTCCGGCAGCGGCGCCTCCGACGCGAGCAGCGACCACGCGGCGAGCAGTCCCGCCGCGAGCAGGAACGCCGTGGCCTGCGGCCATGTGGGCAGGGCCTCGCGCATCGCAAGGTCGATGCCGGCGGCCGCCAGCACGGTCAGGACGATGAACCCCGCCGTGGGCAGCCGCTTCCGGCTCAACACCTGGCGGACCGCGTACCAACCACCTGTCAGGGCTACGGCCACGCCGGCCACCGCCGCGCCCTGCCACCTGTCTGGAATCACCGCCATTGCCACGCTCGCGGCGCCACCCGCTGCGCTGGACCATGCCAGCCAGGGCAGCTCGGGCTCGTCGCGAGTCAGGACCAGCCACCAGTAGGCCACCGCGATGACGGCAAGCGCGGCGGCAAGACGCCACCAGAGCTCGTCCGGCGAGCCGGTGAAGCACAGCGCCAGCGAGATGGCCGCGCCCCCGTGGACGAACCAACGACGCGAGGCGCTGGCGACCTGGTGCCGCGCCAGCGAGCGGACCTGGGCGGCCATGACGTAGACCAGCGCCAGCACCGCGTCGAACGGACCACGCCATCCCTGGGCGCCGGCCGCGTCGACGCCGGCGAACCACGCCAGCGAGAACAGTCCTCGGGCGGCGAGCGGGCTGTAGCGCACGGCGCCGAACTCCGCGGCGGCGCCGAAACCGACCGCGGAGATCGCGAGCGCGGCGGCGATCTGCCAGTGCCCTGTCGCCACGAAAGAGCCAGCGAGGTTCGCGACCACCACGACCAGCGCGCCGTAGAAGAACAAGGAGTCGTGGCGGCGCAACGGGGCCATGCTCTCCCTCGTGTAGGGCACCGCATAAGCGAGGAGCCCGAGCGCGGCCACGGCCGCGGTCCAGGCCCCGAGGTCGAGGGCCCGGCCAGTCGCGGCGAGGGCGAGCACCAGCGCGGCACGCAGGGTATAGCCGGTGAGCGCCGAGGCCTCGGCATAAAAGTCGGCGCTGTACAGCGCGAACGCGATCCACAGCCCCACCGCCAGCGAGCGCTCCTCGCCGAGGGCGTACGCCCACGTCGCCAGCCCAAGGCCGCACACGACGGCGAGGTGCAGGTGGGCGACGTGCGGGCGGTACATCTCCCCGTAGCGGCCTAACAGCTCGGGCTGCCGGCTCAGCACGATCAGGGGGACGGCGACGACGAAGGGCAGGACGAAGTGGCCGCCTCCCACTCCCAGTGGTCCAGACGCTGCGCTCGCCGCGAGGATTGCGGCGGCCTCGCCCGCCCACGCCCTCTCCCGGCGGACAGCGAGGGCCTGAGCCGCGAGGTACGACAGCGCGAGCACGGCGAGGGTCACGGTCCACAGCCAACCGTCCGGCTGGTAACGCACGGCGGCTCCCAGCGCGACCAGGGCCGAGGCGTGGCCGAACCACCGGAAGTCGGCGAAGACGCGGGCGCGAAAGATCCACTCCCACGCCGCGTACACGAGCGGCCCGGCGGCGACGCCGGCCGCGGTCCAGTAGTCGCCGCCGATCCAATCGGAGGCGCTGAACAGCGCGAGCAGGACCGCGACGCCAGCCAGCTCGCCGTACGGGCGCAGGTCGAGGCGCCTGGCGAGGACCCCGTAGACGACCATGCAGGCGCTCGAGGTGATGGCGACCGCCTGGGGCACGGTCACGCCGCGGTGGCCGAGCTCGAGGAACGTCCACGCCGCGACGCCGACGAGCGGGAGCAGGACGGCGGCGAGCGCGATGTAGATGTGGCCCACGGACTGGAGGCCAGGCCGGCGGCGGGCGAGGTAGCCCGCGACGGCGAAGATGAGGTTGAGCGCGGCGACGGCGCCGACCCTTGCCTCTCCGCCCAGGCCGACCGAGCCGTACAGCTCGAAGAGGACGGTGGCGACGACAAGGAGGAAGGCGCCGAGGGACGCCAGCACCAGGACCGAGTTCTCGGCGAACAGGTCGCGAAGCGAGAAGGGCGCCGCGGGCGGGGCGGGTGGCGCCGGCGGCGCGCCTCCGGCCTCGGCCACGCCGGGGAGCGCCGCCGCAAGCTGCGGCGCCGGCGCGGGCGCCGGGGCGGTCGCGGGCCGGCGCCAGTCGGGCGAGAGCGCGGCCTCGACCTCGGCCCGGCGAGCCGAGTACCTGGCGATGAGGTCGACCGGCGCGCCGGCGCGGCCCAGGTCTTCGATCACCGACTGGATCCAGGTCCGCTCGCCCTCGAGCTGCTTCAGGTCGGCGAGGGTGCCCCGGCGCGCCGCGATCCTCGCCGCCGCCATCGCCGCTGGCGTCGTGGCTCCGTGGCGCAGCAACCTCAGCGCCGCCTCCGCCGCCTCGGCGGTATGGGGCTCGAGCAGCTGGCCGCGGGCCCACTCGTGCCACTGCCGGTCGACATCGCCGTCGTGCGTCGGGGCGTCGCTCACAGCGCCATCGTCGACACGGCCGGTATCACAGGCAGTCTCAGGCCAGTCTCAAAATGCAACGGCGCGAGCGGCCGGGGGGCCGGTTACGCTGCGGGCAGCCTAGGCCCGCTCCTGAGGCATGTCAATCGCGCTCACGCACAGCCGACGAGCGGCAGCGGGTCGGCGGGCACACCTCCGACCTGGAGCTGGAAGTGGAGATGCGACCCGACGGAGAGACCGGTGCTGCCCACCGACCCCACCCTCTGGCCCTGCTGGACCTCGTCGCCGACGTTGACCGCGGTGTCTTCCATGTGGGCGTAGATCTCGACCAGTCCGTAGCTGTCCGTGACCTCGACGCGAAGGCCGAAGTAGTCGGCGTAGCCCGCTGCCGTGACCCTGCCACCCGCCGCGGCGAGGATGGGCGTCCCGTAGTCGGCGAGCAGGTCCACTCCGGAATGGAAGTGGAGGTAGCCGGCGTACGCGGGCTCGAGCGAGAAGTTGGTCGGCCCGAACTTCTGGATGATCTTCGCGCCCTGGATCGGGCACACGAGCTGACCGGGGTGCAGCGGGTCGGCCGGCGCGCCCGTGGGCAGGTTCGGGCTCGTCTCGGGGTCGAGCGGGATCACGAGCACCATGCCCGGCGTCAACACCGGGCCGCGGACGCTGTTGAAGCCGAGGATGGTGGTCGGGTCGACACCGAAGGCGTTCGCGAGGCTCGCGGCGGAGTCGTTGCGTTTGACGACGACGACCACGCCGGGCACCGGGGGCAGGGCCAGCGTCTCGCCTTGCTTGAGCGGAAGGCGCAGCCCGGGGTTGGACCAAAGGACCTCCCTGAGGGTGAGGCCGAAGGTGCGCGCGATGCCGTCGAGCGTATCGCCGTCCAGCACCGTGTAGCGGATCGCCTTACGGTTGGGGAGCGCCGTCGTCGGGAGCGAGACCGGCTTGATGATCGTGCTGTCGCGGCCGAGGGCGACGTCGCCGAACTGGCCCTCGTTGGCCGCCCTGGCGTTGAGGGCGACGGTCCGGGCCGCGGACGACGTGGTGAGATCCGCGGCGCTGTAGCCGGAGATCGCGGTCGCCATCAAGAGGACCGCCGCGTGGCTCGCATAGCGGTAACTGCGCAACGCCTACCCCCAGGGCTTGGCTTTCCCCACCCTCTTCAGGCGCGGAAGTCCGGGCCACCGTAACAAAGCCCCCGGGCGAGCGTCAAACACGGGCCCGCGCCACGCCCTGGCGGTCTTAGTCTGGTCAGGTGATCAAAGTCGGGGTCAGGATGCCATCCGACGTCGACGACGCGGGCGACTACCTGGCCAACGCGAGGGCGCTGGAGGCGGCGGGAGCGGGGCTGATCACCCTGGATGGCGAGGCACCGGACCGCTGGGTGCTCCTGGGCGCGATCGCGGCCGTGACCGAGCGCGTCCAGCTCCTGGCGGACGGCTCCGAGCCCGAGAGCCTGCGTGCCCTGAGCCGGGGCCGCCTGGTCGCGGACGCGGGTGAGTCATGGGTCGAGGTCGACGTACCGGCGGACCGCGCCTCGTGGGTGGCGATGCTCGAGGACCAGGAATCCGCCGGCGCCACGGGCGTCATCATCCCCTGGGACCCGCGCCTGATCGACCTGCTTCGCAACCCGGACCCGGACGACAGGAGCGACCTGCTGATCGCGACAGGCTGAGAGCCGAACTTGACTCCCAAGCGAGGCTGAGCTAGCTTCAACTCAGATAGGGGGGTCGAGTTGCCGACAGTAACGCGTCGGGAATTCCTAAAGGTGGGTGTGGCCGGAGCCGGCGCCCTGGCGGCGTCTGGCCTCGGCTTCGATGACGCGCTGGCAAAATCCACCCAGATCAAGCAGAAGCTCCGCATCGAAGGCGCCAAAGAGCTGCACTCGGTCTGCCCCTACTGCGCCGTCGGCTGCTCGCTCGTCGCCTACACGAGAGCGAAGAGCAACGGCACGACCGAGCTCCTCCAGATCGAAGGCGATCCCGACAGCCCGGTCAACGAAGGCCGCCTCTGTCCGAAGGGCGCCACGGCGATGCAGCTCGCGGTCTCGCCCCGGCGGGTCGAGAGCCCGCTGTACAGGGCGGCGGGGGCGACCCGCTGGCAGAAGATGTCGTGGGACGAGATGCTCGACAAGATCGCGAAGAACATCAAGTCCTCTCGCGACGCGACCTTCGTCACCACGGACGGCAACGGCAACACCGTCAACCGCACCGAAGGCATCGCCTTCGCGGGAGGCGCCGCGTTCAGCTCGGAGGAGGGCTACTTCGCCACCAAGCTGATGCGGGGCCTGGGACTGGTACATCTCGAGCAGCAGGCCAGGGTTTGACACGGCCCCACGGTGGTCAGTTTGGCCGCCACGTTCGGAAGGGGAGCGATGACCAACCACTGGCGCGACATCAAGAACGCCGACCTGATCCTGATCAACGGCGCCAACCCGGCTGAGGCGCACCCCGTCGGGTTCCAGTGGTTCATGCGGGCGAAGCTCGACCGCGGGGCGAAGATCATCCACGCCGACCCGCGGTTCACGCGCACCTCCGCGGTCGCGGACATGTACCTGCGCATACGCACGGGCAGCGACGTCGCCTACTTCGGCGGGCTCATCAACTACGTGCTCCAGAACAACCTGATCCACGACGCGTACGTGCGCAACTACACCAACGCGTCGTTCATCGTCAAAGACGGCTACTCGTTCAAGGACGGGCTCTTCTCCGGTTACGACGCGAGCAAGCGCACGTACAACATCGCCACCTGGAGCTACGAGACCGACTCCGCCACCGGGTTCGCGAGGCGGGACCTGACGCTCCAGCACCCACGCTCGGTGTTCCAGCTCATGAAGCAGCACTACTCGCGCTACACGCCGGAGATGGTCTCGAGCATCACCGGCATCCCGGTCGCGGACTTCAAGAAGGTCGCCGAGCTCGTCGGCCAAATGGGCAAGCCCGACAAGGTGATGACGATCGTCTACGCGGTCGGCCTGACGCACCACACGACGGGCGGCCAGCTCATCCGCTCGGGCGCTGCGCTGCAGCTGCTGCTGGGCAACATGGGCCGGCCCGGCGGCGGCATGAACGCCGAGCGCGGGCACGCCAACATCCAGGGCAACACCGACCACGCGATCTCCTGGGAGATCCTGCCAGGCTACCTGCGGATCCCGGCGCCGGGGCAGAAGACGATCGCCGACTACGTGGCCGCAAGCGCGCCCAAGAAGTCGGACAAGAACTCGTGGAACTTCTTCGGCCTCAACTACAGCAAGTTCATGGTCAGCACGCTGAAGGGGTGGTTCGGCGACGCCGCGAAGAAGGACAACGAGTTCGCCTTCAACTTCATCCCCAAGCCGGCGTCCAACGCGTCCTGGATGTCGATCTACGACCAGGCGCTGAAGGGCAAGATGGAGGGGCTCATCCTCTCGGGCATGACCGCGGCGAGCATCGGCCCGGACAGCAACCAGGTCCGCGACGCGCTGGGCAAGCTCAAATGGCTCGTGGTGATGGACGCGCTGCCGACGACGAGTTCCGAGTTCTGGCATGCGCCGGGCGTCGACGCGGCTTCCGTGAAGACCGAGGTCTTCATGGTCCCGACCACGCACTGGATCGAGAAGGACGGGTCGTTCGTCAACAGCGGTCGCTGGTCGCAGTGGAAAGACCAGGTGCTGCCGCCGGAAGGACAGGCCCGCCACGACCACTGGATCCTCGCCGACGTCTTCCAAAGGGTGAAGAAGCTGTACCAGTCGCAGGGCGGGAAGTTCCCCGACCCCGTCATGGCCCTGACCTTCAACTACAAGGACGCGACCAAGCCAGAGCTCGACGAGATCGCCAAGGAGATCAACGGCAAGGACCTGACGACGGGCAAGCAGCTGGCGTCGTTCGCCCTGCTGAAAGACGATGGCACGACGACAACCGGCGACTGGATCTACACGGGCAGCTACACCGAAGCCGGCAACCTGATGAAGCGCCGCCAGGGCGTCCAGGACCCCAAAGCCAACGACCCGACCGGCATCGGCTTCTTCGCCAACTGGGCGTGGAGCTGGCCGCTCAACCGCCGCGTGATGTACAACCGCGCCTCCGCCGACCTCGACGGCAAGCCGTGGGACGCCACCCGGCCAGGCATCACCTGGGACGGGAGCAAGTGGGTCGGAGACGTGCCCGACTACCCGGCGACGATGGATCCGCACGACCCGGCCTCGTGGCTGCCGTTCATCATGAACGGCGAGGGCGTCGGGAGGCTGTTCAGCAACAGCATGATCGACGGCCCGTTCCCCGAGCACTACGAGCCGGTCGAGTCGCCGGTGGCGAACCCGCTGCACCCTGCCAACTCCGCGTCGCCGGTGGCGTTCCTCTACGACCAGGCGGCCGGGAGGCCCAACCGCTTCGGCGACGCCAAAGAGTTTCCGTACATCGCGACCAGCTACCGCCTCACCGAGCACGAGCACTACGTCACCCAGCACGTTCCCCATCTCGTGCAGCTGCAGCCGAAGGCGTTCGTCGAGATCCCCTACGAGCTGGCGAACGAGAAGGGGATCAAGAACGGCGAGCAGGTCCGGGTCTCGTCCAAGCGAGGCAAGCTGGAGGTTGCCGCGCTGGTGACCAAGCGCCTCGGGGCGCTGACGGTCGCCGGCCAGAAGGTCTACCAGATCGGCATCCCGATCCACTGGGGATACGTCGGCCTGTCCGCGGACAGCGACCCGGGCAAGGGCAGGTACTGGCTCGCCAACGCGCTGACGCCTTTCGTCGGCGACGCGAACGCACGCACGCCCGAGTTCAAGGCGTTCCTGGTGAACGTGGAGAAGCTGTGATGACGGTCGCGGTCGCCGCGAGATCAGGGGTCTGGGCGGAGAGGCGCCGGCGGGTGGCCGAGCTGCGCGCGCGCCAGGGCTTCGCCCGGCAGCTGCTCGACTTCTACGGCGCGCTCCTGGGCGTCCAGGAAGCAGCGTTTCTCGAGGCGGCGGCGTCGCCGCCGCCGGCTGCGGACCTGGCCGCGTACGTGGCCGAGACGGTGCTGCCGGGGATCGTCGACGTCGGCGTCGCGGCCGGCCCGGACAGCCTCCGCTCGGACCTGATCCGCCGTTTTGGCGCGTTCGAGGCCCACGAGCTGGTACGCGGCTGGATGCGCGGAGAGGAGCAGACCATGGTCGACCGCTTCCTCGCCCGCGCGTCGCTGGGGCCTGTGCTCGAGGCGCTCGACCAGGACGCCAAGGCGCAGTGCGCCGGCCCGCGCGACGCTCGCCACTGCCCGGAGTGCGGCGGCCCTCCCCAGCTCAGCTTCTCGGCAGCCGCGTCCGATGACCTCGCCACCGGGCGCAGATTTCTCGTCTGCGCGCGGTGCGCCGCCGCCTGGGGTTTCGCGCGCATGACATGCGCCGGGTGCGGCGAGGATGCGAGCGCCAGGCTGAGCGTGTTCAGCGAGCACGGCACGACCTCGGGGGAGCGCGGGAGCGTCGTCCGCGGGCTGCCGACTGGCGCGCCGGCGGCGGCGCACCGGCCGGTGTTCCCGCACACGCGGATCGAGGCCTGTGACACCTGCCACCACTACGTGCTGAGCATCGACCTCGCCATCGATCCGGCCGCCGTGCCGGTCGTGGACGAGATGGCGGCCATCCCCCTCGACCTCTACGCGCGTGAGCGCGGATATACGAAGGTCATCACCAACCTCATGGGCTTCTGAGCATGGCGACGAAGATCAAGGCAGGCGAGTCCTACGGCTTTTTCACCGACACCAGCGTGTGCATCGGGTGCAAGGCCTGCGAGGTCGCGTGCAAGGAGTGGAACGAGCTCCAGGGCAACAACGCGACATTCCTCGCCGACAGCTTCGACAACACCGGGGCTCTGGACGCGCAGAACTGGCGCCACGTCAAGTTCGTCGAGCACGTGCCGGACAAGCCCGCGACCGAGGGGAACGGCTTCGCCTGGCTGATGATGTCGGACGTCTGCAAGCACTGCAAGCAGGCGAGCTGCATGGAGGTCTGCCCGACCAACGCCATCATCCGCACCGAGTTCGACACCGTCTTCATCCAGCAGGACGTCTGCAACGGCTGCCGGAACTGCGTCGCGGCCTGCCCTTACGGCGTGATTGGAATGAACAGCCAGACCGGCACCGCGCACAAATGCACGCTCTGCTACGACCGGCTGCAGGGCGGGCTCGAGCCGGCGTGCGCCAAAGCATGCCCGACGCAGTCGATTCAGTTCGGTCCGCTCGCCGAGCTGCAGCAGGCGGCCGACGTGCGGCTGGCGGCGCTGCACAGCCAGGGGCAGACCCAGGCCCAGCTCTACGGGCGCGACGACAAGGTCTACGGCGGCCTGAACGCTTTCTTCCTGCTCATGGACAAGCCCGAGACCTACGGCCTTCCGAACGCGGACAACGCGAAGCTCCCAAGCCGGAACAACGTTGGGGGCTACGTCGGCGCCGCGATCACGGCGGTCCTGGCGGTCGTCGCGGGCCTCGTGGCGTTCCGGCGTCGAGGCGAGGCCGCATGATCTACCTCGAGGCAGAGCACTTCGTCCGCGCCCCGGAGTGGACTTGGTACATCCTCTTCTACTTCTTCTTTGCGGGGCTTGCGGGCGGCGCCTACGTGCTCGGGAGCCTTCTCCGTCTCTCAGGCGACGCGCGGGATGAGCCCGCCGCGCGCGTCGCATTCCTGGTGAGCCTGCCCGCCACCCTGATCTGCCCGATCCTGCTGACGGCCGACCTCAACGCAAGCTGGATGAGGTTCTGGCACATGATGGTGAACACAACGCCCGGCGACGCGGGCCTGAACTTCAAGTACTGGTCACCGATGTCGGTGGGCGTCTGGGGCCTATTGCTCTTCGGTTTCTTCGTCGGCATCTCGGCGCTGGACGCATGGCTGCGCAACAGGGGCAGCTTTGGCCTTCTTCCCATGGCGGTCAATCGCGTCTTCAACGTGCTCGGGTCGCTCGTCGGAATCTTCATCGCCTCCTACACGGGCGTCCTGATCAGTGTCAGCAACCAGCCGGTGTGGAGCGATACGTGGGCTCTCGGCGGCCTGTTCCTCGCCTCCGGGCTCAGCGGCGCCGCGGCGCTGCTCGCGCTCCTCATCCGCAACCGCCCTGAGGCCAGCTTCAGCCTCGGCCGGCTCCACCAGGCGGACGGATACTTCTCCGCGCTCGAGCTTGCGCTGATCGTCGTCTTCTTCGTCACCGTGGGCGCGGCCGGCAGCCTATCCCGCGAGGTGCCGTGGCTCCCGCTCTGGGCGCTCGCGGTGGTCGGAGTCGCCGCGTCCCTGGTCGAGGCGCGAGGGCACATGCGAATGCGACCGAGCGGTTCGGGCACAGTTGCCGGAATCCGTCTCGACACCGTCGTGGTCTCGCTGCTCGCCCTGATCGGAGTCCTCGCCCTGCGAGCAGCGGTGATCTTCAGTGCCCAGTAAAGACGAGATCCTCAACGTCCTGTCCGCGATCAAGGACCCCGACCTCGGGCGCGACGTGGTCAGCCTGGGCATGATCAAAGACCTCGACGTCAGCGACCAGGGTCGCGTCAGCTTCACGTTTGAGCTGACGACGCCGGCGTGCCCGGTGCGTGACCGGTTTCAAAACCTGGCGCGGCAGCTGGTCTCCGACATCCCGGGGGTCACGGCGGTCGACCTGAAGATGACGGCGCAGGTGCGCGCCGCCTTCAACGGCCGCTCGCCGACGGCCGCGATCCCGGGTGTGAAGCACGTGGTCGCGGTGGGATCGGGCAAGGGCGGCGTGGGCAAGTCGACCGTGGCCGTGAACCTGGCGGCGTCTCTGCGCCTGGCGGGCGCGCGGGTCGGCCTGCTCGACGCCGACATCTACGGGCCTTCGGTGCCGGGTATGCTCGGCGTCACAGCGCAGCCGCAAGTGCGCGAGCAGCGGCTGGTGCCGCTGGAGGCGTACGGCATGCAGGTCATCTCCATCGGCCTCCTCGCCGGCTCAGACAAGGCGATGGTGTGGCGGGGTCCCCTGGTCTCCCGAGCGATCGAGCAGATGCTGGGCGACGTCTGGTGGGATGAGCTCGACTACCTGGTCGTCGACCTGCCGCCCGGCACCGGCGACGCGTCGCTGACCCTCGCCCAGGCAGTGCCGCTAACGGGCATCGCCATCGTCTGCACCCCGCAGGAAACGGCGTTGAGGATCGCCCTCAAGGCGCTGCAGATGTTCCGGGGGCTGAACGTGCCGGCTCTGGGGTTGATCGAGAACATGAGCTGGTTCGTGTGCGACGGCTGCGGCAAGGAGCACTACGTGTTCGACCACGGCAAGGCCGAGCGTTCGGCCCAGAGGCTGGGGGTGCCGTACCTGGGCGCGATACCCATCGAGGGGTCGATCCGCGAGGAGGCGGACGCGGGGGTCCCGGTGGTCGTGTCGCGGCCTGACACGGCGGGGGCTCAGGCGCTGAGCAAGGTCGCGTCGGCGTTGGCGGCGAGGGTGTCGGTGCAGAGCTTTCGCCAGCTGCCGGTGATCAGCGTCCGCTAAGGGCGGGCGCTTATTCGCGCTTTTCGATCACGACGCGCCTATTGGCGCTGTCCGAGGCACGCCTTTTGATCGATACGCGCCCCTGACAGCCTGCCCGGCACATCTTATAGATCGCGCGCGCGTACGAGGACGGTCTTTCCGGTACTGCGGCCGGCGGCGACGTCGGACAGCGCCTCGGCCGCTCGCTCGAGCGGCACCCGGCGCGACACGAGCGGGGCGATGCGTCCGGCCGAGTAAAGCCTCAGCAGCTCTTGCGTGCACTCGTCGACGAGGTCGCGCCGGCGCTCGTTGTACAGGCCCCAGTGCAGTCCGACCACGGAGTAGTTCTTGACCAGGACGTGGTTCGCGCGCGCCTGCGGGATCTGGCCGGACGCGAAGCCCACCACGACCAGACGACCCTCGAAGGCGATGCACTTCGTCGAGCGCTCGAAGGCGTCGCCCCCAACCGGGTCGTAGACGACGTCGGCGCCATGACCGCGGGTGAAGTCCTTCACCGCCTGGGCGACGTCTTGCTCGTGGTGCTGGACCACCAGGTCGGCGCCGAGCCTCCTGCAGACTGCGGCCTTCTGCGCCGAGCCGACCGAGGCGATGACGACCGCACCGGCGGCCTTGCCGAGCTGGACGGCGGCGCTGCCGACGCCGCCCGCGGCGCCGTGCACCAACAGGAACTCGCCGGGCTGGAGCTGCGCCCGGCGGTTCAGGCCGAACCAGCCCGTCTGGTAGTTGATGAAGAACGCGGCCGCCTCCTCGAAGGACATCGAGTCCGGAATCTTGAGCACGTCCTCCGGGCGCGCATGCGCGAGCTCGGCGTAGCCGCCGCCGCCAAGACCGTCCGCCTGGACCCGCGCCAGGACACGGTCGCCGGCCTCGAAACCGCTGTCGCGGGGAACGCCGACCACGACGCCCGCCACCTCGGCGCCGGGTACGAACGGCAGGTCTGGTTTCTGCTGGTAGGTCCCCGCGACCAGGAGGGAATCGAAGAAGTTGACGCCGGCGGCTTCCACCGCGATGCGCAGCATGCCAGGCGGTGTGCCGGGGTCGGGTAGGTCTTCGAAGGTCATCGAGTCCGGGGGTCCGTTGCGACGCACCACCCAGGCCTTCATCTCCGCCTCTCCATCCAGCTCATGGCCGACCCGAGCGTACTCCGGCCTCCACAGTCGTCGATCGCTCATGCTGCACCACAATCACTTCGCTGGAGGTTCTAAGGATGCAGCGCGAGGACGGCGACGCCATCGGACGGTACGCCCGGCTCGGCCTGTGGGCGGTGCCGATCTACGCGCTCCTTCTAGGAGCTGGGACCATCACGCATCAGCCAGAGCCGCAAACGCACCTTGGCGAGTGGTCCAGGTACGTCACCACGGACGAGTTCCTCGTCAGCCACCTCGTCGCGAGCATCGGGGGCGCGGTGTTCGGCGCTCTGGGCGCGGTCGCCCTGGGTATCGTGTTCATGAGGCGGGGCTCGGTCCGCCTCGGCCTGGCCGGACTGCTGACCGGCGTGGCCGGGAACGTGCTGATCACATCGTTGTTCGGAGTCGCCACCTACACCCAGCCCGCGATCGGCCGCTTCTACCTCGCGGGACACCAGGACCTCGC
>Ga0209376_1001352_pt1 | contig 24889 bp, 24 predicted proteins | sample GraSoiAngelo_134_FD_185891 | JGI IMG/M metagenome (GOLD analysis project Ga0209376, IMG submission 185891) | Grasslands soil microbial communities from the Angelo Coastal Reserve, California, USA - 14_0929_05_30cm (SPAdes) (version 2) | ecosystem: Environmental > Terrestrial > Soil > Grasslands ... | reverse complement strand
GTCGAGGTGCGCGCCGACGATCACCACCTCGCCCGGATATTCGCCGCCGCGGATCTCGGCGACCGTGTTCCACTGGGTGACCGAGTCGCGCGTCAGGGTGTTCGCGATGCTCACGGCCAGGCGCGGCGTCGTCCCGGCCGCGAGCAGTCGGTCGAAGAGCGCGAAGTCTTCGTGCGCGACGACGACCTGCGGCAGGGGGAGGATACGGTTGGGAGAGCCGCTCATATTGAGCAGCGCATGCTCCTTCCCGGCGTCCACGACGACGCCGAGGGCGCCGGCGCTGTGCAGCAAATAAGGGACGTCGTTCGCGAACTGCTGCATGCGGGCACGCGTGGCGGAGTCCGCGTCACGAAACGGGGTGAACACGCTGCGGATGAACTCGCGCTGGTGTGCCGAGTCGGCACCGGTCATGGGCGGGCCGTCGTTGTTCCACACGAGCGATGGCACGCGGGTCATGACCCAGGCACCCTTCACCCGGCGGCGATGCACCACGAAGCTGTCCGGCGTGCTCGCGTCGATGCGCACGACCGGTCCCGTGACGGTGGCGCCGCCCGTGCCCGGCGCCCATGCCCAGCTGGCCGCGGTGACCTCGTGGGGCCGGGGCGCGGTCAGGCGCGCGCGGAACGCTCCCCGGGTCCATGTCCCCCCGAACTGCCAGGGCTCGAGGTGGCCATCCAGGCCGTACGCCTTGAAGCGCTCGAGCGTCCACTCGTTGGCACGACGGGCGGCGGGCGATCCGGTGAGGCGCGGGCCGATCACGTCCGTGAGGTACTGGAGGTTCTGCATCACGGCGGAGTGGCTCAGCGCCTGATCGACCAACGCGGCCGCCCCCGTGGTGTCGACGACGAGGTCTTGCGTTGCGGCGGGAGCGGGATGGGCGGACAGGGCGACGACGACGGCGGCGGCCGTGAAGGCGCAGCAGCGGCTCACGGCTGGCGATCGAGCGACCGCTGCGCGGGAATCGGCAGCGTCACGGTGACCGTGGTTCCGACGCCGACCTTCGAGTCGACCGCGATACTGCCGGCGAACATGTTGCGGATCACGCTCTGCACCACGACCAGCCCCATGCCGCTCCCTTCGCCGAATTCCTTGGTGGTGTAGCCGGGCTCGAAAATGCGCTCCAGGTCCTGCGGCCGGATGCCGACGCCGCGGTCCTCCACCGTGAGCCGCAGCGAGCTGGCCTCCTGGATCAGACCTACCCGGATGGGCGCGGGCCGCGCGGCGCTCGCGTCGGCGGCGTTGCGGATCAGGTTCACGAGCAGATCGTACAGGGCGTTGGGGTCACCCTTCAAATACAACGTCTCGAGCGTGGAGTCAAACTCGAGCGGGAGCTTCTTCTCCTTCAAGACGCGGCTCTCGAGGGTGCAGCACGAGCGCACCACACGCACGGCGTCGAATCGCTCGGAGCGCGCCAGAGCGCCCCGCGCCCGGTCCTTCACCGCGCGGAGGAAGCTGACCGACCGGTCGATGTCCTCGATCACCTGACCCAGCTCGTCGAGCAGCTCGAGGCGGCGGCCCGCCGCGACCTCCGTCCAGCGTCCCACCGATTCCATGGCGAGCTGCAGCCCGGCGCGTGCCGCCGTGAGCGGGTTGGACAGCTCGTGCGCGATGATGCCCGGGAGGGTGGTGATGTCCTGGAGCGGGTCGGGTCGGGCCGGCGGGTGCCCGGGCGCGGGTTCCCGTCGGTCGAGCAGGCCAAGGCAGAGGCCGGCGAGCTCCAGCGTGAGGCGCTCGCGGCTGCGCCGCTCCCGCCCGTCGGGCGGGGGCGCCGGAGGCTTGGTCCGGACCGGCGCGACCACCCACAGCCCCTCCGAGCCGGCCTGACATCCCACCCAGCGGCTGCCCTGCACGATGGAGATACTCCAGCGCCGCAGGGTGGCGTCGACGTCCAGCTTCGTGGTGTGGTGCGTGGGGGCGGGTTCGCTCGATGCCTGCGGTTCCAGCTCGGCGCGGGCCGACACTTCCCACACGGTAACGGGGCGGCCCCCGAGCGCGACGCTCGCCTGGCGCAGGATCTCGCGTCTGCCTTCGACGAACGGCTCCCGTTGCGTCACGGAGGCTCCCACCCGCACACCCTATCCCTGGCAGCCCGCCGCAGTCGCGGCCGCCGGTCACAAGAACGATCCGTGAATCGTTGGGGCGCACTCTACATATGCGATAAACTGCACGGTCCGTCAAGTAACCGCGCTGTCTGACTTTGCCCGCGGTCCCGACCGGACGTATTCTTCCCTTCTATCTCTATGCTAGGTTGTCCCGCAAGGAGCGACGACACCAGATGACGCCCGACGACGCCCGCATCGCGCGCCCTCCCGCGCCGCGCAGCCCCGCGCGGCGCGCTCCGACGCGCTTGATCGAAGGTCCGCGCGACCGCGAGCGCATTCCCACGGTCGTGGTGCCCGACCACGACGATCTCGCCGTGCTGCTCGCCGACCGCGTCGCCGAGGTGATCGCGCGAGAGACGGCGGCCAAGGGGCGGTGCGTGCTGGGGCTCGCCACTGGCAGCACGCCGCTGGGGATCTACCGCGAGCTGATCCGCCGTCACCAGGCGGGCGAGGTCGATTTGTCGCGCGTCGTCACGTTCAACCTCGACGAGTACTATCCCATGCCGCCGGACAGCCCGCACAGCTATCGGCGCTACATGTGGGAGAATCTGTTCGCGCACGTCGACATCCGGCCGGAGCACGTGCACATCCCCGATGGCAGCGTGCCGCGCGAGCGGCTCGCCGAGCACTGCGACGCCTACGAGCGGGCCATCGCCGAGGCGGGGGGGATCGACCTCCAGCTGCTGGGGATCGGCAAGAGTGGGCACATCGGCTTCAATGAGCCGGGGTCTTCGCAGGATTCGCGCACCGGTCTCGCGATCCTCGACACGGTCACCCGCAAGGACGCGGCCGCCGATTTCTTCGGCGAGGACAACGTACCGCGCGAGGCGATCACGATGGGCGTCGCCACGATCCTCGATGCGCGCGAGATCGCGCTGATCGCCACGGGGGAGCACAAGGCCGACATCGTGGCGCGCGCGGTCGAGGGCGAGGTCTCGCCGGATGTCGCGGCCACGTTCCTGCAGCGGCACGGTAACGCGACGGCGTATCTCGATTTGGCCGCCGCCGCCGAGCTGACACGCATCAAGACGCCCTGGGTGCTGTCGAGCGTCGACTGGACGCCGGAGCTGACCGAGCGGGCGACGGTCTGGGCCGCGGAACAGACCGGCAAGGCTCTCCTCAAGCTCACGGCGCGCGACTACGCCGAGCATCACCTGAGCCCGCTGGTGGCGAAGCACGGGGCGCCGGGTCCCATCAATGGGCTCGTGTTCAATCGCCTGCGGGACAAGATTCGCGGCCGCCGGCGGCTGCCGTCCCACAAGGCGGTGCTGGTGTTCTCCCCGCACCCCGACGACGACGTGATCTCCATGGGCGGCGTGTTGCGCAAGCTGTGGGAGAACGAGAACGCGATCGTCGTCGCCTACATGACCAGTGGCAACATCGCCGTGTTCGATCACGACGTACGGCGCCACCTCGACTTCATGAGCCGCGCCGCGGAGACGCTGGGACTCGACCGGGCGGCGGTGCAGCGCGTGCGCGAGAGCGTGGAGGCGAGCTTCGAGCGCAAGATGCCGGGCGACGTGGACCTGCCGGTGGTCCAGGACCTGAAGCGCATGATCCGGGAGTCGGAGGCGATCGCGGCGCTCGAGGCGGTGGGGCTGCCGCCCGGCGCGGCCCGCTTCCTCAACCTGCCCTTCTACCGCACGGGGGAAGTGCGCAAGCGTCCGATCGGTCCCGAGGACGTGGCGATCGTGCGCGCCCTGCTCGAGGAAGTCCGCCCGGATCTCGTCTTCGTCGCGGGCGATCTATCCGATCCGCACGGGACCCACCGCATGTGCAAGGCGGCGGTCACGCAGGCGCTGGCCGGCTACGACGGGGCCCGCCCGGAGGTGTGGCTGTACCGCGGGGCGTGGCAGGAGTGGCCCCTTACGGAGGCGAACGTCCTGGTCCCGCTCTCCCAGGACGAATTGCGGGCCAAGGTGTTCGCGATCTTCAAGCACCAGTCGCAGAAGGACACGGCGCCGTTCCCGGGCGGGCACGACGACCGCGAGTTCTGGCAGCGGGTCGAAGCGCGCAACCTGGAGACCGCGGCGCGCGCCGACCGGCTGGGCCTGCCCGAGTATTTCGCGATGGAGGCCTACCGCGTCGTCAAACCGGAGGCAGCCGATCCATGAACCCGATGACTATGCGAGCAGTGAGTCTGGGGGTGGTGGTGGCGGTGTGGACCGCGATTTCGGAAATGGCAAAGGTGAACCTGTCGCTGTGGCCGGTGATCGTCGCGCTCGGGTGCTCGCTGGCCGCCGGCGGCGGGATTCCCGGATTGCAGCGGACGCTCGCCGGCACGATTTCGGGAGTCGTCTGGGCGGTCGCCGCGCACGCCGTCTTCCGCGCCCTGGGCGGTCAGGACCTCGTCCAGGCGCTGGTATTCGGCGCCGCCGCGTTCGGGATGGTCCTGCAGGCGCGGGTCCCCCTCCTGTCCTACACGGCCGGCGCGTTCGCCGGCGCCGGCGTCGCGATGGGGCTGCGGGCCGCCAGCGTGGAGGGAGGTGTCCGCGTGGCGATCGCGCTCGCGATCGGGGCAGCGCTCGGATTCGCCGCGGAGCGGCTGCCGCAGCTCGTGGCGTCCCGGCGCACGTGACCGAGTATCGCGACGCCGAGGCCCGGGCCGCCTCGCGGCGCCTGCTCGCGACCAGCGAGCGGGAGCTGCAGCGCATCGTGCTCGATATGCACGACGGCCCGGTGCAGGACATTTTCGCCGCGTTGTCCCAGCTGCAGGTGCTCGAGCGCGCGCTCGCCGCCGACCCGCCGACCCAGCAGCGGTCGCGGCAGGCGGTGCGCCTGCTCGAGCGTGCCCTGGGCGAAATCCGCAATTTCATCGGAGCATTCCGGCCGCCCGGGTTCGAGCGACGCGCGCTCGGCGAGATCATCGAGGGCCTCGCGGTGCAGCACGAGACGCTGACCGAGCAGGGCGTGGAGCTCGACCTCCCCGACGACCTGGGCGACTGCGCGCTGCCGACCAAGATCGCGATCTACCGCATCCTGCAGGAGGCGCTCGCCAACGGCCACCGCCACTCGGGCGCATCCGAGCAGCGCGTGATCGTCGAGCGGGAGGGCGGCTCCCTCACCCTCACCGTCTCGGACCGGGGCCGCGGCTTCAACCCGGAGCGAGTGCTCGCGAGCGAGGAAGGCGTGGGCGTGGAAGGCGGCCACTTCGGGCTGCGGGGGATCCAGGACCGCGTCGAGATGCTGGGGGGCGCGTTCGCGCTCGAGAGCGCGCCGGGCCGGGGCACTTCGCTCACCGTCACGCTGCCCGCGGAGTGAGCCCCCCTCGATGATCCGCGTGCTGCTCGCGGACGATCACGCCATCGTCCTCGAGGGCCTGCGCGCGTTACTCGACGGCGAGCCGGACATCACCGTCGCCGGGTGGACCACCGACGGCACCGAGGTCGTGAAGCTGGTGCAGCAGCACAAGCCGGACGTCGTAGTGCTCGACCTCGAGCTCACCTCGATCAAGGGCACCGAGGTGCTCGCCGCGCTGCGCGACCGCCCCACGCCTCCCAAGGTGCTCGTGCTGACTGCCTACAACGACGGCGAATCACTCCGCTCGGCCCTCGACGCCGGTGCGGACGGCCTGGCCCTCAAGACGGAATCGCCCCAACAGACGCTGACGGCGATCCGCCAGGTGCACGCAGGTCAGCTGGTCTTTCCTCAGGCCGCGCGCCGCTGGATCGAGGGGCGGTCGGCCGGAGCGCCCGGCGACTTGACGCCGCGCGAGCGCGAAGTCTGGAAGCTCGTCGCCGGGGGGCTCACCAACCCCCAGATCGCCGAGCGGCTCGGCCTCTCGGACAATACGGTGAAATTCCACGTGCAGCACTTGTTCTCGAAGCTCGGGGTCAAGAACCGCACCGAGGCCGCCCTCAAATACGCGCACGGCGCCAGGCGGGGCGCGCCACCTTGACAAGGTGCCATTTCGGCGGGACACTGGAACCTCCACCACCGACCAGAGGGAGTTATGACCGCTCCTGCGCTCGCCGTGAAGGATCTGCGGCGCGTCGTGATCGCCGCAGCAGTCGGGAACGTGATCGAGTGGTACGACTTCTACATCTTCGGCAGCTTGGCCGCGCTGCTGTCGGTGAAGTTCTTCGCGGCGGGCGCCTCCGGCAGCGCGCTCATCAAGACGGTCGGGACGTTCACCGCCGGATTCCTGATACGCCCCTTCGGCGCGTTCGTGTTCGGTCGCGTCGGCGACCTCGTCGGCCGCAAGTACACCTTCCTCATCACACTGAGCGGCATGGGCCTGTCGACCGCCCTCATCGGCCTCGTGCCCAGCTACGCCCGGATCGGTGCGACCGCCGGCGTGCTGCTGCTGTTGCTGCGCTTGATCCAGGGGCTGTGCCTGGGCGGCGAGTATGGCGGCGCGATCACGTACGTGGCCGAGCACGCGCCAGATGAGAAGCGGGGCTACTACACGGGCTGGCTCCAGACGTCGCCCACGCTCGGGATCGTCGTGTCCTTGGTCGTCATCATCGTGACGCGCGAGATCGTGGGGACCGAGGCGTTCAACGCCTGGGGGTGGCGGATCCCGTTCCTGCTCTCGCTCCTCATGGTCGCGATCGCCATCTACATCCGGCTCCAGCTCGCGGAGACGCCGATCTTCCAGGCCATCAAGGCGAAGGGGCAGACGGCGACGAATCCCTGGCGCGAGGCGTTCTTGAGCGAGAATCTGAAGTACGTCTTGATCGCCAGCATCGTCGTGATCGGCGAAGGCGTCGTGTGGTACAGCGGTCAGTTCTGGGCGCTGTATTTCATCCAGCAAGTACAGAAGCCGGACGTCCTCACCCCGGCCATCATCACCGGCGCCGCGCTGCTCATCGCCACACCGTCGCTCATCTTTTTCGGCTGGCTCTCGGACCGGATCGGCCGCAAGCCGATTATCCTCGCGGGCTTCTTCCTCGCGGCCGTCACGTACTACCCGCTGTACAACGCGCTCGGCAGCACTGCGAACCCCGCCAACCTCAACTACCCCCTGTCGATCTTGATCGTCGCGATCATGGTCTCGTACGTGGGGATGGTGTACGGCCCGATCGGAGCCTTCCTCGCCGAGTACTTCCCGGCGCGCATCCGGTACACGTCAGTGTCGGTTCCCTACCATATCGGCAATGGCTGGGGTGGCGGCCTGGTGCCGGTCATCACGACGGCAGCGTACGTGACGGCGCAGACGGCTGGGCTCAGCATGTCCCAAAGCCTGGGCCACGCACTGGTCTATCCCATCGCTGTCCCGGCGATCGCGTTCGTGCTGAGCCTGTTCCTGATGCCGGAGACACGGAAGATCAGCATCTGGCAGCCGGCGGAGGTGCGGGCGGGCGCCAGGGGTTGAAAACCATTGGGGAGTAGACGGTAGGGGCGAAGCGGACAGTAGGGGTGAAGCAGGAAAACAGTAGGGGCGCAGCATGCTGCGCCCCTACGTGTTTTTGGCGTCCTGGCATCACTTCACGATCGTCAGCCCGTGCGGCACGCCGCCCGGGAACACGTACGCATACAGCAACACGATAATGCCGACGATCGCGCCCAGAGCGACCGAATGCCAGAACACCCAGCGGAAAATCGTCCCCTCGTTGCCCACCTGATTCGTGGCCGACGTCGCGACGGTGATGGACTGCGCGTCCACCATCTTGCCCATCACGCCACCCGCCGAGTTGGCCGCGCACATCAGGATCGGATCGAGGCCCAGTTGCTGTGACGTGATCCGCTGCAGGCTGCCGAACAGGGCGTTGGACGACGTGTCGCTGCCCGTGAGCGCCACGCCCAGCCACCCCAGGAACGTTCCGAAGAACGGGAACAGCCACCCGGTGCGCGTGAACGCCAACCCGAGCACCGCATCGAGGCCCGAATAGCGAGTCGTGAAGCCCAAGCCCAGCATGAACGAAATCGCGATGACCGCCAGCTTCATACGCTTGAGCGTGTACCAGAAAATCTTGGCGAGCTGCACTGGTCCCAGCCCGAGCACCAGACCGGCGACGATCGCGGCGAGGAAGCACCCGGTGCCGGTTGCCGAGAGCCAGTTGAAATCGAACCGCGCCGCTTCGGGAGTGATCTTGGTCACGACGGGCGCCGCCCGCGACACCGCGAGGTGCAGGTAGGGCACGTCCCAGACCGGCGTGGTGGCGCGGTTCATCGCCCCCTTGACGGCGGGCAGGCCCCACACGAGTACGAAGACCGAGAGGATGGCGAACGGCATCCAGGCCTTGACGATCTGACCCGCGGTGTGCCGGCGGGCGCCAGGCGCCGCAGCCGGCGCCGCACGCTCGTGCTCCAACCTCCAGATCCGCTTCGGTTGCCAGAACCGCAGGAAGATTACCGTGACGACGAGGGAGATGACCCCGCCCGCGATGTCGACGAGGTTCGAGTCCACGTGGTTGGACCAGAGGTACTGCGTCACGCTGAACGAAATCCCCACCACCAGAATGGCAGGCAGCACCTCGAAGGTCTCGCTCCAGCTCACCATCGCCCGGACCAGCCAGAACGGAACGATGATCCCGGTGATGGGGAGGATGCGGCCGATCATCGCGCTCAGGTCGGATTCCGGCAAGCCCGACACCGCCGCCAGCGTGTGCACCGGCGTCCCGATGGCGCCCCACGCCACGGGCGACGTGTTGGCGAGCAGATTGAGCGCCGCTGCGTGGAACGGCTTGAACCCCAGACCGATCATGAACGCGCCCGCGATCGCGACCGGTGCGCCGAATCCCGCTGCGCCCTCGATGAACGCCCCGAAGCAGAACGCCACCATCAAGAGCTGCAGGCGCCGGTCGGCAGTGATCCCGGCGACCGACTCCTTCATGATCTCGAACTGGCCGGTGTGCACGGACACGTCATACAGATAGACCGCCGCCAGGACGATCCAGGCGATCTTCAACACGCCGAACCCGACGCCGTACAAAAAGCTCATCCCGGCGAGCGAGACCGGCATCCCGAAGACCGACACGGCCAAGACGACGGCCGTCCCCGCGCCGGCGATCGCACACCAGTGCGGCTTCACGCGCAGGCCCGCGAGCAGGCCAAACAGCACGAGAATCGGTAATGAGGCAACGAGCGTAGAGAAGATCCAATTGTGCAGCGGATCGTAAACCTGGGTCCACGCCATGGCTCAGTCCTTCACCGTGAAGCGCACGGTGTCGGCGACGAGCGGCTGCAACGGCCGGTGCTTTGAATCGCCCACGACGGCGATGACACGATGCGGCCCCGGCTTGAGAGAATCGAGCACGAACTCGGTCTGCCCGCGACCCAGGTGGATGATCCCCGTCACGCCGCGCGGGATCGTGTCGTTCACCGGCGTCACGTCGCGATCGACGAACAGGTGATGATGCCCCGTTCCCGCGCGCTCGTCCGTGGCCGGCACGATCTCCACGCCGCTCGCCACCAGCGTGACCTTCACGGGCCCGCTCACCGTGGCGCCGCGGGCGGGCGCCGTGATCTTCACTGTCGCACCCCTGCCCGCCTGCGCCGGCGCGGAACGGGGCAAGAGCGCGGCCGCCGCCGACGTCAGCGCCAGCCCGGCAATCCAGCATCTCATGGGGATCCGCCTCCACATTGGGGTGTGCGGCGAAGGGCTCGAGGGCGTGTAAACGACGGCGTTCCCGTGTCGCCGTCAAGACACCCGGTTAGCCCAGCCGCACCGCCCACAGGGCGGCTCGCATGCGGCCCGACGCATCGTGGCTGTGCCCGGCGATCCAGAGTAGGGGCGCAGCATGCGGCGCCCCTCCAATGTCGGAGACGGCCACGGCGGCACTGTGCTCGCCTCCCAGCGTGCCCAGGTCCAGCATGCCGCCATCCGGTTTCCGCAGGAATGCGTGGGTGACGGGGAGCCCGCGGGCGTCGCTGTCTCCCGTCTGGCTCGCCCCCGCGATGTAGCCGGCGTCGTTGATGGCGTTGGCGCAGCTGGTCCGCCCGCCCAGCGTTCCCAGGTCGACCATGCCGTCGCGCGCGGTCCAGAGGAACGCGTGGCCGCTGCCGCCCACGACTTCGGTCCGGTCGTTGATCCCGAGCGCCATGCTCGCGGCGCCGAGCGTCCCCAGATCGCGCATGCCGTCGGTCGCCGTCCACACGAACGCACGCGGCTCGCCCGTCTTGGTCTCGGCCAGACCGACCGCTGCGCCGTTCTCGTTGAGGTCGTGGGCGATGCTCGTCGCCCCGCCAAGCGTGCCGAGGTCGATCATCGTACCCGGCTCCGCAATCACGAAAGCGTGCTTCGCCGGCGCCCCCCCCCCGGCGCCGCGGCTGTGTCCCGCAACTTGCCCGCGCCCGTTGACGGCGAGCGCCTCGCTCTCGTTTCCCCCCAGGGTGCCGAGATCGAAGCTCGTGCCCGCGGACAGCAGGTAGGCGTGAAAGTCGCCGAACCCGGTGTCGCCGCCGCCCGCGATTTCGCCATTGTCGTTGATGTCGTTCGCCGAGGTGTTCACGCCGGTGAGCGGCTTCAGGTCGACGATCCCCAGGGACTCTTCCCACAGGAAGGCGCGCGTGCGGCCCAGGGTGTCGCGGCTCGTGCCGACGACCTGACCCCTGCGGTTCACGGCCTTCGCCTGGCTCACGGCACCGCCCAGAGTGCCGAGGTCCCGGATGGAGACGGAGACTAGCGCCGCCCCAGCTCTCGGCTGGCCCACAATCCCGCCTCGACCGCCGTCTCCGACGTCGGACCGTCGAAACGGCGCACCAGAATGGCGGCGTGACCGGCGCGCTCGACGGCGACGAGGTGCAGGATCGAGATCTGGCCGTTGGCGGGGCTGTACCGCAGCCGCAGCTGGGCGCCCCCGGCTTCGCCGGCCGAGCCGAGCCGGATGGCCGGCCCCGCGCGGGCGTTGTAGTCGTCGACCCACGCCTGGAGGACGTCCATCGCGTCCTTCTGTAGTGCCTGCTCCGTCATCTCACGCACCTTTCCTTACATATGGTGCAAGATCGCATCACCCTGCCCGGGCTCGAGCAGGCGATACTGCGGCTGGCCGATTGGATCGCGTGTCACCAGCTGGGCGCAATACGCGGGTAGCCAGGCGGGGTAGTGGCCCGGCGGCCCCCAGCCGCTCGTATCGAACGCGCTACGGCCGTCCGTGACCCGGAGGAGGGCGACGTCACCGTCCAGCGCCGCGGCCAGCGCGTCGGGATCGAAGTCCGCGGCGCCGAACAGCAGTCCCACCCCGGCTCCCGCCTCCTTCACGTGATCCCGGAGCGATTCCACCGCCGCTCGACCGATCGCTATCTGCTGGCGCCGGCAGGCGATGAGAGCCTGGCGCGGCCCTGCGACACCCGTCAGGACGCCTTTGAGCTCAAGGAGATAACCCCGCTCCGGCTCGGGCAGGGTGGCGCGTCGATGAATGTTGAGCTCAGCGACATCGAGTCCGACCTTGCGCAGCTCGCGTACCACGAGAATCTCGAAGTGTTCAGGCGTGAGCTCCGGGAATCCGGGCATCGCTCGACCTCCTGGAGCCGAGAAAGCAGACTCTACGGCAACGCGCTCAGGACCGCCAGGTCCGGTCAAGATGATCACATTCGGGGGGTTGCGCGGCCCCAACCCCGTCTCTATATCATCGGACAGTCGCTGAAGAGCCTCGCGCACCCACCTCATCTCGAGCGCGGAGGAGTGTATGCTGGTCGGTCGACGGGATTTCCTACGCCTCACCGCCAGCGCCGGAGCGGGCACCGCCATCGGCGGGCTCGTCGGGCTGGGCGTGACGCTGGCCCCGGCCATGGCACGAGCGCAGGAGCTCCGGATCAAGGACGCCAAGACGACGCCGAGCATCTGCCCGTTCTGTTCGGTCGGGTGCGGGACCCTCATTCACACCGTCGACGGCAAGATCGTCAATATCGAAGGCGACCCGCGCAGCCCGCACAACGAGGGCACCCTCTGCCCCAAGGGCGCGGCGATCTACCAGCTCCACATGAATCCGAACCGCGCCACCAAAGTGCTGCACCGCAAACCGGGCGCGTCGGATTGGGAGGTCGTCGAGCTCGAGTGGGCCATGGATCGCGTGGCGGAGCTGACCAAGAAGACGCGCGACGAGACGTTCATCGAGAAGCTCCCCAACGGGAAGCTCGTGAACATGACGCCCGCGATCTTCGCACTCGGTGGCGCGACGCTCGACAACGAGTTCAATCATGTGTGCCAGAAGTTCTGGCGCGGGCTCGGGGTCGTCGCCATCGAGAATCAGGCCAGGATATGACACAGCTCTAGCGTCCCCGGTCTGGGGGCACGAAACGGTCGCGGCGCCTCGACGACGTACCCGCGCAGCCTCGAACATACCGACTGCTTCATCGTCATGGGCTCGAACATGGCGGAGTGCCATCCGGTGGCGTTCCGCTGGCCCATGAAGGCGAAGTTGAACGGCGCCAAGATCATCCACGTGGATCCGCGCTTCACGCGCACCAGCGCGGTCGCGGACTTCCACGTGCCGATCCGCGCCGGGTCGGACATCGCGTTCCTCGGTGGGCTCATCAACTACGTCGTGCACAGCGACAAGTGGAACAAGGATCCGTTCTTCAAGGATTACACCGTCCACTACACCAACCTCGCCACGATCGTCAACGAGGATTACAAAGACACCGAAGACCTGGACGGCGTGTTCTCCGGCCTGCTCGCGTACAAGGAGCCCGACTTTTGGCCCTTCAACGGCAACCTGGGTCGCTACGACAACAAGACGTGGCAGTACGAGCGCGGGCCCAAGCCGCCCGGTCCCACCACCGAAGAAGTGATCAAGAAGCGCGGCTCCTTCGACGACGTGCTCCGCTCGCTGCGCAAGGGCACGCCGAAGACGGACCCGACGCTCCAGCATCCGCGCTGCGTGTTCCAGCTCTTGAAGAAACACTTCAGCCGCTACACGCCGGAGATGGTAGAGCAGATCTGCGGCTCGCCGAAGGAGAAGTTCCTGAAGGTCGCCGAGACGCTGCTCGAGAACTCGGGGCGGGACCGCACCACCGCGTTCGCGTATGCGGTCGCCTGGACGCAGCACACGTATGGCGTGCAGATCATCAGCTGCTGCGCGCTGCTCGAGCAGCTGACGGGCAACATGGGCCGTCCCGGCGGCGGCATCATGGCGCTGCGCGGCCACGCGGCGATCCAGGGCTCGACGGACGTGCCCACGCTGTACCACTCGATCCACGGCTACATGAACGCGCCCTCGGCCGTGCGGCCGCACGACACCCTGCGTGATTACGTCGCCGCGGAGACGCCGCCCACGGGATACTGGGCCAACGGCCCGAAGTGGATGGTGTCGTACCTCAAGTCCGTATACGGCGACGCCGCCACGCCGGAGAACGACTTCGGTTACGACTGGCACCCCAAGATCCTGGGCGACCACTCGCACATCGCCTGTTTCGCCGCGATGGCCGAGGGGAAGATCAAGGGCGCCGTGATCGTGGGGCAGAACCCGGCCACGTCGCTCAACGGCACCGCCACGCGCCGCGCGCTGCGCCAGCTCGATTGGCTGGTGGTGAAGGACAATTGGCTCACCGAGACGGCGACCCAGTGGTACCTGGCGCCCGAGGTGAAGAGCGGCGAGACCAAGATCGCGGATATCAAGACCGAGATCTTGTTCTTCCCGTCGACGCAGATCGCCGAGTACGACGGCAGTTTTACCAACACCCAGCGGATGCTGCAGTGGCACTCCATGGCCGCCAAGGCGCCGGGGGATTGCCGCACCGACAGCTGGTTCTATCACAATCTGGCGAAGCGCCTGAAGAAGGCGTACGCCGACTCGAAGCTGCCGCGGGACCAAGGGTGGAAGAACGTCACCTGGGATTTCGACCCGGACCCGGGCGAGGCGCCGCTCTATCCGGGTGAGATCAGCGCTCTGAAGGTGCTGCGGGAGATCAACGGCTACATGACCGGGAATCCCAAGCAGCACTTGAAGGGATTCGGCGAGCTGAAGGACGATGGCTCGACCACGTGCGCGTCGTGGATCTACTGCGGGTGTTTCCCGGCGTGGGATCAGAACCTCACGGCTCGGCGCGAGCCGGATCCACCCGGCGTGCCCGGCGCCCACCTGAAGTGGGGCTGGGCCTGGCCCGCCAACCGGCGCAACATCTACAATCGCGCCTCGGCGGATCTCAACGGGAATCCGTGGAGCGAGCGGAAGCGCTGGGTGTGGTGGGACCCGACGTTTGTGAACCCGCCAGATCCCAAGACGGGCAAGAAGGTGCCCAACGGGAAGTGGGTCGGGTACGACGTCCCCGATTTCACGCTGACGATGCCCCCCGATCACAAAGGCAAGCCGGATGGCATCATCATGGAGCCGATCTCGGGAACCGACGCGTACATCATGCGGCCGGAGGGAAAGGGGTGGATCTTCGTGCCCAACGGGCTCGTGGACGGGCCGTTCCCGACCCACTACGAGCCGCACGAGTCGCCGGTCCAGAATCTTCTGTATCCGAAGCAGCAGTCGAGCCCGGTCCACAAGGTGTGGTCGCCGGGGAAGCCGTGGAACCAGCTCGCGGCCGTGGGCGATCCGAAGTTCCCCTACGTCATCACCACCTATCGTCTAACGGAGCACTACCTCGCGGGCGCCATGAGCCGCTGGCTGCCGTGGCTCTCCGAGCTCCAGCCCGAGCTGTTCATCGAGCTCGGCAGGGGTCTCGCCAAGGAAAAGGGGATCAACAACCTCGACTACGTGATCATCACGACACCGCGCAGTCACGTACGTGCCAAGGCCTTGGTGACCGATCGCATCGGCGTGCTGAAGGTCGCGGGCAAGACCATCCACCATGTCGGCATGCCGTGGCACTGGGGCTGGATGGGGTTGAGCACGGGCGACGTCGTCAACGACCTCACGGCCTGGGTGGGAGATCCCAACGTGTCCATCCACGAAGGCAAGGCGTTCGTCTGCAACGTGGAGAAGGCGTGATTATGGCCCAAGCCATGGGGTTCTTCACCGACACCACGGTTTGCATCGGCTGCAAAGCGTGCGAGGTCGCGTGCAAGGAATGGAACCAGCTGCCGGCCGAGAACGGCGGCGTCCGCGAGCTCTCGGGCGACAGCTACGACAACACCCGCAAGCTGGACGGCATCCACTGGCGGCACGTGCGCTTCATCGAGCAATTCAAGGGGCCGTACGACGGTCGCTGGCTGATGATGAGCGACGTGTGCAAGCACTGCGTCCAAGCCGGCTGCCTCGACGTGTGTCCCACCGGCGCCATCATCCGCACGCAATTCGACACCGTCGTCATCCAATCCGACGTGTGCAACGGGTGCCGGGCCTGCATCGCGGCGTGCCCGTTCGGCGTGATCGACATCAACCCGGTGTCGGGCACGGCCCAGAAGTGCACGCTGTGCTACGACCGGCTGCAGGTGGGGCTCGAGCCGGCGTGCTCCAAGGCCTGCCCGACCGATTCGATTCAGTTCGGCGCGATCTCCGAGCTCCGCACGCGGGCGGAGAAGCGCGTGGCGCAGCTCAAGTCCCAGGGCGTCGACGCGCAACTCTACGGCGCGAGCCCGACGGGACCGCTCGGCGGGCTGAACTCGTTCTACCTACTGGTCGACAAGCCGGAGGTGTACGGGCTGCCCGCCCACCCCGAGCTGCCGTCGCAAAACCTCCGGAAGAGCGCGGGTCTGTCCGTCGCGAGCGCGGCCGTCATGGGCGTGCTGGCGCTCGTCGGCCTGCGCAAACGGCGCATGGACGAACAAGCGGGCGCGAGCGGGCCGGGAGGCACGAGCCATGCCTCCTGATACGTTCTTCAGCGGCGCGCCCCACTGGACCTGGTTCATCATCCCGTACTTCTTCGTGGGCGGGCTCGCCGGCGGCGCGTACTTCCTGGCCGCGGTGCTGGACTGGTTCGGCCATGCCGAGGACCGCCCGGTCGTGCGTACCGGATATGACGTGGCCGCCATCGGCATCATCATCTCGGGAGCGCTGCTGACCATCGATCTCGGCAAGCCGCTGCGCTTCTGGCACATGCTATTCCAGTCCGCCAACTTCCCGACCATCATGTTCAAGGGCTGGTCACCGATCTCCTTCGGCGCCTGGGCGATCCTCGTGTGCGGTCTGTTCGCGGTGTTGTCCGCGCTGGGGGCCCGGGCCGAGGAGGGCCAGCTGCAGAGCGCGGCGCTCCGTGCGGTGGGTGGCGCCGTGCGCGGCGGGGTCGCCAAGCTGGTCACGGGCGTAGGCGGCCTGCTGGGTCTCTTCGTCGCCGGCTACACCGGCGTGCTGCTGTCGGTCACCAACCGCCCGATCTGGGCGGACAGCCCGTGGCTCGGCGCCCTGTTTCTGGTGTCGGGCGTGTCGACGGGTGCCGCCGCCCTCATCGTGTTCGCTCCGCGGCGCGGCGCCACGACCCGATCGCTGGAGTGGCTCTCGTCGTTCGATACCAGGGCGCTCGTGACCGAATTGCTCGTCCTGGTGCTGTTCATCGTCTCGCTCGGCGCGGTGAACCGCGTGTGGCTGAGCTTCTGGGGGCTGCTCCTGGTGGTGGGAGTGCTCGCGTTGGGGATCCTCTGGCCGCTCCGCCTGCACGCCAAGCGGGCGCCGGTCGGGCAGGCGGCGAGACTCGTGCTGCTCGGGGGCTTCCTGCTGCGGGTGGCCACGATGCTCGCCTCCGAGGGAATCGACCGCTACCGCGTCGCCGGGGGGATGTAGCCATGATCGCGCGCCGCGCGTGGCTGGCCCTGCTGGCGATCAGCTTGGTGGAGTGCGCCAGCCCGGAGGCGAAGCGGGTGCGCGGCGGCGGACCCGGAGCCGATCCGGGCAACCACGATCGCGTCACGCAGGTGCACGGGGGCGCGCAGATGTACTATCGGACGCCCTGCCGCACCGTGAAGGTGAAATGCTCTGGCCCAACCGCCGTCTTCGGCGACCGCGGAACGTAGAGCTTCAGGAGCGCGTCTCCAAAGCCCGCCAGGAGGCACCCGAGTCGGCAGCGTGGCTCGGGTTGCTCGAGGCGGCGCTGGGTGAGAGCGAGGACGGCGCCGCCTGGGAGGCCGTCGCGCCCAGGCGCGCAGCGGAACGACCCCTCAAGGCTCCCCTCTTGTTCCATACTCGGATACCGCTGGACGCTCGCGCGGCCCGGGGCTGGGTGCGCCGCCTCCTCACCCTGGCCGTCCCCGCGCAGGCGCGGAGGATCGACGCGATCGCATTGCTCGAAGCGGCGCTCGGTCACGACGACCCGCGCATCGACACGCTCGCCCGGACGGCGGGCGCCGACCCTGCGGCCCTCCGCGTCGCCGGCCAGATCGCCGTGTTGCCCTTGCTGCAAGCGTGCGCCCGCGGCCTCGGCGCCGAGGTGCCACCCGCGTGGTGGGAGGGTTACTGCCCGGTGTGCGGGGCGTGGCCGGTCGTCGCCGAGTACACGGGCCTCGAGCGCAAGCGCCAGCTGCGCTGCGGCCGCTGCAGCGCGGGATGGGCGATTCCCCAGCTGCGCTGCGTCTACTGCGGCGAGACGCACCACGACCAGCTCGGCTATCTGACGCCCGAGGGGGGTGAGCAGACGCGCAAGATCGAGGTCTGCCACACATGCAAGGGCTACCTCAAGGCCGTGACGACGGTACGGCCACTCGCGCCCTGGGCGATTCTGGTCGATGACCTGACCACGGTCCCGCTCGACATCGCGGCGCTGGAAAGAGGCTACCGGCGGCCAGAAAGGCCGGGCTACCCGCTCGAGTCCCGCATCGTGGAGCAGCCGCCGATGCGTGGTTGGTGGAGGCTGGTGGAGGTTGGTGGAGGTTGGTGGAGGTCGCTCCGCCAGGGTGAGGCGTGAACGCCCGCCCAGCGGTCGTGTGCGCCGAGCTGCTCGCCGCGCTCGACGCATCGGAGGGGAGGCGGCGGCGCCGCAAGCGCGACACCACGCCGGATGCAATCGGCTTGACGATGAAGCGGGAGCTGCTCGAGCGGGCCGTCGCCGCGGACCCTGATCCGGACCGCTTCGAGGAGTGGCTGTCCGAGCAGTGCCTGGTGGCCGGGGCCAGCGAAGGCGGCGTGCGCGCGATGGCGCTGTCGATCTTCGAGGAGTGGCGCCTGGCACAGGAGGCGACCGCGTTCGGCGAGTGGCTCGCGCGCGGCGCGCCGTCGGATGACGCGCGTTCCGATGAAGGGTCCACCACCAGCCGTTAGCGAGGGAAACCCATGCTCGTCGCTGCACCCACCCGCGTCGTCCTCAGTGGCATCGTCATCGCGCTCGCCGCCTGCGGTGGTGGAGCCCGCCGCCAGGCATGGCCGGCCGCCGGCCCGCCGCCCGCGGTCGTGAAGGACCTGCAGGTGCCCGAGAACCCGTACCGTATCATCTACAACCCGCCGGTGAATTTGGCGAAGCCGCCGGATACGACCGCACACGGGCGCAAGCCCGGGAGGTAGCGGCCCGAACGGTGGCTGGCATCGAAATCCGAAACCTGCGAAAGCACTTCGGAGACCTGCGCGCGGTGGACGGCGTGAGCCTGTCGATCCGCGACGGGGAGTTCCTCGTGCTGCTGGGTTCTTCCGGCTCGGGCAAGACGACTCTGCTCCGGATGATCGCCGGTCTCGAGCGACCCACGTCGGGGGAGATCCACATCGGCGACCAACGTGTGGATGGCGATGTGCCGCCCCGCGCGCGCGGCATCGCCATGGTGTTTCAGAGCTACGCCCTCTATCCCCACCGCACCGTATTCCAGAACATCGCCTTCCCGCTCGAGGCGGCCCGCGTGCCTCGTAAACAGATCGACGAGAAGGTACGGTGGGCGGCGGAGCTGTTCAGCATCTCCCGTTACCTCGATCGCTACCCGCGCCAGCTCTCGGGGGGCGAGCGCCAGCGCGTGGCCCTGTGCCGCGCGCTGGTGCGCGACCCCAAGGTGTTCCTGCTGGATGAGCCGCTCGCGAATCTCGACGCCAAGCTGCGCAACACGGCCCGTGACGACCTGAAGCGGTTCCAGCGCCAGATCCAGACGACGACCGTCTACGTCACCCACGATCAGGTGGAGGCGATGGGCCTGGGCGACCGCATCGTGGTCATGGAGCATGGTAAGGTGCGGCAGGTCGGGACTCCACAGGAGGTGTACGAAGACCCGGTCGACACGTTCGTAGCGACCTTCGTGGGGCAGCCGCCCATGAACCTGCTCGAGGGGCGCGACCCGTCTCTGCCGCCGCGCACGGTCGTGGGCTTTCGCCCCGAGCATTTCCTCCCCAAGAGCGTGTTTGGTCCGGCCGAGGATACGCGCACGTTTCGCTTCGCCGTGCGGCGCGTCGAGTATCTCGGGTCCGACCGCTACGTGTACGGCTCGGTGGTCGAGCCTGGTGCTCCCCCGTCCGACGTGACGGTGATCGCCAAGCTGCCGGCGACCATCGCCCTCTCCATCCCCGAGGGCGAAACACACGAGTTCGCCGTACCGCGACGGGCGCTGCGCTATTTCGACGCCGACACAGGATTGAAGCGGGCGCCATGACGCCGCACCGCACCATCGCCGACCGGGAAGACGTGCTGGGCGCGCTGATGCTCGCGCCGTCGCTCGGCTACGTGATCCTCCTGGTCGGCGTGCCGTTCGCGTTCGCGATTCTGCTCAGCTTCAGCGATGCGACCGCCGGGAGCCTGCACTTCGGCTGGGCCGGCCTCCGCAACTACGCCGCCATCCTCGGCGACCCGATCTTCCTGCGCGCGCTCAAGAACAGCGCGATCGTCACCGTCGGGTCGCAGGTGCTGGTCGTCGTGCTCGCGACGGCCGCGGCACAGGTGCTGCGCGCCACGTTCCGGGGCAAGCGGTTCGCGCGTTTCGTGCTGCTCCTGCCGTGGGCCGTGCCGGTGTCGCTCGCCGCGATCGCCTGGACGTGGATCTTCGATTCCACGTTCAGCGTGATCAACTGGACGCTCAAGGCGACGGGCCTCATGCACGGCTGGCTGTACTGGCTGGGCGACCCGACGCTCGCCCTGCTCGCCATCATCATCGTGCAGGCGTGGCGGATTTTTCCGTTCGCGACCGTGATCGTGCTCGCGGGACTGGCGTCGATCCCGCAGGAGATCGTCGAGGCGGCGATCGTGGACGGCGCCGGGTTCTGGCGGCGGCTGATCCAGGTGGAGCTGCCGCTGCTCATGCCGGTGGTCGCGGTCGCCGTGCTGTTCGGCGTCGTGTACACCGCGACCGACCTGGGCGTGGTCTACATCCTCACGGGCGGCGGGCCGGCCAACACGACGCACGTGCTCCCCACGCTCGCGTTCCAGCGCGGCATTTTGGGCGCCGACCTGGGCCAGGGCGCGGCGATAGCCGTGTTCCTGCTGCCGTTCCTGATCGTGGTGGCCGTGGCGATGCTGCGATTGGCGCGCCACACCGAAGTGGGGGCGCGGTGAAACGGGTGGCGCTGTACGTCGCGGCGCTCGGGTTCGTCGTCTTTGCCGGATTCCCGTTCTACTGGATGCTGATCACAGCGTTCAAGCAGAACCGCGACCTGTACGTGGGCGCGTCCGTCACCAGTCATGTCCCCTGGATCTTCAACGACCCGCCCACACTCGACCACGTGAAGCTGCTGCTCGGCCAGACCGACTTCCCTCGCTGGGTCCTGAACACGCTCGTTGTGGTCGCGGCGGTGGTCGTGATCACGGTGGCGGTGGCGGTGCCGGCGGGGTACAGCCTGGCGCGGCTGGTGGGCCGCTGGGGCGAGCGGCTGGGTATGGGGATCTTCTTCACGTACCTCATCCCGCCCACGCTGTTGTTCGTACCGTTCTCGCGGTTGATTTCGCTGCTCCACCTCCAGGACTCGCTGGGGGCGCTGATCCTCATCTATCCGACCATCACGATCCCGTTTTGCACTTGGCTCGTCATGGGGTTCCTCCGCTCGGTCCCGTGGGAGATCGAGGAGCAGGCGATGATCGACGGCCTCAGCCGGCTGGGGGTGATCCTGAAAGTGGCGCCGCGGCTGATCGTTCCGGGGATCTTGACGGTGATCGTGTTCACCTTCACGCTGGTGTTGCAGGAATTCGTGTACGCCCTGACGTTCATCAGCTCGGTGAACAAGATGACGGTGAGTCTGGGCGTCCCGATCGCGCTGGTGCGCGGGGACGTGTACCACTGGGGGGCGCTGATGGCGGCCGCGCTGTTCACCAGCATCCCCCTCGCCATCGTCTACAATGCGTTCATGGACCGCTTCATCCAGGGGTTCACGATGGGGGCGGTGAAGGGATAATCGAGACTGAGCGTGCGGGCTCTGGCGCGCCCGGGTGGAGGCGCGCGGTAGCCACTTTTTTACGCGAGGGGGTGTCATGCGAACGCGGATGGCATCGTTCTCTACGCTCGCCGTCACGGGCGTCTTGATTCTGGGAGGAGCACGGGCCGTCTCGGCTCAGCAGGTGGTCAAGCTGGCAGAAGGAGAGACGCTCACGATCAGCGGCTTCATTAGCGCCACGCTGTTCAACGACCGTGGGCTGTTCAGCTCGTTCGGACAGGGGCAGAACGCGGAGATTGCCGCTTGCCCAGTTCCGATACCGGGATGTACCGGACAGCCCGGCGCCAACCGGGGGATCTTCGACGGTGACGTCCGGAACACCCGCATCAACTTTACGTTCAATGCTCCGCCGGTGCTCGGGAAGTGGGCACCTCACGATCGAGGCCGACTTCTTTGGCGCGTTCAACGGTGTGCCCCCGTTCGGCGACGAGCAGTCGCAATTCCGCATCCGTCACGCGTTCGTGGACCTCTCGAACGGCCGCACCACGCTCCGTATCGGGCAGTACTGGGCACCGCTGTTCGGCGAAACCGCCGCGTTCATTCCCGTTTCGGTGACGCACATCGCCTTTCCGGTGGGCCTAGGCGCGAGCATGATTGGCTGGCGGTTCCCAGGCGTCTTTCTGTTTCACGACCTGACGCCCACCAGCCCGCTCAAGCTCCAGCTCGAGGTCGCGGCCTTGAAGGGCTCGGGGGTTGCTGCCTCGCTCAGGGACACGACGAACGGCATCGGCAGCGGCGAGGCGTCGGGGTTGCCGCAGGTCGAGACACGGCTCAACGCAGCGAGACGATTCGCCAACGGCAGCTGGAACGGCTTCGTCGCGTATCACCTCGACTGGAAGGACGCGAACGGGACGGGCGTCCCAGGCTCCAACATCACGGACTGGGGCGTCGAGACGGGCCAGTACATCGCCATCAGCAGCTTCACGCTGCACGGCAGCTTCTACTACGGGAAGGGGCTGGGATCCCAGTTCGGGATGATCACGCAGTTTCAGCCGCAGATTCGCGGCTGGGGCGCCTGGGGCCAGGCAGGCTACGACTTCACCTCGCATTGGAGCGTGTGGGCCGACTACGGGATCGATCAGCCGGACTACGCGCGATTCAGGACCGAGACGGGGGGGACCCTTGCTCGTCAGCTGAACCACGTTGGCTCGGCGCTGCTGCGGTTCCGCGCCGGGCGCTATGCCGCCGGCCTGGAGTATTTCCGGAGCGTGACCCGGTGGAGCACGGGCGTCACGAGCGCTGACCAGTACTCCCTCAGCGTGCTGTACACGCTCTGAGGAGACCGGACTCGCAGCGGAGCGAACCGTGCTCCGCTGCGAGCACTGGTAGCGGTATGGACATCGCCTGGCGTCCGACCGAGCGGTATCGCGCCCGCAGCCGGCTGCGCCGCTTCGCCGAGGAATACGGCCACGGCGACTTCGCGTCGCTGTACCGCTGGTCGGTCGAAGACCTCGATGGCTTCTGGCGCGCCGTCGACCGCGACCTCGGGCTCGTGTGGCGGTCGCCCTACGAGCGCGTCCTCGACTCGTCGCGCGGCATCCCCTGGACCACGTGGTGGATCGGGGGTCGCATGAATTACGTCGCCACAGCGCTGCGCCACGATCCGTCACGGACGGCGCTCGTGTTCGAGGGTGAAGAGGGCACGACGCGGCGACTCACCTACGGGGAGCTCGCGGCAGCGGTACGCCGCTTCGCTGCCGGTCTGCGCGCGCTCGGCGTTCGTCCCGGAGACCGCGTGGGCATCTTCCTCCCCATGATCCCCGAATGCGCGATCGCGACGCTCGCCGTCTCGGCGATCGGCGCGGTCTACACGCCGATCTTTTCGGGATACGCCGCGGAGGCGATCGCGGGCCGGTTGCGCGACTGCGAGGCCAGCGTGCTGATCACCGCCGACGGGTTCCACCGGCGCGGCCAGGTGGTGCAGATGAAGCAGACGGCCGACGCCGCCGCCGACCGAGCGGGCATCCGCACGGTGATCGTCGCCAGGCGGCTCGGCTGCGAGGTGCGCATGCACGCGCGCGACCGGTGGTGGGATGACGTCGTGGCGGGCGGAAGCGGCGCCGACGACACGCTCGCCGATGTGTCCGCCGAAGATCCCTACATGATCATCTACACGTCCGGCACCACGGGCCGGCCCAAGGGCGCCGTGCACGTCCACGGCGGCTTTCCCGTGAAGGCGGCGCAGGATCTGGCGCACTGCTTCGACCTGCAGCCAGGCGATCTCATGTGGTGGTTCACCGATCTCGGCTGGATGATGGGGCCCTGGCTCATCGCCGGCGGGCTGATCCTGGGCGCGTCCATCCTGCTGTACGACGGCGCACCCGATTTCCCGGACCCCGGTCGCGTCTGGTCGATCGTGGAGCGACACCGCGTCACTCACCTTGGGATCTCGCCCACGGCGATCCGCGGGCTGATGCGCGCCGGGGAGGAGCCGGTGCGCGCGCACGACCGCTCGTCGCTCGTCGTGCTGGGCTCCACCGGCGAGCCGTGGAATCCCGAGCCGTGGTGGTGGTATTTCGGCGTCGCGGGCGAGGGCCGCGCGCCGCTCGTGAATTACTCCGGCGGGACCGAGGTCTCGGGCGGCCTGCTCGGCTGCACGACCTGGACGCCGATCAAGCCGACCTCGTTCTCCGGCCCCGTGCCCGGCATCGCCGTGGATGTGGTCGACGAGCGTGGTCATTCGGTGCGCGGCGCCGTGGGCGAGCTCATCGTGCGAAAGCCGTGGCCGGGCATGACGCGAGGATTCTGGCGCGCCCCGGAGCACTACCTGGCGAGCTACTGGCGACGCTTCCCCGACATCTGGGTCCACGGCGACTGGGCGCGGACCGACGGTGACGGCTTCTGGTACATCGACGGGCGCAGTGACGACACGCTGAAGGTGGCGGGGAAACGCGTCGGCCCCGCAGAGGTCGAGTCGGCGGCCACGGGACACCCGGCTGTGCTCGAGGCCGCGGCGATCGGCGTCCCGCACGAGATCAAAGGCGAGGCGGTGATCGTGTTCGCCGTGCTGCGCCCCGGCTGCGAGGCATCCGACGCGCTGGAGCGCGCAATCGCGGACAAGGTCATGGAGCTGCTCGGCCGGCCCCTGCGCCCGGACGCCGTTCGCTTCGTGGCCGAGCTGCCGAAGACGCGCAACGCCAAGGTCCTGCGCCGCGTGATCCGGGGCGCGTACCTCGGCAAAGCGGATCTCGGGGATTTGTCCGCGCTCGAGAACCCCGCCGCCGTGGAACTGATCAGGGAGCTCGTTGCCGCGAAGGCGTCCTGAGGGGAGACCCGCACATGGTCGACACGTCCGCTGTGAAACGCCCGCGCGAGCCCGCGGCGATCCGGCTCGGTCTCGCGATCTCGGACTGGACCGAGCGCTGGTTCCCGGACGCGTTCGTCTTCGCCCTCATCGGAATCGTGATCGTGTTCGTCGCGGGAGTCGTCCTGGGGCGGAGCCCCGCGCAGATGACGCGCTACTTTGGAGGCGGCTTCTGGTCGCTCATCCCCTTCACGATGCAGATGGCGCTCATCGTCATCTTCGGCTACGTCGTCGCGTCTTCACCCCCGGTCTATCGTCTCGTGCAGTGGCTCGCCACGATCCCGAAGACACCCCGCACCGCGGTCGCGTGGATCGCCTTGTTTGCAACCGTGTCGTCGCTCCTGTCGTGGGGGTTCAGCCTCGTGTTCAGCGGCCTCCTGGTCCGTGAG